>Ga0326597_10002533_pt1 | contig 27197 bp, 22 predicted proteins | sample RVTome_12_FD_203789 | JGI IMG/M metagenome (GOLD analysis project Ga0326597, IMG submission 203789) | Soil microbial communities from uranium-contaminated site in the Upper Colorado River Basin, Wyoming, United States - RVT100D185 | ecosystem: Environmental > Terrestrial > Soil > Contaminated >... | reverse complement strand
CCCCAGCTGCGCGACCTGCATGCGACGGGCATGGAGATCGGCTCGCACCTGGTGGATCATGTGCGGGCGCCGGCCCTGTCCCCGGAAGCGCTGGTGGACCAGATGTGCGAGTCACTGGAACGCCTGACGGCCATGCTGCAGGAGCGGCCCGTCAGCCTGGCCTATCCCTACGGGGATTATGACGAGACCGTGGTCACCGCCGCCCTTAACGCCGGCTACCGCTTCGGCGTGACCACGGCGCCGGGCAGCAACGCCGACGTGGATGAAATGAAGCTGCGCCGTCTGGCGGTCAAGGGCACCCGCTGGTATCATCCGTGGCAGTTCAGGCGCCGGTTGACGCAACGCATGCGGTCGGCAACGCGATAGCGCAGCCGGCGCGCTGTGTGGGCTTTCTTCATACGTGGTACGCGTGCATTACAATAATCGGCTCGACATCTACACGATCGACAATATCCGTGTCGGCATCTTCCGCGAGCCCTTTGACCGGGTGCGCGAGCTGAATGGGTTTCTCATTCAGCCGGTGGAGGGCAACCCGGTGTGCTGGGACTTCACCCTGGACGAGTCCGGGCAGCGCGGGCGTATGCTGGACGTGCCGGGACTGCTGCACGGGGACCATGTGACCCTTTCCGCCGGCGGGCTGGCCTATCTGATCACCCGGCAGGGCTTTACCCTGGCGCTGCTCTTCCCCAAGGGGCCCAGGCGCGTGAAGCTGAACCAGGTGCGCTTCCGCAACGTGGAGGAAGGCAAGTACGAATACCCCGCGGCATGGCCCAGGGAGATGATCTCCCGAGTCATTCGCTACCGTTTCAAGAATGTCGTGCTGATCAACGAGGCGTTTCTGCTGGCCCAGATCGGCATGCGAACCTGACCACCCAGGCCCCGGATTCACCCCGCTGTCCGGTTCCCGGCGCCACCCCCGGAGCGTGCATGAAGCTGTGCGAGCAACCCATTCACCGCCTGCATGAACAGCGGCTGGCCAAGGAGATCACCACCGTCGAGGTGGCCCAGGACGTCCTGGCGCGCATCGAGGCGCTGGAGGCGCGCTTGCACGCCTACATCTCCCTGAACACCGGTGCGGTGCTGGAGGCCGCGCGGGCGGCCGACGAGCGGCTGGCCGCCGGCACGCTGCGCTCGCCCATCGACGGCATGCCCCTGGCCCTGAAGGACATCTTCGTCACCACGGGCATCGAGACCACCTGCGGCTCGCGCATCCTCAAGGGCTTCATGCCGCCCTACAATGCCACGGTGGTGGAGCGGCTCAACGCCCAGGGGCTCAATCTGGTGGGCAAGACCAACATGGACGAGTTCGCCATGGGCTCCTCCACCGAGAATTCCGCCTTCGGCCCCACGCTGAACCCCTGGGACTTCGGGCGGGTGCCGGGGGGCTCCTCCGGGGGCTCGGCCGCCGCGGTGGCCGCGGGCGAGGCACTGGCCGCGATCGGCACGGACACGGGCGGCTCCATCCGCCAGCCCGCATCCTTCACGGGCATCGTGGGGCTCAAGCCCACCTACGGCCGCGTGAGCCGCTACGGCATGGTGGCCTTCGCCAGTTCCCTCGATCAGGGCGGCCCCATGGCCCGCGACGTGCGCGATGCCGCCCTGCTGCTGGGCATGATCGCCGGGCTGGACGAGCGCGATTCCACCTCCGCCGACGAACCCGTGCCGGACTTCACCCGCTATTGCGGCCAGGACATCAAGGGGCTGCGCGTGGGCGTGATCAAGGGACTGGCCGAGGGCGCCGATGTGGATGCCGAGGTGGCGGCGGCATTCCAGGAGAACCTGCGTACGCTCCAGGGGTTGGGCGCGGAAATCGTGGAGATCGAACTGCCCAACCTGGATTATGCGATCACCGTCTACTACATCCTCGCCCCCAGCGAGGCCAGTTCCAACCTGGGGCGCTACGACGGCATCCGCTACGGCGTACGCGCCGCCGGGGCGGGCTCCCTGCGCGATCTGTACGAGGAGACGCGAGAGGCCGGCTTCGGCCCGGAGGTGAAGCGGCGCATCATGCTGGGCACCTATGCCCTCAGCGCCGGATACTACGACGCCTACTACAACCGCGCGCTGAAGATTCGCCAGTTGCTGCGCGACGACTTCCGGCGCGCCTTCGAGCAGGTGGATGTGGTGGCCAGCCCCACGTCGCCCGTGCCCGCGTTCGGGCTGGGGGAGAAGCTCAACGATCCGCTGCAGATGTACCTGGTGGATGCGTTCACCCTGCCGGCCAACCTGGCCGGCCTGCCCGCCATCTCGGTGCCGGGCGGCTTCACGCAGAACGGGCTGCCCCTGGGGCTGCAGCTGTTGGCCGATCACTTCCGCGAGGACCGGCTGATCCAGTCGGCCCATGCCTTCGAGCAGGCCACGGACTACCACACGCGTCGTCCCGCCCTGGACTGAGCGCGGCGGAGCAGTCGCCGGCGGCTAGGCGAACAAAGGCCCCAGCTGAATCGTTTCCTCGCGCTTGGGACCGGTGGAAACCAGCACGGCGGGCGCTCCCACCAACTCGGCAATGCGATCCAGGTAGTTGCGCGTGGCCTGGGGCAACGTGTCGTAGTCGGTGATGCCGCGAATCGTCTCGTTCCAGCCGGGCATCTCTTCATAGATGGGGGTGAGCTGTTCGGCCAGCCCGATGAAGTGGGGCATGGTCTCGTAGGTCTTGCCGCGATTGTCCTCGTAGGCCACACAGATCTTCAGCGTTTCCAACGGATCCATCACGTCCAGCTTCATCATGGCCAGCCCGGCCATGCCGTTGATCCTTACCGCCGTGCGCACCGCCACGGCATCGAACCAGCCGCAGCGCCGCACCCGCCCAGTTGTCGCGCCAAATTCCTGGCCCCGCCTCTGCAACAGCGCCCCCACCGGCCCCTCGGCCAGTTCGGTGGGAAAGGGCCCTTCGCCCACGCGGGTCGTGTAGGCCTTGGTGATGCCGATCACCTTGTCGATGCGCGTCGGCCCCACGCCCGTGCCGGTGCAGGCGCCGCCGGCCATGGTGTTGGACGAGGTCACATAGGGATAGGTGCCGTGGTCCACATCGAGCAGGGTGCCCTGGGCTCCCTCGAAGAGCACGCGCTTGCCCTCGTCCAGCGCCTGGTTGAGCAGCATGGACGTGTCGCACAGCAGCGGCTTGAGCTCCTGCCACATGGCCGCATACTCATCGTAGATGCGATGGGCATCGAACAGCGGCTCGTTGGAGTGGAAGTGATTGCGCAGCAGGAAGTTCTTCTCTTCCAGAATCCAGGAAATGCGGTCCCGGAACACCCGCTCGTCGTTAGGGTGGAAATCGCTGAAGCGCAGGCCCTCGCGGGCCATCTTGTCCTCGTAGGCCGGCCCGATGCCACGGCCCGTGGTGCCGATCTTGCCCGCACCCTTGATCTGCTCGCGCAGCTTGTCGAAGGCCTTGTGGTAGGGCATGACCAGATTGGCCTGGTCGCTCACGCGCAGATTTTCCCCCACCTCCACGCCGGCGGCGCGCAGCGCGGCAATCTCGTCCAGCAGGGCACGCGGATCCACCACCACGCCGTTGCCCAGCACGGCCAGCCGCCCCTCGCGAAAGATGCCGGAGGGGATCAGGTGCAGCACGTAGGTCTTGTCGCCGAACATGACGGTGTGGCCGGCATTGTTGCCCCCCTGAAAGCGGGCCACGATGTCGGCCTGCTCGGTGAGCAGATCGACCACCTTGCCCTTCCCTTCGTCTCCCCACTGGGAGCCTACGACAACCACTGCCGGCATGGCGTATTTCCGCAGAATCAGGTGGCGCCCGTCGCGCGGCACTGGAGCCTGGCGGCAGGGCGAATGCGGGTGAGCCTGCACGGCTCAAGGAACTGGCCCAACTGGGAAAACTAGAGGGTCCCGGGGGGGATGTCAACGGCCTTGGCAGGCCCGGAAGCGGCCATGTGACGGCTGGCCGCCAGGACAACGAGGCAGCGCTACGGAAGGTCTCCGCCGGGCAAATGCCGTTGCATCCCCCGCCGGCGGGGCTTAGGGTATGCGCAACACCGCCCCCTCATCCCCAGCCAAGGAGGTACGCCATGATCCAGGTGCTTTTCTGGAGCCGCCTGCGCCCGGACATGGACGACGCGGCAGAGCAGGAGTACCAGACCCGCCTGGGCGACATGGTCAAGCTGGCCGAGAGCCACGCCGGCTTCATCAGCCACAAGACGTACACCGCGCCCGATGGCGAGCGGCTGACCGTGGTGGAATTCGAGGACGAGGCCGCCCTGAACGCCTGGCGCGATCTACCCCAGCACCGGGAAGCCCAGCACCGCGGGCGTCAGGCCTTCTACGACGAATATCGCACCCTGGTGCTCAAGCCCCTGCGCGGCAACACGTGGAAGCGCCCCCGCGGCACCTGAGCGTCGCCCGCTAGGGCAACCAGGGCAACGCCTGGGCACGGCGCTGCTCGTAGGCCGAGATTTCCGCATCATGCTCGAGGGTCAACCCGATATCGTCCAGCCCCTTGAGCAGATTGTTGCGGGCATGCTCGTTGATCTCGAAGCTGGCCTTGATTCCACCAGGCGACGTGACAGTCTTCGCCTCCAGGTCCACGGTGAGCTTGCAGCCCTCGTTGGCCTCCACTTCCGCGAACAGCGCGTTCACTGTCTTCGCATCCAGCTCCACGGGCAGCAGGCCGTTCTTGAGGGAGTTGTTGTAGAAGATGTCCGCGTAGCTGGGCGCGATGATGGCCCGGATGCCATAGTCCATCAGGGCCCATGGGGCATGCTCGCGGCTGGAGCCGCAGCCGAAGTTGTCCTTGGCCAGCAGAATCTCCGCACCCTGGTAGCGTTGCTGATTCAGCGGAAAGCTCTTGTTCAGCTTGTCGTAGTTGGAGTCCTCGTAACGCCAATCGAAGAACAGGTTCACGCCGAAGCCCGTCCGCGCGATGCTCTTGAGGAACTGCTTGGGACTGATCTGATCCGTGTCCACGTTGACCCGGTTCAGGGGCACGGCCAGGCCGGTGAACTTGGTGAAAGCTTGCATGGTTGGGCTCCGGTAGTCGGTTCGCTGGGGTGCTGGCGCCTGGGCTTACAGTGCGCTGGGCTGGTAGTCGCGCACATCCACGAAGTGCCCTTCCACCGCGGCCAGCGCGGCCATGGTGGGGCTGACCAGGTGTGTGCGGCCGCCCTTGCCTTGTCGGCCCTCGAAGTTGCGGTTGCTCGTGCTGGCGCAGCGCTCGCCGGGTGAGAGAATGTCCGGGTTCATGCCCAGGCACATGGAGCAGCCCGGCTCGCGCCACTCGAAGCCCGCCGCGGTGAAGATCCTGTCCAGTCCTTCCCGCTCGGCCTGGGCCTTGACCAGCCCGCTGCCCGGCACGATCATCGCGCGCACGTGGCTGCTCACGCGCTTGCCCTTGATATAGGCGGCGGCCTCGCGCAGGTCCTCGATGCGGCTGTTGGTGCAGGAGCCGATGAACACGCGGTCGATGGGAATGTCCTTGATGGGCGTGCCGGGCTTGAGGTCCATGTAGGCCAGCGCATTTTCCATGGCGCTGCGCTGCACGGGGTCCGTCTCCGCCGCCGGGTCGGGCACGGCGCCGTCGATGCCGGTGACCATGCCCGGGTTGGTGCCCCAGGTCACCTGGGGCATGATGTCGGGTGCCTTCAGCACGACCGTCTTGTCATAGCCGGCATCGGCATCGGTGGGCAGCGTCTTCCAGTGGGCCACGGCCGCATCCCAGCCCTTGCCCTGGGGCGCATAGGGCCGCCCCTTGAGATAGGCGAAGGTGGTTTCGTCGGGCGCCACCAGACCGGCCCGCGCGCCGCCCTCGATGGACATGTTGCACAGGGTCATGCGCCCTTCCATGCTCAGCCTGCGCACCGCCTCGCCGGTGTATTCGATGACGTAGCCCGTGCCGCCGCTGACACCGATCTTGCCGATCAGGGCCAGGATGATGTCCTTGGCCTGCACATGCTCGGGCAGCGCGCCTTCGATCTGCACCTTGAGCGTCTTGGGCTTTTTCTGGAGCAGGGTCTGAGTGGCCATCACGTGCTCCACCTCCGAAGTGCCGATGCCGAAGGCCAGAGCGCCGAAGGCCCCGTGGGTGGCCGTATGGGAGTCACCGCAGACGATGGTCAGCCCGGGCAGGGTGATGCCCTGCTCCGGCGCCACCACGTGCACGATGCCGTTGCGCTCGTCGGCGATCTCGAAGAGTTCCACGCCGAATTCCTTGCAGTTCTTGCGCAGGGCTTCCACCTGGGCCGCCGCGATGGGGTCCTCGATGGGCGCCGTCTGGTTGATCGTCGGGATGTTGTGGTCGATCACCCCGTAGGTCAGGTCCGGCCGACGCAGCTTGCGCCCCTCCAGCCGCAGGCCCTCGAAGGCCTGGGGCGTCGTGACTTCATGGATCAGGTGGCGGTCAATATAGATAATGCTTTGGCCACCTTCGCTTCCCACCACGTGGGAATCCCAAATCTTTTCGAAGAGGGTCTTGCCCATCCTCACCTCTTGTGATCATGCCGGATCGGCGCGGCCATGCGGCCGTGCGACAATCCGGGGTGCGTGTCTGACAGCGGTAGTTGCTGGAACTGATCAGTATTGCCCCACGGGCCCGGCGGGGTCAAGAATGAGGCAGCATCGCTACAGATACACCTGCAAATTCACCAGCAGCGTATCGGGAAAGGCACCGAACTCCGATTGCAGCCGGCCGAATTCGTCCAGGCCGCGGCCCGTGCCGATGATCAGGGAGAACAGGGCCACCGCATTGTCACTGATGGAATAGCGCAGGGTGGCCTGGTGCAGGGAGGAAGGCTCCCGCGTGCCGTCATCGTCGGGGACGGCGGAGAGGAACAGCGCATAGCTGCCATGCCACAGCCCCCAGTCGTCCGCGTCGAAGGCGACGGCCAGTACGTCGCGCGAAAGCTGGGGCACGCGCCCCCGCAGCACCCCGTCGGAGAGGGCCACGGCGCTCAGGTCGGCGGCGCGCTCGGCGCCCTGACTGTGATGGTACCACTCGGCGGCCAGGGTGAGCCCCATCGCGAAGCGGTTGTCCACACCGGCCACGGCAAACCAGGCCCGCGCCTCCGCCGCGCTGTCGGTGCGCGGGTGGGCGGGCTCATAGGTGAGAAACTCCAGCCGCCACCCCGCATCCCACCGGATGGTCTCCAGGGCGCCGCCCAGCATGGGCTCGCCCTGCACCCGGCCCGCCAGCAGGGCATAGGCCGATTCCACCCCCAGCCCGCCCCGGTGGTGCAGCACCATGCTGTCCTCCAGCGCCTCGCCGGTCAGCGGGTCCTCCGCGTCGCGGGGGCTGGCCACCCCGGCCAGGGACACCGATGAAAAGGCGCTGGGAAATGTCTCCAGCAGCACCGCGTCGATACCCGGCTTGAAGTCCCGCTGCACCGCCGTGGGACTGAAGGCCACGAACACGTCCAGCGGCTGCCAGAAGCGCCCCACGCCCCAGGTGATGGGCTGCCGCCCCACCGTCGCCCGCCAGGGGCCGTGCTCCAGGCGCAGCAGGGCGCGGTCCAGCTCGTGGTACCAGTCCACGGTCTGCGTGGTCGTGGGATTGTCCCTGTCGGTGTCCGGCGTCTCGATGTCCCAGCGCAGGGTCTGCCGGCGAAAGCGCGCCGCGCCCCGGAGGGCATCGGTGGTGGCAAGCGGCGACAGTTCGTCGCGCGCATTGAGATAATCCACCTCCGCCGACAGCCAGCCGGTCGGGCGCCATGCCGCCCGCAGGCGCAGGGACAGGCTGTCCGTGGCCGCCGTGTCGTCGCCGTCGTGCCCATAGCCCAGGTCGCCGGGCCACGCGCGGGTGGTCGTATCGGCCAGCTCCAGCACGGCGCTGGTCTCCAGCTTGCGGGACGTGCCGAAGTCCTGGGCGCGGCCAGCGCCAGGCAAGAACAGGCCGGCCAGCAGCACCGCACACACCGTCAGCAGGCGCGGGAGACGGCGCAGCTCAATCCAAATGCAGGGGCTCTGTGCCGGAACGGATGTCATGCACCTGCCCGTCCTTGAGGGTGATAATGCGGCGCGCCTTGGCCATCACGCGCTGGTCGTGGGTGGAGAAGATGAAGGTCACGCCATCTTCCTGATTCATGCGCGCCATCAGCTCCAGCAGGTCGGAGGCCGATTCGGAGTCCAGGTTGGCCGTGGGCTCGTCGGCCAGCACCAGCCGCGGCCCAGCGGCCAGCGCGCGCGCGACGGCGACCCGCTGCTGCTGACCGCCGCTGAGCGCCTTGGGTCGCCGGTGGGCCAGGTCGGCCAGGCCCACGCGGGCCAGGTAGTCCATGGCGCGCTGGCGGTATTCGGATTGGGGGCGGCCCTGGAGCACCATGATGAATTCCACGTTTTCCAGGGCGGAAAGCACCGGCACCAGATTGTAGGCCTGGAAGATGAAGCCCACCTTGTGCAGGCGGTATTGGGAGCGATCCCGTTCGCTCATGCCCACCAGATCCTGCCCGTCCAGCAGGATCTTGCCGCGGGTGGGCTCGTCCAGGCCACCGATCAGATTGAGCAGCGTCGTCTTGCCCGAGCCCGAAGGCCCGACCAGGGCGGAGAATTCGCCGACCTCGAAATCCAGCGACACGTCGCGCAGGGCATACACGTCCACATCGCCCTGCTTGTAGCGCTTGGTCAGTCCGTCGGTTTGCACCAATGCCATAATGGTCTTTTCCCATGGCCGGGGGTCAGCCCCCGGCGCGTTCACTCGTGCAGTGCGGCCACCGGCGACACACGGGCCGCGCGGAAGGCCGGATAGATGCCTGCCAGCAGCGTGGTCACGAAGACCAGCAGGGTGAGCGAGGTGACACGGCCTGCCGACAGCTCCGTGCGCAGGATGGGGTCCATCATGGCGCCGGAGGTCATGAGCATCTCCTCGCCCATGGCGCTCAGGTCCAGCCCCTTGATGGCGAAATAGGCGTGCCCCCCCAGGGCCAGCAGCCAGCCGGCGACCAGGGCCACAATGGCCAGCTGAATCGTCTCCAGCAGCACCAGCGTGAGCAGCTGCGCCGGCGAGACGCCCAGGGCGCGCAGCAGGCCGAATTCGCGGGTGCGCTCCAGCACACTCATCAGGATCGTGTTCAGGATGCCGAAGGCGACCATCACCAGTATGAAGACCAGCCAGATATAGTTGCCCACGTCGTCCACCACGATGAAGGAGACGAGCTGCGGCATCATCTCCTGCCAGTCCAGCACGACGGCCTCCCGCGCCGTCACGGCGTCGGCGAGGGCTGTCTTGGCCGCGGGCAACGCCTCGGCGTCATCCAGGAACACCGCGATGCGGGTGAGCGGCGCCGCCTCGGGTGTGGCCCCCTCCGCATAGAGAAACTGGCGGGCCAGGGCCAGGTCGGACAGCAGCACATAGCCGTCCAACTCATCCAGGCCGGTGCGGAAGATGCCGCGCACCCGGCCCAGCTGGCTGATGGTTTGGCCATCCCGCCCGCCGGCCATCAACACCACCTTGTTGCCCACATCCGCATCCAGCTTGCGCGACAGGGACTCGCCGATGAGCAGGCCCCGATGATCGCCCGGCTCCAGCCAGTCCCCGTCGACCAGGCTGTCCCCCAGCACGTCGTGCAGGGGGTCCCGCCCGGGTTGGATGCCCTGCAATGCCACGCCGATGGCATTGGTGGCCGAGGAGGCCAGCAGTTGCAGTGACACGCGCGGCGCCACACGCCCCGCCAGCCCGGCGCCCTGCACCTGGGCGAGCACCTCGCCCCCCGCATGGAGGAAGCGGTAGTTCGCCGGCGACGTCAGGTAGCCCCGCGGCTGCACGGTCAGGTGCCCGTCGCCCATGCGAATGGCATTGCGGATCATGGCGTTGTGCCCGCCGTCGCCCAGCCCGATGCTCACCACGGCCAGGGCAAACCCGAAGGCGATCATGCTCACCGTGATCAGGGTGCGCCGCCGGTTGCGCCACAGGTTGCGCCAGGCCAGCCCGGGTGTCTGCTTCCACGTGCCGATGTTCATGGGATCATCCGTGCAGTACCTGGGCGGGTTTCAGGCGCACCGTGCGCCAGGTCGGGATGAGCGATGCGGCCATGATGATCGCGATCATGATGATCTCGGCGGTCCACACATGCTTCCACAGGAGGTGCCCACGGTACACCGGCTCCAGGATCACGCCGGCCCAGTCGATGCCGTCAGGCATGTAGCTGCTGAAATCGATGCCGTCCACCTCCAGCCACCAACCCAGCAGCGCCCCGGCGATGCCGCCGACGAGCCCGCCGACCAGGGACAGGAAGAAGGATTCCAGCAGCACCATCAGGGTCAGCGAGAACCGTCCCACGCCCATGGCCATCAGGATGCCGAATTCCCGGCTGCGCTCGAACACGGCCATGAGCATGGTATTGAGCATGCCCAGCGCGGCGATACTGAAGATGATCACACTGATCACCGTGGTGTAGATGTCGCTGAAGCTCAGCATGTCGGCAACGGTGGGGTTGATCTGTTGCCAGCGGCGCACGACCACCGCGCCGCCTGTTGCCGGCAGTTCGTGATTCACCGTCCAGGCCGCCGCCAGATCCTGGATGCGCTGCTGCGCCGCTTCCACCGGCGCGTCGGGCGGCAGGCGCACGGCGATTTCGTGATAGCCCCCGTGCATCACCATCAGCGTGTTGAATGCTTGGATGGAGAGCAGCATCCCGGAGCGGTCGAACCCCAGTTCCACCGGGCTGAGTACCCCCACGACCTGGAACAGCCCATTGCCGATGGAGCCGTCGGCGGCCTGGGTGATCAGGACGATCTCGCCGCCCACGTCCACCTTCAGCCGCTCGGCCAGCCGATAGCCGAGCACCACCGGATGAATCGCCGGGTGCTCCGCCGAGGCGCGCCGCACCGGCTCGCCCAGGGCAAAGCTGCCCCGCCGCAGATGGCCGGGCAGGCGGGTCACCTGGCCCTCGCGGACCACATCGACCCCCTTGAGCAGTACGCCCTCGGACAAGTCGCCCGCGCTGGCCAGGGCCGAAGCATAGAGCCGGGGGGCATAACGGTAGGGCGTATCCGCCTCCAACGCTTGCAGCAGGTCTGCGGGCAACTGGGCATACAGTTCCCGGTCGTCGATGAATTCCTGCCGGTGCAACTGGACCTGGCCCAGACTGAGATCGGTGGCATAGGTTTCCATCTGCCGCAGCAGGCCCTCCATCAGGGCGCCCAGCCCGATCATGAGCGACATGGCGGCCACCATGGCGGCGATGGTGAGCACACTGCGCATCCAGTTGCGCCACAGGTTGCGCCACGCCATGAACACCAGCACGCGCAGGGTGGCGAGCACGGCGACGGGATGAAAACCTATGCGCATGCCGCTCCCCTAGCGTCCGCTCTTGAGCCGTTGCAGCGAGAAGATGTCCGCCGGCAGCTTCACATCGAAGCTCAGCTTCTCGTAGACGACCTCCGTGTATTCATCCGGCTTGTCTTGTGGACGCAGGAGCATGCGGGAGGGCACCAGGCGCTGCTCGAAGCGCTTGGGCTCCGAATAGGTCACCGTGCGCACCAGTTCCCCATCCTCGTCGTAGAAGATGGCGGAAACCGGCAGCAGCCGCGGCTTGTCGATGATGGTCACGATCTTCCCCCACACCACCGCCGCATCGGGCTTGGGGATGGACGTGATCTCGTAAATCTCGTCCCCTTCCCGCGTGCCCTCGAAGCTGATGGAGGAATCGTAATCCTCCTCGTAGGAGCTTTCGGACACCAGATCGTCATTGGTGAAGTGGCTGCCCATCCAGGAGGTCATCATCATGCTGGGTGGAATCTTGGTCACCCGGTTGATCTTGGGCAGGTAGTTGTAGATGTTGCGCTCCACCTTGAGCGTGGTGATGCCCCGGTCCTTGGCCGGCTCCTGAATGCGCACCAGGGCCTTTTCCGTGCCCCCGCTCCAGCTCTCCATGAGCATCTGCCGCTCGTAGTGCCGCGTCTTGATGATCATGCGCATGATGGCGTGGGAGGAATCGCCCCGCCACAGCTCATCCATCAACTTCATCAACGCCTGGGCATCCCGCGGCTGGGCCGAGGCGGGAGACGGCGCCGGCAGCGCCAGGGCCAGCAGCAGCGCCACGGAAACGGCAAGGACGGCAAGCGGTGGGCAACGGCGGATCTGGATGGGCATGACTTCCCTGGGCGGCGGTTCTCGGATTGACGATTCACGGACCTGCGAACAGTTCCGGCAGCGCCTCCGCGGGCGGACGGGGCGGCTCGGGCGCGGCGGGCGGATCGCACAGGGCCAGTCGCCACCACCCCACATCGTGCCACGCTCCCAGCTTGAACCCGGCCTGGGGTAGCACCGTCAGCGGGCGAAAGCCCAGCCGCTCGTGCAGGGCCACGCTGGCCACATTGGGCAGCGTGATCACACCGAGCGCACTCACGAAACCCTGACGGCGCAGCAGCGTCATCAGGGCCTCATACAGTCGCCGGCCCAGGCCGCTGCCGCGGGCCTCGGGGGCCAGGTAGATCGTGCTTTCCATCCACCAGCGGTACGCCGGCCGTGTGCGGAAGGCCGAGGCATAGGCATAGCCCAGCACCCGCCCGGCCCGCTCGCTGACCAGCCATGGCGCCACCGCCAGCACGGCCTCGATGCGCCCGGCCATTTCCTGCTCGCTGGGCACCACCAATTCGAAGGAGACGGCGCTTTGCTCGACGAATGGCCGGTAGATTTCCACGCAGGCCGCGGCATCGTCGGCACGGGCCAGACGGATCGTGGCGGCCTGGTTCATGGGCGCTGCGGGCCTCCGCCCGGACTATGCGGTGCGTTTGCTGCGGTCTGCGGCACCCGGCGCCACGTCGCGGCAGAATGCCCGGGCCGTTTCGATGAGTTGGGGCACGGTCAGGCCGCTGGCCCCCAACTGGTCGGCCTGGCTGCCAAAGCTGACGAAGGCATCGGGAGCACCCAGCACACGCACCGGGCGCTCCACCCCCTTGCGGGCCATCAGGGCCAGCACCGCCTCGCCGAAGCCGCCCGCCGTCACGTTCTCCTCCAGCGTCAGCACGCCCTTGGCGCGGGTGATGTGGCGCAGCAGCAATGCCTCGTCGAGGGGCTTGATGAAGCGTGCATTGACCACCGAGCACTTGATGCCCTCGGCCTCCAGGGCCTCGGCCGTCTCCAGGGCCGCCGGCACCATGGTGCCCACGGCGATCAGGGTCAGCGCCGGTGCGCGCGGGTTGCGCAGGGCCTCGCCCTGCCCCACCGGAATCGGTTCCAGATCGTCGGGAATGTCCATGGCCGGCGTGTCGCCGCGGGCGAAACGCATGGCGATGGGGCCGGCATCGTGCTGCCAGGCGGTGAGCATCATGCGCCGCATTTCCAGCTCGCTGCTGGGCGCCATGTGCACCATGCCCGGGATCAGCCGCAGGTAGGAATGGTCGAAGATGCCGTGATGCGTGGGCCCGTCGGTGCCCACGAAGCCGCCCCGATCCATCATGATGCGCACCGGCAGGTTCTGCAGGGCGATGTCATGGATCATCTGGTCGAAGGCCCGCTGGGAGAACGTGGAATACACCGTCACGAACGGGCGCAACCCGCCCACGGCCATGCCCGCCGCGCTGCAAAAGGCGTTGGCCTCGGCGATGCCCACGTCCAGCACACGCTGGGGGTACTTGGCCTGCAGCGGCGCCAGCCCCGTGTTGCTCAGCATGGCCGCCGTGAGCGCCACCACGCGCTCGTCCTCCGCCATGATCTGGGTCATGCCCTCGGTGTAGACGCGCGTCCACGAGGTCATCGGCGCGCCGGCGCCCTTGGCCGACTTGGGCGGGGAGACCGCATGGGCTTCGAAGGTGTTCTCCACTTCCGGCCCCAGCCCCTTGCCCTTGATGGTGGAGACATGCAGCAGAATCGGGCCGCGCATGGTCTTGGCATGGTGCAGCAGGCTCACCAGGGCGCGCAGGTCGTGCCCGTCCACCGGCCCGAAATAGCGGAAGCCCAGGGACTCGAAGAACGCCGCCTGATCCGGGCTGGCATAATCCTTCACCGAGCGCTCCATGTGCTTGAGCCCTTTGAGGATCTCATGGCCGAAGGGCACATGGCCGCCGACCTTCTTCACCTCGTCGCGAATCGCATTGTAGGAGTCGGAGGCCGTGATGCGCGTGAGCGTACGCGAAAAGGTCTGGGTGAGCCGACCCACGTTGCGGTCGATGCTCATCCCGTTGTCGTTGAAGATGACGATCAGGTTCTGATCCCGGTCGCCGGCCATGCTCAGCGCCTCATAGGCCAAGCCGCCGGTCATGGCGCCGTCGCCGATGACGGCGAGCACATGGTGCTGCTCCTTGCGCAGATCCCGCGCCACGGCCATGCCCAGCGCCGCCGAGATGGACGTGGAGGCATGGCCCGCGCCGATATGGTCGTAGGGGCTCTCCCGCCGCTCGAGAAACTTGCACAGCCCGTCCCACGAACCATACTCGGCGAACTGGGGGCCGCGCCCGGTGAGCAGCTTGTGCACATGGGCCTGATGTCCCACGTCCCACGCAATGCGATCCTGCAGAAAATCGAACTCGTGGAACAGGGCCACGGTCAGCTCCACCACGCCCAGGGCAGCGCCCAGGTGACCGCCGGTCTTCTGGATGGATTCGATGAGAAACTGCCGTGCCTCCTCGGCCAGGCCCTGCAACTGCGCCAGGGAATAGCCATGCACGTCCAGCGGGTCCTGCAGGGCGGAAAGTCGCGGAAATCGTTGTGCATCCATACCGCTGGCTCTCGGGAGCGGGTCATCAGGTCAGGCGAGCGGCGCCTTCTGCCAAGCTTAGTGGGATTGACCGGACGTGGCAAGCAAGCCCGCGGCCGCGCACAGCCCTGGACAATCCGTACCAGGATGCGGATAATCCGGCCCGGCGCCCTGCGAGGCCAACCTTGCGTGCGGCGGCCCGGCCGCGGCCTCCCCAAGGGATGCCGCGCGGCCCGCACGACCGCGCGCACAGCCACTTTCCAGACGGATGACCATGACTGACGCCGCGCAAGACCTGAGCCGCTATCCGGATATCGCCCACCTCGTGCTGCTGCGTGTGTACGACGAGGCCGAGACCCTGATCGCCACCCTGCCCCACACCCAGGCGGGCGATGCCGCCCTGCGCGTTCTGCATGGCGTGCTGGACCGCGACGGGCGCATCGGCCCCGACCAGGCCAGCCAGGGGCTCCAGGCCCTGGGCAACGCGGGCGAGGGTGCGGCAGAGGTGCAGGCGCTGCTGGAGCGCATCCGCGGCGGCGCGCCCCACCGGGTGGCGGCGGTGACGAGTCCCGTGCCCGGGCTGCTGGCCCGCATCGCAGAGCGGGCGGGGGACATGGGCGACACGGAGGCCTTTGTGGCGCTGCTCAACAGCGGCGACGTGCGCGCCGCGGAAAAGGTGGACGGCGCCTGGCAGCCGCAACCCTATGTGATTGACGGCATTCTGAATTTCTTCGCGGTGCAGCCCAACCGGCGCTTCGACGGGGGCTGGTGGGACAAGGTGCCCCTGAAGACCGTGAACCACACCGATGCGGAGTTCGAGGCCGGCGGGGTGCGCTTTGCCCCCGGCTGCCAGGTGCGCACGGGCGCCTATGTGGGGCCGGGCACGGTGGTAATGAACCAGGCCTTCATCAACATCGGTGCCCATATCGCCGGCAACGGCGTGATGATCGATGGCGGGGCTCGCGTGGCCTCCTGCGCCCAGATCGGCAAGGGCGTGAAATTCGGCGCGGGCTCGGGCATCGAGGGGATCCTGGAGCCCGCCGGGCGCATGCCCTCGATCATCGAGGACAACGTGAAGATCGGTGCCATGTGCGAGGTGGCCGGCATCGTGGGCGAAGGCGCCGTGGTGGCGAGCGGCGTGGTGATGGCCTCCGGCAAGAAGATCTACGACGAGGCCACCGGCGAGATCGTGCCCACGGGCAGCCTGACCGTGGGCAGGACCGTGTACCAGATTCCCGTCATCCCGCCCCACCGGCTGGCCGTGGGCGGTTCCCTGATCGCGCCGAACGGGAAATTCGCCACGGATGCCATCATCCTCAAGCCCGGCGACCTGCGCGATACGGACACCCTGAAGAGCTTCGAGAAGCAGGGCATCCTCTACCAATAGCCACGCCGGCACGGGGCCGGCGGCGCGCCATGCACCCGGCGGTGCCGCCAGCCGGGGCACACCCGGTCGGGTGCGCTGTCCCGCTGCTTGGCAGTGCGACGCCATGCCCCCCCTGACGCGGCCATCGGCGGAACGCCGCCGGTCGTGTTCTCCCGGGATGCAGGACGGCCCTGATTTTTTTCTGAACCACCCCGCTCGACCCCGTCTCCTACGAAATAACCACGCGACGCGCAGGCTGGCCACGCGCCCCTGTGCGTCAATCTTTGTTGACAGATAGCAGACTCTGCTATAGAGTGCTAACAGAACAGTTGCGAGCATCGGGAGGATGCTCCTTTTCAGCGGAGGAGATCGCCATGAGAAACAAAGCCAAGAAGGGTGCAGCGGTCACCCATGAGGAAGTGACCCAGGCCATCGCCAAATTCAGGCGGGAAGGCGGGCTGATCAAGAAACTGCCGGACGAAGTGACGCCGATCAACACGGCGGTTGGCGGTAAATGGTCGATTTACGAGTCGATCAGCGACACCGGCTCGGGAAGCGTCGAAGCGCCCAACTAGTCCTGGGCCAGAAAGGCACCCGCTCGACAGGACGCTTTCGCCGCGTCATATGCCAGGCGCGGTCTCCCGCCACTGATGCGAACCACAGCGGAACGGACAGCCACGGACAGCTGCCGCCAGCCAAGGTCACGGCCCACGCCGTGGCCTTTTTTGTTTCGTCAGCCAGCCCGCGCCGCAGGAGGCGCCCACCCATGCGGGGGGCGCGGGGGGACATGTTCCCCCGCCTGCTGTGCGGCTGTTCAGCAAGTTCACGAAGAAGAAAAGCGGGCGGCCCCTCCTCGGAGAAGCCGCCCGTAAACATCACACAAAGAATTTACTTCTTTTTGCTGGCTCCCTTCTTATCCCTCGATTGAGTAAGCGCGGATCCTGCAACGCTTCGCTGACTTGGGGTAGATTTCGGGCTACGAAGTTGCTTGCTAGCTTTCGATGCCACTTGCTTCGACGTATACTCATGCTTCTTTGCCATTGCAATTCTCCATACTGGCGTTAACAACAGCGCGGCCGAAACCGGCCGCAGACAACGCCTGCTGGCGGCAAAAGATGCTTGACCACTTCGTCGAGGGCTGATACTCCTTAAGGCTCCTACACCAAGCAGTATCGTCGTACGAAGTGTCAAGCGCCCCGCCGCCAGCGGGGCGAAGACTTTCCATCTCTTGTTCTACCGTTTCGACTTCTCCTACAAATTATCAGCCGTTTCGGACCCGGTCCAATTCTTTCTGCAAAATGCAGAAATGCGGGCGGCCCCTCCTCAGAGAAGCCGCCCGCAGGCGGGAACATGCGCCGCCCCGGCGACGGGCGGAACGCAAGGGCCGGCGCCTGGGATCAGGAGCAGCCCATGGAATTTCCACAGCTCAGGCAGCGGTAGCAGGAGCCGTTGCGCACGGTGAGGTGCCCGCAGGCATCGCACACCGGGGCATCGCCCATCATTTCCGCGAGCTGGTCGTCCAGCCCGGATGTGTTGACCTCCGCGTGTGCCGGCTCGGGGGCCGGTGGCGCCACAAATTCGGGCGCGGTGGCTTCCGGTGCCACGCCGTCGGAGCGGGTGTCGATGCTCTTGGGCACCACATGCACGAAGTCGTTGCGGTTCAGGTACTCCATGCCCAGGATGCGGAAGATGAAGTCCAGCAGCGACGTACAGGTGCGCACGTTGGGATGGTCCGTCATGCCGTAGGGCTCGAAGCGCGTGAAGGTGAACATGTTCACGTACTTCTCCAGCGGCACCCCGTAGGACAGGCCCACGGAGACGGCCTGGGCGAAGCTGTTCATCATGCTGCGGTAGGCGGCGCCTTCCTTGTACATGTCGATGAAGATCTCGCCCAACTCGCCGTTGTCGTACTCACCGGTGCGCAGGAACAGCTTGTGCCCGGCCACGGAGGCCTCGGTGGTAAATCCCTGGCGGCGGCGGGGCAGCACGCGGCGCTCGCCCCACTTGCGCCCCGGCTCGCCGGTCGCCTCGTCCACCGCCGGTGCTTCCGCGGCGGCATCGGCCACAGCCTGCTTGCCCTCGGCGGCCTTGCTGCTCAGGGGTTGCGAGCCCTTGCTGTTGTCCCGGTACAGGGCCACGGCCTTGAGCCCGTAGCGCCAGGACTGCACGTAGAGATCCTCGATTTCCTCGACCTCGGTTTCCTCGGGGACGTTGATGGTCTTGGAGATGGCGCCGGAGATGAACGGCTGCACGGCGGCCATCATCTTCACGTGGGCCAGGGGCTGGATGAAGCGCGTGCCCTGGGGGCCGCACTTGTTGGCGCAATCGAAGATGGCCAACTGCTCCGGCTTGAGGTGGGGCGCCCCCTCGATGCTCTCCATGCCGCCGATGCGCAGGCGCGCCTGGCGCACCTCCTCCGCGGTCAGGCCCCGCTCCTGCAGGCTGCGCGGATTGATGTGCGGCGTGAAGTCGCTCAGGTTTCCGGAGAGCTGCACGGCCTGGGCCGCCTCCTGAATTTCATCGTCGGAAAAGCCCATCTCGCTCAGCCGCGCCAGATTCACCGGCCCGCCATCGGCCAGGCTCTGGGTGCCCAGGATATGGGTGATGATGTCCTGAATCTGCTGGCCCGTGTAGCCCAGGTGCTCCAGGGCCATGCGCATGGACTGGTTGACGATCTTGATGTAGCCGCCGCCGGCCAGCTTCTTCCACTTGACCAGGGAGAAGTCCGGCTCCACGCCCGTGGTGTCGCAGTCCATCAGCAGACCGATGGTGCCCGTGGGCGCCAGCACGGTCATCTGGGAATTGCGGTAGCCGTGCTGCTGGCCCAGGTGCTCGGCGCGCTCCCAGGCTTCCTGGGCCGCATCCCACAGGCCGCTGGGCAGGGCATGGGGATCGATGCGCGCCGCGGCCTCGCGGTGCTTGCCGATCACGCGCAGCATGGCCTTGCGGTTCTTGGCGAAGCCCTTGAAGGGCCCCATCTTCTCCGCCAGCTCGGCGGAGGTGGCGTACGCCTCCCCGCACAGCACGGCGGTCAGCGCGCCGGCCCAGGCCCGGCCTTCCTCGCTGTCGTAGGGCAGGCCCTTGACCATGAGCAGCGTGCCCAGGTTGGCGTAGCCCAGTCCCAGGGGGCGGTAGTCGTGGCTATTCTGCGCGATTTCCGCCGTCGGATAGGAGCTGTAGTCCACCAGAATTTCCTGGGCCGTGGAGAACACCCGCGCGGCCTGGCGATAGGCCTCCAGCTGGAACTGCCCCTCCTCGTCCAGAAAGCGCATCAGGTTGAGCGAGGCCAGGTTGCAGGCCGTGTCGTCCAGGAACATGAACTCCGAGCACGGATTGGAGGCATTGATGCGGTCCGTGACCGAGCAGGTGTGCCAGTCATTGATGGTCGTGTCGAATTGCAGCCCCGGATCGGCGCAGGCCCAGGCGGCCTTGGAAATCTCGTGCATGAGCTCCCGCGCCTTCATGGTCTCGTGCACCTCGCCGGTCGTGCGGTAGGTCGTGCTCCAGTCGCCGTCGTCCTCGTAGGCCTTCATGAACGCATCGGTCAGCCGCACCGAGTTGTTGGAGTTCTGCCCGGACACGGTGGCATAGGCCTCCCCGTTGAAGTCCGCATCCATGCCCGACTGGATCAGCAGCTTGGCCTTGGCCTCTTCCTTGGCCTTCCAGCGCACGAAGTCCACGATCTCCGGGTGGTCCGCATCCAGCACCACCATCTTGGCGGCGCGGCGCGTGGTGCCGCCGGACTTGGTGGCGCCGGCCCCCTTGTCGAACACTTCCAGGAAGGACATCACCCCGGAGGACGTGCCGCCGCCAGCCAGCTTCTCGTGCTTGCTGCGCAGGCGGGAGAAGTTCGTCCCCGTGCCGGAGCCGTACTTGAATACCCGCGCCTCCTTCTGCACCAGGCCGAAGATGGACATCAGGTCGTCGTCCACCTTCTGGATGAAGCACGCGGAGCACTGGGGATACTCGTAGGAGTTCTCCACCATCACCGGCTCCCGGTGGGTGCCGTCCTGGTGAAAATTCCCCGGGCTGCCCTCGATGCCGTATTCCTGGAACAGGCCGCAGTTGAACCACACGGGCGAGTTGAACGCGCCCCGCTGGGTGAGCAGCAGCACGATCAGCTCGTCCTCGAACACCTCCGCGTCCAGCGGCGTCTCGAAGTAGCCATGTTCCTCGCCGTAATGGCGGATCGAATGGACGATGCGGCGCACCACCTGCTTGACCGAATGCTCGCGGCCGATGCCGGGCAGACCCGCCTTGCGGAAATACTTGGAGGCCAGGATGTCCGTCGCCAGCTGGCTCCAGCCCTCCGGCACCTCCACATCCTTCATCTCGAAGACGATCCGGCCGTCCGGCTCGGTGATAACCGATGTCCGCCGAACGTACGTCACCGCATCCCACGGCGATGCGCCTTCCGTGGAAAACAGGCGCTTGAATGGCATCCCCTGATGCGCTGCTTTCTGATGCGCCGCTTTTTGCGCCCCCGCTGCTTTTGCGCGTGTCGTCGTCTCCTCCATGGCCGCCTCCCAAAGATATTGGAATGATAACATAAATTTCGTCGGCGAGCGATTCATGGCGCAATGGAAAGGCCCTTGCGCGCGCTGGATTCAGCGCCGCTCGCCGGAGGCAGATACAACAGGGTCGGGATGTCGAACGAAACAGGGGAGGTACTGGACAACTTCCATGTCGCCCCTCATCGGACAGCCGTCCCTTGCTGCCGTTACTGCGAATCTGTCGGTACTTCGCTTTTGAATCTGGCCCCCCCACCCTCGAGCCCTTGTCGCAGGGGGTGACTATCTGGGTAACGCCGTTGTTCGGTCGGGTGCAACTGTTTTTTTCGTGTTTGCGGAGCGCCGATTCGCGGCCCCCTGCGGCCCTGGGAAAACCCCAATTCTTCTAGCCACTTGCCCTCTCCCCACCGTCGCAATTTATTTCCACCCGGGCGGACCGCCGACTTATATTTCGTTCTCCGGCCATGGGCCGCGACGCGTCACGGCGCTGCCCGCTTTCCCTTCCCCGCGGCAACGATTAGGATAGCGCACCATGAGCGCAAGGGAACACACGCAAGGGCGGGCCGGCCGACTTCGAGAAACAACCCTGGGCGAGATTGCCCAGGCGGTCGGGGGCACCGTGGAGGGCGATGGGGCGGCGATGATCCGCGGCGCCATGCCCATCGAGCGGGCCGGGCCGGACGACCTGACCTTCCTGGCCAATCCGCGCTACGCCAAGGCCCTGGCCACCACCCGGGCCGGGGGGATCGTGGTGGGCGAGGGCGTACAGGCCGACGGGCACAACCTGATCCGCGTGACCCATCCCTACCTGGCCTTCGCGCGGGCGCTGACCCTGCTGGTGCAGCCGGCCCTGCCCGAGCCGGGGATTCATGCCGGGGCCCATGTGCATCCCGGCGCGACCCTGGGCGCGGGCGCCGCGGTGATGGCCGGGGCCTACGTGGGCGCGCGTTGCGTGCTGGGGCCGGGCACCATCGTCTTTCCGGGGGCGGTGTTGCTGGAGGGCGTGGTCTGCGGGGCGGACTGCCACCTGTATCCCGGCGTGGTGGTGCGCGAGGACTGCCGCCTGGGCGACCGCGTGATCCTCAACCCCAACGTCTCCATCGGCGGCGACGGCTACGGCTTCGCCCAGGACGGCGCGCGGCACGTGAAGATTCCCCAGATCGGCACGGTGGAGATCGGGGACGACGTGGAGATCGGCGCGGGCTCCACGGTGGACCGGGCCGCCATGGGCGCCACGACCATCGGCCGGGGCACCAAGATCGACAACCTGGTCATGGTGGGCCACGGCTGCACCATCGGCGAGGACGTGCTCATCGTGGCCCAGAGCGGCATGGCCGGCTCGGCCACCATCGGGGACCGGGCCATCCTGGCCGCCCGTGCCGGCGTGCTGGGCCACCTCACCCTGGGTGCCGGGACCCTGGTCTATTCCCGTGCCCACGTCACCAAGTCCACGCCCGAAGGCGCCGTGGTCTCCGGCAATCCGGCCCGCCCCCACAAGGAGCAGCTGCGCCGCGACGCACTGCTGGCCCGCATCGATCAGCTCAACGAGCGCGTGGCCCAACTGGAAAGGCGGGTGGGCAAACAGGACGAGCAGAAATAGTTGGTCAGCACCGACAATTTTCTCAATCACCGCCGCATGTATTTTAATACATCCGGCGGTGTAAACGGCATTACACCTGCCCCCGCCACCGTGTTGACGCTGCTGGAGGCGGTTGATAGAACAGCCGAATCCCCCCAACGTGGCAAGGCTTCACAGCACAGGAGACACCCATGACCCTCAGTCCCTACACCGGCGTCGGCACGGCCCTGATTACGCCGTTCAAGGCGGACGGCGCGGTGGACTTCGCAGCGTTGGAATCCTTCGTGGATTTTCAGATCGAGAACGGTGTGCACTTCCTGGTGCCCTGCGGCACGACGGGGGAGAGCGTGACCATGACCGAGCAGGAGCAGGTGGATGTGATCACCACGACCATGAAGGTCGCCAAGGGCAGGGCGCCCGTGCTGGCCGGGTGCGGCGGCAACAACACGGCCGCCGTCGTGGCCAAGGGCAAGAAGCTCAAGGCGGCCGGGGTGAGCCATATCCTGTCGGTGAGCCCCTACTACAACAAGCCGACCCAGGAGGGCATCTACCAGCACTATCGGACCATTCGCCGCGAGACGGGCTTGGACATCGTGCTGTACAGCGTGCAGGGCCGCACGGGGAGCAACGTGGAGGTCGATACCGTGGTGCGCCTGGTGGAGGACGGCATCATCATGGGCATCAAGGAAGCCTCGGGCAACATCAACCAGATCCAGGAGATCTGCAGCCGGGTCGGTGACCGGCTGATCGTGCTCTCCGGTGACGACCCCATGACCACCCCCTGCGTCGCGGTGGGCGGCAAGGGCGTGATCTCCGTGGCCAGCAACGTGGTGCCCCAGGCCATGAGTACCTGGGTGGAAACCCTGCTCGCGGGCGACTTCGCCGCCGCGCGCGCCCAGGCCAAGCCGCTGCTGCCCCTGTTCCGGGCGCTGTTCGTGGAATCCAACCCCATTCCGTGCAAGGGCGCGGCGTCGCTGCTGGGGCTGATGGATGCCCACTACCGCCTGCCCATGGTGCCGCCCGCCGAGGGCACGATGAACCTGCTCAAGCAGGTGCTGGCCCCTTTCGCCAAGGTCTGAGCAAGCCAGGGAACGGCAACCCCAGCGAAGGAGCACGCTCCCTCGCGCCAGGCTGTATTGAGTCCGCCCGGTCTGCTGTCCCAAACCGACGACGCATTTCGTCACGGCTTTTGCGGGGCGCTGCCCCGCACCCCGGCAGGGACTCGCGCCCCTGCACCCCCATACGAATTCCGGCTTGTCCCGCGAAGGGTGCAGGGGGCCATGCCTCCTGCTGGTGAGCCCGAGAGGCGTTGCCTCTCGCATCAGGCCAGTCCCGGCGCCGTCTGGCGCGTGGGGCGGGATTGCTTCAGAATGAATCCCAGCACCTTGCCGCCGTCGTGGCGCCGCCCCAGGTGGGCAGGCCCGTGGCGCCATGTCCTGTATCCTGCAGCCGGAGCCGGAACCGATGACTGCCCGCATGCCTACCGCCTACGTCTCCCATGGCTCGCCGATGAATGCCCTGCTGCCCGATGCGGCGGCAGCGTGGCACGCCTGGGCGGAGCACATGCCCCGCCCCCGGGCGGTGCTGGCCATATCCGCCCACTGGGAAACGGAGCACCCGACCCTGGGCGCCGTGGAGACCCTGCCGCTGATCTACGATTTTTATGGCTTTCCGCCGGCCCTGTCCGAGCTGACCTACGCGGCGCCCGGCGCGCCGGCGCTGGCCGAGCGCATGCGCGAGTTGACCGGCGGCACCTGGCCCACGGAGCCCGCACGGGGCTGGGATCACGGCACATGGGTGCCGCTGCTGTGCATGTATCCGGATGCGGATATTCCTCTGCTCCAGGTCAGCCTGCCGCACGGCACGGACGCAGCGGCCCTGTGGGCCATGGGCGAACGCCTGCGACCCCTGCGCGACGAGGGTGTGCTGATTCTGGGCAGCGGCAGCATGACCCACAACCTGGGCACCGTACAGCGGGGCCCCGACCCTGCCACGCCGGCATGGGCGCGGGCGTTCGATGCCTGGGCCGAGACCGTGTTGAGCGGGCGGGACACCGATGCCCTGTCCGACTTCACCCATGCCGCCCCCAACTACGCCATGAACCATCCCACGCCGGAGCACTTCACGCCCCTGCTGGTGGCCGCCGCGGCGGGCAACCTGGAGCTGGCGGACGTGTCCTTTCCGGTGACCGGCTTCGAGCTGGGCAGCCTCTCCCGCCGCTGCGTGCAGTTCGATTAGGCCATCGCCGGCGCCGCCCCACGAGACGTGTTACTCCATGAAATTATGCGCCCTGCATCCCTGCTGTTGATCTGCCGCGAAGGCTACGAGGCGACGCTGGCCCAGGAGGCGGTTGCGCGCCTGGGCGGTGGTGTGCGGGCCGAGGCCCGCGCGGGGCACGTCGTGCTGCCCGGCATGGAGGCAGCGCCCCAGGGGCCGGTCAGTCCGTTCATTTTCGAGCACCAGCGGCTGCCCCAGGCAACCCTGGTGGCCGCCGGGGCCCCCGATTCACCGGGCCTGCTGGCCACCGCCGCGGCAGCCGCCGGACAAGCCATGCAGGCCCTGCCACCGGGCGCCCCCTGGGTGCTGCACACCATGGCCGCGCCGGACGCCCCCGCCAAGCTCTTGCCGCCCCTGGAATCCGCCCTGGACGATGCCCTGTGCGCCGCACTGACCGCGCGCCGGCAACCCGCCGACACTGCGCCAGCCGAGGCCTGGGTGCTGCAATGGCTGCTCACACGGGAGGGCATCTGGCAGGCCCTGTGCCCCCGGGACCGGCTCAGTTCGCCCTGGCCCGGCGGCGCCCATCACGCCCGGCGGGACGACGCGGCCCCGTCGCGCTCCACGCTCAAGCTGGAGGAGGCCCTGGCGCTGATGGACGACCCGCCCCGGCCCCGGGCGCGGGCCATCGATCTGGGAGCCGCACCGGGGGGCTGGAGCTATGCCCTGCTCAAGCGGGGCTGCCGCGTGCTGGCCGTGGACAACGGGCCGCTGACCATCGAACACCTGGATGAACTGCCCGGCGAGCTGACCCATCTGCGGGCGGACGGCATGACCTTCAAGCCTCCCGCGGCCTGGCTGCCGGCGGACTGGTGGGTCAGCGACATGCTGGTGCCGCCGGGCAAGGCCCTGGGGCTGCTGCGGCGCTGGCTGGGCCAGGGCTGGTGCCGCCGGTTCGTGGTGAACTTCAAGCTGCCCCAGGCCAATCCCCTGCCGGCGCTGGCGCCCGTGCAGGACTATCTGGCGTCCCTCGCCGGCGTCCGCTGGCACCTGCGGCACCTGTACCACGACCGGCAGGAGGTGACCCTGTTCGGCTGGCTGGATGCAAGGCAGACCGCGGCCCAGCCCGGCGCCGAGCGCCACGCGCCGGGGCGCAAGCCTGCGGGCGACCGTGTGCCGGGCCAGCGTCCCGCCGCAAAGGCCGGCCGGCCCGCGCCCCGCCCCAGCCGACGGGGCCGGGGCAGGGGCACGCGACGCCCGGGAGGCCGCCCATGAGCACGAAACAGGAACAGGTGGTCTATGGCGTCCAGGCCTGCCTGGCCCTGCATGCGCGGCGGCCGGGGGACATCGTGCGCATCTTCCACAGCCCTGGCCGCGCCAAGCAGCTCGCGCCCCTGCTGCGCTGGGCGGCAAGCCGGCGCGTGGTCTACCGCCAGTTGGATGCCGAGGGCATGGCCCGTGCCGCGGGAAGCCCCCATCACGAAGGCGTGGTGATCGTCGCGCGCCCCCTGACCTTTCGGGCCATGCAGCCCCGGGATGCCGAGGCTGCCTCCACCTGGGTGCTGCTGGACAACGTGTCAAATCCCCACAACCTGGGCGCCATCCTGCGCACCTGCGGTTTCTTCGGGGTGGAGGCGGTGATCGCCGGGGGCGTGGAGCCGGGCAGCAAGGTCAATGCGGCCGCCCAGCGGGTGTCCCAGGGCGGGGCGGAAGCGGTGCGCCTGTTCGCCGCGCCCATGCTGCCCAAGGCAGCGGGCTGGCTGCGGCGGGCGGGCGTGACCCTGATCGGACTGGAGAGCGATGCCCCCGCGGCCCTGGAGGCCGTACCCATGCCCTGGCCCTGCGCGCTGGTGCTGGGTCACGAGCAGACCGGGCTCAGCCCCGCCATCCGTCAGCGCTGCGACCGTCTGGCCGCCATCCGTGGGCGGGGCGGGGTGGGTTCGCTGAATGTCTCGGTGGCCGCCGGGCTGGCCATCGCGGCCATGCTGCGCGGTGCCGGGCGGTAGGACGCGGCCCCCCTCCGCAGACCAGGTCAGACGCCGCCGGGCTGGCCCGCCTTGGCGTCGCCGTCGTCCAACCGCGGTTGCTGCTGGCGCGCCGCCTCGCGGAATTCCTCCAGATTGGCCATGGCCTTGGCGTAGATCGTGCCGTCGGGATAGGTGTTGTCCGGCTGCAAGGTGCCGGCGGGCATGTCCATCAGCAGTTCCAGCCCTTCCTCCACCTGCCCGATGGGATAGATATGAAACTTGCCATCGCGCACGGCCTCGATCACCTCCTCGCCCAGCATCAGGTTGACCTTGTTCGTGGCGGGGATGATCACGCCGGCGCCGGCCGGGAAGCCATGCTCCTTGGCGAACTGGAAGAAGCCGCTGATCTTCTCGTTCACGCCGCCGATGGGCTGAATCTCCCCATGCTGGTTCATGGAGCCCGTCACGGCGATGCTCTGCTTGAGCGGAATGCCGGTGATGGCGGAGAGGGTGGCGAAATATTCGGCAGCCGTGGCGGAGTCGCCATCGATGCCCCCGTAGTTCTGCTCGAAGCAGATGGACACGGACAGGGCCATGGGGTGACGCCGGGCAAAGAGCTTGCCCAGGTAGCCGTTGAGGATGAGCATGCCCTTGGTGTGGATGCGCCCGGACAGATCGGCCTCGCGCTCGATATTGATCAGCCCGGAGCGCCCCGCATAGGCCTGGGCCGTGATGCGCGCCGGAATGCCGAATGAGATGCGCCCCACCTGATACACGGCCAGGCCGTTGATCTGGCCCACATGGGTGCCTTCCACATCCAGCAGGATGGTGCCCTCGCTGATCTCCCGCTTGACCATCTCCTCGATCTTGCTGTGCCGATAGCGCTTCTGCTGCACGGCCAGTTCGACGATCTCCCGGTCGATCTCGGTCTTCTCGTCCTCGCGGGCCAGGGTGTCCGCCTCGATCAGCAGATCCACC
>Ga0326597_10002532_pt1 | contig 27205 bp, 22 predicted proteins | sample RVTome_12_FD_203789 | JGI IMG/M metagenome (GOLD analysis project Ga0326597, IMG submission 203789) | Soil microbial communities from uranium-contaminated site in the Upper Colorado River Basin, Wyoming, United States - RVT100D185 | ecosystem: Environmental > Terrestrial > Soil > Contaminated >... | reverse complement strand
CTGGCGCCGACCAGCCACAGGTCGTGAAACTCTTCAATGAGATCGCCGGGCGAACGCGCCGTGTGTGTCAGATGTTCGAGCCGCAGGCAGCGCAGGTCGGTGTAGGCGTCCACGGGCCGGTATTCGGCCAGGAACGTCTTCCACTGTTTCTGCTTGGCCAGGTGCTCCAGCCAGCGGTTTCGCAGCCACACGCTGGTCGGGGCGTCAGTGTTGGCCGCCAGGAAGGACCGTATCCGCTCCGGGGAGGCGGTGGCCACGCGGCCCTTTAGGAATTCGTAGTCGAGGTAGCCCGACAGGATGTAGCCGTCCAGACGCTTGCGCAGCGTGTTGTAACGGGTAAGCTGCCCCTTTTCGAGGGCGCGCATGGCGGCGCGGTAGTCGCTGCGTTGCTGTTCCAGGTCGCCGGCGCGGGAGATCTCAGGCATCACCAGCGCGGCGATGCCGAGAACGGTGGCGACGGCGAAACCGGTGACGCGGTGAGACGGCATTGTGTTCCAGGGGAGAAATCGAGACCGTTGCACTGTCTATACTCGAAATCTCCGCAATTCGCAAAGTTTAGGAGGCATCGAATGCCGATGGAGACCGTCAATCCGGCGTCGGGAGAGAAACTCGCCTCGTTCGACGCCTGGGACGAGGGGGCGCTCGACGAGGCGTTGCAGGCGGTGGCGGTGGCCACACCGGCGTGGCAGGCAATGCCGTTCGAGGACCGTGCGGCCCTGATGCGGGCCGCTGCCGCGGATCTGCGCAGCAACGCGAAACGCTACGCCGGCATGATTACGCTGGAGATGGGCAAGATCGCGAAGGAAGCGTCCGGCGAGATCGACAAGTGTGCCTGGGTCTGCGAGTACTACGCGGACAACGCCGCGGCATTCCTGGGCGACGAAATCGTCGAGACCGACGCCGCGCGCAGCCTGGTGGCCTACCTGCCGCTGGGAACCGTGCTGGCGGTGATGCCCTGGAACTTCCCCTTCTGGCAGGTCTTCCGCTTCGCCGCCCCGGCGCTCATGGCCGGGAACACCGCCGTGCTCAAGCACGCGTCCAATGTGCCGCAGTGCGCGCTGGCCATCGAGGAGGTGTTCCGCAAGGCCGGCTTTCCGGTCGGCGTGTTCCGCACTCTGATGATCTCCGCCTCGCAGGTCGCAGGCGTGATCGAGGACGCGCGCATCCATGCGGTGACGCTCACCGGCAGCGAGCCCGCGGGCCGCAAGGTCGCCTCAACCGCCGGCGGACAGATCAAGAAATCGGTGCTCGAGCTCGGAGGTTCCGATGCCTTCGTGGTGCTCGCGGACGCCGACGTGGACGATGCGGCGGCTACCGGCGTGGCGTCACGGTACCTGAATGCCGGCCAGAGCTGCATCGCGGCCAAGCGGTTCATCGTCGAGGAGTCGATCGCCGACCGGTTCGTCTCAAAGTTCAAGGAGATTGCGCAGGCCCTGAAGCATGGCGATCCCCGCAGCGGGAACACCGGCATCGGCCCCCTGGCCCGGGCCGACCTGCGCGACGAGCTCCACCGCCAGGTTGCCGACTCGATCGATGCCGGCGCGGTGGCGGTCCTGGGCTGCGCGCCGGTCGAAGGACCGGGAAGCTTCTACCCGCCCTCCATCCTCGATCGCGTGGCGCCCGGGATGCGCGCCTACGCGGAGGAGCTCTTCGGCCCCGTCGCCATCGTGATCCGGGCCCGCGACGAGGACGACGCCCTGCGCATCGCCAACGACTCGCGCTTCGGCCTCGGTGGCAGCATCTGGACGCGCGACCGGGCCAGGGGCGAGCGCCTTGCGCGGCGCATGCAGTCCGGCGCCACGTTCGTCAACGGCCTGGTCAAGAGCGACCCGCGGCTGCCCTTCGGAGGCGTAAAGGCGTCGGGCTACGGGCGCGAGCTGGCGCGCCACGGCATACGCGAGTTCGTGAACGTGAAGTCGATCTGGATCGCCTAGGCTGCGCCGTAGCGTTCGCGGTAGGCGAGGATCGCGTCGAGGTGGGCGCGCATGTCGCGGTGCTCCTCCAGGTAGCGCACCATGGTGGCCAGCGACACGATGCTGCGCACGGGCATGCCGTGACGGGCCTGGACCTCGAATGCCGCGGACTTTCCGGTCTCGCGGCCGCGCTCCTGACGGTCCAGCGCGATGAACACGCCGCACGGCCGCGCGCCGGCGTCCGTGATGATGTCCACCGATTCGTCCACGGACAGCCCGGAGGAGATGACGTCGTCGATGATCATCACCTCGCCGGACAACGGCGCGCCCACCACCACGCCGCCCTCGCCGTGGCGCTTGGCCTCCTTGCGGTTGAAGGCGTAAGGCGCGTCGCGGCCGTGGTGCTCGGCCAGCGCGATGACCGTGGCCGTAACCAGCGGGATGCCCTTGTAGGCCGGGCCGAACAGCACGTCGAACCGGCAGCCGGTGTCGAGGATGGCGCGGGCGTAGTAACCGCCGAGCCGGGAAAGGCCGGCGCCGCTGTTGAACAGGCCGGTGTTGAAGAAGTAGGGGCTGCGCCGGCCCGACTTCAAGGTGAAGTCGCCGAAGCGCAGCACCCGGACGGACAGGGCGAACTCCAGGAATTCCCGCTGGTAGTCTTTCATGTCTGCATTGGCTGCGAGCATCGGGCTGCGGCAGCGAGGCGGCCGCCGCCGTGGGTGCGTTCGCGGGCGACAGTGTACCGCCGCCACTTGCCACTCGCTACTCGCTGCTTGTATCGTGAGCCGCCGGTCTGCGGCCGGCCCCCTGTCTCCCGGCACAATCGATGCGAATCGTCACGCTGAACTGCAACGGCATCCGTGCTGCCGCGCGCAAGGGATTCTACGAGTGGGCACGGCGCCAGCGCGCCGACGTCATCTGCCTGCAGGAAACCAAGGCTCAGGAGTCCCAGCTCGATCCCCGGGCATTCCGCATCGGCGCCATGCACGCCTGCTTCCACGACGCGCAGAAGAAGGGCTACAGCGGCGTTGCGCTCTACAGCCGCTGCGAGCCGGACAACGTGCATACGGGAATCGGGTGGCCCGACGTGGACGCCGAGGGCCGGTTCCTGCAGGCGGATTTCGGCAAGCTGAGCATCGTCTCCGTATACGTCCAATCCGGCACCAGCGGCGACGTCCGCCAGCAGGTCAAGTACGACTTTCTGGACCGCTTCCTGTCCTACCTCAAGAAGATCCGGCGCGACGGTCGCGAGTACATCCTGTGCGGGGACTGGAATATCGCCCATACCAGGAAGGACATCCGGAACTGGCGTAGCAACCAGAAGCACTCGGGCTTCCTTCCCGGGGAGCGCGCCTGGTTGGACACCCTGTTCGATCGGGTCGGCTTCGTGGACGTATTCCGTCGCCTCGACGACCGTGACGAGCAATACACCTGGTGGTCGAACCGCGGGCGGGCGTGGGAGAAGAACGTGGGATGGCGCATCGACTACCAGATCGCGACGCCGGGCATCGCCGCCAAGGCCGTCAAGGCGAGAATCTTCAAGGACAAGCGCTTCTCGGACCATGCGCCGCTCATAATCGACTACGACCATGAACTCTGAGCAGACCGCGCACGACGGCCGCCGGGCGGTGTGGCTCGAGGCGATCGCCGTCTACCGCCAGCCGCGCGTGCTGGCGATGCTGTTTCTGGGTTTCTCGGCCGGCCTGCCGCTGCTGCTCGTCTTCGGCACCCTTTCCGCGTGGCTGTTCCGGGCCGGCGTCGACAAGGGCACTATCGGCCACATTTCCTGGGTGGCCCTGCTCTACGCGCTGAAGTTCGCCTGGGCGCCGCTGGTGGATCGCGTGTCGCTGCCGGTGCTGACCCGGGTCCTGGGGCACCGCCGGGGCTGGATGCTGCTCGCCCAGGCCGGCGTCATTTTCGGTCTGCTGACCATGTCGGGCACCGACCCCCAGGCCCAGCTGGCGGTGCTGGTGTGGGCCGCGCTGCTGGTGGCCTTCTCCTCTGCTACCCAGGACATCAGCATCGATGCGTGGCGTATCGAGGCCGCGGTGGTGCAATGGCAGGGCGCCATGGCCGCGATGTACCAGGTGGGTTACCGCCTCGGCATGATGGTGGCCAGCGCCGGCGCTCTCTATATCGCGCATTTCGAGTCCTGGCCTGCGGCCTATTTCGCCATGGCGTGCGCGATGGGGGTGGGCGTCGTCACGACGTTGTTGATACCGGAGCCGGAACGCACCATCAGCGATATCACGTGGCAGCAGGAGCAGCGGGTGCTCGACTTCATGGAGCGCTCGCGCGCCTGGTCGCCCCGGGTGCGCCACGTCGCGGCCTGGTTCGTCGGGGCCGTGGTGAGCCCGTTCCTGGATTTCTTCGCGCGCAACGGCAGGTTTGCGCTGGTGATCCTCGCCTTGATCAGCCTGTTCCGCATCAGCGACATCACCATGGGAATCATGGCCTACCCGTTCTACCTGGAGCTGGGATTCGACGAGGCGCAGGTGGCCAGCGTCAGCAAGGTCTTCGGCCTGATCATGACCATGGCCGGCGCGGTGCTGGGCGGTGTGCTGGTCGTGCGCTACGGCGTCATGCCGATACTCCTCGCCGGCGCCGTGCTCGTGGCGCTCACCAACCTGGTGTTCGCCTGGCTCGCCACCCAGGGTCCGCAGGTCGGGCTGCTGATGCTGGTGATCAGCGGCGACAACCTGAGCGGCGGCATGGCGGGCTCGGCGTTCATCGCCTACCTGTCCAGTCTTACCAATCGCGCCTACACCGCCACCCAGTACGCGTTGTTCAGCTCGCTGATGCTGCTGCTGCCCAAGTTCATCGGCGGTTTCTCGGGCGACGTCGTGCAGGCCTACGGCTACGTGAGCTTCTTCGTCTATGCCGCAGCCCTGGGCATCCCGGCCATTGTATTGATCCTCTATCTCATGCGCCGCGGTCCGCAGCCGGCTCAGCGATGAACCGCTTCACCGGCGGCGGAACCGGTACAGCGCGATCTCGCCGAGAAGGTTGGGGAACAGGCGCAGCCCCATGCTCGTCTTGTGCGCGTGGTCCACGGCGTGGCGCTCGAGCACATGGATGCCCAGGTCGGTGCACAACGCCTCGAAGTCGCGCAGCGTGCACAGGTGGATGTTGGGGGTGTCGAACCAGCGGTTGGGAAGGGTGCGCGTCACGGGCATGCGTCCGCGCAGCAGCTGGGCGCGCGACTGCCAGTGGCCGAAGTTGGGGAAGGTGACGATGCCCTGCCGGCCGACACGCAGCATCTCGCCGAGCAGCCGGTCGGGGTAGCGGATGGCCTGCAGGGTCAGTGACAGCACCACGTAGTCGAAGGAGTTGTCGTCGAACTCCGCCAGCCCCTTGTCCAGGTCCATCTGGATGACGTTGATGCCGGCCCGGATGCACTGGGGAATGTGGTCAGCGTCGATCTCCAGGCCGTACCCGGCCACACGCTTGACGCGGCGCAGGTAGCTCATTAGGTAGCCGTCGCCGCAGCCGAGGTCGAGCACGCGGCTCTCCGGCGCGATCCACTCGACGATGATCGCGTAGTCCGGGCGGATCGGCTCGACGGGACTGGTCACAGTCCGGCCTCCACGCGCTCCATGTAGGCGCGCAGCAGCTCCACGTAGCGCGGTATGCGCAGCAGGAAGGCGTCGTGGCCGTGGTGCGCCTCGATCTCGGCGTAGCTGACATTGATATCGTTGTCGTGCAACGCCTTGACGATCTCCCGCGAGCGCGGCGGGGCGAAGCGCCAGTCGCTGCTGAACGACACGACCAGGAAGTCCGCCTGTGCCGGGCTGAGCGCCTTGGCGAGGTCGCCCCCGGCGCCCGCCGCCGGGTCGAAGTAGTCCAGGACCTTGGTCATCAGCAGGTAGGTGTTGGCGTCGAAGCCGCCGACGAAGCTGTCGGCCTGGTAGCGCAGGTAGCTCTCGACCTCGAACTCGACGCCCTCCATGTCGAAGTTGATCCTGCCCTCCCGCAGGTCGCGCCCGAACCGCTCGCGCATGATGTCGTCGGAAAGATAGGTGATGTGCCCGAGCATCCGCGCGAGGCGCAGTCCCCGTGTCGGCTCGGTATCGAAATCGTAGTAGCGCCCGCCGTGGAAGTCGGGATCGGAGCGGATCGCCTGCCGCGCGACCTCGTTGAAGGCGATGTTCTGCGCGGTGAGCTTGGAGGCGGCCGCGATGACGATGGCGTGGCGAATGCGCACGGGGAAGTCGATCGCCCACTGCAGGACCTGCATGCCGCCCAGGCTCCCACCCATGACCGCGGCCCACTGCTCGATTCCCAGCGCGTCGCTGAGCCGCGCCTGGCTGGCGACCCAGTCGCGCACGGTCACAATGGGAAAGTCAGGGCCGTAGCGCGAGCCGGTATCCGGGTTGATGCTCGCCGGTCCGGTGGACCCGGAGCACCCGCCGAGGTTATTGCAGCACACGACGTGAAAGCGCTCGGTGTCCAGCGGCTTGCCGGGGCCGATCATGGTGTCCCACCATCCCGGGCGCCGGTCCTCCGGAGAGTGGTACCCGGCGGCGTGGTGGTTGCCGCTCAGCGCGTGACAGACCAGGACGGCGTTGCTTCGATCCGGGTTGAGCCTGCCGTAGGTCTCATAGGTCAGGTCGAACTCGGGCAGCAGGCCGCCGCCCGCCAGCGCGAGCGGGCGGTCGAAATGAAGTGTTCCGGGTGTAACCACCCCGACGGAGTCCGTCGGCATCTCCTCCGGCATCGCAGGTGTCGGTATTTGTTCAGAGGCAGGGTAGGGCAAAGTCTAAAGGCTGCCCCGGGGACCTGCAATCGATCGCCCGGTGAATTGCGCGGGGACGGAACGTCAGCGCTCGGCGCCGGCGGCGAGACGGGCGGGGGAGGGCGTGTAGATGCGCTCCATGAGCGCCTGGATCTGAGTGCGCTGGTTTTCGAGCTCTGCCGCCTGCTGTTCGAGCTCCTCGATGCGCACATTGAGATTGGAGTGGTTGCTCTGGATCTTCTCGAGGTTCTCGATGCGCCGATCAATCGTGGCCTTGTGCTCCTGAATCTGGGTGTAGATCGGCGTGAGGATGGACTTCGACCAGGCGCGGGTCGCACCGTTGCAGTCGCTGAACAGCTGCCGGGCGCGGCTGACCATGGTGATGAAGAACTTCTTGATGACGAAATGCTGTTCGCTCATCAGGAGCGCGGCGCTGTTGCGGAAGGCCTCGGCGTCGGCCTGAAGGCGCTGGAGATCGCTGCGGAAACGCAGCAGCGAAAAGCTCCCGGGCCTGATCCGGGTCAGGCCGTGATCGCGGTGGAAGGTGTCGTACACGGACTCGACAAGATGGCGCAGCTCGTCGGCATCCTTGCTGACCCGGTCCATTCGCTTGGAGGCGCCCTGGAAGAAGGCCACGATGCCGCGGCGCAGCCCCTGGGTCGTCCAGCTCTCGTGCATCGACTTGCGCGTCTCGCCGATGAGCTTGTCAAAGCTGGTCATGCTCATGTGGCCGAGGAGGTTGCGGATCTGATCCGACAGGAGCCGGCGGGTGACCTCGAAACTCTCGACCTCCTTCACGTAGCGGGTGCGCTGCTCCTTCAGGCGGTCGCTCATCTGCTGCAGGACGTCCTCGCTCTTGCCGCGGGCGCCCTGCAGGTCCCGCAGCTCCGCCTGAACCGCCTCCAGGCGCGACTGGATCATGGCCTGGGTGCCCTGCATCATGCCGCCGATCTCGCTGATGACCTTCTCTCTCACCAGTTGCTGCTTGGCGGCGACGACGTCGGTCGAGAGTTTTTCCTCCAGGCGCTGCAGGCCGCTGCGCTCGATCAGCGCCATGTCCGACTTGACCCGCCCCAGAAGGCCTTTCTGGGCCGAGACCGGGAATACGTTGTCGGCATTGATCCCGAGCACGCGGGCCGCCTCGCGCACCTGCTTGAGGATGTTCGCTTCAACCGCGGATTCGCTCAGCAGATCGTCCCACATGGTGTCGATCTTGTTGAGTACGGCGATGCATCCCGCCGTGCGCGCGCGGGCGGCGATCTTGACGTGATTCTTCCACACATCCAGGTCGGTCTTGGTGACGCCGGTGTCGGCGGCCAGCATGAACAGCACGGCATGGGCGTTCGGCAGCATGCTCAGAGTGAGCTCCGGCTCGCTGCCCAGGGCGTTGAGGCCGGGCGTGTCGAGCACAACCAGGCCCTTCTCGAGCAGCGGGTGCGGGAAGTTGATCACCGCGTGTCGCCACACCGGGATCTCCACGTGCTTGGGCTGCTCCCCGTCGACCCGGTCGGTGAGGGGTTTGCGCGGGATCAGGCCAAGCTCCTGTGCCTCGCGGATGCTGACGGTCTTCTTCTGAGCGAGCTCCTGCAGCGCCTCGCTCATCTGCGCCCCGGAGTCGATGTCGAGCGCCAGGGTCGTCCAGTTGATGTGCGAGCGCTTGAGCTCTGCGATGGTGGCGGCGCTCTTGCGCGTCTCGATGGGCAGCAGCATGATGCACGGCTCGCGCGCCGGATTGTACTGGATCTCCGTGGGGCACATGGTGGTGCGCCCGGCCGTGGACGGCAGCAGCCGCTGCTTGTAGTCCGCGAAGAACATCGCGTTGATGAGCTCGGTCTTACCGCGGGAGAACTCCGCAACCAGGGCGATGGAGAGCTTGTCGGTCTTCAGCGACTCGATCAGCTCGAAGATCCGCAGCTCGTCCTCGGGTTCGCCTACCTCCTCCTTCTCGAGCCAGTTCTTGTAGCTGCGGATCTGCTCCAGGAGCTCGTCACGCCAGTGGCGGTACTCCCCGAGCTGGTGGCTCAGGGTGCCGGCGTTGTCGGCGACGGTTTCGGTCTCGAGCATGGTTCTCGGGTCGCGTTGGCCCAGGCGTACAGGGAAAGTGTAGACCGCGAAACGGCAGGTTGCCGGGGAAATTAGCGGCTGGGGGCGCGGCGCAGCGGTTATTTACAGGCAGCGATTATTTATAGTCGGAATCGACCAGGGTGCCGATTTCGGCGGGCAGGGGGCCGGGCGAATGGATCCTCACCCGCTTGCGGCGCCCGCCGTGGCCGGCCACCAGCTCGACCTGCGAGCGGGGCACCCCGAAGGCGCCGGCGAGAAATGCCACCAGGCGCGCGTTGGCGCGGCCGTCCGCCGGCGGCGCGGCGATCCGGACCCGCAGGGCGTCGCCCAGCACACCCGCAAAACCGTCCCGATCCGCCCTTGGCTGGACCTGTATGCGCAGGACCAGGTCCTGCCCCTGCCGGCTGATCCAGGAGTCCGTGGAGGTCACTGCGCAAGGACCCGCCCGAGGTCCATCAACGGCGCCACGATCAGGAAGCGGCTCAGGTAGAGCAGCACGAACACCACGATGGGCGACAGGTCCAGCCCGCCTACCGGGGGCAGCAGGCGGCGCGCCGGGCGCATGAGCGGTTCGGTCAGGCTGTAGAGCAGGCCCAGGGCGGGGTTGTAGCCGCCGGGATTGACCCAGCTCAGGATCACGCGGATGAACACCGCGATGATGAATATCCACACGACGGTACTGATTAGGTCCGCGACGGCGAGGACCACGACGCCGGCGGGGTGTGCCGCCTGGCCTGACAGGAACAGCAGCAAGTAGATCTTCAGCACCGACAGCGCGACCAGCAGCACCACGGCGGCGAGATCCACGCCCCACAGGCCGGGCACGAGCCGCCGCAGGGGCCGCAGCGGGGGGTTGGTGACCGTCACCAGGAACTGGGAGATGGGGTTGTAGAAATCGGCCCGGACCAGCTGGAACAGGAACCTCAGCAGCACGGCCAGGATGTACAGGCCGAACACGGTCTCGACCAGGAACAGGCCGGCCTGGCCCAGGTAGCCCCCGCCCATCACGCGGCACCCAGCCGGTCGGCCAGGCTCCGTCCGCGGTCGGCCGCGGCGCGCAGGGCGCGCGCGACCACTTCGCGCAGCCCGCCCTGCTCCAGGGCCGCCAGTGCGGCCTCGGTGGTGCCCCCGGGCGAGGTCACCCGCCGGCGCAGCTCGGCCGGCGAGTCGTCGCTCTCCAGGGCCAGCTTGGCGGCGCCGAAGGCGGTCTCCAGTGTCAGCAGCCGGGCCGTGTCCGCGTCCAGTCCGAGCTCCCGGCCGGCGTCCTCGATGGCCTCCATCAACAGGAAGAAATACGCCGGACCACTTCCGGACAGGGCGGTCACGGCATCCATGAGCGGTTCGTCGTCCAGCCAGGCGGTCACTCCGACGGCGCGCAGGATCGATTCGGCGCGGTCGCGCTGCCCGGCGCTCACCTGGGCATTGGCGAAAAGGGCCGACGCCCCGGAGCCGACCAGGGCCGGCGTATTGGGCATGACCCGCACGACGGGCAGGTTCCCGCCGAGCCAGCGCTCGATGTCGTTGGAGCGCACGCCCGCGGCGATGGACACTACGAGCGGGCGGCGCGACTGGACGGCCGCCGCGATTGCGTCGCAGACCTCGTGCAGGACCTGGGGCTTGACCGCCAGCACCAACACGTCGGCCCACTCGGCGACCGCGGGATTTTCGGCCGTGCAGGCCACACCGAGCATGCCGGTCAGCGCCTCGCGCTTGTCCGCAGCCGGCTCGGCTATGCGGATCCGGGCCGGCGCCCAGCCGCTGTCCACCAGGCCACCGGCCAGACTGCGCGCCATGTTGCCGCCGCCGATGAAGCCTATCGAAAATGGATCCATGGAACGTCCGTCCCGGGAAGAGCGTTTGGGCGATTGTAGCGGATCGCCGCTCGGCGGCGCGACCGCGCTGCGGCGGGCAGGCCGAGCGCGGCCGCGGGCCGTGGCGCGCCGCCGGCCCGGTGCAGGTCAGGCGGGATTCGGCAGGGGACGCGGCCCGAAGATGTCGGTACCGACGCGAACCATGGTCGCGCCCTCGGCGATGGCGGCCTCGAGGTCGGCGGACATGCCCATGGACAGCGTGTCGAGGTGAATGCCGGCGGCGCGGACCGAGTCGCTCAGCGCGCGCACACGGGCGAACCTCGCGCGCTGGAGCGCCGCGTCGGCCTCCGGCGCCGGGACCGCCATGATGCCTCGCAGGCGCAGCCGGGGCAGGGCGGACACCTCGCGGGCAAGGCCGATCAGCCCCCCGGGATCCACGCCCCCTTTCGAGGCCTCGCCGCTGACGTTGACCTGCAGGCACACGTTCATCGGGGGCGCAGCGTCCGGGCGGTGATGGCTCAGCCCCTCTGCGGTCTTAAGGCGATCGACGCTGTGGACCCAGGCGAAGCGCTCGGCGATCAACCGGGTCTTGTTGGACTGGAGCCTGCCGATGAAATGCCATTCCAGGGCGAGTCCGGACAGGGCGTCCATCTTGGCCAGCGCCTCGCGCAGGTAGTTCTCGCCGAACGCCCGCTGCCCGGCGGCCGCGGCGGCGCGAACCATTTCCACCGGCTGCGCCTTGCTCACCGCCACCAGGGTGACGCTTCCGGCCGGGCGCCCGGACTGCGCCTCGGCGGCCTGGATCCGGGCCAGTACTCGGGCGAGGCGTACCGCCGGGTCGACAGGCGCCTTGTTGGGGGAGGGCGGTCCGTTATACTTAGCGGATGTCATGCCATTCGCCTGACCATAGCCAAACGGCGTCCGGAGTTCCAGTTCCGGCGCGTTCTCTTGCCTGGGGAGCCCCTAGATGGACATAGCCGAGCTGCTGGCGTTCGCCCACAAGAAGAATGCTTCGGACCTGCACCTGTCCGCGGGCCTGCCCCCGCTGATCCGTGTGGACGGCGACGTGAAGCGGATCAACGTCGATGCGCTCGACGACCGCACCGTTCACAACATGATCTACGACATCATGAACGACAAGCAGCAGAAGGACTACGAGGAGTTCCTCGAGACGGATTTCTCCTTCGAGCTGCCCAACATCGCGCGGTTTCGCGTCAATGCCTTCAACCAGCAACGCGGCCCCGCGGCGGTGTTCCGCACCATCCCGTCGAAGGTGCTCAACCTCGACCAGTTGAACGCACCGCCGATCTTCAAGGACATTTCGCTGCAGCCCCGCGGATTGGTGCTGGTTACCGGACCCACCGGGTCGGGCAAGTCGACGACGCTTGCGGCGATGGTCAACCACGTGAACGAGAACCAATACTCGCATATCCTCACCGTCGAGGACCCGATCGAGTTCGTTCACACCAGCAAGAACTGCCTCATCAACCAGCGCGAGCTCAACACGCACACCCTGGGCTTCGCCGAGGCGCTTCGCTCGGCCCTGCGCGAGGACCCCGACGTGGTGCTGGTGGGCGAGATGCGGGACCTGGAGACCATCCGCCTGGCGCTCACCGCGGCGGAGACCGGGCATCTGGTGTTCGCCACCCTGCACACCAGCTCCGCCGCCAAGACCATCGACCGCATCATCGACGTGTTTCCCGCGGCCGAGAAGGACATGGTGCGCGCCATGCTCTCGGAGTCGCTGCGGGCGGTCATCTCTCAGACCCTGCTGCGGAAAGTGAACGGCGGCCGCCTGGCGGCGCACGAGATCATGCTCGGCACGCCGGCGATCCGCAACCTCATCCGGGAGAACAAGATCCCGCAGATGTACTCTTCGATCCAGACGGGTCAGGCTCACGGCATGCAGACATTGGATCAGTGCCTGCTCAACCTGGTGCGCACGCGCATGGTCTCGGTCGACGAGGCGCGCATGCGGGCCCAGGACAAGGAAAAATTCCAGGTTGCGGCAGTGGCCGCCGCAACGCGCAGGTAATCCGCCATGGTCTTTGCCGATTTTCTCAAGTTGATGATTCACAAGAACGCCTCGGACCTGTTCATCACGGCGGGCGTGCCGCCGTCGATCAAGGTCGACGGCAAGATCCAGCCGTTGACCAAGCAGGCGCTGACGCCCGAGCAGGCCCGCGGATTCGCGTACGGGGTGATGACCGAGGAGCAGCGCGCGCAGTTCGAGGCGCACAACGAGTGCAACTTCGCGATCTTCCCCAAGGAGATCGGACGTTTCCGCGTGAACGTGTTCATGCAGCAGGGACGCACCGGCATGGTCCTGCGCCGCATCCAGACCGATATCCCCAAGTTCGAAGAGCTGCGTCTGCCGAAGGTGCTCAACGAGATCGCCATGACGCGACGCGGCCTGGTCATCTTCGTGGGCGCCACGGGCTCGGGTAAATCGACTTCGCTCGCCGCTCTGCTGGGCTACCGCAACGAGCACAGCTACGGGCATATCATCACCATCGAGGATCCGATCGAGTTCGTCCACGAGCACAAGAACTGCATCATCACCCAGCGCGAGGTGGGTGTCGATACCGCAACCTTCGAGGTCGCCCTCACCAATGCCATGCGCCAGGCGCCCGACGTGATACTGATCGGAGAGATCCGCCATCGCGAGACGATGGACAACGCCATCGTATTCGCTGAGACCGGCCATCTGTGCCTTGCCACCCTGCACGCGAACAACACCTACCAGGCCATGGATCGGATCCTCAACTTCTTTTCGGAAGACCGGCGCGATCAGCTGCTGATGGACCTTTCGATGAACCTCAAGGCGATCATCTCCCAGCGCCTGATCCCGACGAAGGGCGCCAAGGGCCGCGTGCCCGCGGTCGAGGTCATGATCAACTCTCCGTTGATCTCGGACCTGATCATGAAGGGCAAGGTCGACGAGATCCGGGACGTGATCGGACGCTCGACCGAGGCGGGGATGCAGACCTTCGACCAGTCCCTCTTCAACCTCTACGAGGCCGGCCTGATCAGTTACGAAGACGCCCTGCGCAATGCCGACTCCATCAACGACCTGCGCCTGCGCATCAAGCTCGAGAGCAAGCAGGCCAAGCACGAGGAGTTGGGGGAGTCGATGAGGAATGTCACGTTCTAGGAGTCGGGAGTCTGGGGCTGGCAGCCGGGGTCAGTGACCAGTGCTCAGTTCACACCCGCCGTACACCCAGCCCCCGGCGCTCGGCATTCGCCTCGCGAGGTACTAGTAGCGAAGGCCGAGGTGCTAGGCGCGCGCACAGCGCGAAGCGCCCACAGGTTTTCGTCCCTTTTCCCTCGTACCTCGTCCCTGCCTTCCTGACGCCGGCCGAACCCGCCCCGCGCCGCTGCCGGGCGTTCACGCAGTACGCAGTACGAGCCCCCAACTCCGACTAACCCCCCCAGTCCTTCGACTTCTCCCTCTCATACAACGCCTTGACCAGCTCCAGCCGGCTGACGACCGCGTCCGCGGCGAGCGGGTGCGCGAGATATCCCCGCACCCGTCCCTGCGGATCCGCGACGAACACCGCAGCGGTATGCTCGACCGCGTACGCCTCTCCCGATTGCGGCGGCACGAGCCGGTAGCCTCCGCCCAGGTTCGCCAGCAGTGCGTCGAGCTGGGCCGGCTCGCCGGTGATGCCGGTGAACCCGGGGTGGAAGTGGGCGGCGTAGGGCCCGAGGACCTCTGGGGAATCGCGCGCCGGGTCCACCGACACGAAGAAGACCTCGATGCCGCCGTCGCGGGTGAACAGCGCCTGCAGGCGGTCCATGACGGCGGCGAGGGAGGACAGCGTCGCCGGGCAGACGTCGGGGCAGTGGGTATAGCCGAAGAACAGCAGCGACCAGTGGCCGGTCAGGCGCCGGGGGTCGAATATCCGCCCGTGCGGGTCCGTGAGCCGGAAGCCCACCGCGGGCTTCGGCTGCGCATAGACGGTGATGGCGAGATCCTGGAGCAGGACGGCGCGAGGCTCGGCGGTAAGCGCAGGGGCGGTGCCCTGCGTCCACCACCCGAGCGCGAAGCCGATGAGGGCGGCGGCGCAGACCGTGGCGACTGCCGTGCGGCGCATGCCGGCCGACCGGCCTAGCCGGCGTACCTGCTGCCGTGCCGCACCGGCCCGCCAATGCGACAATATTTTGACACTGTATCGGGCGAGTGATTTAATCGGCGCCAAGCGCCGCCGGGCACGCCCGGCGGCGCGTCATGCGGGACCGCGTCCGCGTATGCGGACCGTCTATATGGAACTGGCTGGCGCATGTCTGTTTCGCACGTGCTGATCATAGACCAGGACACCGGCCGCCGGGCATACGTCCGCGAGGTGGCGGCGTTCATGGGGTGCGAGACGATCACGCTCGCGGACGACGCCGCCGCTCTGCCGGACGACCTCGATCCGGCTTCCGTGACCGTCGCCCTTGTCGGCCAACCCGAATCCGGCGAGGCGTTGCTGCGCAGCGTGCAGCGCCTGAGCGGAGTGGACGAGCACCTGCCCATTTTTGTCTTCGGCGGCCGCTCCGGCCACGAATCGTTGGGTCCCGAGGCCGCGCGTATCGTCCTGGGATGGCTGGAATTTCCATTGAGATTTCCGCAGCTCACCAATGCCTTCGATCGGGCGCAGGTGGCCCGCGAGTCGGCGCGCGCGGCCGGCCGGCCGATCGAGCTGTTCCGAAGCCTGGTGGGAAACAGCCGATCCATCGATGCCGTGCGTCGCCTGATCGAGCAGGTGGCCGATTCGGATGCATCCGTGCTGATCCTCGGCGAGTCGGGTACCGGCAAGGAAGTGGTGGCACGCACGATTCACTACCGGTCGAGTCGCCGTGACCGGCCCTTCGTGCCGGTGAACTGCGGCGCGATCCGCGGGGACCTGCTCGACGGCGAGCTGTTCGGTCAGGCGGACGGGTCGTTCGACGGCGCCAATGTCCCGAGAGAGGGTCGCTTCGGGCTGGCCGAAGGCGGAACCCTGTTCCTGGACGAAATCGGGGACATGAGCGCGCCGATGCAGGTCAAGCTGTTGAGGGTGCTGCAGGACCGGACCTTCGAGCGGGTGGGAAGCACCAAGACGATCACCGCCGACGTGCGGATCATCGCGGCGACCCACCGCGATCTGGAGCAGGAAGTCGAGCGTGGCGGCTTCCGCCAGGACCTGTACTACCGCCTGAACGTGTTTCCCATTGAGATGCCGCCTCTGCGGGAGCGCACCGAGGACATACCTCTTCTCATCGGCGAATTGATCAAGCGCATCGAGCACGAGAAACGCGGATCGGTGCGCCTCACGCCGCCGGCGGTGCTGGCGTTGTGCGAGTACCCGTGGCCAGGCAACGTGCGGGAGCTGGCGAATCTCATCGAGCGCCTGGCCATCATGTTTCCCTACCGGATCGTGGACATGCCCGATCTGCCGGCCAAGTTCCGCTTGAGTTCCGCCGCCACCGAGACGGCGCTCCATGGCGGCGCGACCTTCGTGCCCATGGACTGGATGTCTGCGCCGCGCCTGCCGCGCGGGGGACTGGATCTCAAGCACTACATCAGCAATCTGGAGTACAGCCTCATCAGGCAGGCGCTCGACGAGGCCGACGGAGTCGTGGCGCACGCCGCCAGGCTGCTGAAGATGCGCCGGACCACGCTCGTGGAGAAGCTGCGCAAGTACGGCCATCGGCCGCAGGACCGCGCGGGGGCCGCGGACACTGTCCGCCGGGCACCATTGAACTCCTGAATCCACCCCGAAGAGGCTGCGAACGCGCGCCCGGCGACGGGGGTTCGCGGCTGCCGGGATGCGGCCGTTGCGTGCCGCGGGAATAGGCTAAACTGACTGCAGTGACGCGCGTGGTGAGTGGCGCGCCCGCAACTGCGCCTGGGGAGAGGGCCCCGGGCGGAATGACAATCAGAACATGAGCCTGTCGACCAAGATCATCGAAGCCGAGGTCGCCGTTTTCGAGCCGCCGGCCGTGGAGCTGCGCGCGCACGGCGACGATCGGCGCGCGGCCAGGCGTTCCCTGCAGCTCCTGAGCGTACTTCAGACCGCCCTGGACCTGGAGCAATTGCTTCGCCTTTTCTCGACCGGGATTCGCCAGTGGGTCCCGCATTCGAGCCTTGCCTTCGTCAACCCGGCGCGCGGGATCGGCCAGTGCATCGGCACGCCGGCGGCGCACGCCCGCGAATACCACCTGGTGGTGGGCGGGGAGCCTGTGGGACAGGTGGTGCTCACTCGCGGGCAGCCGTTCGAGCGTGCCGAGACGGTCGAGTTCGAGCACCTGCTGAGTGCCCTCGTCTATCCATTACGTAACGCCCTGACGTACCGCGACGCGCTCGAGTCCGCCCACACCGATTGCCTGACGGACCTGCACAACCGCTCGGCCATGGACCGCGCCATGGCGCGGGAGGTGGCGCTGGCGCAGCGTCACGGCACGCCGCTGTCGCTGCTCATCGCCGACATCGACGATTTCAAGCACACCAACGACGAACTCGGACATGCCGCCGGCGATCAGACCATCCGCTGCGTCGCGGACGCCATTGCCGGTTGCGTGCGCGGCACCGACTTCGTTGCGCGTTACGGCGGCGAGGAGTTCACCATTCTCGCCAGCGCCACGGGGATGGCGGGCGCGGGGCTGCTGGCCGAGCGCATCCGCGGCACCGTCGAGGCGACGCCCTGCCGCATGAACGGCGCCCGCGTGACGTCCACCGTCAGCATCGGGATTGCCTGCCTGCGGGAGGGCGAGAGCGCGCTCGGTTTGTTCGAGCGTGCCGATCGCGCCATGTACGCGGCCAAAAGGGCCGGCAAGAACTGCGTGCGGAGCGAGCGCTGACGCCGGGCGTGGCCCGGTGCCGCGGTGGTGCGCCCTCAGCGGCCCCTGGCGGCCTCGACGGCTGCCGTGCACGCGCTCATCACCGCCACCTGCACGAAGTCGAGATCCAGCGGCCGCACCAGCACGTGCGCGATGCCCTCATCGGCAAAGGCGGCCTCCTCGACGTGCTCGCACACCACGATCAATGTCCCGGCGCGCCCACCCGCGAGGATCCGGCGCGCCAGCGTCGAGGTCTGAGCGCCAGCCGCCGATGTATCGAGGACCACGACCTGCGCACCAGGCTCATCGATAGCATTCATCGCCTCGTCGGCGCCGTCGACGATCGTGATTTCGCTGCGACCGGCGGCGCACAGGCGGCGCAGGACATCGTTGAGCGGGCCATCGCGGCTCAGGGCCACGAGGCGGCGGCCCGCCATGAGGGTATTTGGCTGGGGCACGTCCAGCGTGCTCGAGCCCCCCAGCAGCTCGGCAAAAACGCCGGCCGGCAACGGCTTGCTGAAATAGAAGCCTTGCGCCGTGTTGCAGCCGAGCAGGCGCAGGGCGTCGATCTGCGGCGCGGTCTCGATGCCTTCGGCGACGACGTGGAGCTGCAGGCTGCGCGCCAGCGCGATGCTGGCCCTGACGATCGCGAAGCTGTTCCGGTCCCTGCAGATGTCGGCGGTGAAGGTCTGGTCGATCTTCAGGGTGTCGACGCTGAAGTGCTTGAGGTAGGCCATCGAGGAATAGCCGGTCCCGAAGTCGTCCACCGCGATCCGTATGCCCGTCTCCCGCAGCGAGCGCAGCACGCCCGCCGCCAGGTCGACGTTGCGCATGATCGCGGTTTCGGTGATTTCGAGCTCCAGCAGCAAGGGCTCGATGCCGAACTGCGACAGGACCGCCTCGAACGAGGAGGCCAACTCGGGATCGGCGAGCTGGGTTGCGGAGAGGTTGACCGAGACCCGCGGCGGGGTCGCAAGGGTCTGGTGCCACGCGGCGAGCCGGCGGCAGGCCTCCTGCAGCACCCAGTGTCCCACCGGCCGCATGAGGCCGGACTCCTCCAGCAGTGGGATGAACGCGGCCGGCGGCACGAGCCCGCGCCGCGGATGCTGCCAGCGCAGCAGCGCCTCGGCGGCGGTGATGCGGCCGGTGCGCAGATCGATCTGCGGCTGGAAGTGCAGGACGAATTCCTCGCGCTGCAGGGCGCGGCGCAGATCGTTCTCCATCGTGAACCGCTCCTGCGCGCGCTCGCCCATCTCGGGCGAGAAGAAACCGACGCTGCCCTGCCCGGATTCCTTGACCATGTTCATAGAGGTGTCGGCGTTGCGCAGCAGCGTGTGCGCATCGGTTCCGTCGGCGGGGTAGACCGCGATGCCGATGCTCGCGCCCACCACCGGGGCGTGATCGCCTACGACGATCGGTTCCTGCAGCGCGGCCACCAGCTTTTCGGCGACCCGGGGCGTGTCCTCGGGGTCGTGCACGTCCTCCAGCAGGACGGCGAACTCGTCGCCTGACACCCGCGCAATGACGTCCCCGCCGCGCAGCTGTCCGCCCAGTCGTTGGGCGACGGCACACAGGACGCGGTCGCCGGCCTCGCGCCCAAGCGTCTCGTTGATGCGCTTGAACCGGTCGAGGTTGATGAACAGCACGCTCGGATGGCGGTGCGTCCACGCCGCGCGCGCGATGGCCGTCTCGATGCGCTCGGCCAGGGCCGTGCGATTGGGCAGGTCGGTCAGCGGGTCGTGGGTCGCCAGGTGCAGCAGGCGGTCGCGGGCCTGCAGTTGCTCGGTCACGTCGCGGCCGGTCGAGATGTAGTGTGTGATGCGCCCGTCGCTGTCCTGCAGGGGCGTGATGGTCTTGTCCTCGTAATAAAGATCTCCATCGCGCTTGCGGTTGATCAGCACGTCGTGAAAGGACTCGCCGCGCCCGATGACCGACCACATGTCGCGGAAGTAGTCGCTGTCGTGCCGGCCCGAGCGCAGGATGCTGGGACGCCGGCCCACGACATCTGCGCGGGGGTAACCGGTGACCCGCTCGAAGGCGGGATTGACGTACTCGATCACCCCGCGGGCGTCGGTGATGATGATCAGGTCGGCGGTCTGCGTGACGGCGTTGGAGAGCTTGCGCATCTCCAGCTCCTCCTCCCGCCGCCGGGTGATGTCGCGGGCGATGCCCTGGATCAACCCGTCCTCGAGCATGCGGCTGTTGAGCTCGACCACGACGACCTGGCCGTCCTTGCGGCGTAGACGGCGCTCCGTGGTCACCGTGCGCCCGGTGTTGAGCTCGTCGAACTGCAACGGCCGGTTTTCCACGTCCTCCGGCAGGATGAGGTCGCGAAAGCCCATGGTGCGCAGCTCCGCCTCGCTGTAGCCCGCGATCTCGCAGGCGCGCCGGTTCACCGAGATGAAGCGCCCGCTGGCGTCCGCCGTGAAGATGCCGTCGGCGGCCTGCTCCAGCAGTGTCCGGTGCCTGCGCTCGCTGCGCCGCAGGGCGTCCTCGGCGTTCCTGCGGTCGGTGATGTCGGTGCAGGTACCGATCCACTCGCGCACCACGCCGGCGTCGAGCACCGGCACGCCGCGCACGGTAAAGTGGCGGTAGACGCCGTCGCTGCGACGGATCCGGAACTCGACCTCGAATGTGACCCGGTTGCGAAGCGCGCTCTCCCACGCGGTCGTGGCCTGATCCAGGTCGTCGGGATGCACGGCCGCCCAGGGGTTGGACAGAGTCTCGGCGGCGGTCTGCCCGGTGTAGGCCAGCCAGCTCTGGCTGGGTTCGAGCATCCCGCCATCACGGTCCGCGGTCCACACGATCTGGCTGGTACTCACGGCCAGGGTGCGGAAGCGCTGCTCACTGGCGAGCAGCTGCCCGCGCGCCTCGCGCGCCGCCACCGTCTCGGCGATCTGGCGCGCGACGGCGTCGATCAGGGCCCGCTCCTCCTTGAGGAACGGCCCTTCGTCGGCGTGCGGTCGCGATTCAGCGTAGAAGACCTCCACCGCGCCGCGCCTGCGCCCTGCGGGCGATATGTCGGCGCGTTGCAGCCAGGCGGACTCGCGAAGGCCGGGCGTGTGGTGGGAGAATTCGTCGAGACGAATCCGGGCCTGGGCGATGTCGGGGTATTGCCATGCCGAGGGGAGCACACGGACCGCCGCGCTCAGCAGGTCCGGAACGCTGAGCCGGGGCCGTGCGCACAGCTCGGCGATCCGGGACATGCACCGCAGCTCCTTGACCCGTTCGCCGAGGACGTGGGCATGGCGGTGCAGCTCGCGCTCGGTTGCCTTGCGCCCGCTGATGTCGCGCACCACGCTGACGACGCCGCCTGGCAGTCCGCGCGTCTCGTCGAGCAGGGTGACGGTGTGCTCGGTGTCGATGACGCGGCCGTCGCGGTAGCGCATTTCAAACTCCGCCTCGAACACGCCGCGTGCTTCGAGGGCCTGCACGCTCCGCCGGCCGAAATCTTCGAAGTGCTCGCGGTCAACGTGAAGCAGCTCGGTGCTGCGGCCGATGAGATCGCCGGCGGTGTAGCCGAACACGCTCTCGACGGACGGGTTGCACTGAACGATGGTCCGTTCCGTGGGATCGAGGAGCATGACCGCCTCGCTCAGGCTGGCGAAGACCTTCTCGAGAACGTTCTTGCCCTCGCGTATTTCCTCCTGGACCCGGCGGTGCTCGCGCCGCAGGGCCGCCTCGGCGAGCTCGCGCCGCACCGCGGGCGCAAGGCGCACGAGGTTGTGCTTGAGCACGCAGTCGTTGGCGCCGGCCACCATGATGCGCGCGGCGGTCTCGTCGCCGATGGTGCCCGATACCACGATGAAGGGGATGTCCTGGTCGGTATCGCGCAGCAACTCGAGGGCGCGCGGCGCGTCGAACTGGGGCATGGAGTAGTCGGCGATGACGATGTCGGGCAGATCGTCCAGGGCGCGGCAGAAGTCGGCCTCGTTGTCCACGCGCCGCCACTCGCCCTCGAAGCCTCCGCGCCGCAGCGCGTGCTGCACCAGCTCGGCGTCGGCGTCCTCGTCCTCTGCGATCAGCACCCTGATTCGCGTGTTCGTGTCCTCCATCGGTTCATCGCCTGTGCCGGGTTGTCTGGCAATCAATGCAGGCCCGGCACGTCGCCGATCCGGTGTCGATGCCGAGGAAACAGCCGAATACTTGATTCCAAGACCAGGGTATGGGCCGCGATTGATGGCTTGAATGTCCTGTGGGTATGCCGGCGCTACACGCCCAGCATCAGCTTGCGTGGCTGGTCATGCCGGCGATGCGGCACGCCTGCTGGCCGTAGCCGCGCGGAAACAGCTGGCAGAGGAATGTCCGCGTCGCACGGTCCTTGCCGTATCGTACGGTCAATCCGCGAGCAGGCGCAACAGGCGGCGCGGGCGGCCGAGCAGGTCGGCCAGCGTGTAGGCGTCGAGCGCCGCCAGGAATGCGTCGCGCGCGCCGTTTACCGCCTCCTTCAGCACGCACGCCGGAAGAATGGGACACGCGGCGGGGGTGTTGCAGTCGATGACCTCCAGCGACCCTTCCATGGCGCGCACCACCTCGCCCACGCCCACGTCCGCGGGATCGCGCGCAAGGGTCAGCCCGCCGTTGCGGCCGCGCCTGGCGTGCACGTAGCCCAGCGTGGACAGCCGGTGCACCACCTTGAGCAGGTGATTGCGCGATATGCCGAACGCATCGGCCACCTCGGCCACCGTGACGTGACGCTCGGCGTGCAGGCCGAGATAGATCAGCACGCGCAGGGAGTAGTCGGTGTACCGCGTCAGTTGCATGGTCGCTGCAATGCGGAGGCCCGCCGACGCTAAAGTAGAAGATCAGATTCCACATATCAACCCCGTGATATGATGGGGGATCACCGGCAACGGCGCGGCCCGCAACATGACTCGCCAATCCGACACCGGCCGGCCGCCACGCGCTGCGCCGGCGCCCAACCGATTCGACCGCATGGAGTGGGCCGGCGCCTTCGGCGATCTCGGCACGCTCGTTCCCTTCGTGGCGGCCTATGTGATCCTGCTCGACATGAATCCGTTCGGCATCCTGCTGGCGTTCGGCGTCACCATGATCGTCACCGGGCTTCATTACCGCACGCCGTTTCCCGTCCAGCCGATGAAGGCCATCGCCGCCGTCGCCACCACGCAGGCGGCGCAGTCCATCGTGCTCACGCCGGCCGCGGTGTGGAGCGCGGGACTGCTCACGGGCGCGGTGTGGCTGATCCTCGGCCTCACCGGCCTGGCGCGCACCCTGTCGCGCATCGTGCCGCGCGCGGCGGTGCAGGGCATCGTGCTCGGACTGGGGCTGTCGTTCATGCTCAACGGCGTGGAGATGATCGCCTCGGGCTGGCTGGTGGGCACCATCGCGCTCGGACTGACGCTGGTGCTGGTGGACAACCGGCGGTTTCCGGCGATGATAGTGTTGCTGGTCTTCGGCGCGGCCGCCGCTCTCGTTCAGGAACCCGCTCTGCTGGACGAGCTGGCCGCGCTGGAGTTCGGCCTGCAGCGGCCGGAGTTCGCGCTCGGCGCCATTTCCTGGAGCGACGTGCTCGCCGGCGCGGTGTTCCTCGCCCTGCCGCAGCTGCCGCTGACCCTGGGCAACGCGATCATCGCCATCACCGAAGAGAACAACCGGCTGTTTCCCGACCGTCGCGTGAGCGAGAAACGGGTGGCGGTGTCCACCGGCGTGATGAACCTCGCCGCGCCGTTCGTCGGCGGCGTGCCCATGTGCCACGGCGCCGGCGGCATGGCCGGGCACGTGCGCTTCGGCGCGCGCACCGGCGGCGCGCTGCTGATCCTGGGCGCGATACTCGTGCTGCTCGCCCTGTTCGCCAGCGGGTCGGTGCGCACCCTGTTCCGGATGTTCCCTGACCCGGTCCTGGGCGTGATCCTTCTGATGGCGGGCCTGCAGCTGGCGACGGGAGCGTGGGATCGCGCGCTCGAGAAGGAACAGCGCTTCGTGCAGGTGCTCGTGGCCGGGTTCACGGTATGGAACGTCGGCATCGCGTTCGTCGTGGGGCTCGCCGTGGATCAGCTGCTCAGGCGGGGATGGGTCAAGCCCTAGCGCGTCACGCTCCACGCGAACTGCGCCACCAGCACCGCGGCGAGCACCGCCAGGACGCGGCGCAGGATAGAGCGGTAGTGCTGCGGACGGATGCGCGAGCGCAGTGCCATCCCCAGCAGCAGCGCCACCACGGCCGCCGCCACGCCGGGCAGCGCGGCGGCGGCGGCGTCCAGGTGCATGATCCCGGCCTGCGTGAACACGCCCGTCTGTGCCAGCTTGCCGGCCAGGAAGCACAGATTGAACACCTGCACCATGACCGTCGCCGCTAAGCCCATCTCCAGCGCAAAGATGATGAGCAGCGGCGCCATCACGTTGACGGTCCCCGCCAGGAAACCGCCGGCCAGTCCGAAAAGCGCCATGGAGATCTGGGGGTGCCTGGGCATGAAGTCCAAGTGGTGGGTTCCGAGGCGCTCGGTGTTGAGATAGAGGACGATGGCCCCGGCCAGCAGCAATCGGAACGGCGACGGATCGAGTTTCACGAGCAATGACGAGCCGACGATGCTGCCCACCACGGCAAAGGCGGCCATCGGCCAGAAGCGGCCGATGCTCTGGCCCCATTGTCCGCCCTTGACCATGCTGATGACGTTCACCGCGATGGTGGGCAGCAGGGTGATGATGATCGCGCTGCGCACGTCGGTCATGAGCGCCAGCAGCGGCGTCGCCACCAGCGGGAAGCCCAGTCCCAGCGAGCCGTGCACCAGGCCCGCGAGGAACAGTATCGCCACGGCGAGGACGAGGATCAGGGTGCTTGAGTGTTCGAGGCCCGGCATGATCGGAGTCGGGACGGTGGGCCGCTCGGCGAAAGAACCGTGTTGGTCCGGCGTGCGCGACGCTGGAAGGCGGCGGCTACACGAACGCGGGCACGCCGAACAGCCGGGCGTGCAGGAACGCGACCAGCAGGAACGCGGCGAAGGCCACTGCCACCGCGACGACGTCCCAGACAAGGGACCGGCGCTCCAGCACCAGGACCGGTGCGCGCCGGGACGCCGACCGCATGTCGAATACCGAGTAGGCGAGAAACGAGCCGAACAGGCCCACCGAGGCCGCATCGCCGTTGGCGAGCAGGTGCGCCACCGCCCAGATCGATATCCCCCACAGCATCGGATGGCGCGTGATCCAGCGCACGTTGGAGGGGAGGTAGGCCGCAACCACGAGAAAGAAGGCCAGCGGCATCAGGAAGCGCGCCGCCCCGGCGCCCCAGCCCGGCGGCACCCACAGGGCCACGTGCGGCGCGGCGCTCTTGCCCACCACGACGAGCACCAGCCCAAGCAGCGAGGCCAGGGCGAATGCGCCCTTGTAGGGCATCTCGCCCAACCGCGCCACCAGTGCGGCACGCAGGCCGGGCACCGTGGGAATCAGGTGCACGGCAAAGAAAAGGAGCAGACCGATGGGGAGCAGGGACATTTCGGGTTCAATGGCGAGCTGTCAGTGGCGAGTAGCGAGCGGCCAGGGGCAGGTGGATGGGGTCCGGTGATCAGTGGCTGGCGACTGCTGACGGGTAACCCGCGGCTGGTGACCGGTGACCGGGAATACCGTCTTCCCAGGGCTCAGTACCCTACTCGCGCTCCTATCCTCCCGGACCTCGTGCCTCGGACCTCGGGCGGTCCCTCTCGTACACCAGTCTCCCCCCGACCAACGTGTGCGTCACCCGCCCCCGGAAATGCCATCCCAGAAACGGGCTGTTGCTTCCGCGGCTGCGGAAGTCCGCTTCGGTGAGATTCCACTCTGCGTTGGGATCGAAGATGCAGATGTCCGCGCTCGCGCCGACGCCCAGCCGGCCCCGGTCGATGCCGAGCACGTCGGCCGGATGGCAGGTCAGCAGGGCAAGCGCGCGGTCGAGGGGTATGACCTCTTCGTCCGCCAGGCGCAGGGTGAGCGGCAGCAGCGTTTCCAGGCCCGAGATGCCCGGCTCGGACTGGATGAACGGGGCCAGCTTGGCGTCCGGTTCGTGTGGCTGGTGATCCGAGCAGACGACCGTGACCGTGCCGTCGGCAAGCGCTGCTCGCAGGGCGCCGCGGTCGCGCTCGCTGCGCAGGGGCGGCACCACGTGGCACTGTGTGTTGAAGAACCCGATGTCGTGCTCGGTCAGGTGCAGGTGATGGGCGGTCACGTCGGCGGTGATTCGCAGCCCGAGCCGGCGGCCCTCGGCGATAATGCTCGCCCCCTTGGCGCTGGAGATCTGGCAGAAGTGCGCACGCACGCCGGTGTGCTCGATCAACGCCAGATCGCGCGCCACCGCCACCGTCTCCGCGGCCTCCGGGATCCCGGGCAGGCCCAGGCGTGTGGCGACCTCGCCTTCGTGGGCACAGCCCACGGCTCGCAGCCAGGGATCCTCGCAATGCAGGAACACGGTGAAGTCGAAGCTGGCCGCATACTCCATGGCGCGGCGCATCACCAGCGTGTCGCGAACGGGGTGCAGCGCATTGCTGAACCCGACGCATCCCGCCTCGTCCAGGGCGGCCATGTCGCTGAGCTGCTCGCCCTTGAGCTCGCGGGTGAGCGCCCCGAGCGGGTGGACGAACGTCAATCCGTAGCGCCAGGCCCGTTGCTGGATCATCTGCGCCATGGCCGGCGTGTCGATCGTGGGCGTCGTGTCCGGCGGGCAGCACAGCGTGGTGATGCCCGCCGCCACGGCCGCGCGCACCTCGCTCTCCATGGTGGCCTTGTATTCCAGGCCGGGCTCGCGCAGGCGCGCGCGAATGTCCACAAGGCCCGGGCAGACGATCCTGTTGCGTGCGTCGATCACCGTCGTGGCCTCGAAACCGGCGGGTATGCGCCCGATGGAGCACACGAAGCCGCGCTCGTCGATGAACAGGTCCATCGCGCCGTCCACGCCGTTGGCCGGATCGATGACGCGGCCGTTTTCGATGACCAGTCCCATCAGGATTCGCCCTCCCGCTCGGACCGCGCCGGTCTTGCCTCGCGCGCCGCGCCCACCGAGGATTCCTGGCCGCCCATGATGATGGCCATGACCGCCATGCGGATGGCGATGCCATAGGTGACCTGGGGCAGGATCACCGATTGCGGGCCGTCGGCCACCGACGAGTCGATCTCCAGCCCCCGGTTCATCGGGCCGGGATGCATCACGATCGCATCCTCGCGGGCGAGGGCGAGCTTGTCCGGCGTGAGGCCGAAGAGGTTGAAGTACTCGTGCTCGCTGGGGATCTGCGCGCCGTGCATGCGTTCGCGCTGCAGGCGCAGCATGATGATCACGTCCACCCCGTCGAGACCGGCGCGCACGTCGCTGAAGGGCACCACGCCCAGCCGCTCGATGGATTGCGGCAGCAGGGTGCGCGGAGCGATCACCCGCACCTCGGCGGTGCCCAGGGTCGTCAGCGCATGGATCTGGGAGCGCGCCACGCGGGAGTGCTGGATGTCCCCGACGATGGCAACGCGCAGGTTCGCGAATTCGCCCTTGCGCGCGCGGATGGTGAATACGTCCAGCAGGCCCTGGGTCGGGTGGGCGTGACGGCCGTCGCCGGCGTTGATCAGATGCACATGCGGGGGAAGATGGCGCGCGATCAGGTCGGCGGCGCCGCTGTTCGAGTGGCGCACCACGAACAGGTCCGTGTGCATGGCCTCGAGGTTGCGCACCGTGTCGAGCACGGTCTCACCCTTGCTCGTGGACGAGTGCTCGGGGTTGAGATTGATGACGTCCGCCGACAGGCGCTTGGCGGCAATCTCGAAGGTGGTGCGGGTACGGGTGCTGGATTCGAAGAAGAGGTTGACGACGGTCTTGCCGCGGAGGAGAGGGACCTTCTTGATCTCGCGCCGGCCGATGGTAATGAACGATTCTGCGGTGTCCAGGATCTGCAGAATAGTCTCGCGGCTCA
>Ga0326597_10002531_pt1 | contig 27211 bp, 21 predicted proteins | sample RVTome_12_FD_203789 | JGI IMG/M metagenome (GOLD analysis project Ga0326597, IMG submission 203789) | Soil microbial communities from uranium-contaminated site in the Upper Colorado River Basin, Wyoming, United States - RVT100D185 | ecosystem: Environmental > Terrestrial > Soil > Contaminated >... | reverse complement strand
TCGACGACGGAACGGGCTCGGACATGGCACCTCACAGTGCCCTCCCCTGTACCATACGGCCGATCGGAGTACAAGCCCCTATTAGATGCGATTGCCCTGCGGAGTAGTTGCGCACCGCTTTCGCTCGACCATTGATGAGAGTATGCTTCACATGCGCGTGAATCTCGGCAAGCCTGGGAGGAGCAACCTGCGGGCGTGGGCCTCAGCCTCCAGCGCCGCCGACTCTACCTGGAGAACAAGATGGCATCTGATCACGAGCGTTATGCGTCTACACGTAGGGACTTCCTGAAGTTGGTCGGTGGCGGAGCAGGGGTCCTGCTCTCCGCGGGGACCGGCTACGCGCACCATCACGGCAAGCCGATGCCGCAGAGCCTTCCCTATCTCGACCAGCAGACGTACACGAGCAACATGGAGATCGTCGCGCGCCTGCCGGGGAATGACCGTGCCAACAGGTCCGCGGGACCGATAATGGCGATTGGTTCGAATCGCTACATGATCTCGAGCGGCGACATGCTCGATATCACGGATCCGCTGAACGTGAAGATCGCTCAGAGGGGCGGTGTCCCGGGCGGCGAGCTCGCGTACCACGCGCAGGCCAAGAAGTGGATGATCATGCAGAGCGTGCAGGCGCCGCACGACTTCTACAACATGCCGTTCGGCAAGTACGAGGATGCCGCGGCGATCAAAGCGTTCAGGGTCAACAAGGAGTTCCGGGGCGTCCGCATGTGGGACGCGTCCGACCCGTCGAATGTCGTCAGGGTGTCGGAGCTCAACACCGGTCCAACCGGCTTTGGCGTCCACGGCGACCAGTGTTACTGGGACGGCGGGAAGTACGCATACATCGCCGCCAGCTCGGATGATTCATTCACTGGGATGCTCAGCTGCATCTGGCCGCAGGCGGTCTACCTGATGGTCCTCGACGTCTCCGACCCGGCCAGCGTCACGAAGGTCTCGGAGTGGTGGGTGCCGGGGATGAAGAACACCGAGGTCGCGCAGCTCAAGAGGTGGAAATGCGTTGCGGGTCGGGCCGACGCTCTTCCAGAAGACGTGATGACGATGGAGGAGTCGATCGAGGCGTTCAAGGAATATGTCGTGCCGAATTACCCTGCCCCCGACCGGTTACCCTTCACCGCTCTGCACGGGCCGGTGTCGGTGCCGACGCGTGTCGAGAACGGCGGTACCCTGGCGTACGGATCCTGGTCGAACTTCGGCATGTTGGTTCACGATCTGTCCGACATCACCAAGCCGAACCTCATTGGCACGTTCGACCCGTCGCCGACCTATGGCTGGGAGGCGATTCCGTTCCATACGATCTGGATGGGCACGCTGCCACGCGGCTTCGTCGTCGGCATTTCAGAGTCGCTGAACCCGGACTGCAACGAGGAGTACCTCCCGAACTGGGTCATCGATGTCCGCGATCCGAGGAACCCGGTACCCATTGCGACCCTCGAACGGCCGAAGGCGCCGCCAGAGGCCCCGTTCACCGACTTCTGCCAGCGACGCGGCCGCTTCAGCGCGCACAAACCGCCATACTTGGCATCGCCGGGTCGGATGTCGCAGACGTTCCTGCCAGTCGAGTACTTCAACGCAGGTATCCGCTGCTACGACCTCAGCGAACCGACGCAGCCCAAGGAAGTGGGCTACTTCGTTCCGCCGATGGGCGGCACCCTGTCTCCTGAATGCCGTGTGCCGACCGCAGACCTGCAGGGTGCCGACAAGGAGCACTGCGCGGAGGAGTCGCTAGGCTTCGTCCGGCCGTGCAACAGCATCGCGGTCGAGTGGGACCGGAACGTGATGTACGCCGGCACCACGACTGGCCTTTATGTCTTGACGTCCCCGGCGCTGGGAAAGCCGAATTTCAGTGCCATGCCCGTCACCGAATGGGCTTTGCCCGACGTCAATATCGGGGCTCCCGTGTAGAAGGCCTTGCCTTCGGACCTGCCCGGCGCCACACACGTCGGGTAGGTTCGCGTACACAAGACCGGCACCATGAGGGGGTCTGGCATTCGAGCTGTGCAACGCTACCCCAAGCCGCCTAGGGACAAGGTCTTCCTTGAACCCGAGTTTGATGGGGGCGAGGGCCGAGGCATACAAGGCACACGCACTCAGACTGAAGCTGGATGGTGAGTATCTCCGCAAACCTGTTTTGCGTGGATGCGCCTCATTTCGTCACGCCGGCAGTGCTGGCGTCTTCTGGAGGAAACGTAGATGTCATCCAACCACGAGCGTTTCGATCGACCAACACGCCGGCAGTTTTTCCAGGTAGCCGGCGGCGCGGCGGGCGCACTGCTGGGCGGCAGCGCGGCTTTCGCCCATCATCACGGGAAGCCGACGCCGCAGAGTCTCCCGTACCTCGATCAGCGGATGTACTTCCACAACATGGAGCTCATCGCGCACGTCCCTCCGAGCAAGCCCGGGACGGGCAGGGGCGCGGGCCAGATGATGGCGATCGGGGGGCAGCGGCTCTTGTTCTCGAGCGGGGACGTGATCGACGTATCCGATCCGCGCAACCCGACGATCATCAGCCGAGGCGGCGCCGTGGGCGGTGATCTTGTGTACAACGCCCAGCTCAAGAAATGGATCGTGATGCAGTCCTCCCAGGTCCCGTACTTCGCCGCCGAGTTCCCGGGCGGCAAGTACGACGACCCCACCATCGTCGACCAGTTCCGGAAGTGGGAGGGCCTTCGCGGCATCCGGCTTCATGACGCGAGCGACCCGACGAAGATCGTCGAGCTCGGCGAGTTCAGCACCGGCCAGACGGGGTCGGGCCCGCATGGAGACGCGAGCTGGTACGACGGGGGGAAGTACGCCTATCTCGACGTCGCTCCCGACGACACGTACACGGGCATGCTGGACAACCTTGTGCCCCTTGCCAACTCCCTGATGGTCGTGGACGTGTCCGACCCCGGGAACATCAAGGAGGTGTCGCGTTGGCACGTACCGGGGCAGCGCGCGGGCATGCCCGGGGAGACGCAGGAACTCAAGAAGTGGAAGTGCCTGCAGGGCCGCGGCGCTGAAATGATTCCCGACAGGCCGCTGACGATGGAGGAAGCGACGAAGATCTTCCGGAACCTGCGGTACCCGGCGTTCGATCGGTTCCCCTACACGATGTCGCACGGAGCGTCGTGGGTGCCGAAGAAGGTCGAGGACGGCGGGAGGTACGGCTACGGCTCCTGGTCGGCGTTCGGGATGTTGGTCCACGACTTCTCGGACATCACGAAGCCGAGCCTCGCCGGCCGTTTCGATCCGGCGCCGACATTTGGCCTGGACGGGATTCCGTTCCACACGGTCTGGTTGCCCACGCTCGACCGCGGATTCGTGGTCGGCATCTCCGAAGCGCTGAACCCGGACTGCAACGAGTCGTGGCTGCCGTGCTGGGTCATCGACGTACGCGACCCGAAGAACCCGGTGCCCATCTCGATGCTGCCGCGGCCGAAGGCGCCGTCAGACGCGCCGTTCACCGATTTCTGCTACAGGCGCGGCCGCTTCAGCGCGCACAGGCCGGCGGACAACAAAGCGCCGGGCCGCGCGTCACAGACGTTCCTGCCGCTCGAATACTTCAACGCCGGGCTGCGCTGCTACGACCTGAGCGAGCCGACTGCGCCCACGGAAGTGGCGTGGTTCGTCCCGCCGATGGGTGGCACGCTGAGCGAGGCGTGCAGGACCGACGAGGGGTACAACCCTGCGAACCCGGACGCTGAGGAGTGCTGGAGAGAGTCCTTGAGCTACAACCGGCCGTGCAACAGCGTACAGGTCGAATGGGACCGCAAGATTCTCTACGCGGGAACCACTACCGGGCTGTACATCCTCTCCACGCCGGCGCTGGGTAAACCGATTCTGGAAGCGATACCGGTTGTGGAGTGGTCGATGCCGGGGCTCAACGTCGGAGCGCCGTAAAGGGAGACGGCGTATTTCAATGCCAGCCGTCAGACGTCGTGACCGTTCCGAATGGGGGCATTTTCGTCGCGACGGGCATGGCGGGGATTCGAACGCGCGCATCGTGAAGTTCTCGAAGGACGGAACGGTTGTCAAGACGTGGGGGAAGAAAGGAATGGGCCCCGGCGAATTCGACACCCCCCACGGTCTTGCACTCGGTTCCCGGGGGGGCGGACGGTAAGGAAATATATCAAGAAGCCGTGACGGCTGTCTCCACCTGCGGAACCCGCACATGTTCAACAGCGGCGAAGGCCCGAGGCGTTCGAGCCTTGTATTCGGCCTTACGCTCGCGCTCGTGAGCGCGAGTGAAGCTTGGGCCCAGATCGACTTTGCGGCCATCCGGGCGACGAAGCAGCTCGAAGCTGTTCGAATCAACGACCCGATCGTGTTGGACGGGCGGCTTGACGAGCCGGCGTGGGCCAGCGCCCCGATTGGCCGCGACTTCTACCAGCAGGAGCCGGCGGAGGGCGCTCCCGCGACAGACCCGAGCGAGATTCGATTCCTCTACGATGCCGACGCCCTCTACGTCGGCGGCACGTTCTTCGACAGCGATCCGCGGGGTCCGCTCACCAACGAGCTGAAACGGGACTTCAATGGGCGCGACAGCGATGTCGTCGCCATCTGCCTCGACTCGCTCAACGACTACAACAGTTCCAACTTTCAGGTGAATCCGGCCGGAGCGCAGCGCGACAGCCAGACGTACGACGACGCGCGCCGGGTCAACAACAGCTGGGACGCAGTGTGGTTTGTGGAGACGGCCCTGTTCGAGGGGGGCTGGACGATGGAAGTGACGATCCCCTTCAAGAGTCTGCGCTTTTCCGACGCCGAGGAGCAGAGCTGGGGGATGAACGTGTTCCGGCTGATCCGGCGAAGGAACGAAGTCAACTACTGGTCGCCTCAACCGCGCCAGTTCAGGGCATTCAAACCAACCTACTACGGACGCCTGACTGGTCTGCGCGGCATCCGGCCCGGCCGCAACCTTTACGTGAAGCCGTTTTACACCGGCGCGGCCTCCAATGTCGCGCTGCCCAATCTGGATCGGCACCACGACGCCGACGGCGGCATCGATGCGAAGTACGGCCTCAGCTCGGCACTGACGCTGGACCTCACCTACCGGACGGACTTTTCACAGGTGGAGGTCGACGCGCAGCAGATCAACCTGACTCGGTTCTCGCTCTTCTTTCCCGAGAAGCGGGAGTTCTTCCTCGAGAACCAGGGCGCTTTTCGGATCGGCGATCAGGGGCCGGGCGGGTCTTCCCGTCAGGATCTGCTGCCCTTCTTCAGCCGGCGCGTTGGACTCTCAGAGGATGGCCAGCCGATTCCCATTCTGGCGGGAGCGCGTTTAACCGGCCGGCACGGAAACTACAACCTGGGATTACTGAACATCCAGACGGGAGAGTTCGGTACCCGCCCGGGCGACAACTTTACAGCGATGCGGGTGGCTCGAGACTTCGGGGCATCGTCGGTCGGCGGCTTCTATCTGGGTCGCGAGGCGTCGGGCGATACCAGCTTCAACCGATTGGCCGGCGGCGACCTTCACTTCAATTTCCGTCGGATGATCGACATCGACGGCTTCGCCGTGGGCAGTACCAGCAACGGTCGGAACGGCAGTGCTGGGCGGGCGGCCTTCAGACTCACCGACCCCCGATATACGGGACAGCTGTCCTACACGAATATTTCGCCCGGCTTCCGTGACGATCTCGGTTTCATCCCACGCAACGACATCGGACTCGCCACCTGGGACGCGGCGCGTCACTTTCGTCCGCAGCGCATGCGCCACATCTTCCGGGAGATCACGTTCGGCACGCTGGGCGAGCGGTTCGAGAACAGCCGCCATGAGGGATTGCTCAGCCGGCACGTGCAAGCCTATGCGGTCCAGGACTTCGCCGGCGGCGGGCGAGTTGACACCGGCGTGGACTGGAACTATGAGCTGCTCACGGAGCCGTTCGAGGTAAGCGATGGGATCTTCATTCCGCCCGGTGAGCATCGATTTGCCCAGCTGCTCCCCGCGTTCAGTTCGAACCCGAGCCGCTCCGTGTCGGTGACGCTAGGGTATACTGGCGGCGAATTCTACACGGGGACGATCCAAGGCTACTCGGCTGGGATCCAGTGGCGACCGAATCCTCATCTCGCTGCATCGGGGGACTATCAGTTCAACGACGTCAATCTGCCCGAGGGGCGCTTCGAAACCGAGCTGGCGCGGTTTCGCATCGACTACTCGTTCACACCGACGATGTTCCTGAATGCCTTCGTGCAGTACAACGGCGCGTCCCGGACCTGGCTGACCAACGTGAGGTATCGGTTCATCTACAGACCACTGAGCGACTTCTATCTCGTGTTCAACGAGACTCGGCCGGCTGCCGGCCTTCCGCAGAGGACCGTCGTACTGAAGCACACCCTCCTGCTGGCCTTCTAGCGGCCGGGCCACGAAACGGCGTCTCTGGTCTGCCCGCGCGGCCGCGGGCAAAATCGACGGCTCTCGAGGAGGACACCATGCAGGTGAAAGGCACGATCATCGATCTCTCGCAGGACATCTACCAGGGCATGCCGGTCTATCCCGGACACCTGAAGACGGTCATCTGGACGCATGCCTCGCATGAAGAGATGCAGCGACAACTGGGCACCGGCTTCTCGTACGAGACGCGCGGCATCATGCTGTGCGATCACGGACCGACGCATATCGATTCCGTAAGCCATCTCTCGCGCGATCCAGACGCCCCTCCGGTCGACAAGATCCCGTTATCATCGTGCGTGACGTCCGCGATATGCCTGAATGTGAGCGATGTGCCGCGAAAGGCCCAGTTCGGCCGTGCCAGGATCGAGGCGGAGCTGAAGAAAGGGAGCCTCGACATCCGCCGCGGGGACACGGTGCTGTTCTACACGGGCCACTATGACCAGTTCTACGGGAAGCCCGAGTACATGACCGATTACCCGGGGTTGGATCGGGAGGCCACCGAGTTCATCATCGACCAGGGATGCGTCAACTTCGGCGTGGACTCGCCGAGCCCGGACATGTGGTACGACAAGACCTACCCCTGCCACACGGTGTGCGCGGAGCGCCAGGTGACGCACATGGAAAACCTCTGCAACCTGGACAAGCTGGTGGGCAAGCGCTTCACCTTCATCGCGCTGCCGCTGAAGATCCGCGGAGGGACCGGCTCTCCGCTGAGGCCGGTGGCGATCCTCTCGGAGAACGGCGATCTCGGCTGGAACCTGACGACCTGAAGAGCTGCCGAACCGGTAGTCAGTTCCTCCGGTCAGGGGGGCGCCGACAATCAGGCTCGCGTGGGCGACCGGCCTCGATGTGTCGACGTCGCGCCGGCGCCGGCGAGGCCGGATTAGCCCAACTTGCGTGTCCGGATGATGGCGCCCCGCGGCGGCGCTTCTACCGCCCCGCCTGGCCTGAAGCTCCGGCGTCCGGTACAGCGCAGACGAAGTTGGCCGCGTCATCGATGCTGCCAGAGCCTGTGTACCGCGCCATCTGCGGCCAGGGGCAGAGCGGCCGCGTGCGCGCGATGCCTTGTTCCGGGTCGTCGTTGACGAACTTCGCCCCAACGATTCTGTTCGGCGCGACGCCCTGCTCCACCCACCGTTCCAGCGCCCGCACGAGGTTGTGGTCGGGATCGTCCCGCAGCCAGCGCTGGCCCCGACCTCCGAAGTCGATCGGACCGGGCCCGCTCGTGCAGTGGTGCAGGCCGGGCACCATGAAGAGACGGGTGAAGTCGTCGGCGCCGGCGCCGTGCGCCTTGCGAATGTCCTCGTAGTACTGCACGGTTCGAAGCGGCGGGATCGAGTGATCGGCCCAGCCGTGATACATGATCAGCTTACCCCCGCGGGACTTGAACGGTGTCAGGTCGGCCGTGTCCGCATCATGGAGGGCGGCCAGCCGCGCGACGGTTGGCAAATCCCGATCGAAGCTGAAGTCCTTGATCGGATCGAAGTCCGGCTGGAAGACCAGGTACCGCATGAAGCCGTCCTGGAACTTATAGGTGCTCGAGGGATAGCTGTTCATTGTGCCGAACCCGGTGATGTAGTTCGCGTAGTCGTCTTCGTGCCCCGGCGCATAGCCTGGATACCACGGTTGTCCGCTGGACGTTGTCGGACCCGAGTAGATCTTCTGCAGCGCGTTCACCTGGCCGGCCGTCAGGCAGTCGGGCTTGTCAGCACCGGAGCACAACAGCGTCCCTGGATCGAACGTGCACCGGTCCGGACGATCGACCAGCCCGTCCGTCAGTCCGTCGCGAGCATCGCACGCCGCCAGAGTGGCCCTTTCGATCGCGGGAATCTTGTACTGAGGAATCGGCGCCGCTTCGAGCGCCTGCGCGACCCAGAGGAACGATGTCAACAGCTTCGTCCGATCGATCACGAAATTCCCGATGATGACCCCTTCATAATCTTCGGGGTATCGCTGGACCTCCATGAGGCCCATCTTGCCGCCATTCGAGCACCCGACGAAGTACGCATGCCGCTCGGGCTCACCGTAGAACGACTTCACTATCTGCTTGGCCACCACCGTGACGAGATGGTCCGCCCGGTGCGCATAGTTGATCTGCGCCTCTTCGTTCTTGTACGCCCAGGAGGCATCCAGCGCGGCTCCCTGGTGTCCGGTATCCGTGCCTGCCGCGGCGTATCCGAGCGTGAGCGCCTGGGACAGGTCGGGGATCGACCCGTTCCAGCCACCGCCTCCCGCGAAATAGAACTTACCGTTCCAGGCGGCCGTGGGGAGATCGACCTGGAAGAGGATTACCTTCTCGATTCCGCCGAGAACCTTGCAGTACTCGGGTAACGTTCCTCTCGCGGGCACCAGTGTGGCCGACGTAATCAGCGTGTCTGGCGGTGACAGCTGGATGAGGGCACTGCAGTCGCTGGCCGTGCGCGGCGCCACCGCCGGGCGGGCCGCCGCCGGCGATTGCACAGGGGCCTTCGCGCGGCCGACGACCATGCCGCCAGCCAGCGCGAGGAAGAGGACAAGGGGCAGAACGAATACGCGGTTGTCGCCGACGAATCTCTGTCGCGTCATGGGCTCTCCCTGGGTCGTCCGACCCGGATATGTAGGCTGATTCTAGCCCGACACGGCATGCGAGCGGTACCGGCAGCACCGACGGGCTGTCAGACACGATGTCTTGGTTTCGGTGGTACCGTCTTCCGAATCGGACGCGATGACGTCGAATCTGTGTGAGCCGGCGGGGTACTGCTAGTCCATCACCGCGGTGCGCCAACCCGCTATGAAAGCGGCACAGCGCGCGTCGCGTGGCAGTAGACAGGTGCCGGCCGCCAATGCCCGGTCCGGCGCCGCATCAAAGGCGCTGCTGCCAGTGGCGTACCGGGACGGAATGGGTTAATGTCTGCCCATCGCTCGCGGGCCTGAACGCCACAGCGACGGCGGGGAAGAACTCTCGATTGCGTGTTCAGGAACTGGAGGACTCAACTATGGCGTCCAAGCATCGGCCTTTCGTACAGCGTTCGCGGCGTGAGTTTCTCAAGACGGTTGGTGGCGGGGCCGGAGCGGTCCTCACGGCCTCGACGGCACACGCGCATCATCACCCGCGTCCGTGGCCGCAGAGCCTCCCGTACCTCGATCAGCGCACCTACATCCACAACATGGAGGTGATTGCGCATCTGCCGGAGGGCCGCGCTGGGCAGATGATGGCCATCGGGTCGAAGCGGTTCCTGTTTTCAGGCAGGAATGTGCTCGACGTGTCCGACCCGAGGGACCCGAAGATGGTCAACAGCGGGGGCGGGCAGAATGGTCAGCTTGCCTACAACGCGACCCTGAAGAAGTGGATCCTTCTGAGCTCGTCCGAGGCGCCACGCATGGTCGCCACGCCGTTCGGGAAGTACGAAGACGCAAAGTCGGTCGCGGAGTTCAAGAACTTCAAGGGCCTTCGAGGCCTCAGGATGTGGGACGCCACCGATCCGACCAACATCGTCCTGCTGTCGGAGTACAGCACCGGACAGACTGGGTCGGGCGTACATATCGACGGCACTTATTACGACGGGGGGAAGTACGCGTATCTGGCCGCCGCCCCGGACGACAGCTTCACCCATCTGCTCTCGTGCATTCTGCCCCTTTCCCACTGCCTCATGATCGTCGATGTGTCCGATCCAACGAACGTGAAACCGGTCGCGAACTGGTGGGTGCCCGGGCAGCGCAACACGGAGGTCGAGGAGTTCAAGAAGTGGAAGGTCGTTCAGGGGCGGTTGCCGGCTACGCTCGGAAGCACGAAGACACTGGACGACGTGATCAAGACCTTCCCTGAGTTGAAATATCCAGCTCTCGATCGGATGCCCTACACGCAGCTGCACGGCCCGGTGTGCGTACCGAAGAAGATAGAGGACGGCGGGACGCGCGGCTACGGTGCTTGGTCCGCCTTCGGGTTCATGATTCACGACCTGTCCGAGATCACGAAGCCGAGGGTCATCGGCCGCTTCGATCCGACGCCGACCTACGGGATGGACGGCATTCCGTTCCACACGATCTGGGTTGGCACGCTGGATCGCGGGTTCGTGGTGACGGTCTCGGAGGCGCTCAACCCCGATTGCAACGAGTCGTCACTCCCGCTGTGGGTGGTCGATGTCCGCGACGAGACGAATCCGATCAGCATCGCGCAGTTGCCGAGGCCTGTGCCGCCGGCCGAGGCGCCTTTCACGGACTACTGCTTCGCGCGCGGCCGCTTCAGTGCGCACATCTGCCCGCCGCTACAGGCGCCGGGCCGGCCATCGCAGACATTCTTCCCGGTGTCGTTCTTCAACGCCGGCTTGCGGTGCTATGACCTGAGCGAGCCGACGCAGCCGAAGGAGGTCGCGTACTTCGTTCCGCCCCACGGCGGCGACATTAGCAACCCGCTCAGCTTCAACCGGCCGACCGAAAACGTGACGGTCGAGTGGGACCGGAACATCATCTACGTGGGAAGCACCACGGGCCTGTACGTGCTGACCTGTCCGGCGCTCGGAGAGCCGACCTTCGAGTCGATGCCGGTCAGCCAGTGGTCGCTGCCGGGACTCAACGCCGGCGCCCCGTAGGAACTGGTGAACGGAGGATCGCTTCCGCGAGAAGCCCGATTACGACGTGTACAGCAACCGGATTGAAGGGAGGCGCACATGCCACGAGATCACGAGCGATACACGGAAAGTACCCGCCGGCAGTTTCTCAGGACGATTGCCGGCGGAGGGGCTGGGGCGCTGCTGGCGGCCCGGGCCGGCTACGCACATCATCATCCGAAGCCGACGGCGTCGAGCCTCACGTACCTCGATCAGAAGATGTACATCCACAACATGGAGGTCATCTCGCATGTCACGCCGGAGCATCCTGCGCATGCGCCCGGCAGAATCGAGATGATGTCGGTGGGCTCGCGCCGGTATCTGTTCACCTCCGGCGGTGACATCTACGACGTCAGCGATCCGCGGAAGGCCGTGATGGTGAGTCATGGCACGTTCTCGGGCTCAAAGCTGCAGCTCAACTATCACGCCCGACTCAAGAAGTGGATCCTGCTGGCGAATTCGATGCCGCCCTTCCTTGGAGACACGCCGGGCGGCAAGTACGACAACCCCGCTGCGCTCGAAAAGTTCAGGGACTGGAAGGGGCTGCGCGGCATCCGCATCTACGATGCGACTGACCCCACGAAGCTCGTGTTGATGAACGAGCACAGCACCGGCCAGACTGGGGCCGGGACGCACAACATTTACTACGACGGTGGGCGATACGCGTATCTGGCCTCGGCCCCCGACGACACATTCACAGGCGTCGGCAGTGCCATCATCGCGGTGACCACCGCGATGATGATCGTGGACGTCTCCGATCCCCTCGACGTCAAGCAGGTCGCGATGTGGTGGCTGCCCGGGATGCGGAAAGGGGAGGAGGAAGCGTTGAGACAATGGCCGCAGTGGAAATACTTCGAGTCCGAACCCTTCGACCGGCGGCCATACACCAAACTGCAAGGTCCCGTGTACGTACCGAGGCGGACCGGAGGGAATCCAGCCGCGTACGATGACGAGATCTGTCCGGGACGGCGCGGGTACGGTTCGTGGGGAGCCCTGGGGTTCATGCTCCATGACCTGTCGGACATCAAGAACCCGAAGCTCCTGGGTCGCTTCAGCACGTCCCCACCATATCAGGGCGGCATCCCGTTCCACTCGATCTACGTGGGTATGCTCGACCGGGGATTCGTCATCGGGAACCCGGAAGCCCTCAATCCCGACTGCAACGAGGATTACCTGCCGATTTGGGTCATCGACGTGCGCAATGAGGAGTACCCGATCGGCATCGCGCAGTTCCCGCGGCCGAAGCCGCCTGCCGACGCGCCCTACAACGATTTCTGCCAGAAGCGCGGGCGCTTCGGCGCGCACAACCCCATCGAGCTGAAGGCGCCCGGCCGCATATCGCCATCCTTCGCGGCTGTCGCCCAGTTCAACGCCGGGTTGCGCTGCTACGATCTGACCGAGCCCAGCAGGCCGGAGGAAACCGCGTACTTCATCCCGCCGCAAGGCGGCGTGATCACGAATCCGGACAGCTTCAACCGCACCGTGGAATGCGTGTTTGTCGAATGGGACCGCAAGGTCATGTACGTGACGACCACGACGGGCCTGTATGCGCTGGCGACGCCAGCGCTGGGGAAACCGATTCTGGATCCAATGCCGGTCAGCGAGTGGTCGCTTCCGGGACTCAACGCCGGCGTGCCGTAGGCGTCGGTCAACGGAGGATCGCCTCCGCGAGACGTCCGATTACGACGTGTAAGCAGCCGGATTGAGGGAGGCTCATATGCCACGAGATCACGAGCGATACACGGAAAGCACCCGCCGGCAGTTCCTCAAGACAGTTGCCGGCGGCGGGGCCGGTGCCCTGCTCGCAGCCCGGGCCGGCTACGCACATCATCACCGGGCACCTTCGCCGCAGAGCCTGCCGTACCTCGACCAGCGCACCTATCTGCACAACATGGAGGTCGTCGCGCACGTGCCGCCGGGACCGGTGCCGCCGGGCCGGATCACGACGCCGGGCCGGACCGCCGGACAGATGATGGCAATCGGCCCGCGGAGGTTCATGGTCTCGAGCAGCGACATGATCGAGGTGACCGACCCGCGGAACCCGACGGTGTTCAACTACGGATGGGGCGGCGGCGACGAGTTGTGCTACAACGCCCAGCTCAAGAAATGGATCCTGATGAGGTCCATCCAGGTCCCGCATCGCTTCTACGAGACACCGTTCGGCAAGTACGAGGACCCGGAAGCCGTCAAGGCCTTCAGGAACTACAAGGGGTTTCGAGGGATCCAGCTCTACGACGTCACGGACCCGGCGAAGATCGTCCAGCTCGGCGAGTACAACACCGGGCCCACCGGGTTTGGCACGCATGGAGATCAGAACTACTACGATGGCGGGCAATACGCGTATCTCGCGTGCGTTCCGGATGACACGTTCACCGGGATGCCGAGTTGCATCTGGCCGCTGGCATCATGCCTGGTTGTCGTGGACATGTCCGATCCCGCCAACGTCAAGGAGGTGTCTCGGTGGTGGGTGCCTGGGCAGCGCAACGACGAGGTCGAGGCGCTGAAGCAGTGGCCGTGTATGGCAGGTCGCGCGAATGACCTGCCGAACCGCACGATGACGATGGAGGAGTCCATCGAGGCGTTCAAGAACCTGGTCGTGCCCAAGTTCCCCGCCCCCGACCGACTGCCTTTTTCCGCCCTTCATGGGCCGGTTCACGTGCCGATCCGGGTCGAGGACGGCGGCACCGTGGGGTACGGCTCGTGGTCGTGCCTCGGATTCTGGATCCATGACCTGTCAAACGTCACACAGCCGAAGCTCCATGCCACGTTCGACCCGGCGCCGACCTTTGGGGCGGACGGTATTTCGTTCCACACGATCTGGCTGGGCACGCTCTCCCGTGGGTTCGTCGTCTGTGTCTCGGAATCGTTGAACCCCGACTGCAACGAATCCTGGCTGCCGAGCTGGGTCGTCGATGTGCGCGACCTGAAGCACCCGGTCCCCATCGCGCAACTCCCGCGGCCGAAGGCGCCGCCGGATGCGCCCTTCACGGATTTCTGTTTCAGGGGCGGCCGCTTCAGCTCGCACAGACCGCCGTACCTCAAGGCGCCGGGCCGGATCTCGCAGACGTTCTTGCCGCTCGAATACTTCAACGCTGGGATACGTTGCTACGATCTGAGCGAACCAACCCAACCGAAGGAGGTGGCGTGGTTCGTCCCGCCGATGGGCGGCGTGCTCGGCCCTGAATGCGTGACCGCTGCCGGAGACCTCGTCGGCGAGGCGCAGCAGCGCTGCATGGACGAGTCGAACACGTTCGTCCGGCCGTGCAACAGCGTGTCGATCGAATGGGACCGGAACATTATCTATGCCGGTACCACGACGGGCCTGTACGTGCTGACCTCTCCGGCGCTGGGTAAACCGATTTTCGACGCCATGCCGGTCACGGAGTGGTCGTTGCCGAGTGTCAACAAGGGGGTGCCGGCATAACGACGAAGCCCTGAAGCGAGCCGACATCGAGCTTCGCAGGGCGCGCTAGGTGCTCCCGGGCATGGGCACTACAACCGGACCTACGGCACGGACAAACGGTTCACGGAGTACTGCGGCCCGGACCCGGAAGCCAACCGGTGGCCAGCCGGTCGTGGTGTCGTCAACATTGGCGTCGACGCTTCCAGCATCGAGAACGACAAGGACAGAACTTATCCGTCTCACACCGTGCAGCCACAGTATCCGAAACCGATCGTTCGATTTCTCCGACAGCATCACGCCGGCGGCGTGACGGAGCGGGACTGCCTCGAGTGCTCTTCGTCGTGCTGCAGCCTAGGTGGCTTCGCGATTCTCGAGAACGTCGTGCAGATCTACGACCTCTATCGGCGTGGCGGACTTCGGCGGGCCGACTACGAATACGGGGCAGGACTTGGCTTCGAGGAATTCGTTTTCAGGTACTTCGAGGTGTACAAGAAGGCCGTGCCACTCGACGACCGGGAGGTGGTCCTCATGCTGTTCCACATGAGGTCACTTTCGTCAGACGGTCACCTCATCAGCGTCCCGTCGGTGGGCGACTACTGGGACACAAGAGCGGAATTGTTTCGACAGAACCCATGGCTGAATCGGGGGTGTGTGTTCCTCAGTCATCACGTGCAGATGTGGCCCAACGACGACGGTGACGCGAGCCGGCACTGCATCCTCCATGCCCCGCTCAGCGGAACACGGGTCACGACCAAGCCCGTCGACTGTGTGTTCTTCACGTGTACCAGGCCGATTGAGGCGCGGGTGCCGACCGAGGAACAGTCGGCCGCATGGTTTCGCCTCCTGGCCGAGAGTTTCCCGAACAGTCTCGAGCGGTTCGAGGCGCTTATCGATCAGGGCCAGCCGAGAGGTGACGATGAAGAGATCGGAAAGAGAACGTAGCCCGTCGTTCGCGTGTCCGCCACATGCTCTTTTCAGGTGTCGCGTCTCGTCGGCGCGAGATTTGACAAGAATGGCCGAGGGCCTTACGCTTCCGCCGAAATTCTCATAGACGACGCGAAGTGGTCCCGATGCGTCAACAATAGCGGTCGAGCAGATTTGCGCTACAGCCGATCTTCGGTGACCGACCGGTTCCCCTGCCATCGCAAGAGGGGCTGCCGGATTCTCGGTCGGTCCGATCAGCATCGCGCAGGAACCGGCCGCGCTGGAAGGGTGAACTATGGCGAGACATCTCAAGAATGCCGTCACGGCTGCGGAGACCGAGGCGGCCGATGCGAAGGTGCGGGCAACTGTCGAAGGACTGATCGCGGATGTCGGCACGCGCGGCGATGCCGCCGTGCGGCACCTGTCCGACACGCTGGATCACTGGTCCCCGCCCAGCTTCCGGCTGACCCGAGATGAGATCGACGAGCTCGTGGGGGCGGTCTCAGCCGAGACAATCGACGACATCAAGTTCGCACAGGCGCAGATCCGGCGGTTCGCCGAGTGCCAGAAAGCCGCGTTGGGGGTCGTGGAGGTGGAGACGCTGCCTGGCGTGCGCCTCGGCCACCGCAACATCCCGGTTGGCAGTGTCGGCTGCTACGTGCCGGGTGGTCGTTATCCGATGGTGGCCTCCGCCCACATGAGCATTCTGACCGCGAAAGTCGCTGGGGTGGAGCGCGTGATCGCCTGCACACCGCCGATCGGCGGCAAACCGTACCCCGAGACGATCGCGGCGATGGCGCTGGCGGGCGCCGATGAGATCTATGTCCTGGGAGGCGTACAGGCGATCGCGGCGATGGCGCTCGGGACGGAGACGATCGTGCCGGTCGACATGCTGGTCGGCGCGGGGAACGCCTACGTTGCCGAGGCGAAGCGGCAGCTCTACGGGCGGGTCGGCATCGACCTCATCGCCGGCCCGACGGAGATTCTCGTTGTTGCCGACGATTCGGCCGACGCCGAGATGGTGGCGGTCGATCTGCTCGGTCAGGCCGAGCACGGTCCGACCTCTCCGGCGGCTTTGATCACAACCTCCGAGGAATTGGCTCTGGCCTTGCCCGCGGAAATCGAGCGACAGCTGACCGTCTTGCCGACAGCGGATGTCGCTCGGGTCGCCTGGCGCGACCATGGCCAGATCATCCTGGTCGACGATCTCGACGAAGCCGTGCGGGAGGCTGACCGGCTCGCCTACGAGCACGTCGAGATCCTAACCCGCGAGCCTCGCTTCTTCCTGGAGCGCATGCGGAACTACGGGTCACTGTTCCTCGGCCCAGAGACCAACGTCGCGTACGGTGACAAGGTCATTGGCACGAATCACATCCTTCCAACAAGGCGCGCCGCACGGTACACCGGCGGCCTCTGGGTCGGAAAGTTCATGAAGACCGTGACGTACCAGGAGTGCACGCCGGAGGCGAGCGTTGCGATTGGCGACCACTGCTCGCGGCTGTGCGCGATCGAGCATTTCTGGGCGCACAAGGAGCAGGCTGATCTTCGCCTGCGACGGTATGGCGGTCGAGAGGTCGGCCTCGGCGCCGCGTCCGGAGGTGCGTCATAGCCCCCGCCCTCGAGACGCCTCCGGCGCGGCCGTCCTTCCGGCTGGATGGTCACGTCGCGCTCGTTACCGGCGCCGCCCGCGGCATCGGCGCGGAGACGGCTGTCGCTCTTGGAGAGGCGGGGGCCGAGGTCGTCTTGAACGATCTGAGCCGGGCGTGCGGAGAGCTCGAGGAGGTGGCGAAGCGCATCGTCGCCGCCGGCGGGCGGGCAAGGGTGCTCGTCTGCGACGTTACCGACGGGGCCCAGGTCCGTTCGGAAATCTCGGGCCTCGAGCGGCTCGACGTGCTCGTCAACAACGCCGGCATGAACGTTCCTGAGCCTTTCGTCGACGTGTCGGAAGACCACCTTGACAAGATGCTGGCGCTCAACGTTCGAGGTGCGTTCCTCGTGGCGCAGGCGGCCGTCCGCAAGATGCTCGAGGCGCCCGACCGCCTGGAACGCGGCGGCGCCGTCATCAATATGTCGTCTCAGATGGGGCACATCGGCGCAGAGCGCCGGACGGTCTATTGCGCAACCAAGCACGCGATCGAGGGGCTCACCAAGGCGATGGCCGTCGAGCTCGCCCCGCACAACATTCGAGTAAACGCCGTTGCCCCGACATTTGTCGAGACACCGATGACGGCGTCGTTCTTCGAAAACCCCGAATTTCGCGATTGGGTCATCAGCAGAATTCCGCTGGGCCGGATCGGCCGAATCGATGAGGTCACCGGAGCGATTGTGTTCCTCGCCTCGCCGGCGGCCTCGTTGATCACCGGCGCCAGCCTGGCGATCGATGGCGGGTGGACAGCCCGTTAGCACACCCGATAAGGAGACCCTGTGCTCAGCTACCTGGACCGTCAGACGAAGCTCACGGGCAATCAGAAACGCATCATCCTGGCCGCCATGATCGGCGACTTGCTCGAGTTCTTCGACTTCTTCCTCATCGGCTTCGTGCTGGCCTTCATTGTCGGCCCGTGGCAGCTGACGTTCGGGAAATCTGCCGTCATCTTGCTCTCCTCAGGCTTCGGCGCGATGTTCGGCGCCGTTTTCTACGGCTGGCTGGCGGACAGGATCGGTCGCCGAAAAGTCTTCATGATGACGGTCATCAATTTCTCGCTGGCGACGGGCATCCTGGCCTTCACGCCAGAAGGCGCATGGATTTTCCTTACCGTGTTCCGTTTCATCATCGGGTTCGGCGCCGGGGGCCTCTACTGCGTCGACCTGCCCTTGGCGCAGGAATTCGTGCCCACCTCAAAGCGAGGCATGGTCGGCGGCCTCGTCACCTCCACTGTTCCCCTCGGCATTCTGCTCGGTTCCGTCCTGGCGGCCACGATGACGCCGATCGTGGGCTGGCGCGGCCTCTTCGCGATCGGCATGCTTCCTGGACTGCTCACCCTCCTGATCCGCGTTTGGGTGCCGGAATCGCCTCGATGGCTGATCCAGATGGGCCGACCGGAGGAGGCGCGGCGGTCGCTGGCCTGGGCGTTGGAAATGGATCCCGCCGACCTCCCCTTGTCCGCTCCAGCCCAACTGCGGCCCTCCAAACTGCGGGACTTGTTTCGTTACCCGAGGAGCCTGTCCGTCTCGTGGCTGACGAATTTGGGCGCGCAGACAGGGTACTACGGTCTTCATCTCTGGGCTCCGACGCTGCTCGTCCAATTGCTGGGAATTCTACCCGCACGAGCCGCGTTCCTCATGATCTTCGTCAATCTCGCGGGTTTCGTTGGTCGCATCGTCTTTTCCATCCTGTCGGATACGCTCGGCCGCCGGATTTCTGGGGGAATCTTCGGTTTCGGCGCGGCGATCGTGCTGGTTCTGGCGGCTCTCGAGCATGACGTCTTCATCGCCGGGATGTCCGTCTTCTGGCTGCTGTTGATCGCCACGAATCTGTTTGCCGACGGGGGCTTCGCCATCGTCGGTCCGTACGCGGCGGAGGTGTGGCCGTCTACGCTGCGGACCACGGGGATGGGCTCGGCCTACGGGTTCGGCGGCATCGGAAAGGTGATTGGACCACTGGGGCTCGCGCTCATCGTCGGGTCGACCAATATCATCACGCCGGAAGCGTCGGTCGCCGCCATAGTACCGGCGTACATCTATGTGGGATCCTGGTTCGCCCTCGCGGGCGTCGTGTTCCTGTTCTTCGGCATGGAGACGAAGGGCCGCTCGTTCGAAGATATCGAGGACGAGCTGGGGGCGGTGGCGCCGGTCGCCGAGGCCGCGGCCGATTATCTGAAGTAAGCCTCGATTCGCGCCGCAGGGCCCCCGAGCCTCGAGGGGCAAGACAGCGGCGCGAGTGTCCGTGAGGGTCGCCGAGGTGGGCGACGATCGCCCCCAACCCCAGCGGCTGGAGGAGCCAAAAATGATCGTCGCTAAATCGAGACAGTCCAGAAGCTATCTCATGCCAGCGCCCCACGAGCGAGAGCTGAAGGTCCTGCTCTCCCCGAGCCTACAAGAGGGTCTCGAAGGGTTGGCCGTGGGCATGACGATTCTGCCGCCCGGCAGCTCCAGCAGTTTTCACAGCCACGATGTCGAGTGTGAGACCTGGATCATCGTGTCGGGCACAGGGGAGGTGCGGCTCGGGGACGAGCGCGAAGCAGTCGGGCCAGAGTCTGTGATTTTCACGCCGCGTCACGTCAAGCACCAGATCATCAACACGGGGCAGGAGCCCCTGCGCATGTTCTGGATCTACACCCCACCGGGGGGCGAGAAGAGCATCTTGGACGGCCAGTTCAAGTAGACGAGGGGGAATCCAATGGCGGTGCCCGCGAACAAGCGGCTCTGGATGTACCAGAGGATGGTGACCATCCGCGCCTTCGAGGAAAAGGCGATTGAGCTGTTCAAGGCTGCGGAGCTACCAGGCTTTCTTCATTCCCAGATAGGCCAAGAAGCGGTACCTGTAGGCGCCTGCGCGGCCCTGCGCGACGACGACTACGTCACGAGCACCCACCGGGGGCATGGGGACGTGATCGCCAAGGGGGCCCGCCTGGACCGCATGATGGCCGAGCTGTACGCCAAGGAAACGGGCTACTGCCGAGGCAAAGGCGGCTCCATGCACATCGCCGACTTCAGCCTGGGCATCATGGGCGCCAACGGCATCGTGGGCGGCAGCATCCCCATCGCCACGGGTATCGGTGTTTCGATTCAGATGCGTCGAACCGACCAGGTGGCCGTCTGTTTCTTCGGCGACGGGGGCTCCAACGAAGGATCGTTCCACGAGTCGCTGAATATGGCTTCCACGTGGAACCTGCCCGTGATCTATGTCTGCCAGAACAATCAATATGCGGAGTCCACCCCCAAGCGGACCCACCAGAAGATTGCGGACATAGCCGTACGCGCTACGGCTTATGACATGCCAGGTGTGACCGTGGATGGCAATGATGTCGTCGCTGTCTACGAAGTCGTGCAGGCGGCCGTCGACCGAGCCCGGGCAGGCGGAGGTCCGTCTCTCATCGACGCCAAGACCTACCGCCGGCTCGGTCATTATGTGGGTGACGCGGCCGTGTATCGACCCAAGGAGGAACTCGAGTACTGGGAAGCCCGTGATCCCATCGAGACCTGCCGACGGCACCTGCTGGAGACAGGCCTTTCAACCAGCACCGAGGCCCGCGCCATCGAGGATGCGGCGCGAGCGGCAGTGGAGGACGCCGTCGTTCACGCGCGGCAGGCACCCAGTCCCGCACCGGACGAGGCCCTGGAAGACGTCTACAGCGGCTGGGACTGGCAGGGCCAGCGGCTATGAGAGAGATCACCTATCGCGACGCCATCCGCGAGGCGCTGGCTGAAGAAATGCGGCGCGATGACCGTGTCTTTCTGCTGGGCGAGGACATCGCGGACCCCTTTGGCGGTAGCTTCAAGGTCACACTCGGGTTGACCAATGAGTTCGGGTCAAGCCGTGTGCGGAACGCTCCGCTATCGGAGGCGGCCATCGCCGGTGCGGCTCTCGGCGCAGCCCTGACGGGGCTGCGCCCCGTTGCGGAGATCATGTACGTAGATTTCACCACGACCGCGATGGATCAAATCGTTAACCAGGCGGCCAAAATTCGCTATATGTTCGGTGGGCAGACGACCGTCCCTTTGGTGATCCGAACCACGACAGGGCCAGGGCGATCCGGTGCAGCCCAGCACTCCCAGAGTCTGGAGGCCTGGTTCCTCCACGTACCGGGCTTGTTCGTTGTCATGCCGTCCACGCCGTATGACGCCAAAGGGCTCCTGACAAGTGCTATCCACGACAACAACCCTGTGATCTTCATCGAGCACAAGCTGCTGTACAACCAAAAGGGACCAGTGCCCGACGAGCCCTACACGGTTCCTTTGGGCCAGGCAACTATCACGCGTGAAGGCGCAGACGTGACCATTGTCGCGACCTCGATGGCTGTCTGGCGCGCGCTGGAAGCCGCCGAGGAGTTGGCGGCCCGAGGGATCAGCGCCGAGGTCGTCGACCCGAGGACTCTTTTCCCGCTGGACCTGGACACGATTCTTGAATCCGTGAAGAAGACAGGCCGACTAGTCATCGCCCACGAAGCTGTGGAGCGAGGGGGGGTTGGCGCTGAGCTCGCTGCCCAGGTCTGTACGCGGGCGTTTGACTATCTGGATGCACCCATCCAGCGTGTGGCGGCCCCTTCGGTCCCGGTCCCCTTCGCGCCGGTGCTGGAAAAGCGGGTCATGATCCACGCGGCGGATATCGTCGCCGCCGTGCAGAAGATCGTTCCTGCGAGGGAGAAGACGCTGGGCTGACGACACGGGCCGGCATCGTTTCCGATCCGGATGGTGACACTCTTGGCAACCTGGAAGTTCCGGAACGATCACCGACTTGGAGTATCGTAGCGACTAGCGAGGGACACGGTGGCGACCGCGGTGCTCATGCCCAGGCTGGGCCTGACCATGGACGAGGGAACGATCATCCGCTGGCTGGTGCAGCTAGGGAGTGAAGTCGCCAGGGGCGAAGCCATCGCGGAGATCGAGACCGACAAGGCGACGGCTGTGATCGAGGCCGAGACCGCGGGGACGTTGGGGCCCATCTTTTTTTCGGAGGGGACCAGCGTCCCGGTGGGCCAGGTCATCGCCTACCTGGTCGCTCCCGGAGAGGAAGTGCCGGACCCCGGCCCCCCCGCCGCGTCGCCCGTGGCGATAGACGAGGTCGTATCAGAGCACAGAGCGCCAGCGCCTGTGCCTCGACTGGAACGCGGCGCTGCTCCGGCATCACCCCGCGCCCGCCGCCTGGCCGACGAGTTACGGGTTGACCTGAGCAAGGTCGTCGGGTCGGGACCACGAGGGCGAATCATCGAAGAGGACGTGCGTCGCGCCGCCGAACGGTCGTCGCAGTCGACGAAGCAAGCTGCAGCCCAGACCACGGCCGCATCCGGCCAGGTGACGCCGCTCCGAGGCATGCGCAAGGCGGCCGCCGAGCGCATGGTGAACAGTTTCACGACCGCCCCCCATTTCTACCTCAGCGTCGAAGCGGATGCGAGTGCGCTGCTGGAGCGCCGCGAAAGCCTCTTACCTCGGATCGCGGAGCAGTCGGGTGTCCGCCTGACCGTCAGTGACTTGCTCATCGAGATAGCAGCCCAGACATTGCAGGAATATCCGGAAGCGAGCGCCGTCTGGGCGGATGGCGGTGTCCGCCGCCTGGATACGATCAACGTTGGTCTGGCAGTCGCAACGGACCGCGGGCTGGTTGTGCCGGTGCTCGACGACGTGAACCACAAGTCGCTCCGCGAGATCGCGGTTCGACGACGTGCCCTCACCGAGAAGGCTCGCGCCGGCAGTCTGACGTTGCGGGATCTGGAAGGAGGGGGGTTCACGATCTCCAACCTGGGGATGTTTGCGGTGGATCGGTTCAGCGCCATCATCAACCCCCCGCAGGCGGCCATCCTCGCTGTCGGTCGCATCAAGGAACGCCCGTTCGTCGCCAATGGACAGCTCACCGTGCGGCCGACGATGTGCCTGACGATGTCGGTCGATCACAGGATCCTGGATGGCGCGGAGGCGGCGCGTTTCCTGGGCAGGTTGGTCGCGCTCGTTGAGGAGCCGTCACGGGCGGATTTCACTGGAGCCCCCTGATCCTCCTGTGAGTCCGGCCCTTGGTTCGGAAGGTGTTCCACGGGAGGCCGCGTTTGTGGCAAGGGAGAAAACAATGTCGACAGCTCATCGCTCACCGCTCGCACAGGCTTCGAATCGTAGCCCCGGGAAGACATGGATGAAGCTCCTCGCGGTGGCTATCCTCCCGTGGCTCGTCAGCCTCGGCGCTCGCGCCCAGGCTCCGACAGTCTCAAAGACCGGCGAGACTCGCGGCCTCACGGCCAAGTTCGTCGATGTCAACGCCTTTGGAACCAACATCGGGACGCGGTACTACGAGATGGGCGAAGGGGAGCCGATGGTGCTGGTGCACGGCGGGGGGTTTGACGGCCGCTACAGCGCCAACCATTGGGATAAGGTCATTCCCGGCCTCGGCGAGCGGTTCCATGTCTTCGCGCCGGACAAACTCGCGGCCGGGATGACGGACAACCCACCGGATGACGAGAACTTGAACATCCAGGGCGAGGTCGAACACATGTACCGGTTCATCCAGACGATGAAGCTGGGCCAGGTGCATTTGGTGGGCCAGTCGCGCGGGGCCGGGCTGGCCCTGCTTTTCGCCGTGACGCATCCGGAGGTCGTCAAGACCCTCGTGCTCATCGACTCCGGGACGGCCACACCGGAAGACGCGTGTCCCGGCTGCTCGCGGATCGCCCGAGATCCGTGTCCGACCGGTGATCCCGACGAGTATTGGCAGTGCCTGATGCGCAACCTCTGCTTCCAACCCGCCGTCGCCTTTGACGACGAGTACTGGGCGGCCGGTAACTACATGGCAACGCTGCCGAAAGCGAGAGCCACCGTGGCGAGAAAGGCGGCTGGTGCCGGCGGGCCAGGCAGCAACGGCTTCGTCGACGGTGTCGCCTGGGAGGAGTACAAGAAAACGCTCCACGAGCGTCTGAGAAACGAAGCCCTGCTCCAGATGCCGGTGCTGCTCTATTGGGCGGTGAACGATCCGCAGGCCCCGGCGTTGAAAAACGGCGTCGCGTTGTACGACATCCTCACCGAAAAGCACCCGAACACTCGCATGATGATTGTCAACAAGGCTGGCCACTTCTGGTGGCGGGAGCACCCGGATGAGTTCACGTACGGCCTGATCGGATTCATCGACTACTGGAACCGGTAGCCGACCGGATCGTCCGCATCGCGCTAGCCGGCTCGCCAATGCCGTGGCGCACGCGACCGGCGCAAGGATTAGGAGACGACCACCGACGAAACGACGTGCGCGCGAGGCGTTCTCGTTGGTAGAATAATACGTTTGCGAAGAAGACCGGCCGCCCACGGGAGCGCGCCGTGGCCTGAACAATCTATCGAACAAAGGAGGACGCAGCAGCGGGAAGGTCGGCACAAATGAGGTCAGGATCTTCACGCACCGGTGGCAGCATCACGGAGCTTTTCTTTACTTGACAGGGAGGCACTCCAATGACCGAAGCGCGCGGCATGTCCTACCCATTCCAAGGCATCGACTGGATCAACGGCATCAACATGGATGCGCTCAGGGAGGGGCGACTCAAGAAGGCCAAGGTCGAGCTGTTCGACAAACGCAAGTTCGGGGCATTCCTCTCCCTGAACGAGTGGAACACCCGGTACATCACCAGCACGTACACGCCGCCCTGGACCACGCCCAGCTCTGGCCTGCGCTACGCCCTCCTCCTCAAGGGTGACGATCAACCCATCCTCTACGAGCAGGGCGACATCGGCTACCACACCGAGCGTTTCGCGACCTGGCTGCCGAAGGGCAACGTGCGCTGGGCCATCACCGGTATGGGGTGGATTGCCCGCTGCATGGGCAACGCGGCACACGAAGCGGCGATCAAGCGCTTCATCGATCAGATCGTCAGCGAACTGAAGCGCGCCGGCGTCCAGAACGAGGTGCTCGCGCTCGACTTCTCGGATCCGTACATCACCGAGGCGTTTGCCGCCAAGGGTGTCAAGACGAGCGGCGAAGGCTACATGGCGCTGCTCGACGCGCGCAAGCACAAGTTGCCTGAAGAGGTGCAGTGCCTACGCAACACCTGCACGGTCGGCGACGCGATGTTCGAGGCGCTGCGGCAGACGGCGCGGCCTGGCGTCAGCGAACAGGAAATCCTCGGGGAGGTGTTCAAGGCGTGCTACACGAACGGCGGCGAGGTGTTCTCGGGCGTGTTCGTGACTTCTGGCCCCTACACCTGGCCCAACCTCCGCCACTTCACCGGACGTCGTCTCAACCCGGGCGATGCGCTGTACATGGACGTCTACAACACCTCCTGGAACGGCTACAAGACGTGCTACTACCGCACCTTCAGCCTCGGTGAACCGACCAAGGCCACCGTCGACGCCTACAACCGCGCGTACGAGTGGCTGTACGATTCGATCAGCGTCATCAAGCCGGGTGTCACGACGAAGCAGATCGCCGAGAAGTGGCCCTCGGGCCCTGAGGTCTGGGCCGACATCGGCGTCATGCACGAAGACCAGACCGCGGGCAACAACTGGGCCCACGGCATTGGCCTCACGCTCTACGAGCCGCCGCTCGTGTGGCGCGGCTGCTCGCTGGATCACCCCATGGTCGTCGAAGAAGACATGTGCTTCGCGATCGAAACCCAGGAGGGCGATCACGAAGGCCAGGGCGTGCGCATCGAAGAGGTCATCCACGTGACGAAGACGGGGGTCGAGATCCTTTCCAGGTGGCCGGCCAAGGAAATGACCGTCATCGAGATTTAGGACCGCGGAGGCTCCAATGCCCATCTACGAACTGGTCTGCGCGGGGTGCGGGAACCGCTTCGAGCGCATCACGCAGGGAGGCCCGGCCTCCTTCGAGTGCCCGGCCTGTGGCTCCGGTGACACCTCCCGGCAGGTGTCTGCGGTTTCCGTGCGCGGCACGAGCGCGCAGCGGCGCGGCCGGGTGATCGATCTGAGTTCCGGCCACTGCCCGTGTGGCAGTGGCCGTCACCCGCCGCACACGCACACGTGCTGAAGGTGACAGCCGGCGTGCGTCAATACCTCAACCGACACATTCAGCTCAACAGAGGTTCAAGAGGCTTCGCGATGCAGATGCGCACGAGCGGTCGCGTCACGGCGCATCTCGTCGCCGCCATCTTTCTGACGACTCCCATGGCACACGCGCAGCAGCCCGAAGCGACGAAACGGTTTCCGCAGCTCACGTTGGAGCAGTTGACCGACCAGCAGCGGCCGCTCGCCGAGGAGATCATGAAGGTGTCGAGCATTGGCCTGGCCGGGCCGTACAACCCGATGCTGCGCAGCCCGATGATGGCGGAGCGCCTGTTTCGGCTGCTCGACTACCTGCGCTTCAACACGTCGCTGCCGCGGCGTCTGAACGAGTTCGCCATCCTCATCCAGGGTCGGCTGTGGACGTCCCAGGTTGAATGGTACGCGCACTACCCGCTCGCCATCAAGGCAGGGCTCTCTGAACAGGTGGCCGCCGATCTGAAGGAAGGCCGCCGTCCTCGCGGGATGCAGCCCGACGAGGAACTCGTGTACGACCTATGCATGGAGCTCTCCACGGCGCACGTGGTCAGCGACGCCACGTTCGAGCGCGCGAGGGAGCTATTGACCGACCAGCAGATCGTCGACCTCATCGCCGTCAGCGGGACGTACGTCACCGTGGCCATGCTGCTGACTGCTGCGGAGGAAGGCGCGCCCGGTGGCCAGAAGCCGCTCGCGCCGTTTGCCTCCCGCTGACCCCGGCGCTTCACGAAAGGAGCTCCCGTGCCCCTGCGTAATGCGGACCAGTATCTCGCCGGTCTCCGCGACGGGCGCGTCGTGTACTACCGCGGCGAACGTGTCGCGGATGTGACGGCGCATCCGGCGCTCAGCGTCGGTGCCACCCACACGGCCATTGATTTCCGGCTCGCCCACGATCCCGCGCTTCGCGATCTCGTGCTGGCGGTCGATCCCGAGACCGGACAGACGATCAGTCGGTATTTCATCATCCCGCGTAACACCGACGACCTGCTCAGGCGCCGAGAGCTGATCGAGTCCGTGACGCGCGCCGGCAAGACGACGGTGCCGCTGGTGAAGGAGATCGGCACCGATGCCATCTTCGCGCTGACAGTCGTCACGGCCGATCTTGGGACCGCTGGCGCCGAGTACCACGCGCGCGTCCGCCGCTTCTACGAGCACGTGCGTGACGGCGACCTCACGCTGGCCGTCGCCCAGACCGACGCCAAGGGCGATCGCGGGCTGCGGCCGCACAAACAGCCGAACCCCGACGCGTACCTCCGGGTCGTCGAAGAGCGCAAGGACGGCATC
>Ga0326597_10002529_pt1 | contig 27225 bp, 25 predicted proteins | sample RVTome_12_FD_203789 | JGI IMG/M metagenome (GOLD analysis project Ga0326597, IMG submission 203789) | Soil microbial communities from uranium-contaminated site in the Upper Colorado River Basin, Wyoming, United States - RVT100D185 | ecosystem: Environmental > Terrestrial > Soil > Contaminated >... | reverse complement strand
CCGAGGCCCTCGACCGCGTGGTCAACGAATCCGGCGAGATCAGCATCGCCCGCTCGCGCATTGAAAGCGAGCTTCGCACGCTCAAGCGCTCGCTCGCCGATTTGAGCGACAGCATCACGCGCCTGCGCGGCCAACTGCGCGAAATGGAGATCCAGGCCGACAGCCAGATGCAGTCCCGGATGTCGATCCTGGAGCAGGATCGCAATGACTTCGACCCGCTCGAGTTCGACCGCTACACGCGCCTGCAGGAACTCACCCGCATGATGGCGGAAGGCCTGCACGACGTCGTCACTGTGCAGCAAACGCTGCTCAAGAACGTCGATGAAGCCGAAGCAGCTCTGTTGCAGCAGGCGCGCATCAGCCGCGACCTGCAGCAGGAACTGATGCGGGTGCGCACCGTGCCGTTCGCAAACCTGACCGAGCGCCTGCACCGGATCGTGCGCCAGTCGGCCCGGGAACTTGGCAAGAAGGCCAATTTGGAAATCCGCGGCAGCCAGATCGAGCTCGACCGGAGCGTGCTCGAACGCATCGCCGCGCCGCTGGAGCATTTGCTGCGCAACGCGATCGCCCACGGCCTCGAGTCGACCGACGAGCGCCACCGTCTCGGCAAGCGCGAAACCGGCGAGGTCACCGTAGCGCTGCGGCAGGCCGGCGACGAAATCGTAATCACGGTGAGCGACGACGGCGCCGGGCTGGACCTCGAGAAGCTGCGCCGCAAGGGGCTCGAAACAGGGCTGCTTCGCCCGGGCCAGGAAGCAAGCGAAGAAGAGCTCACGCAGCTCATCTTCGCGCCCGGATTCTCGACTGCCGAGGAAGTGACCGAGCTTGTCGGGCGCGGCGTGGGCATGGACGTCGTGCGCAGCGAGATTACGGCGATCGGCGGCCGCGTCGAGATCGGCACGGTGCCGGGCGAGGGTACGCGGTTCAGCGTTTACCTGCCGCTCACCCTGGCGGTAACGCAGGCGGTCCTGATACGCGGCGCGCAGCATCTGTTCGCCGCGTCCTCGGCGATGATCGAGCAGGTCCTGCGCCTGAAGGCCGATGCGCTGGCGGAAATCTCCGCGCGCGGCGCGGCCGAGTTCCAGGGCCACACCTATCCGCTGCACCGCCTGTCTCACCTGATAGGGGTTGCGCAGACCGCCCCCGAGCCGCGCCCCTACCACTCCGTACTGCTCGTGCGCAGCGGGACGCACCGCATCGCCCTTCACGTGGACGAGCTCATCCGCAATCAGGAGGTCGTAATCAAGAACATCGGGGCCCAGCTCTCGCGGGCGGGCTGGATCTCCGGGGCGACGGTGCTGGCCGACGGCAAGATCGTGCTCATCATCAATCCGGTGCAGCTCGCCCAGGGCGCGCAATCCGGCTACGTGCAGACCGAATTCGCCCCGCCGGCGTTGGCGGTGGCGGTGCCACGGGCACCGGTGGTGATGGTGGTCGACGACTCGCTCACGGTGCGCAAGATCACCGGCCGGCTGCTCGAGCGGGAAGGTTATCGCGTGCTCACCGCCAAGGACGGGGTCGACGCGCTCGAGCAGGTCGAAGCGGCGCGCCCGGACCTGATGCTGATGGACATCGAGATGCCGCGCATGGATGGCTTCGATCTCGCGCGAAACATTCGGACCAATCCGACCACCGCCAACGTTCCGATCATCATGATCTCGTCGCGCAGCGCGCAGAAGCACCGCAACCACGCGCTCGAGCTGGGCGTCAACGCCTTCATCGGCAAGCCGTACCAGGAATCCGAGCTGCTGGCGCAAATCGTGGAGTTCACCGGGGGCCGGCGCCCGCAAGCCGTCTACCACTGATCCGCGCTTTGCCGGCGTCTCCTTTCCTGAGCGGGCATCGCGCGGGAAGCACCCCCGCCGGCTGCGGTATCGTCGGGGATCTCGCCACCATCGAGTCCGCGATCGAAAGCGTGCCGTGATGAAATTGGCGCGGCGCGGCGCGCCGCGCCGCGGCATTCACGACGAGGCTGCCGCTACTCGGCAGCGACGTAAATCAGCGCCAATGCCGTACCCACACCCGCCGGGATGCCGAAGCGCTCGAACTTCGACACTGCGTTCCCGGCCACCACCTCGACCGGAACCCGCGTGAGCTCGATCACCCGGTTGGTGACCGAATCCTCGATCATGCGGGTGAAGGAGTTCTTGCGCGCCGTGCCCATGACAATCTGGTCCACGCGCAGGCGCTGCGCCACGCGGTTGATGAGCTCCGCCTTGTCGCCCAGTTCGATGTGCGCGGCAAATGGAATGCCGAATTTCTCGAGCAGCGCCCTGGCCGCCTTGAGCGCTTTCTCCGCCTCCGCGCGATGGTAGGCCGCGCGGTCGCGCTTGCTGATGAAGCGGGCCGCGTGCTGGGTGAGCGGCGTGCGGACGTTGAGCAGGTGCACTTCGCGCATGCCATCGCTCACGCACTGGTTGATGACGTGCTGCACCGCGTTCAGTGCGTTGGCCGAGCCGTCGACCGGAATAAGTATCTTGACCATGTCTGCACCTCCTTCTGGGTTGATGCCCGCGCCGGCTTGAGCCTTCACAGGCGTAGACGAAACATCGACCAGGCGCGATGCCACGCACGCCCTGGCCTTGCCGTGGTTGGCCAAAAGACCGCCGCCCAGCACGCCGCCGATCACCGCGAGGTAGGCGACCCAAACGAGCGCCGGATTCTGCGCCGCCAACTCCTTCAGCATCGGCTCGCCGGTCATCATCTTGACCGCCGTCCAGGCGAGCACGCCGGCGCCTAGGTACACGATCAGGGGGAAGCGCTCGACGAACTTGAGGATGAGCTGGCTGCCCCAGATCACGATCGGGATGCTGATCAGCAGGCCAAGCACCACCAACAGGAAGCTGCCCTGGGCGGCGCCGGCCACCGCCAGCACGTTGTCCAGCCCCATCAGGGCGTCGGCCACGACGATGGTCTTCATCGCACCCAAGAAGCTCGACGCCGGGTCGGCATGGTGCGCCTCGCCCCCCTCGTTGTCGATGATCAGCTTGTAGGCGATCCAGACGAGCAGCAGGCCGCCGGCCAGCATCAGCCCGGGAATCTTGAGCAGCCAGACCACCATCAAGGTCATCGCGGTGCGCACCGCGATCGCCCCGAACGTGCCCCAAACGATCGCGCGTTTGCGCAGATTCGCGGGCAGGTTGCGCGCGGCGAGCGCGATCACGATCGCGTTGTCGCCCGCGAGCACCAGGTCGATGATGATGATGGCGACGAGTGCCGATAAAAACTCCGCGGAGAAAAGATCCATTCTTGGCATCCTACCGTTGCGTGTTCGATCAACCCTCAGGCCGCGACACGAACGGAAGCCAGACCCGCCGCATCCGGCAAGGTCTCGCTTATGCCCGGGCGCCATGGCGCCCCGGGCATCAGCGCGGCCGGGGACGAATCCCGGATTGACGACCGCGCTGCGGGCAGCCTGGTTGCGGCTGCCTGAAGCTACTCCCCTCTGCGAGGAACCTATGGGGCCGCGACTGCTCTGCACCGGCCACCGCCTCTTCCAGAGACGAACCAAGTATGGCCGCCGCCGGCACCGAAGTGAAATGAAGAATTGCAATGCAACCAATTGTCTTTACGTATGAAACTCTCAATTTGCAATACGCTCCATTACGTCATGCAATGCTCCGCGGCTTGACCCGGCAATTCGGACCATGGTTAACTTACCTCGCGCTCCGGGAAGGAGCGTTCCCTCCAAAGGGGAGTAGCTTGAGCAGCGCATCGCGCGCTGCTGCGGCGGGTCGTCATTACGAGACGGCTTGTAGATGCTCCGGCCCGCCGGCAACGTTAGCGTTGTAAGCGAGACCTTTGCCCAGGCGGGCGAGGTCCGTACATGCGGTCTTTGCCTGTCCGAGGTGAAGGCCGCATTGCTTTTGGGGCACCGTTTCTGAGCGCCCCGGCATGCGGGTTGACTGACGCACAAAACGTGAGGAAACCCATGCGACAACGCAGAATACGACGCTATCTCAAGCACGGCACGCTGCCGCAATTCTCCGTGTTCGAAGCGGTGGCGCGGCTTGCCAGCTACACGCGCGCGGGCGAAGAGCTGTACTTGGCGCAGCCCACTGTTTCGGTCCAGATCAAGAAGCTCACCGAGACCATCGGCACACCGCTGTTCGAACAGGTCGGCAAGCGGATACACCTGACCGAAGCGGGCCGCGCGCTGCACGAGGCCTGCCGGGACATCTTCAGCCGGCTCGCGGCGGTCGAAGATCGGCTCGCCGACATCCGCGGCCTGAGCGCGGGGCGCCTGAGCCTCGCCGTCAGCACGACCGGCAAGTATTTCGCGCCGCGGCTGCTCGCCGCGTTCGTGCAGCAGCACCCCGGCATCGAGGTCTCGCTGCAGATCCACCATCGCGAGACCTTGATCGAGCGCATGAGCGCCAACGCCGACGACCTCTACATCTTCGCCAACCCGCCCGACACCGACGTCGTCAAACAGGCGATCCTGCCCAACCCCATGGCCGTGTTCGCCCGCGCCGATCACCCGCTGGCGAGGCAGAAGCGCATACCCTTCAAGCGCTTCGCCCAGGAGCCGTTCCTCATTCGCGAGCCGGGCTCCGGCACGCGCCTGGCGGCCCAGCGCGTGTTCGAGCGGCACGGCATCGACCCGAAGGTGCGCATGGAACTCGGGAGCAACGAAGCCATCAAGCAGGCGATCCTCGCGGGGCTCGGCGTGTCGATCCTGTCGCGCTACACGCTGGGGCTCGACACGGAGCAGAGGCAACTCCTCACGCTCGACGTGGAGAACTTCCCCCTCGAGGGGCAGTGGTATTTCGTCTACCCGAGCGGGAAGCAGCTATCGGTCGTCGTGCAGGCGTTCATGGCGTTCGCGCGCAAGGAAGGGAAGCAGCTCGTGCTCGACCATTTGTCGAGCACGGCCGGCGAATAGCGTACGTGCGTTCTGTCCGCGCATGAGTTTATCGAATTCCCTGCGCGCACCAGGGGCGACTGCAGTCAATTCCAATTCAGGCTCATACCATATTGGAACAGCTTTCGAGGGCGTGAAGTTCGCCGGTTACGTCGGCTGCCAGACCAACCGCCCGTTCGGCATCAGTGGCGAGTCGTTCGAGTCGGCGTCGGGCGCGGATCTCACGCCGTCGGTTCGAACCACTTGAGCCGGTCGCGCAGCTTCACCACTTCCCCGACGATGATCAGCGTCGGCGCCTTGACACCGCTTTGGTGCACGATACCCGGAAGCGTGTCCAGGGTGCCCGTCAGCACGCGTTGCTGCGGCATGGTGCCCTGTTGTATGAGCGCGGCCGGCGTGGCGGCCGGCAGGCCGTGCGCGGCGAGCTCGCGGCACAGCACATCGATGCTGACCAGGCCCATGTAGAACACGATGGTCTGGCGCGGCTGCGCGAGCGCCGCCCAGTTCAGGTTCATGCTGCCGTCCTGCAGATGGCCCGTGACGAACACCACCGACTGCGAGTAATCGCGGTGCGTGAGCGGGATGCCCGCGTATGACGCACAGCCTGCCGCCGCCGTGATGCCGGGCACCACCTGGAACGGGATGCCCTCGGCGGCGAGCGTACCGATCTCCTCACCGCCGCGCCCGAAAATGAATGGATCGCCGCCCTTGAGACGCACCACGCGCTTGCCTTCCATCGCCAGGCGCACCAGCAGATGATTGATGTCTTCCTGCGGCAGCGCGTGCTTCGCGCGCTCCTTGCCTGCGTAGATGCGCTCGGCGTCCAGCCGCACCAGGTCGAGAATCGGGCGAGACACCAGCCGGTCGTACACCACGACGTCGGCCCGCTGCATGAGTCGCAACGCGCGGAAGGTGAGCAGATCGGGATCGCCCGGGCCGGCTCCGACGAGGGCCACCTCGCCGCCCCTGAACGCAAGGCGCTCGTCATCGAGCGCGTCCTGCAGCGCCTTGCGCGCCTCGCCGTCGCGGCCGCCGAACACCAGCTCGGCGATCGGCCCTTGCAGCACTCGTTCCCAGAAGCGCCGCCGCTCCGCCGGCCTGAAGCGCGCCTTGACTTGATCGCGGAACGACGCCGCGAGCGCGGCGAGCCGGCCGTATCCGGCCGGGATCAGGCTTTCCAGGCGCGCGCGCAACACGCGCGCCAGAACCGGCGAGGCACCGCCGCTCGAAACCGCCACGATGATCGGCGCTCGCTCGATGATGGAGGGCATGATGAACGAGCAGAGCGCCGGCTGGTCAACCACGTTCACCGGGATGGACCGCGCCCTGGCAGCGGCAGCTACCGCGCGATTCACGGCAGCGTCGTTGGTCGCGGCGATCGCCACCGCATACCCGGCCATATCCTCGTCGCGAAAGCTCGTTGCGCGGTGCATGATCCGGGCCGCGGCGAGATCGCCGTCGAACGCCGCGCTCAGGGCCGGCGCCTGCACCGTGACGCGCGCGCCGGCGCGCAGCAGCAACGCCGTCTTGCGCGCCGCGACCTCGCCGCCGCCCACCACCAGGCAAGGCTCGCCGCGGATATCGAGAAGGATCGGCAGAAAATCCATGGCGTTCTATGTTCGCGATCTGGCGCAGGATCTTCGATATGATACATTCATAGATGATCGATTCACATCACAAGGCGCATGGCGCGGCTTCTCACACTGTCACGTGCGGCGCGTCTGGTCGGCGCCAGTCGCGGCGCGCTGCAGAGCAAAATCATGACGGCGCACGTACAGCTCAAGCCGAGCGGCCGGGAGTTCTTCGTCGACGGCGACGATAGCCTCCTGGAGGCGGCGCTGCGCGCCGGGCTGTCGCTCGATTATGGCTGCAGCATCGGCAGCTGCGGCAAATGCAAGGCGAAGATCCTCTCGGGCCAGGCGCGGAAAACGCGCCATTCCGACTACGCCCTTACGGCAGCCGAGAAGAATGCCGGCGTCGTGTTGATGTGCTGCAATACCGCGGTCGTCGACATGGTCATCGAGGCGCACGAGGCGCACGGCGCCGCCGACATGCCGTTGCAGAGTATCGAGGCCAGGGTCAAGGCCGTCAGCCCGCTCGCGGACGACATGCGGCTGCTGCACCTTCAGACGCCGCGCACCAACCGGCTGCGCTTTCTTGCCGGCCAATCCGTGTCGCTTGAGCTGTCCGGCGGGCCCGCCGCATCCTGCGCGGTGGCGAGTTGCCCATGCGACGACCGCAACCTGCAGTTCCACATTCGCCGGCGCGCCGGAAACGCTTTCGCCGAGCGCGTGTTCGACGGGCTGACGGGCGTGAACACGGTGCGCGTCGAGGGACCGCGCGGAGAATTCGTGCTGAACGAGGAATCGGATCGCCTGCTGATCTTCATCGCCTGCGAAACCGGATTTGCTCCCATCAAGAGCCTGATCGAGCACGCCATGGCGCTCGATGCGGCCGAGACGCTGCACCTGTACTGGATCGCCTGCGGCAAGGGCCACTACCTCGACAATCTCTGCCGCTCCTGGAACGACGCCCTGGACAACTTTCGCTACGCTCCATTGGCCGCGGACGGCGCCTCGCCGGACGAAGCCGTCATGCAAGGGGCGCTGCGGCAGGTGCTGCAGGATCATCCGCGGCTGGGCGAGTGCGATGTCTACGTCGCGGGACCCGCGCCTTGGGCGAACGCGGCCGAGTTCCAGTTGCTCGATCACGGGCTGCCGCGCGAGCAGTTGTTCGTCAACGCGCTCGAGTCCTGATCACAGGGCGGCGCCTTTGCGCGTCAGCGCGGCTCCCGTGACCCCGCGCGACGCGAACACCAGGAGATCCATGGCTGTCATGATTCGCGCGTTTCGGGCTCGAGGTACTGCGCCACCAGCTCGGTCAGTCCGAGCACCGGCAGCGTCATGCCGTAGTGCTCGATCGCCTCTTCCAGCACGTTGCGGCAGTTGCCGCACGCAGTGACCAGCGCTTCGGCGCCGGTGGCTTCAACCTGCTGCTTCTTGCACTCGAACGCGGCGAAGCGCAGGCCTTCGGCGCGGTGGATCGCGCTCACACCGCCGCCTCCGCCGCAGCAGAAGCTCGCCGCGCCGGACCCGGGCATCTCGACGAGATTGGCGCTCACCCCGTCCATCAGCCGGCGCGGCGCCTCGGTAATCCCGCCGCGCCGCACGAGCTGGCAAGGGTCGTGAAACGTCAGACGGCGTGCGTCCTTGCCGCGCAGGCGCAAGCGGCCGTCGCGCACGAACCGGTCCAGCAGCTCGGCGATCTGCACCACCTCGAAGCCATAGCGCCGGCCGAGGAGATTGGGGCCTTCCCAGCGCAGCGCCGTGTAGGCGTCGGCGCACTGGCCGCAGTGCACGCAGGCCTCGAGCTGGAATGCGGCGTCGCGGCCCGCCTGCGCGACGAACTCGCGCGCCGCCCTGCGCGCATCGGGCGCTTTGACCGAATCGAGCACCGCGCGGGTGTGCTCCGTCATGCGCTGCCCGCTCTCCTCGACTTGCCAAGGCCCTGCTCGACCGCCGCCACCGCGGCCTCCACGCGCGAGCGCATACCGAGCTTGCGCAGGATCGCCTTGACGTGCAGCTTGACGGTACCGTCGCTGATCTCCAGCGCGCGCGCGATCATCTTGTTGCTGGAGCCAGCGGCGACGCACTTGAGGATCTCCAGTTCGCGCGGCGTCAGATCGGCGAACGGCGCCGCCGGGCGCCGCGTTTGCTCCCCTGGGCCGGCCTCACTTCCTACGAGCCGCGCAAGGGTTCCGACCATCTCGTGGGCCACGACATTGTCGCCGCGCAGCACGGCCTCCAGCGCCGGCACCAGTTCCTCCGGCTCGATGTCTTTCAACAGATACCCCTGCGCTCCGGCGCGCAGCGCAGCGCTCAGGTCAGCATCTTCCTGGCTCATGGTAAGCATCACCACCGGCGTTCGGACGCCGCTTGCGCGCAGTTCCTTCAAGGTCGCGATGCCGGTCATGCCCGGCATCTTGACATCGAGCAGAATGATGTCGGCGGACAACTCGCGCGCGCGGCGCAGGCCCTCCTCGCCCGAGCTGACCGAGGCAACCACCTGGACGCCACGACTCTGCAACAGCGCCTCGATGCCCTTGCGCACCAGCGCGTGGTCGTCGATCAGCAGCACGCGCATGTCAGCCTCGCTCCGCGCCGCCGGGTGGGGCAGCCGGCGGCGCGTTGAAGATCAGCACGATGCGCGTGCCCTCTCCGGGCTCGCTCTCGATCACGAACTGGCCCGGCAGCTTTTCAGTACGCTCGCGCATGATCGCGAGCCCGGCATGCTCGCCGGACATCGGCTCGTCGGGGCCGCCCATGCCCAGGCCGTCGTCTTCGATCAATACGGTGTAAAGATCGTCTTCGTTGTCGAGCATGATGCGCACGTTGCGCGCGCCGCTGTGCTTGCGGATGTTGGCAAGCGCCTCCTGAATGATGTAGAAGACCTGAATTTCCTGGCCAGGCGTGAGTTCGAGCGCCCCGCAATTGTTCTGGAAGAACACGGCGATGCCGGTCTCCCGCCTGAAGCGCTCGACCAGATTGGCGACTGACTGTGCCAGCCCGGAATCGTCGATCTTCAAGCGGTAGTTGGTCAGCAGGTCGCGCAGGTCCGCGCTCGCCTGCGCCAGCGCGCGGCGCAAGCTGTTTGCCTCGTAGCTGGCGGCGCCGACGTCCTTGCGCGCCAGCGCCTCGCTCAGCATTTTCATTTGTAGCCGCATGCCGATCAGCGATTGGGCGAGCGAGTCGTGCAACTCGCTACCGATGAGGTTGCGCTCCTCCATGATGGCCAGGCGGCGCGCCTCGCCCTCCAGGCGGGCCTTCTCGATGGCGAGACCAAGATGGCGGCCGACGCTGATCAGCAGATCGCGTATGTCCTCGCCCATCGCCGCGAGCGGACGATCGAGGAACAGGTTGTATACGCCCAGAATACGATCCTGGTACTGCACGGGGACCACCACGAAGTCGGTGCAATCACGCTCGAGCATCGGCCGGCGGACGAGCCCGGCGCAGAGCGCCGTTCCGCTCTGGACGCGCAAGCGCCCCTCGCTCGAGGCCCAGCCGCAGGGGCAGCGTCCCACCGGCATCACGCGGTCGCTTTCGACCACTGCCGGGGCGAGGCCGCGGCTCGCGACAAGGCGCGTGTGGCCGTCTCCCGTGGCAAGCCGCACGCTCGCCGCGCGCGCATCCACCAGCTCGATGAAAGTGTCGAGGAAGCCGTCGAGCACCTGCTCGAGGCTGCCGGGCTGGCTCAGGCAGGTGGCGATTTCATACAGGATGTCGAGCGACTGGGTCTTGCGCGCGAGGCGTACCGTCTGGCTGCGCGCCCGCGGACCTGCATGCGCCTTGGACGCGGCGTCAGCGGATTTCGCGCCCGGTGGCGGGCTGGTGGGCTCGGACATGCGACAAACCTGTGTCGGCAAGCGGCAAACAGCATCGACGAGCCACAGACTAACTGCCCGGCGCCGCGCCGTCCAGCGCCAGGCCTAAGAGTGCCTAACACAATGTCAGGCACCCTTAGCGCACCGGCCCGGGCGGCCGGTGCGAAGGATCGTTGGGGTTGATGAAGATGAACCGCGGCTCGCCGGGATTGATCTCGACGTAGTCCAGGGTAGCGCCGGTCAGCAGCTCGGCGCAGCCGGGCGAAACCAGCACCTTGATGTCGTTGCTTTCGAATTGCGTGTCGCCCTCCACCTTGTCGTCGAAGCCCATGCCGTATTCGATCGCGCCCTTGTCGTCGAGGCGGGCGGCGAGGCGCAGATAGACCGCCTCGAGCTCCGCCTGCTGCGCGGATTTGCGGATCTGTTCGGCGGCCTGCGGTGTGATGATGATCATGGACGCTCCCGTGTCCCCGCGACCTCAAGCAGCATGCCCGCGGCTCCGGATGAAACCGACGAAGCGCCGCGCCCAGGGGTGTCCGGCGACGTCTCTCAAGTGTGAATACGACGCGAGCAGATTCTTGTGCACGATGCCGTCGTGCCGGCCGTCGATGCCGTAGCCTCGCTCGACCTCGTAGGCGAACCGGACATCGGTCGCGAGGTTCTCGACGCTCGAATAGTGAAACTCATGCGCCAGGATGAGCGCCGCATCGCCGCTCCGCAGCGCGGGCCACAAACCGCGGCCGGTCTCGCGCAGACGCACGTAGCCGCGCCCGACGGGGCGCGCGTGCATAACGATGTCCGCGGGAATCGCGCCTACCATCTCGGCGCGGCGCCCGTTCCACTCGATGCCGCGCGCGAGGTACATCAGCCCGCCGCATTCGGCGTACGCCGGCAGACCCGCTTCGACCGCCCTGCGTACGTCGGCACGCAGGTCTGCGTTCGCCGCGAGCGCGTCCATGTGCGTTTCCGGGAAGCCGCCCCCGATAAACAGACCGTCCACCTGCGGCAGGCGCTTGTCGCGCAGGGCGTCGAACGCCACCAACTCCGCCCCGGCCGCGCGCAAGGCTTCGAGGTCACCGGGGTAGTAAAAACCGAAAGCGGCATCGCGCGCAAAACCTACACGCACCAATGGACCGGACACGGCGCCCGAAGGCTGCCCGGGCGCGGGCAGCGGCGCGGCCTGGCGCGCAACGGCGCGCACCTGTTCGAGATCGACCTGCCCGGCCACGCGCGCCGCGATCTCCTCGACGCGCTTGCGCGCCGCCGGCGCCTCGTTGCTGGGGACGAGGCCGAGGTGGCGCTCGACGATCGTCAAGCGCTCGTCGTACTGCACCGCACCGAGCACCGGAACACCGGTGTAGTGGGCGATTACCGCACGCAGCTTCGCCTCGTGCCGGGCGCCGCCGAGCTGGTTCAGGATCACGCCCGCGATGCAGATGTTCCGGTCGAATGCCTGGAAGCCGAGAATGAGCGGCGCGATGCCGCGCGTCATGCCGCGCGCGTCGATCACCAGCACCACCGGCGTGCCGATCATTGCCGCGAGCGCGGCGTTGCTGTTGCTGCCGTCCAGGGCGAGCCCGTCGTACAGGCCCTTGTTGCCTTCCACGATGCCGAGCGAGGCGCCGTGCATGCGCCGCGCGACCTCGGCGCGAATCTCGTCTGCGCCGGAGAGGTAGGGATCGAGGTTGTAGCACGGCCGTCCGGCCGCGAGCCCGAGCCACAGGGGGTCGATGTAGTCGGGCCCCTTCTTGAACGGCTGCACCGTCTCGCCGCGCGCGCGCAGCGCGGCGCACAGGCCGACGCACACGGTGGTCTTGCCCGAGGACTTGTGCGCGGCGGAAACGAACAGGCGGTTCACGCCGCGGCCGAATCGACCCCGCCGTCCGCCAGACTCACTGGCAGGAACGGCAGCACCTTGAGCGCGAGGACGGTGAGCGCGAGCGCCAGTCCGATGCCGCCCACACCCAGCGCCACTTCCGGCAGGCTGGGCACGTAAGCCGCGACGACCCCGTCGAAGAAGCTGCTGGCGACTTCCTTCTCGGGAAACATCATCTGCGGATACGCCTGCCCGCCGATGATGAGGACGTAGAGCTGCGCCAGACCGCCCGCGATCACGCAGGCGGCTGCGGCCGCGATCGCGCCGCGCGAGCGGCTCGCTGCGGGAGCGAACAGCAGCGCGAGGGGAACAATTCCCCCGACGAGCACCTGGCCGCCCCAGAAGAGCGCCGTGTATACGCCGCCCTCGAGGAGAATGAAGCGCTCGACCTCGTGCTGGCGCGCAATATAGAGATTGGTGAGGTGATAGACCGCGACGAAGTACAGGACCGTCGCAACGAACACCCCGAGCAGGTTGCGCAGCCGCTTCAGCAGGACATCGCCCAGCGCGCGGCCGCTCCCGCGGCAGGCGGCCATCAGCACCAGTACGAAGATCGCCAGGCCGAAGGAGAAGGACATCACGATGAACAGCGGCGCGAGCAATGCGCTGTTGTAGGGCTCGCGCGCCACCAGGAAGCCGAAGATCGATCCGGTGCCGGTGGTGAGGATCAGGCGCCAGAGGAACGCAACCAGGCCCGCGCGCCCGCTATAGCAGTTCATGCGCCGCTCGAACATGGTCCACAGGTAGAGCACCACGATTGCGAAGAAGCCGATATAGAGAAAGATGTTCCAGGCGAAGATCGACTTGAAGTTGTAGTGCGTCATGGCGACGATGAGCCGTTCCGGTCGGCCCAGATCAAGCACCAGAACCGCCAGACCGCCCGCCAGCAGCGTGACCGCGAGCAGACCGGAGAGCCGGGCAAGCGGCTTGTACAGATCGCGGCCGAACACTGACGCGACCGAGGCGACATTGAGCGCGCCCGAGGCGGCAACGATCAGGAACACCGCGAACACGTGCGGGGTGCCCCACACGATGCGGTTGCTCATCCCGGTGACGTAATGGCCCTGGTGCTCCATGGTCCAGGCGGCGCCGAGTCCGGCGGCAACGAGAAGGCCCAGCCCGCCGAGAAGGGCGTAAAAGCCGCGGCTGCAGCCGTCGATCTCGCGATAATGGATGCTGGCCACGTGTCTACAGGCCCTGGTAGCGCACGCCGGTGTTGAGGGCGAGATCGGCGCGAATCTGGCTCGAGTGCTCGCGGCGCAGGCGACCGCGGATCTCCGCGCAGGAGTCGTTGAGGTCGCCGAACGCCATCGCATTGCCGCCGTCCCGGTTGCACGCCTCCACGCAGGCGGGAATTTCCCCCCGATCGACGCGGTGCACGCACAGCGTGCACGACTCCACCGTGCCCTTGCCGCGGGGCACGTCCGGTTTTTGCCCGCTCACCGCCTCGTGAACGAAGGACCGCGCGCCATACGGGCAGGCCATGACGCAATAGCGGCAGCCGATGCAGGTGTGCTTGTCAACCAGCACGATGCCGTCATCGCGCCTGAACGAGGCGCCGGTCGGGCACACATCCACGCACGGCGGGTGCTCGCAGTGCTGGCACATGAGCGGCAGCGCCTGCGCGTAGCCGGTGCGCTTGTCGCGCAGGCTCACCTTGCGGATCCACTGCGCATCGGTCTCAGGACGGCCGTGGCCCGACACGCCGTTCTCCTCGTGGCAGGCGGTCACGCACACTTCGCAATCCGTGCACTTCGTGATGTCGATCAGCAGTCCCCAGCGCTGCAGCGCGGAGGCGGCTTCCTGCGGCGAGCGCGCCTGGGCGAGCTCGATCAGCCTGAGGCCCGGCACGAGCGCCGCGCCCGCGGCGGCGGCAGTGCCCCAAGCCAGAAATTGGCGGCGGTCGAGGCTCATCTGCGGGCCCTGGCGGCCCCGCTCCGCCGCAGCGGGGTATGGCACTCGAAGCAGTCCATGCTCACCGCGGCGTAGGCGTGGCAGCTCGAGCAGAAGCCTTCCTGGCCGAGCACGCTGCCGGTCTCGCGGCTGGCGTGGCAGTCGACGCAGTTCTTGAGGCTGAAGCGCGGCTCGCGCAGTCCCTGGCGCAGGGTCCGATCGCGCTGGTGCAGGAGAAACGTCATGTGGTCGCGGCGCATCTCCTCAGCCGGCGCCACGCAGGCCTCGCCGTTCTCGATCTTTATCACCGGCATGGCGACGCGGCTCGCGCGCGTCTCCCGCGCACCGGCGATGCCCGCAACGCTCAGCACGACCGCCAGCACAGCGGCGGCGAATCGCATCATTTTCTCATCCCCCGGCGCTCAGTGATCGCCCATACCCATCTTGATGTAGCCGGTGGGACACACGTCGGCGCAGATGTGGCAACCGATGCACAGGTCGTAGTCGGTGTAGACGTAGCGGCCCATCGTGGCCTCCGACTTGGGCGTGCGCTTGACCGCGGTCTGCGGGCAGTAGATGACGCAGTTGTCGCACTCGAAGCACATGCCGCAGCTCATGCAGCGCTTCGCCTCGTCCACCGCCTGCTGGTCGGTCAGGCCGACCATGCGCTCGGCAAAGTGGCCGAGCACCTCCTCGGCCGACGGGCCGATCTCGGTGCGCCTGATGCGCTCCTGGTACGGGAAATGGCCGAGGTACAGCTCGTCCGTCTGGCAGACTTCCGCGGCGCCGCGGTCTTCGTAATTGTGGACGGCGAAGCCACCGACCGCCTTGCCCTGTTCCGACGTGCCGCGCAGGCCGCGGTCGATCTCGCGCAGATCGTGCTCTTCGAGCGGCTTGAACGGCTTGGGCTCGAGGTTCACCTCGCGCAGCTTGTCGAGCAGGCTGAAATGGTGCACGTCGACCTTCGGCCGCTTGACCATTTCCTTCCCGCCGAGGTAGCGGTCGATGCTGTCGGCCGCGATCGACCCCTGGCCGATCACCGTGGTGAGCAGATGCGGACGGATGATGTCGCCGCAGACGAACAGGCCCTGCCGTTTCGGTACCTGGTAGAACTTGTCGGCCGAAATGAGGCCCTTTCCGTTGTCGAGCGCCTCCATGCCGCGCAGATCGCCGGCCTGCCCGATGGCGGAGACGATGAGGTCAGCCTCGAGGTCCGTCTCGGTGCCGGGCTTCTGGGCCATCTTGCCGCTCGAATAGTCGACCTCGATCACGCGCAGCGCCTTGGCTCGCCCGGTCCGCTCGTCGACGACGACCTTGGTCGCAAGCAGGCTGCCGCGGATCTTCACGCCCTCGCGCTGGGCGTCCTCGATCTCGTGCTTGGCCGCGTTCATCTGCTCGATCGGCTGCATCGAGATCAGTATGACGTCGGCGCCGCTGCGCGCTGCCATGGCGGAGACGTCGCGCGCAGTGTGCCCCATCACCACGGACTCCGGACGCTCGGTCTCCTTCATGTCCTTGATGTAACCGAGCCGGCGAGCCACCGAGACCACGTCCACCGACGTGTCGCCGCCGCCGACCACCACCACCCGTCCGGCCACCGCCTTCAGCCGGCCCTGGTTGAAGGCCTCGAGAAACGCGACCCCGCTGATGCAGTTCGGCGCGTTTGCCCCGGGTACCGGCAGGGCGAGTCCGGCCTTGCAGCCGATCGCGAGCAGCACGGCGTCGAAACCCGATTCCAGGTCCTCCAGCGAGACGTCCGTGCCGACGCGGGTAGTAAGACGGAGCTCGACACCCATCGCGATGATGCGGTTGATCTCGCCGTCCAGATGCGTGCGCGGCAGCCGGTAGCCCGGCACGCCGTACTTCGCCATGCCCCCCAACTCGGCGTGATCGTCGAACAGGATGACAGCGTGCCCCTTGCGCCGCAGCTGGTAGGCCGCCGAGAGGCCCGCCGGGCCGCCGCCCACGATCGCGACTCGCTTGCCGGTATCGGACCCGGGCCGGAAAGCGAAGTTCTGCTCGAGCGCATAGTCGCCGATGTACTGCTCGACAGCGTTGATGCCGACGTAGTCCTCCACGGCATGGCGGTTGCAGGCAGCCTGGCAGGGCGCCGGGCATACGCGTCCCATCATGGAGGGAAACGGATTGGCATCGGTGGAGCGCCGGAACGCGTATTCCTGCATGCCGGTGCCCTTGGGGGGCTTCTCCACCCCGCGCACGATGTTGAGCCAGCCGCGGATGTCCTCGCCGGAGGGGCAGCTCGCCTGGCAGGGCGGCGTCTTGTGTACGTAGGTCGGACACTTGTCGGACTCGTCGCCGGCGAAGATCTGCTCCTGGAACGAACCCCACTCGTGGTCACCGTCCTTGAACTTGCGGAAGGTATGTCCGCTCTTGGCTTCGGGCTTGCTCGCTGGCGCTGACATGGATATCTCCGCTAATTCCTGTTGAACCGCTTCATCGCTCCGGCCCCAGCACGATCGCGTTGCTCACCAGGCCGTGCACGCTGCCGATCATGTCCATCGGGTGCTTGTAGTAGGGCAGCACCTTGGTGAACTGGCTCTTGCAGATGGCGCAGATCGCGGCCATGTAGTTGACGCCCTGCTCCTCGACCACCTGCTGAAGCGCCTGCATGCGCGGAGCCGCGCCCTTGACGCGCAGTTCGACCAGATCGTCTGTGAGCAGGCCGCCGCCGCCGCCGCAGCAAAAGGTGGCCTCGCCGATGGTCTCGGGGGCCATGTCGACGAACTTGTTGACGCAGGCGCGGATAATCTCGCGCGGGATGATGAACTGCCCGCCCGGCGCATCGCCCATGCGCGAGGCGCGCGACACGTTGCAGGAATCGTGGAAGGTCACCACCTTGTCGTCGTTGGCGCTCTTGTCAAAGCTGAGGGCGCCTCGTCGGATGAGGTCGTAGGTCACCTCGCAGATGTGCTGCGGCGCCGGATAGCGCGGATCGAGGAAGTCGAACGGCCCGATCAGCGTGTTCCAGAAGCTGTAGGCCACGCGCCAGGCATGGCCGCACTCGCCCACGACGATGCGCTTCACGCCCAGGTCGATCGCCGCCTCGCGAATGCGCTCGGCTACCTTTTGCAGGTTGTCGTGATTGCCGATGAAAAGCGAAAAGTTCGCCGCCTCGGACGCATGCGACGAGAGCGTCCAGGAGATGCCCGCGGCGTGGAACACCTTGGCGTAGCCGATCAGCCCGTCGACGTGCGGCTCGGCGAAGAAATCGGCGCTCGGCGTAACGAGCAGCACCTCGGCGCCCTTCTCGTCCAGCGGGAACTTGACGTCCACGCCGGTTGCTTCCTTGACGTCCTCTTCCAGGCCGTCGAGCGTATCGCGCATCGCCGGCTCGGGCAGGCCGAGGTTGTTGCCGATCTTGTGCACCTTGCCAATGATCTCGTTGGAGTACTTCTGGCCCAGTCCGACGCTGTCCATGATGTCGCGCGCCGCCATTGAGATCTCGGCGGTATCGATGCCATAGGGACAGAACACCGAGCAGCGCCGGCATTGCGAGCACTGGTGGAAGTAGCTGTACCAGTCGTCCAGCACGTCCTTGGTCATGTCGCGCGCGCCCACCAGCTTCGGGAAATGCCTGCCGGCGAAGGTATGGTACCGGCGATACACCGAGCGCAGCAGGTCCTGGCGCGCGACCGGCATGTTCTTCGGGTCGGAGGTGCCGAGATAGTAGTGGCACTTGTCGGTGCAGGCGCCGCACTTGACGCAGGCGTCGAGGAACACCTGCAGCGCGCGCGATTGCGAGACGAGTGCGCCGAGCCGGGTAACCGCGACCTTCTCCCAGCCGGGCACCAGTTCGCCGGGGAAGCCGAGCCCCGCCTGATGCTCGGGCTTGGCAACGAAGGGCTTGCTGTGCGCCATGGCACCTTCGCGCACCGGCGGAATCACCGGATATTCGCCCAGCACCGGAGTTTCGAACGCGGCCATTCAGCCCTCCCGCACCGGGCCGGCGTGGCTGATCCTCGCCGACCAGCCTGCCGCATGGCGCCGCTCGCGCGCGTCGTCCGCCTGGTTGAGGGTTGGGCTGAAGAACACGCCCGGCGCGTGCAGCAGCTTGCTCACGGGGAAAACGATCATCAGGGCCGCCACCAGCGCGAGGTGAACGAGCAGCACCGGGTCGGGGGGAAGCGCCTGCCAGTCGAACGCCATCAGGCCGAGAAAGAACGCCTTGAGCGCGACGATGTCGGTGCGCGCGAAGTACTTCATGGCGAGCCCGCTCGCGGCGATGGCCACGAGCAGCGCGAGCATCAGGTGATCGGAGGGAGCGCTGATGTAGCGCACCCGATCGACCAGAACGCGCCGCGCCCAGAGGCCCGCCAGGCCGGCGAGCATGGCGAAGCCCGCGTACAGGCCGAACGGCTGGATGAGGGCCACCCAGGCCCACACCGGTTCGGTGAAATAGCGCAGATGGCGCAAGAGGACCGCCAGCAGCGCGGCGTGAAAGATCCAGCCAAACAGCCAGATCCACTTGTTGGCGCGGAACAGGCTCCGGAAGAGCGTAACTTCAATGAGCATGCGCAGCACGACGCCGCGGCGCGTGAGCGGCGCCGGCGGGATCGGGATCTTCAAGGGCTGCGGCGTGCGCGCATACACCCAGCACTTGTACGCCACGCCGCCGACGAGCATCGTGGCGGCGACATAAAAGAGCAGCGCGTATATGACGGTCAGCGCGGACATGAAAAATTGGGGTCAGACCCCTTTTTTCGCTCGACCGACAGTTAGCTCATGAAAAAAAAGGGGGCTGACCCCAATTTTCACACGCAGCCGGTCGGCTTCGGCAGCCCGGCGTACTTGCAGGCCTGCTTGGCCGGGCCGTAGGGGAACAATTCGTACAGGTACTTGCTGTTGCCCTTGTCGGCGCCAAGCTTCTTGCCGATCGCCTTGGTCAGCACGCGCACCGCCGGAGCGATCTGGTACTCGTCGTAGTACTCGCGCAGGAAGTTGATCACTTCCCAGTGGTTCTGGCCGAGCTCGCAGTCGTCGAGGCGCGCCATCTCCTTCGCCACATCCTCGCTCCAGTCGGAGCGATTGGCAAGATAGCCTTCCTCGTCGGTTTCGATGGTCTGTCCGTTCATTTCGATAGGCATGTCGTGTTTCCCCTCTAGATCAAAGCCAGGATTGCACGGCGTTGTGCTCCGCCACGAGGTCCACGAACCCCCCGTAGTCCACCAGGCGAACGCCGTCCATCACCCGGTCTTGCATTCCCCGTGCCTCAACGTCCGCCTTGAGCGCATAAATCGATACGCTCTTCAGGGCTTCCTGCACCTGCTTCGAGACAGCCGTGTCCCTGGCCGCCCCGTAAACGCCGTCCTCGATCAACAGCACCGCGCTGCCCTGCCGGGCGAACTTGAGGCAGGTCTCGAGGGTCCTTTGCTCGAACGGCGATTTGTTGACGGTATGCAGCACCTTCCTCGTCCTCAGAAGCTCAGGATCACGTCCTGCCCTTCCATGATTTCGGCCATGCGCCGCGCGTCTACCACCTCGACGGGGACCACCAGGTCGGCCTCGCTCAGGCCGCGGGCCTGAAGCGCTTCCTGCTCCACGTAGAGCTTTGTCACGTCGTAATCCTCCAGCGCGCGGAAAGTCGGCGAGAAGTTCTTCACCTCCAGCGCCTTGGTGTTCTGGCCCTTGGTCAACTGGTAGACGCCGTCACCGATGAACGCGATGCTCACGTCCTGCTCGAACGCCGCGCCGATCAGCACCACTTCCAGCGACTCGAGCGCATAGATCGTTCCGTAGGGCGCCTTGCGGTTCACGTACAGGAACTTCTTGACGGCGCCGCCTTGAGTCTCCTCCGCCATTCGTCTTGCCCTCTAGTCCCCGAAGACCACCAGGCGGTCGGCCTGGATGCCGGCTTCGATGAGCTGCCCGAGCCCGGAGACGCGAAAGCCCGGCGCGATGTTGTTGGCGTCCTTGCCGTGGCGCTTGGCCTCGGCTGCGTCCATGATGCCGCGCCGCTGCGCCGCCGCGATGCACACCACGAGGTCGAGCTTGTGCTGCGCGGCAAGATCGCTCCAGCGCTTGACAATGTTGCGCTCGTCCTGCGGCGGCACGGTGAGGCGCGTGCCATTGTTCACGCCGTCATGGTAGAAGAACACGCGGAAGATCTCATGCCCCTTGGCGAGCGCCGCCTTGACGAACTGGTACGCCGTGTCCGAGGCCTGGTGGGTATACGGCCCTTCGTTGACCAGGATGCTGAGTTTCATGCCCGCTCGCGCTCAGAACCGGATGTGGGCCGAGGCGTTGAGGCTATTGCGCGCTCCGCGCCAGTTGTCGATGTGGAACTTGGTGAACGGGAGCCCCGTCAGCTCGAAGAACCGCGGCCAGCCGATGCGCTCCACCCAGTCGCCTACGCGTTCCCAATCGCGGGCGTCCTTCTTGTACGTATAAAGGATTTTCTTGACGACCGCAGCCACCTCGGGCCAGCGCGGCGGGTTATTGGGAAGGCCCGCGGCCACGAGCTTCTGGAACATCGGCTTGGAACGCGCGTTCGAGTTCTTGCCCCCCACCCAGATGGCGAGCTTCGAGTGCTCCGGATCGTTGATCTGCATCGGTGGGCACGGCGGATAGCAGGCGCCGCAGCAGATGCATTTCTTCTCGTCCACCTCGAGCGAGGGCTTGCCGTTCACCATCGCCGGACGGATGGCCGCCACCGGACAGCGCGCCACGACCGACGGACGCTCGCAGACGTTGGCGACCAGATCGTGATTGATCTTCGGCGGCTTGGTGTGCTGCACGTTGATCGCGATGTCGCCCTGGCCGCCGCAGTTGATCTGGCAGCAGGAGGTGGTGATGTGCACGCGGCTCGGCATCTCCTCCTTGATGAACTCCTCATAGAGCTCGTCCATGAGGGACTTCACCACGCCCGAGGCATCCGTGCCGGGGATGTCGCAGTGCAGCCAGCCCTGCGTGTGCGAGATCATGGTCACCGAGTTGCCGGTGCCGCCGACCGGGTAGCCCGCGTCGTTGAAAGCCTGGATCAGCGGACCGACCTTGTCCCACTTGGAAACCATGATCTCCATGTTCGAGCGGATGGTGAAGCGCACGTAGCCTTCGCCGTACTGGTCGATGATGTCGCACAGGAGGTTGATCTCGTAGGGACCGAGCTGGCGCTGCGTGCCGACGCGCACCGTCCAGATCTCGTCACCGGAGTAAGCCACATGGTGCAGCACCCCGGGACGGGGCCGGTCATGGTACTTCCAGTTGCCGAAATTCTTGATCATCAGCGGATGCATGAACTGCATGCCGTCGGGACACCCGCTCTCGATCGGCGTGCGCATCCGCTTCTTTTCCACCACCGTCTGTGCTTGTGCCATCGCCAACTCCTCCGTTTGAACCTGGTGTCCTGAGTCGCTAGTTCGTTGATCGATCCCTCACCCAGCCCATGTCCCTTTGCATCACAAAAGTGCCGAAATTGGCGCCAGACGCGAAGTCTTGCACTTTGTCCGGCGCCGGTTTTGCATTGGTAGTTGGTCGGAGCCAACTCCGACCAACACCTAGGCGAGCGTCTGCTTCTTGCGCTCGATCCACTTCTGCGCCTCCCGGTCCCAGTCGTCCAGGCGCACGTAGGAGCTGGTGCGCGGATGGTTGATCATGTTGGGGTCGACCTCCACGCCGATGCCTTCCAGGAAGCTGGCCAGGCCGATGCGCTCGATCATCTCGCCGCAGCGCTCGTGCTCCAGGCCGTTCTCCGCCCAGAAATCGATGACGGTGGCGGCCAGCTCGCGCAGTTTTTCGTAGTCCTCGTCGGTATCCATCTTCATGAACGGCACGATCACCGTGCCCATGGTGTCGCCGATCTTGAGGGTGCGCTTGCCGCCGATGAGCAGCGTGATGCCGCGATCCTTGCCGGGCTTGAGCGCCTTGGTCATGACGTTGATGCAGTGCATGCAGCGCACGCAGCTGCGGTTGTCGATCTCGAGGGTGTCGTCGTCGTTGAGCGACAGCGCCTTGGTCGGACAGCGCGTGATCACGTTGTCAATCGTGTACTTGCGGCCGTGGCCCTCGACATACGCCTTGACCTCCTTCTGGTCGACCCGGATCTCGTCGCGCCAGGTGCCGATCACGGCGAAGTCGGCGCGCTGGATGGAATTCATGCAGTCATTCGGGCAGCCCGAAACCTTGAACTTGAACTTGTAGGGCAGCGCCGGCCGGTGCATGTCGTCGATGAAATTATTGACCAGCGTGCGGTGGATGCGGTGCTCGTTCGCGCAGGACTGCTCGCAGCGCGCCGCGCCGACGCACGACATGGCGGTGCGCACGCAGGGCCCCGCGCCGCCCAGATCGAAGCCGTACTCGTTGATCTCGTCGAAAAAGTGCTGGGTGTTCTCGGTGGTGGCGCCGATGAACATGATGTTGCCGGTCTGGCCATGGAATGCGATCAGCCCGGAACCCCACTTGTTCCAGGAGTCCGAAAGCCGGCGCAGCAACTTGGTGGTGTAGTGGTTGCCGGCCGGCGGCTGCACGCGCAGCGTATGAAATTCCTTGGATTCCGGGAACATGGCCGCGACTTCCGAGAAGCGCGGGATGATGCCGCCGCCGTAACCGAACACCGATACCGTGCCGCCTTTCCAGTAGCCCAGTCGCGTCTTGTAGGAATGCTCGAGCTGTCCGAGCAGGTCGACCATCATGTTGTTTTCGTGCGCGAGGCGCTTCAGCCCGGTGACGAAACTCGGCCACGGACCGCTCTCGAGCTGGTCGAGCATGGGCGTCGGATGAAACGGCTTGGTCGACTTCTTCTCCCCGGGCACATACGTGGCGTGCCGCTCGGGATTCTTGGGCTGCTGCTTCTGCGCGTCCGACATTTGTATTCCTCCAGATAACGCGAGATCGGGCCACGCTAGTGTAACGACCCCCCTTCGCGAATCCTCGTGGTTTTTGGGGATAGCCGGGGCGCGTGGCACCCCTCCCTTTAGAGATATACTGGCGCCGGCTATTGAAAAAAGGTTAATGGTTTCATTACTTTGCATTGATTTCCGGCACGGGTATGCTCGCGCCGGGGCGATCCGCCGATCGACGCGGCGGGGTTCTCCGCGCGGCACCAATGCGCTACGTTGTGTTTTCCGACTCCGGCCCGCGCGCTTTGAACACCGTCCTGACAGACCCCCTCGACCACCCGTTCGCGCTGGACCGGACGCAGCCGTACCTGCGCTGGCGCGAGCGCAAGCTCGCGCGCTTTCCGCGCCGCATCGAGGACCTGATCGTGGAGGTGCGCGATCCGCGCAACCTCACCGAAAGCGAGGCCGGCCAGATTCAGCGCGTATGCGCCGCCGCGAACATGGCGGTCTACGCGAGCCCGCTCACCGGCATGAGCGACAAGGAAATTGCGCGCCGCCTGGGCTTGCGCCTCGGGCTCACGCGCCTGCATGCCAACCCGCTCGCGGACGAGGACGGCATCAGCTCGCTCGAGGCGGTGCCGGAAAAGTCGGCCTTGGGTTTTATTCCTTACTCGAACCGGCGCCTGCTGTGGCATACCGACGGCTACTACAACGCCCCGGGCGAGCGCATCCGCTCGTTCATCCTGCACTGCGTGCGGCCCGCCGCCACGGGCGGGGAGAACCGCGTGCTCGATCCTGAGATCGCCTACATCCTGCTGCGCGACGCCGACCCCGAGTACGTGAGGGCGCTTTTCGCGCCTGACGCAATGACCATTCCCGCACACGCCGTAAATGGCGCCGAACTCCGGCCCGCGCAGACCGGCCCGGTGTTTTCGGTCGATGCCGGTGCGCTTCACATGCGCTACACCGCGCGCACGCGCAGCATCGAATGGCACTCGGACGACACGACACGCGCCGCGGTGCAATTTCTCAGCCGGACGCTCGGGGCGGACTCGCCTTATGTCTTCACGCTTCGGCTCGCCGGCGGCCATGGCCTGGTCTGCAACAATGTGCTGCACAACCGCAGCACTTTCGCCGACGATCCCGCGCACGGCCTGAAGCGGCTCGTTTATCGCGCCCGCTATTCCGATCGCATCGCCACAGGCTCAGCCGCGCTCTGACGCAGCTCTGTGCACCAGAAAAAGGCCCGCATCGAATGAAGAAGTACATCCCCCTCAAGTACATCAAGGAAGACCCCTCGGTCGGCAACGCCGACGACAGCACGGACGCGAAAGAGTCGACCGTGATGCTGGAACGCCTGGTCGCCGACCTGCGCGGCCGGCTCGCCGGGCTCTCGCCGCAGGCCGAGACGCTGCGCCGCGCCGATCTTCTGCTGCAGCTTGGCCGCGCCTTCGTTCGGCTCGAGAAGCGGCCCGAGGCGTGGGCAGCGGCGCGCGAGGCGTTCGATCTCTACCTGGCCGAGCAGGCGTGGGAAGGCGCGGCCCAGGCCTGCGACATCCTGTTCCTGTCCGATCAGCCGCAGTCGCTCGCTGCCCTCGGCCAGGGAATCTGGCTCGCCGTGACCTATCCGGTCGATTCGGAACTGAGCGTCGCGCTTCTGCAGCGCGTGGTCGAAGAGACGCCGCCGGACGCCGACGGCGCGGCGGTTGCCGCCATCACCGCGTACTACCTTGTGGACCTCCGCGCGCAGGAACCCCAGCGCGAGCGCCTGCTCATCTACGCCAATCAGGTGCTCGCCACGGTGGCGCGGCGGCACAGCGGCGTCGAGGGACAGGAGGACTTCAATCACTGGATCGAGGACATGGAGTTGAACGACCCGGCGCTGTTCCTGCCCCGGCTGCGCAACGTCGTCGACGTGCTGGTGCAGGACGACTGGTGGTTCGACCGCGACGCCCTGCAGGCCGCCTTGCCCGTGGACTGAGCGCGATGCTTCGCGAAGAAGACATCCGGGTGGAGCCCGCCCCCGGCGATATCGTGGATGCGGTCTTCGCCATCTCGTGCCGCAGCCTGCCGGTCGATCACGCCTACGCGCTGTCGCAGGCGATCCAGGCCGCGCTGCCCTGGTTCGCGCTGGAGCCCCGCGCCGGCCTGCACACCATTCACGGCGCGGTATCGGGCAGCGGCTGGATGCGGCCGGAAGGTCCGGACGCGCTGCTGCAGCTCTCGCGGCGCACCAGGCTCGCGCTGCGCCTGCCCAGGCACCGTGTGGACGATACCGCCGCGCTGCTCGGCCGAACCCTGCAGGTCGCGGGCTGGCCGCTGCGCGTGGACCGGCTATCGGTGCGGCCGCTGTCGCGGATTACCACTCTTTTCTCGCGCGGTGTGATACTCGCAGCGGCCCGCGACGAGGCCGAGTTCCTGGCGGCCGCCGAAGGCCAGCTCGGCACGCTCGGCATCCAGCCCGGCAGGATGGTGTGCGGCCGCACTACCGCGATTGCCACGCCGGGACGCACCTATCATGTGCGAAGCCTCATGCTCGCCGGCCTTACGCCGAATCACTCGCTCGCGCTGCAAGAGCTGGGTCTCGGCGCCGAGCGCAAGCTCGGCTGCGGCCTGTTCATCCCCCATAAAGACATCGCCGACCTGCGCTCCAGGTCGGATTAGCCGCCAGAACCCATCTCAATAATCGTAGAAGATCAATGAAACCGCCGATGAACGCAGATGAACGCAGATAAAACCTCAATTAGAAGAATGCGGTGGTAGTTTTTACTTTTCTATCGGCGTTAATCGGCGTTTATCTGCGGCTAATTTTTTAGTTTTTGAGACCGCTTTTGGAGAGGAGACCATGGCGTACGAATTGAAAGGGAAAGTGATTGAGACGACGGAAAACGGTTATCTCGCGTCGCTGGACGATTGGGACAAGGACGTCGCGGAGGCGATCGCAGCCGCCGAGGGGCTCACCCTCACCCAGGACCACTGGGACGTGATCGAGTACCTGCGCAACGCATACGTCAACCGCAACGGCGAGCAGCCGAACAACCGCGCGATCCTCAAGGCGATGCAGGAGAAGTGGCCCGACCGCAAGGTGGACAACAAGACCCTGTTCGATCTCTATCCGGGCAACCCGTCCAAGCAAGCGGGCAAAATCGCCGGACTGCCGGAGAGCATGAGGAAGGGCGGGTACTGAGTTGAAAGATATCCGCTAACTTGTTGTTTTACGGCCCGCCCTCACTCGTCAGACCGATAGGACGTTCAGTCCCACCGCCTTTGCGCTTGCGGCCATCGATTCGTCGAGACAAAGGATTCCCTCCGCCTTGCTTGCTTCCGCAATCGCAAGATGAAGTGCGTCACCAGCGCGCAGTTTTAGACTGACATTCCCCGCAAGCTCAGCCGCGCGGCGAAACTCGGCGCGCTGGGGAACAGCAATCGAGCAGTGACTTTCGGCAAAGTCCAGAAAGCGCGTCCGCGCCTGTTTCGCCAATGTTGGCGCGATTTCGCCCGTCCTTACCTTGATTGCGGCGGCGCTCGAGAACTCCGTGATTGACCATTCGCTCACTACCAGGCGCTGTCCAGAAGTCTCGAGCCATGCAAGAACAGCTTCACTCTTTGGCTCCCGAATGAAAGCCGGAACAAGTGCGCTGGTGTCCACGTAGATCATCAGTAGCGTGCGCTCCGCCGCATATCCCCAACAACCGGAGCAGTCACCTTCTGGCGAGAAAGAAATTCCCGCATCCTCTTGGTCTCGGCTTTTCCGACTGCACGGGCTTCCGCGCTAAGGATCAGCCGTCCGCCAGGAACAATCTCTCCCAACAGAGTGTCACCCTCACCGACGCCAAGCTGCTTTGCCGACTCTGCGGGCAACCGCACCGCCAAGCTGTTTCCCCATTTAGAAACAAGAAGTCCTACGCGCCCCCGCCGTCGCTCGGCTTTCATCTTTGCACCCATATGTATATCCGTGTAGATACATGATAGCTAGAGCGGCGGAGCAGGTCAAGTCTCACTAATGTGAGTCCGCCGGCAGGGGTACGAATTGACCGTGAACAACGGCGGTTTCGTCATAGTCCGGATTGCTTGTCGCCAGCCATCTACGCTCGGTCCGTCTGGCTGCGTTGATGGATTCAAAGTGATTGAAACGAGCGAAAACGGTTATCTCGAATCGCCGGACGATTGGGACAAGGCCGTTGCGGAGGCGATCGCGGCCGCGGAGGGCCTCACGCTCACCCAGGATCACTGGGATGTGCTCGACTACCTGCGCGACGCCTACTTCAACCACAACGGCGAGCAGCCGAACAACCGCGGCATCCTCAAGGCCATGCAGGAGAAGTGGCCCGACCGCAAGGTGGACAACAAGACCCTGTTCGATCTCTACCCGGGCAACCCCTCCAAGCAGGCGGGCAAGATCGCGGGGCTGCCG
>Ga0326597_10002528_pt1 | contig 27231 bp, 34 predicted proteins | sample RVTome_12_FD_203789 | JGI IMG/M metagenome (GOLD analysis project Ga0326597, IMG submission 203789) | Soil microbial communities from uranium-contaminated site in the Upper Colorado River Basin, Wyoming, United States - RVT100D185 | ecosystem: Environmental > Terrestrial > Soil > Contaminated >... | reverse complement strand
GAGAAGTTCGCGCACATCACGCGCCGCGACGCGCTGCCAAAGGTCCTCGAAGGGCTGGAGGAGTGCGAGCGCTACCCCGAGCTGCGGCCGATCAAGGTGAACGCCGTGGCGATCCGCGGCTTCAGCCAGGACGACGTGCTCGCCTTCGCGGAGCTGGCGCGGCGCAAGCCGTACATCGTGCGCTGGATCGAGTTCATGCCGCTCGACGCCGACGGCCGCTGGGACCGCGACGACGTGCTCTCGGGCGCGGAGATCCGCGCGATCATCGAGTCGCGCTACGCGCTCGTGCCGGTCAGCGACGACCGCATCTCGACGGCGCAGCGCTTCGCCTTCGCCGACGGTTCTGGCGAAGTGGGGTTCATCAACCCGGTGAGCGAGCCGTTCTGCGCCACCTGCGACCGCGTGCGCCTGACCGCCGACGGGCAGTTCCGCACCTGCCTCTTCTCGACGTGGGAGACGGACCTGCGGGTGCCGCTGCGCGACGGCTCGAGCGACGCCGGGCTGGAGCGGGCCATCCGCGAGGCCTGCTGGCGCAAGGAGCTGCGTCACTATATCGGCGACCCGGGCTTCCAGCGCGCGTCGCGCAGTATGTCGCAGATCGGCGGCTAGGGGGTTCCGGTCTGTCCATATTGCCTGAAGGCCTCCCCTCCGGCTGTGCGGTCGCTATGGCGTGGCGACCCCGCCTGCGGCGGGCAGGCTGAAGGTCGCCGCTACAGGCCGGCTAGCCGGCGATCACGCCGTCCGTGACGCGGCGTCCGTCTTCGACGTACTTCTTGGGGTGGCGGCCGTCGACGTTGCCAAGGAACGGTGGAAACACGCCGTAACCGAGCAGCTCCTGCAATCGTTCCGGTAGCTCGCGCACGATGTCGCGCGGGACGCCAAGGACGTGGTTCTCCTGGGCGCGCAGCCAGCCGGCGCAATACTCGATGATGACGCCGAGGCGCGGCTTCCGCGTCGTGTTCGCGCCGCCGCCGTGGAAGACGCTCCCGAGGAAGAACATGACGGAGCCGGCCGGCGCCACGGCGCGCACCTGCTCGGCGCCCTCGCGCGGCGAGCTGTCCGTCCAGCGATGGCTGCCCGGCACGACGTGGGTCGCGCCGTTCTCCTCCGTGAAGTCATCGAGCGCCCACATGGTATTGAGGACGAGCTCCGGATGGGGACGCGGCAGTGGATAAACGACGTCGTCGCGGTGGAGGTTCTGGGCCGTCTCACCGGGGCCGATGCAGATGCCGGTCGGCGCGCTGAGAATGCAGGCAGGGCCAAGGACGCGCTCGGCGACACCAAGGACGAGCGAGTCGATGGCCTGAGCATCGAACGTGCGCGTCTTGGCGAAGAAGGCGTAGATGCGCTGCGTGGAGAAGCCCTCGAAGTCGTTGCGGCCGGTGGGGACGGAGCGGAGAACGCGTTCGAGATCGTTCTTCCTGGCAGCAAGGTCATCGGCGCTGAGGTAGCGGTCGATGATGGCGTAGCCGTCCTCGCTAAGGGCGGCCACGACGGCGTCGACCGTGACGTCCGTGTTGAATCGCCGGAGCTCCGTGATCATGCTCTCCTCCTTGCGCTAACGGCGGCCGTCGTCGTGGCACGGCAGCCTTCGAGAAACACGCCGGCCACCTGCTGCAGTCGCGGGCGCAGGGGGCCGGAGTCGTCCCAGCGGCAGGTGAGCCAGTTGACGATGGTGAAGGTGTAGGCGCCGGCGAGGCTCTCGGCGAGCAGCTCGGGGTCGGCGTCCGGGCGGATTTCGCCGTTCGCCTGGCCTTCCTCGAAGAGGCGGGCGAGGAGGCCCTGGGCGAGCACCTTGCGCTCGAACATGCCGCCCTTGCCGCCGAAGAAGAGCCGCGAGCGCGTGGCGACCACGGCCATGAACTCGCGCTCCTCCTGCTCGAGGCCGGTGGCCATGATGCGCAGGAGATCGCGGATGCGCTCGGCGACGGTGCGCGTGCGGTCATCGACCTCGACGCGCAGGAGCTGGGCGTAGGCCTCGACGCTGCCGATGGCGTATTCCTCCAACAGCGCCTCCTTGGTGGGGAAGTAGTTGAAGAAGGTGGCCTCGCTGATGCGGACGCGGTCGATGACGTCCTGGATGCGCGTCTCATCGTAGCCACGCTCGCGGAAGAGCGCGATCGCCTCCTCCAGGATCTCGCGGCGCTGCTGGCGCTTCTTGTCGTCTCTGAGGCCCATAGCATATTCCTATAGTGTCCCTAATATTAGTGCTGCTCTACAGATGTGTCAAGGGTGAGCTTACGGGCGACTTGCTCGCAATTGGTGGGCGTGCTTCCGAGGGCTGCGGGATGAATCCCGCAGCTTCTTGCGGCGAGCTTCCGCTCGCCAGGGCGGTCCGATGGCCGCCCCTACGGCAATGGACTCCCCGACCAACGATGACCGTTGCCCACCAACTCTGAGCCAGTCACGCTCGCGGAGCATGAGGGCGAGGTGATCGAAGGGGCGGACGGACCTCCGCCTCCGGCGGACAAGTTCCGCTCCGTCCCTACTGCCACACCGGGGGTCATGCGACGAAGCGCAACGCCGTCCGCCTGCGGCGGGCAGGGCCAGGCAGGCCCGCCTGCGGCGGGCAGGTGCGCGCCCCTACAAGGCGGCCCCGCCTCGCACGCTACTATGCGACCGTGCTCTTCAAGCAGCGCTTCCTGGCAGGCCTGAAGGACGGCTCGATCACCCTCACCTTCCGTGCGTGGTCGCGGCCGCAGGCGCGGCTGGGCGGTCGCTACCGGGTCGATCGGGAGACAGCGCTGCTGGTCGACGCGATCGATACCGTTCCGGTTAGGTCGATTACCGATCCGGAGGCGCGCCAGGCCGGCTTCGCGGGCCGCGAGGAGCTGCTCGCAGAGTTGCGCCGGAGCGCGACGAAGCCAATCCGAAGCGTGTTTCGCATCGCGTTCCACGCCGTCGATGCGCCGGATGAGCGGGCGCGCCTTGCCACGCGCGCGCGGCTGACGGCGGAGGAGGCGCGCGAGCTGTCGGAGCGGCTGGGACGTTTGGATGCCCGGAGCGGCCACGGGCCGTGGACGCGTGGCGTGCTGGGCCTGATCGGCGCGAACCCTGGGCTGGCGGCGGCGCAGCTTGCGAAGCGCCTTGGCCGCGAGACGCAGGCCTTCAAGCAGGACGTGCGGAAGCTGAAGGCGCTGGGGCTCACGATCAGCCTCGAACGCGGCTACCGCCTTTCGCCGCGCGGCGAGGCGTTCCTGCGGCGCGAGCGTTCGTAGGACGACCGTCGAACGCTGCGGGCGGAGAGGTTATCATGGGGCCGACATGCGTCCGAACGGCGTCGTCTGCTATATCCGCGACCAGAGCCGCATCCTGCTGCAGCTGAAGGCGCCGGACCGGTTCGGCGGAGGCTGGTGGAACGCGCCCGGCGGCAAGCTCATCGACGGCGAGACGCCGGTGGAGGCGGTGGTGCGCGAGGTGCACGAGGAGACGGGCCTCAGCGTGGAGGACCTGCGCGAGCACGGGTCGCTGACGTTCTTCTTCGGCGACGCGCCCGAGCCGGACTTCACCGTGTACGTCTTCGCCACCGACCGTTTCGAGGGCACGGTCACGGCGAGCGAGGAAGGAGAGCTCGCCTGGTTCGACGAGGCAGCGCTCCCCTACGACAAGATGTGGGCGGACGACCGCGTCTGGCTGCCGCACGTGCTGGCAGGCAGGCGGGTCGAGGGCGTCTTCCGTCTCAGCGACGACCACAAGCGCCTGCTCGAGCACGAGCTGCGCGTCGATCCGTAGTGCCCGCGCTCGAGCTGTTCCTGCGCCGCCGCCCGCCGCCCGAGGCGCTGCGCTGGGCCGAGCGCGCCGTTGGGCGCGGCGCGCGCATCACCACGGTCCGGCGGATGCGCGGCGGCACGTCGAGCGCGGTACACGCGGTGAACGTGCGCGACGCGAGCGGGCGGCGGCATCCTCTGGTGCTCCGGCGTTTCGTCCGCGCTGACTGGCTCGCGATGGAGCCCGACGTGGCCGAACGCGAGGCGCGCGTGCTGCAGCTCCTCGAGCGATCGGTCGTGCCAGCGCCGCGGCTGGTCGCCGTCGACGCGCGCGGCGAGATCTGCGACGCGCCGGCGGTGCTGATGACGCGGCTGCCGGGGCGGGTCGATTTCGCGCCGGGCGACGTCGATTCGTGGCTCCGGCAGCTAGCCGCGGCGCTGCCGGCGATCCATGCCGTCGACGGCGCGGCGCGCGGTATGGTCCCACCGTATGCGCCGTACTATGACATGCACGAGAGAGACGTCCCCTCGTGGTCGGCGAATCGCGGCGCGTGGAAGGAGGCGCTGAGGATCGTGCGCAGGCCGCGCCCAGCCACCGCGAGCTGTTTCATCCATCGCGACTACCATCCGGCGAACGTCCTCTGGTCGCGCGGGCGGCTGAGCGGCGTGATCGACTGGATCAACGCGTCGTGGGGGCCGCCGGGGATCGACGTCGGGCACTGCCGAAAGGACCTGGCCATCGTCTTCGGCGTCGAGATGGCCGACCGGTTCCTGGATGCGCACCGATCGCTGACCGGGGCCGATCACGACCCGTACTGGGACTTGCTGTGCTTGCTGGACAGCGGCCTCTTGTCCGGCAAGAGGGTCTTCGAGGGCTGGGAGGAGGTCGGCGTGACCGGGCTGACGCCGGCGGTCGTGCGACGGCGGCTGGACGCATACGTGGGGAGCCTGGTCGGGCGGCTTTAACCGCAGCCGAGGCTCGATTCTGTATCATGTCGCCATGGCGAAGCGCCTCTCTCACCTCGACCGCAAGGGCCGCGCGCGCATGGTCGACATCTCGGCCAAGCGGGACACGCAGCGCGAGGCCGTGGCGCGCGGGACGGTACGGATGCAGCCCGAGACGCTCGCGCTGATCGAGTCGGGCGGCGTGGCGAAGGGCGACGTGCTCTCGGTCGCGCGGCTGGCGGGAGTGATGGCGGCGAAGCGCACGCACGAGCTGATCCCCCTCTGCCATCCCCTCCTCCTCACCGACATCGACGTCTCGATCACGCCCGATGCGCGCGCGAGCGCGCTGCGCATCGAGGCGGTCGTGCGCACGACCGGCAAGACGGGCGTGGAGATGGAGGCGCTGACGGCGGTGGCCATCGCCGCGCTGACCGTCTACGACATGTGCAAGGCGGTAGACCGCGGGATGCGCATCGAGGACGTGCGGCTGGCGCAGAAGCGTGGCGGCAAGAGCGGCGCGATCGTGCTGGAGTAGGCGCCGTTTGTCGGCACACACCTAGGGGCGCACGGCCGTGCGCCCCTACTCGGCCTAGACCCCGTCGCCCTCTGGCAATGTCGGCTCCGGTGGGACCTCCTCCGGCACCGTAGGCTCCGGCTCGACCGGCTCCTCGGTGGGCGGCGGCTCTTCGATCATCTCCGTCGGGACTTCTGTCGGCGGCTCTTCGACCGGCGCTTCTGTGGGCAGCTCGAGCGGCGGCTCCTCGAACGTCTCAACCGGGCCCGGCTCGGCGCCACCGTCCGCGACCGGGAGATCGGTCGGCCCGTCGCCGTCGAGGGAGCCGCCGTCGCCGCCGATGAGTGCCACGACGAGGGCCGCGACGACGGCGAGCGTGACGCCGACAGTAACGCCGGTGACGGTGATCCGGCGCCAGGAGTCGGGGCCTCCGAGCCAGCGCGTGAGGCGGCGCCAGCGGCGCTCCGGCAGCGGGCGCTTAGGGACGGCCACGGCTCTCCTGCTCGGCCTGCTCCATGATGTGCTCGATGACGCGGATGAGGGCATCGTAGGCGAGGACGATGTAGTCGCGGGGATGAAGGTCCTCGAGCTTGGTGAGCTTCTCGTCGCGGGCCGAGACGGGATCCGACGCGTCCTCTGAGAAGTCGATGCTCATTTTGAGCTCGTAGAGCTCGCCGTCCTCGCAGACGACGATGCAGCCGCGCTCCGGGCTCTCGGCGGCGGGTGCCTCGACCTCGATGGCGTTGGTGAAGAAGGCGCCCGGGAATGGCGGGAAGGGCCGGAGCTGGCCGGCGGCCTCCTCGAGGAGCTGGCGGAGCTGGAGCGCGGCCCGCTCCAGCAGCAGGTCGGCCTGCTGCTTGCGGGCCATGGCGTCGTCGGAAGCCGGCATCAGTCGAATTATAGGAAGCGCCGAATTGAGCAGCCAGCGGGAGTAGGTCGGAGCTGACCCACCACCCACGCAGCCTGCCCCTGCGCCGTGCTATACTCCGCACAACGTTCATCCACAAAGGAGGTCCAGCAATGAGGACAATAACGCTCCTGATGCGCCCCGAGGTCCGAGCGGCCTAGCCAAGGAACCCTCCGCTCGACATCGGGTGCGCTCCTGCCCGACTGTCGTTTCGTATCGCGCCAACCCACGCCGCCTTCGGCAGTGGAGGAGGCGCCCCACCACGAGGAGCATCTCTTGTCTACATCTATCTCAAGCCAAACAACGAACCACGTACCCGAGCCCGTCGCCCACATCGCGGAGCTCATGTCCGCGTTTCCCGCGCCGTGGGCACTCTGCGGGGGCTGGGCGGTCGACGCCTGGCTGGGCCGCGTGACGCGCGAGCACGGCGATATCGACGTTTCAGTGTTCGCCGACGACCAGCGCGCGCTCTTCAAGCATCTCGACGGGTGGCAGCTGCTCGCCCACGATGCCGCCTGGGAGGCGAACGACAGCGAGGTGTGGTGGGACGGGCGGCGGCGTCTCACCGCGCCCGCTCATATCCACGCACGTGCGCCGGAGCTGAGAGGCTTGATGCCCGAGGGCGGCATCGCGAACGCTGAGGATGGCTTCATCCTGGAGTTCCAGATCGATGGGCTGTCCGGAGATGAGTGGACCTTGAGTAAGGAGCCACACGTCGGCTTCCCGCTACAGAGGGCCGTTCAGCAGTCGGCGTGGGGGGTGCCGGTCGCCGCGCCGGAAGTGCTGCTGTTCTTCAAGGCTAGCGGGCGCAGGATCCGCCTCCGCGACCAGCTCGACTTCCAGGCCCTTCTTCCCGGCCTCACTCAGGAACAACGGGGCTGGCTTCGCAGCGCGATCTCGCTCGTCCGCCACCCGTGGCTGGCTGAGCTCTCCCCCTAGTCTTCGAGGGGCCACCGGGTAGGGGATCAGGTCCGACTGATCCCCGACCCGGTCACACATCGCTTGACAAGCACATGCGTGCTAGTCTATGTTTCACGTGAAACAGATGTGCTAATCATAAGGAGGCGGCGATGCCCCAGGTGACCTTCGAGGAGATCGAGTGCAAGACCGCACTCAACCGCGTCAGCGTCGCCCAGATGCCGCACATGCGCTGGAGCCTGAACCCCTACCGGGGCTGCCAGCACGCCTGCGTCTACTGCTTCGCCCGCGGCAACCACGAGTTCCTCGGGTACAACACGGGGGGCGACTTCGACCGGCGGGTGGTGGTAAAGACGAACCTGCTGCCGGTGCTGCGCCGCGAGCTGCGCCGGCCCGGCTGGCGGCGCGAGTCCGTGACGATCGGGACCGCCTGCGACCCCTACCAGCAGGCCGAGCTGAAGTACGGCCTGACGCGCGGCTCGCTGCAGGCGTTCCGCGACGCGGCCAGCCCGTGCTCGCTGATCACGAAGTCGCCGAACATCGTGCGCGACCTGCCGGTGCTGCGCGAGCTGTCGTCGGCGGCGGAGTGCACAGTGCTGTTCAGCATCGCGACGCTGCGCGAGGAGGTCTGGCGGCACATCGAGCCGGAGACGGCGAAGCCGGTGCACCGGCTCGAGGCGATCGCGAAGCTCTCGGAGGCGGGCGTGCGCTGCGGCGTGATGCTGGCGCCGATCATCCCCGGCCTCACGGACGACGCGGAGAACCTCGAGGCGGTCGTGCGCGCGGCGCGCGAGTACGGCGCGTCGTTCATCGGCGACAACGTGCTGTACCTGAAGCCGGGGACGAAGGAGTGGTTCATGCCGTTCCTGCGCGAGACGTATCCGCACCTGCTCCCCCAGTACGAGCGGTTCTATCGGGGCGCGTACGCGCCCCGGAGCTACACCGACCAGGTGCAGGCGAAGGTGCAGGAGCTGCGCGAACGCTGCGGGCTAACGCCGCGGCATGAGGTGGCGGAGCGGCGGGAGCGAGTTGGACAGCTCGAGATGGCGATCTAGCGGGGAGGAGCCTGGCCACGGATTGACACGGATTTTCAGAACAAGCATCATCCCTCGTTCATCTGTGCCGCTCTGCGATCAGTCATCACAACCGATCTTCGCTCTCACGTCCGCCTGCGGCGGACGGACAGAGCTGAAGCTCTGTCCCTACTTCCACTACTTCCACTCTTGGCCACAGATTGGCACAGATAATCACCGACTGGCTCCGGCGGTTGGCGTAACCGCTGGCGGCCCTTCCGTCGCTCGGATGACACTGGCCGGCTGCTACAATTGACGCGGATGCACCACCTCCACATCGTCCACGCGATCGGGCGGACGCCGATGATCGAGCTGCGGCACTGCAGCCCGAAGCCCAGTGTGCGCATGTTCGCCAAGCTGGAGGGCTGGAACCCGACGGGCAGCGTGAAGGACCGCATCGTCCGGCAGATGGTCCTCGCGGCGCAGCGCGACGGTCGCATCCGCCCCGGCGACACGATCATCGAGGCGTCGACGGGCAACACGGGCATCGCGCTAGCAATGGTCGGGCGCGCGCTCGGCTACGACGTGCACATCGTGATGCCGGAGAACGTCTTCCCGGAGATCCCGCGGGCGCTTGCCGTCTACGGCGCGACGGTCGAGTGGGTGGCGGCGGACGAAGGCGTCCGGCGCGCCATCCAGGTGGCGAAGGCGGCGGCGGCGCGCGAAGGGTGGTTCTTCCTCGACCAGTTCGGCAACCCGGAGAACGTCTGCGCACACTACGAGACGACGGGCCCGGAGATCCTCGAGGACGTGCCGCAGGTCGACGTGTTCGTCGCCGGGCTGGGGACAGGCGGCACGCTGATGGGCGTCGGACGTAGACTGAAGGAAGCGAACGCGAGGACGAAGGTGATCGCTGTCGAACCGCACCCGGGCAACCAGCTCCAGGGGCTGAAGAGCCTGGCGGACGGCTTTATCCCGCCCGTGCTGGACCTGGGCGCGCTCGACGGGAAGATCCTGGTGCGGAGCCAGCACGGCTTTCGCGCCGCCGCGGAGCTGATGCGGCGCGAGGCGGTCTTCGGCGGCGTGTCGTCGGGCGCGGTGCTGCACGCAGGGCTGAAGGTGGCCGAGCGGCTGGAGCGGGGCAACATGGTGCTGCTGTTCGCCGACAACGGCTGGAAGTACCTGGGCACCAGCCTGTGGACGGCGCCGCCGGAGGCGGACGAAGAGGAGCTGGACGACACGATCTGGTGGTGAGCAGATGAAGATCGTCCTCGGCAGCGACGAGCGCACGCACCTCACGGACTTCGTCGTCGACGAGCTGCGGAGGCGCGGGCACGACGTCGAGCTTGTCGGGCCGCCGGCCGGCGTGGACATGGCGTGGACGGAGGTCGCGGAGCGGGCCGGCCAGCAGGTCGCTGCCGGCGAGGCGGAGCAGGGCGTGCTCTTCTGCTGGACGGGCACGGGCGTGAGCATGGCGGCGAACAAGGTCCATGGCGTCTTCGCGGCGCTCTGCGGCGACGCGGAGACGGCTCGCGGGGCGCGGCGGTGGAACGACGCCAACGTCCTGTGCATGAGCCTGCGCGCGACATCCGAAGTGGTCGCAAAGGAGATCCTGGACGCATGGTTCGAAGCCGCGCCGGAGCCATCCGAAGCGCAGAACATCGAGAAGGTACGCGAGCTGGACCGAAGGCGGACGTGATCGGCTCACTTCTGCTGGGTGGGGAAGATCACCACCCAGCCTGAAGGCTGGGGCATGAGAACCAAACCGGATCCACCGATGGGGGCCGGTCACCGCCGGACGGGCGCCTGCGCACGGCGCGAGTCGCTGCGATTGAGAGTAGCCTCCGATCCGCGGGTTGAAACCCGCGGCTTCTCCTTATTCCAGGCAGCATTACGATCCGGCCGGGAGGGGGAGCAGCTCCGCCGGACCGACATGAGTTGACACTAACCTCTCGCTACGCTGCAATGGAGTCGATGTCGACGGAAGCGCCGGCTCATCTTGAAATCGACCCGTCCCGGATCGGGGAGCTCGACCTGGGTGCGGTCAAAGTGCCGCTCGTCGACCTCGAGGACGAGCCGCTGGTGCACACGCACCTGCGCGCAGCCGACACGGAGTACGTCTACCAGCGCAGCTATCCGATCAGGGGCCACTCGGCAGTGATGCCGGCCTACGTGGCGGAACTCCTCCAGCAGGGTCGCCGGGTCCTGGTTGGCGAGCGGGACGAGCGTTACTACGTCTACGCCACCGCCTGACCTTGGACTCACCGCCACGGCCTCCTCGCAAGCAGAACCCTCCGCACGTCAAGCTCTTCCGCGCCAGCTGCGGCGCCTGTGGCCGCGTCTTCGAAGGGAACTTCCCGATGTGGGTACGGATCGGCTCCTTCCCGTGCATCTGCGGGCAGCGCGTGCCCGCGCCGCTGGTGCTGGACGAGGACGGCTCGCCGTGGGAGATGGAGTAGTCCCCTGCAGCTTGATGTCGACCTGATGCGGGGCCCAGTCGGCAGGCGCGAGCGCAGGGTCGGGCAAGGTCGCGCCACCACCGAGGTAGTGGCGACCTGAAGGTCGCCACTACGGGGTTGGCTCCCCTCCCTCAGCAAGAGGGGAAGGATGGCATGAGGCCGGGCCGTCTTGGAGCGGCACTGGCACCGGGCCAGGTGCCTCGGTGCTAGAATGGGGACACTCACAAGGGGAGAACCGTTAGGAGGGACCCGATGGCAACGTACATCCTCCTCAGCTCGCTGACGGACGACGGCCGCAAGACGATCAAGACCCGTCCGGAGCGCATCCAGGAGGTGAACAAGGAGATCGAGGCGATGGGGGCAAAGGTCATCGACCAGTACGCTTGCCTCGGGCCCTACGACTTCGTCTCGATCGTCGAGGCGCTCGACAACGAGACGATCGCGCGCATCTCCGTCGAGCTGGGGGCGCGCGGGACGATCCAGATCATGACACTGCCGGCGCTGCGGGTACCGGAGTTTATCGAGAGGCTCAAGGGCTAGCCGAAGCGAGAGGAGACGGCCCGATGGCCGTGCTCACCATCTCCGGCCAGATCGGCACGGGCGCGCGCGAGATCGGGCGGGCGATCGCGGAGCGGCTCCAGATCGACTACATCGACCAGGAGATCCTGGTCGAGGCGGCGCGCGAACTGGGCGTATCGATGGAGTCGGTCGTCTCGTTGGACGAGCGGACCGCGGGCCTGGGCGAACGGCTGGCGGGGATGCTACGGCGCTTCCTGGAGAGCTCGGCGGCGGCGGGCGCGAGCGACCCGATGCTGGGCGCGGGCGGCCTCGACATCATGCTGGGCAGGACGTACGCGGAGGCGGCGACGGGCGAGGGGCTGCAAGAGGTCTCGCCGGAGCGGTACCTGGAGCGCCTCACGGGCATCATCCGCGACCTCGCCGCTCACGACGACGTGCTGGTCATCGGGCGGGGCAGCCAGATGATCCTGGCCGACTGGCCGGGCGCGTTTCACGTGCTGCTGGTCGCACCACTCGACCGCCGCATCGAGTTCCTGGCCGCGCGGGACGGGCTGAGCCGCGACGACGCGGCGAAGCGCGTACACGACGGCGACAAAGGGCGCGTGGACTTCCACCACAAGTTCTTCAAGGTCAACGTAGATGCGCCGTGGCTCTACCATGTGACGGTGAACAGCGCGCGCTTCTCGCTGGAGGAGTGCGCAGACCTGGTGGCCGAGGCGGCACGAGGCGCGCCGCCGCCGCCGAAGCGCTCGTGATGGCGGGACGACTCCCCTTCTAACCCCGCGATGCTGAGCGCGGGCCTGATCGTGCTGGGCAGCTACCTGATCGGGGGCGTGTCCGCCGCCTACGTCGCGGGGCGCATCCTGCGCGGGATCGACCTGCGGCTCTACGGCAGCCGCAACGTCGGCGCGTCGAACGTCTTCCAGACGGTGTCGCGCGCTGCCGTCGTGCCGGTCGGGCTGCTCGACATCGCGCAGGGGCTGGCGGGCATCCTGATCGCGAAGGCGGCGGGCGAGGAGCTCGCGGTGCAGGTGGCGGCGGGGCTGGCGGCGCTCGCCGGGCACAACTGGTCGCCGTTCCTGCGCTTCTCGGGCGGGCGTGGCATCGGGCCGGCGATCGGCTTCATGCTGGTGCTCTCGTGGCCGGGGCTGGGGGCGTTCGTCGGGTGCTCGCTGGCCGGCGTGGCGCTGGGCGCGGTGCCGCAGCTCGTCGGGCTGGGCATCCTGATCGCGCCGCTGGCCGCGCTGGCGAGAGGCCAGTCGCCGGAGATCATCGCCGGGCTGGCGGTGGTGCCGGCGCTGGTGTTCGCGAAGCGCCTGCTGACGAACGAGCCATCGCTGCCGCGCGACGGCCCGGTGCTGATGAACCGGCTCCTCTATGACCGCGACACGCGCGAGCGCGAGGCCTGGCTGCGCGCCCGCGAGAACAGCGACTAGCCTTCGAGCGGGCGGCGCGCGACCCACACCTGCTCGACGCTCGAGTCGTCGAACGGCGCGCACGAGAAGTCGCCGTAGAGCGCCTCGATCTCAAAGCCGCTGCGCGCGAAGAGGTGCTCCATCTCATAGCGGAACGTGTAGCGCAGCTTCATGTCGCGGTAGACGCGGGAGATGACCGCGCCTTCGTCATCGAGCTGCTCGTCCAGGAACGTGACGTCCAGGCGCTGCTCGGCCGTGCGATAGCCCGGCAGCTCCCAGCGCGTGGCTCGATGACCGCTCGGGTGCGTGTACTCGCCGGGGAGGCGCTGCGCGGCGCCGCGGCGCGTGGTGAGCCAGCCGGCGATGCGAACGATGTCCGGGTTGAAGACGTGCAGCGCGAGCCGGCCGCCGGGCACGAGGTGGCGGTGGATGCACGAGAGGCAGGAGAGCTGGTCGGCGACGGTGAGGAGGTGCTGAAACGAGCGGAACGGGATCAGCGCCAGGCCGAAGCGCTCCGGCAGATCGAAGTCGCGCATGTCGCCCTCGACCCAGCGCACGGTGCTCATGCCGGCGCTCTTCTCCCGCGCGCGGCCGAGCATGGCCGGCGAGCGGTCGAGGCCGACGACGCGGGTGCCCTGGCGGGCGATCGGGATGGCGACGCGGCCCGTGCCGCAGGCGAGCTCGAGCACGGGGAGGCCGGCGGTGTCCGACTCGCGGGCCAGCTCAAGGTAGAAATCGACGTCGCCCGGCACGCCGCCGGCGCGCGCGTCGTAGACGGCGGGATCGTAGAAGTCCTTCATCGTGCCGCCTCTCTCTCCGGCACGATGCCATGGAGCGCGTCGAACTCGTCACGGAGGACGCCCATGACGATGACGTCGGAGTAGCGACCTTCGCCGTAGTAGTGCTGCCGGAGCCGTCCTTCTTCGATGAAGCCGCACTTGCGATAGCAGGCCTGCGCGCGCTCATTAAAATCGAACGTGTGCAGCCAGACGCGGTTGAGGTTCATCTCGCCGAACCCGAAGCGGAGCAGTGTGACGATCGCGTCCGTGCCGTAGCCGTTCGACCAGTAGTCCTTATCGCCGATCATGATCCCGAACGCGGCCTTGCGTTCCTCCGGGTGCACCTGCATGAGGTTCGTATTGCCGATGTGCACACGCTCGTTCTTCGTCTCGATGGCGAAGAACACGCCGTTCGAGAAGTCGTTTGTCGGGCGGTCGCGCAGCCAGCGTTCCTCCTCCGCGCGCGACATGGGGTAGCGCGTTGCCAGAAATCGGGTCACCTCCGGGTCGTTGACCCAGGCGAGATCTCGCTCCAAGTCCTCCAGCTCTGCGGCCCGCAAGCGTGTAATCTTGCCCTCAAGCATCGCCTTCTCCTTTCGAGCTGTTCGCATGCAGCGCATCGAAGTCGCGGCGCAGGATGCCCATCACGATGAAGTCCCAGTAGCGCCCGTGTTTGTAGAACCCGTCGCGCTCGCGCGCCTCATCGACGAAGCCGCAGCGCCGGTAGCAGGCGATGGCCCGTTCGTGACCGGCCGTCACCGTGAGCCAGACGCGGTTGAGGTTCATCTCGCAGAACGCGAAGCGGAGCAGCGTCTCGATGGCGTCCCGGCCGTAGCCGCGGCCCCAGCAGTCCTTCGCGCCGATGATGATGCCGAGACCCGCTTTGCGGTCCTCCGCCTGGACGCGGTGCAGGTTGACCGCACCGACGTGCGCGCCGTCCCTCGTCTCGATCGCGAGGCGCACGTCGTCGAAGGCCGGCGGCGGGCCGTCGCTCAGCCAGCCGCCATCGCTGCCGGCGCGGCCGTAGCGCTCCGTGAGGTAGTACGTCACCTCAGGGTCGTTCAGCCACGCAACCGCCCGAACGCGGTCCGACGGCTCGATCGCGCGAAGGCGTACCAAGCGTCCCTCCAGCATCGAACCTTCCTTACAACGCAGCAGGCCCGTCGCCTGGGGCAACGGACCTGCGATTGCTGCTACCTCTGGCTATCTACGAAGTGCTGCGAACGCAGGACCCGCCGCTCGACGGGGCATTGGCGCGGACGATACGGGCTCGCCGTCCGTCCTGCGCCGGGTGATTAGTGAGCGTGTCCGCGTATCGAGCTGTCACTGCACTGCTCCTTGGATGTAGAGGCGATGCTAGCACGAGGCCGTCCGTGCTGTCAAGCGTTCGCTAGCAGCAGCCGCGACCGCGCGGCTTGGCCTCGACGGCGCCGGCGACGCGGCCGACGGGCGCGAGCGCGCGGGCGAAGCGGGAGCGCGCCCGGGCGGGACGCGCGGGGCGCTGCGCCGCGTGCGGGCGGGCTCGCCGCGCCTGCTCGCGGACCTCCTGCGCAGTCGCGAACATCAGCTCGTCGACGATGAACGTGTACATGGTGCCCTTCCTTTCCTCTAGTTCTGTGTTCGGCGCCCGCGGGCGGCGCTGAACGCCGCCAGGAGCGACATGGTCATGCCGTGGACCGCCTCGCTATCCGCTTCGTCTCCCAGATCGAGCGCGAGGACGCGCGACCCCGTGTAGGCGGCCATCAACGTCAGCGCCAGCGCGCGCGGGTCGAGCGTGGGGTCGATCTCTCCCTTCGCGCGCGCTTCGCGGACAAGAGCCTCGAGCAGGCCGACGCGGCGGCGCGCCAGCTCGCGCAGGTCGCTGCCGAACTCCTCCGGGCGCCGCGCGCCGGCGAGGACCATCTCGAGATTGAGGACCGTCTGCTCCGCGGCGCCGGCTTCGAGGATGCTATCCCAGGCGATGCGGCCGGTCCTGCGGAGCGCCTCCAGCGGCGTGTCCGTCCCGGCGGAGGCCTCGTCGAAGACCTGCTCAGCGGCCATGTTGCAAGCGTCGAAGACGGCGCGGACGAGGTGCTCCTTGCTCGGATAGTAGCGATAGACGGCCCCGGCGCTGATGCCGGCCTCGGCCGCGATCTCCTGCACGGTCGCCTCCTCGATCCCCTTGCGGGCGAAGAGGCGTATCGCGCCGCCCAGGATGTCCTGCGTCCGCGCATCGATGTGGGCCTGGGTCACCTTTGCCACTGGCTTCTGCTGCCTCCAGATTGATAGTGCTTCACTTAACTATCTGAAGCTTCATTCATTCATCTGAATGGTACGTCACTGAGCTAGGGTTGTCAAGCCCCTGGCGTGGGGGCCTATAATCGGCTCGAACTCTGCCCGCGCTCTCGTCAGGAAGGAGCCTGCCATGAGAAGCCACCGCCCGCCCCTACTGATGTTCCTGGCGCTGGCCGCCGTGACCACGGCCGCGACCGGCCTGCCGCTGCTCACCTCGATCGGGACCGGCTACGCCGAGATCGAGGGCGACTGCGAGGCGACGATCGCCGGCGCGGACGTGGCGCCGCTCGACAGCGATTCGGCGGACGACGCGATCGACGTCGATATAGACGACAACGTCATCGCCACGATGTCGTCGGCCGCCGGCTTCGAGTCGCACAAGATCAAGCTCCAGTTCATCGGCGGCTTCGAACGGACGGTGGAGTCGCGCGACGACGACGGCGAGCTGACCTTCGAAGAGACGGTCGACGTCGGCGACTACGCCTGGATGGGCGTGGGCCTCTACAAGGTGAAGGGCACGGCGAACGTGGCGGGCGGGTTCACCTGCTCCGGTGCGGCGCTGGTCAACGTGACCGGGCGCAACCCCATCACGACCGTCCTGGGCGGAGGCGCGACGGCGCTTGTCGCCGTGGGCACGCTCGGCGCGGCGGCCTCCGCCGCCGGCGCCGCTGCGGGCAGGCCGAGCCCGCTGCGCGAGACACAATCGATGGTGGAGGAAGCGTTCCGGCAGGACCAGACGCGCCGCGAACAGACGCTCCCCTCCGAAGATGACATGGTCGAACGCGGGTGGGTCATGGGCGCGCTTCTCGGCTGCTGGTGCGTCGCCGCGCTGGCGATCATCATGACGCCGCTGATGGCGCTGACGGGAGGAGGCGCACCGCCCAGCGGCGGCGCGCCAGCGGCGGGAGCAACCGCACCACGGCGCCGGCTGCCGCGCCCGCCGCTCGTCCCGCGCATCACGCTCGCCGGGCTCGCCGGCGGGGTCTTCGCGGGCGCGGGCGGCGTCGTGCTACTCCAGCAGTTCGCCGTCACCTACCCGACAACCGGACTGGCGATCGCGCTGCTGGCCATCGGCGCGGCCGTGTACGGCCTCGTCCTGCCGACGCTGGGCTATCTCATCGGCTGGTGGCGTGTGACGCGCAAGGTCAGCGAGCTGGAACGGTCGATGGGATGGGAGTAAGCGCGAACGCGCGGACGATCGAACGGCAGCCATCGCTCGCCGCCCGTTTCGCCATCGCGTACATCGAGGCGTACCGGGCGCGCGTCGCGCCGCGCTTTCGCGCGCGCTGCCGGTTCGAGCCGTCGTGCTCGGCGTACGGGCTGGAGGCGTACCGGCGCTACGGCTTCTTGCGCGCGACGGCGAAAACGCTCTGGCGCCTGCTGCGCTGCCATCCCTTCCGGCGTCGCACGGGCATCATCGATCCGGCGTAGGCGGGCATGCCGGCGCGGTCCCGCAAGTCGCAGCTTTACACCCGAACGGGAGACCGCGGCGAGACGGGCCTCTTCGGCGGGCGGCGGGTACCGAAGGACCACCCGCGCGTGGTCGCCTACGGCACGATCGACGAGCTGAACTCCGCGCTCGGCGTCGCCGTGTCGTTCATCCGCCAGCGCGCGCTGGTCGCGACCGTGCAATCGATCCAGAACGAGCTCTTCGACCTGGGCGCGGAGCTGGCGAGCGAGCGGCCAGTGCGCCGGACAGCGAAGCAGGCGGCCGTCTTCCAGCTGGGCCCGCAGCACGTGCGGCGGCTGGAGCAGCTGATCGATGCGTACGACGCAAAGGTGCCGCCGTTGCGTACGTTCATCCTGCCGGGGGGCGGGCAGGCGGCGTCGTTCCTCCATCTGGCGCGCACGATCTGCCGCCGCGCCGAGCGCGAGGCCGTCGCGCTGGCGAGGACGCAGCGGCTCAACGAGCAGATCCTCGTCTATCTGAACCGCCTCTGCGACCTGCTCTTCGTGCTCGCGCGCTACGCGAACCGGGCGGCGCGCAAGCGCGAGATCACCTGGTCGAAGGGTGGCTGAGCGCCCTCCCCTACTTGCCGCGAGCCGCCCATGATCCCGATCGGCGACAGCGTCAAGTCACGCACATTTCCGTACGTCAACATCGCGATCATCGCGCTCAACGTGATCGTCTTCTTCTACGAGCTGAGCCTGGGCATCGTCGCTGACCAGACGTTCACCGCGCTGCCCAGCCTGGGCTTCTTCTCCGAGCTCGACCTCTTCTTCTTCGACTGGGGAACGATCCCGGCCTGCCTGAGCGACCGGTTCGGCTTCGGTCCCGACGTCCCGCAGCGAGCGCTGAACGCGCTCTGCTCCGACGAAGAGCGCGTCTCGCTCTCACCCGTCTCCTCGATGTTCATCCACGGCGGCTGGTTCCACCTGCTCGGGAACATGATCTTCCTCTGGGTGTTCGGCGACAACGTAGAGGATGCGATGGGCCACACGCGCTACGCCGTCTTCTACGTCATCGCCGGGCTCGCGGCAACATCGGCGCATATCGCGATCGACCCCGCGGACATCACGCCGGCGATCGGCGCGAGCGGGGCGATCGCGGGCGTGCTGGCGGCTTACCTGGTGCTCTACCCGCGCGCGACGATCGCCGCGATCCTGCCGGTCTTCATCCTTTTCCTGGTGCCGTTTTACGTCCCGGCCATCGTGCTCATCGGCATCTGGTTCGTGCTGCAGCTCTTGAACGGCGTGGCCGCGCTTGCCGCCACGGACGTCGTGGGGGCCGGCGGCGGCGTGGCCTGGTTCGCACACATCGGGGGCTTCGTGGCGGGGCTCGTGCTGGTGAAGCTCTTCGTCCTCGGCCGGAGCGTCCCGAGTGTGCCCCGGCGCTCCCGCTATCCGCGCCTGGACCGCTAGCGTGACCGGTTCGGGAGTGGCGGATTTTCAGTACCGCGGGTTGAAACCCGCAGCTTCCCACACGCAGCGGGCAGTCATCGGAACGGCGTGGCGACCTGAAGGTCGCCGCTACGGCGATGCGCACGCTTGACCGGGCAACGCTCCTTTGCTAGGGTGTTTGGGCAGCACGAACAAGAAGAGAGGCGTTCGAGCCGGTCGTTGCAACACAACGGCCGTAGGCGACGAGGCTGCGCCCGCTCAGCGCCAATGCGAACTGTCAGGAGCAAGCAAACGTCATGGCCGATCTGAACGTCGACTCGCGCGAGGTGACTGGCAAGAAGGTGCGGTCGCTGCGCCGCCAGGGAATTATCCCGGCGCATCTGTACGGCCGGAGCACGGAGTCGCTGGCGCTGCAGGCGGCGGCGCCGACGATGACGACGCTGCTCCGCACGACCAGCCCCAACGCGATCATTAACCTGCAGGTCAAGGGCGAGCCGGAGACGCGGCCGGTGATGTTGCGCGGCGTCCAGCGTCATCCCGTCACCGACGAATTGATCCACGTCGACTTCTACCAGATCTCGCTGACGGAGACGCTGCGCGCGGACGTGCCGCTGATCATTACCGGCGAGGCGCCGGCGGTGCACATCTTCGGCGGCGTGTTCCTCCAGGCGCTCGACCACATCACGATCGAGGCGCTGCCGTCCGAGATCCCGTCACGCATCGACGTCGACGTGAGCGGCCTCGACACGCTCGATTCCGCCGTCCACGTGCGCGACCTGTCGATCCCGGACACCGTGCTGCTGCTCACCGACCTTGATCAGGTGGTCGCGAAGGTCGAGCCGCCGCGTGTGGCTGAGGAAGAGGAGGCCGCCGCCGCCACGCCGGAGGAAGGGGCGGAGGAAGGCGTGCCCGCAGAGGGCACGCCGGAGGCTGCCGCAGCCGGCGAGGCGGAGAAGAAGGAAGAAGAATAGCGCCGGATCCGTCGCCTGCCACGTGCCTTCCGGACGGAGGGCACGTTTGCTTATGCCCCCAGGCGTTTGCCGATCAGCCCGCGATAGCCGCGCAAGAGCTCGTCGCCCAAGACTACCCGCTTGCCAGGACGCTGCGCCCGAACTACGGCGAGCAGTCCCCTACCGCAGCGCACGGCGAAGGCCGCTCCCGGCACGGTCGCGTCCCCGGGCAGCGGCACGACGGTACCCGACGGTTCGCCGGCCTCGCTCTCGATAGGCCACGCTTCGAGGATGCGCAGCGGCTCGCCGCCGACGGACGTCGTCGCGACGGGCCAGGGGTTATAGGCGCGCACGCGCCGCCACACCTCGACCGCGGGCAGCGACCAGTCGATCATGGCGTCCTCGCGGCGGATCTGGGGCGCGTACGTCGCGAGCCCGCCGTCCTGGGGCGTCGCGACGAGATCGCCCCGCGCCCATGCCGACAGCACCTCGATGAGCAGGTCGCCGCCAAGCGCGGCCAGCTTCTCGGTCAGCGTGCCCGTCGTGTCGCGTGGGTCGATGGGCAGCGCGCGCTGCGCGACGACCGGCCCGGCATCGAGCGCGAGGATGACTTCCATGATCGTGACGCCCGTCTGCTCCTCGCCCGCGACGATCACAGCGGCGACGGGCGCGGCGCCGCGGTAGTCCGGCAGCAGCGACGCGTGGACGTTGAGCGCGCCGCGCTTCGGGATGTCGAGCAGAGGCTGCTTGAGTATCTGGCCGTAGGCGGCGACGACGATGACGTCGGGCGCGAGCGCGCGGATGGCGTCGAGCGCCCCGGGGGTGTTGACGCGCTCCGGCTGCAGCACGGGTAGCCCGCGCGCGAGCGCGAGGTCCTTCGCCGGGGGCGATCGGAGGGCGCGGCGGCGGCCGGCGGGCCGGTCGGGCTGCGTGACGACGCCGGCGACCTCGTGCTCGCTGTCGATCAGCCGCTGGAGCGCCGGCAGCGCGAAGACGGGCGAGCCCATGAAGACGACGCGCACGGCTGGCTCCTGGCAGGCGGCTTTAGCCGGCGCCCGCGATGTCGTTCGTGTGGGCGAGCACGTGCTGGACGGCGACGGCGTTGAGGACGCCTGCGAGCGGGCCGGTGATGCCGCCGGCGGAGCGGATCGGCCGGGCGAGCAGCGCCTCGTCGGCTGCTTCGACGGCGGCGATCGTCGCCGCGCGGTTCTTCTGGAATTCCTCGAGCAGCCCGGCGACGCTGGCCTCGGCGCGCTTCGCGACCTGCCGCTCGTTGTAGGAATCGATGCCGCCCTGGGCGATGCGCGTCGGCGTGCCCGGTGTCTCGCCGGGTTCGGTGCGGCGGACCTGCGCCGGCACCGTCGCGGGGGCGGCGGCGGGCGTTTCGCGCGCGACGTCGAAGAGCTTCGCGTAGGTCCACTCGATCGACGCGACGTGGGCGAGGATCTGGCGGCCGTTCCAGCCGCTCTCGTAGCGCCCCTGCTCGAGCGACTCCGGCGGCAGCGCGCCGACGCGGTCGACGACCTTTTTGCCGCTCGAGCGGAGCGCCTGCAGCAGGTCGGCCTTCGTGGGTGTGCGCGGTTCGTTGGTCATGGCGGCCCTCCTTGCGATGCTCATTATGCTAGCGGACTAGGACGCGGCCCGCACGAGCGCCGGCGCGCCGATCTCGACGCCAAGGAGCGCAGCAGCGTTGCCGTCCGGCAACGCGACCTCCAGATAGCCCGCGCTGCCCACCAGGGCCATAAGGCCGCGCGCCTCCGCGTACACGCGCGCCAGACCGGGCACGGTGCGGCCGGCGATCTCGACGGCGATGGCGCCGGCGGGCAGGTCGGCCGCGCGCGCGTCCGTCACGATGTTGCCGAAGCGGTCGATGTGGAGGACCTGCGCTCGCAGCGCGCCGGCGGCGTCTGGCCGCGCGCGGAGCGGCGGAAACGCGACGATCTCGTGAACGGGCTCGCCGAACGCGTCCGGCGGCACACCGAGCGAGAGGTGGGCGGCAGCAGGAGCGAACACATCGCGGCCGTGGAAGGTCGCGCTCACCGGCTCGCGCAGGTAGCGCGGCTCGGTGATGGCAAACGCGCGAAAGCCCGCCGGCAGCGCCATCGAACGTGGGGCGTCTCCCGGCCGCGCATCGTCCAGCAGCGCGGACGAGAGGACGCCGTTGTCGGGCCCGACGAATAGCCCCTGCGGCGTCTGGAGCACGAGGGCGCGTCGCGCGGTACCGACCTCCGGATCGACGACGGCGACGTGGATTGCGCCCGGCGGGAAGAACGGCCACGCCGCCTGCGTGAGGAAGACGGCATGCAGCAGCCGCTGCGGCTGCACCTCGTGCGTGACGTCGACCAGCACGGCGCGCGGATTGATGCCGAGGATGACGCCCTTCATCGCGGCGACGTAGGGATCGGCGCTGCCGAAGTCGCTGGTCAGCGTGATGACCAGTGGAGGATCAGCCGGAGCCGTCATCATCCTCCGTCACGAACCAGCGGTGGACGCCGGCGAAGCGAGCGCTCAGGCTGGTGAGGAGGCCGGGGGCGAGGCCGCGCACGTCAGACCGGACGACGTACTGGTACGCGGGCGTGTACAGCAGGACGGCCGGCACGTCGCCGGCGTAGATTTCCTGGAACGCGCGGTAGTCGCTCGCCCGCGCGGCGGCCGAGGACGTGAGGCGGGCGTTCTCCAGCACGCGATCGGCGTCCGCGTCCGAGAAGCTCGCCAGGTTGCGTCCATCGCCGAAGGCCTGGCTGCTATGCCACAGCGGATACGGGTCGGGATCAGAGCCGTGATCGACGCTGACGAGCGCCGCCTGGAACGCGCGCGGGATGAGGACGCCCTGGACGAACCGACTGGCGCCGCTCACCTCAACGTCCACCTGGATGCCCAGCTCGCCCCACTGGCGCGCCAGCTCCCGCGCGACGGCGACCTGGGTCGGGTCGTCGCTGGCGGCGAGCGAGAAGCGCAGTGGCACGCCATCGCGTTCGCGGCGTCCGTCGGTGAGCAGCCACTGCTCGGCATCGAGCAGCTCGCCGGTCAGCTCCGGGTCGTAGGCATACGCATCGGGCGACGCAACGGACGACCAGAGATCGCGGACGATCGGGCTCTCGACAGGCAGCGCCTGACCGGCCAGCACGTCCTCGGTGAGCGCGTCGCGGTCGAGGCCGTGCTGGAGCGCGCGGCGCAGTTGACTCGACTCGAACCCGGGGACGCCGGGGTTGAGGTAGACGAGGCTGTAGGCCGTCGTGTGCAGGAGGCGGCGCAGCCAGCGTCCGTCGCCATCGATGAACGAGATCTCATCCGCCGCCAGGCCGGGACGGAAGAGCGCGCCGTCGATGGCGTCCGTGAGCAGGGCGTTCATCAGCGCGGCGTCGTCGCGATAGAAGCGCAGCTCCAGAGCGTCGAGCGCGGGGGTGCCGAGATGATACGCCGTGAACGGCTCGAGGAGGGCGCCCGCCGACGAGAGCTCGGCGAGCTTGAAAGGGCCGCTGCCGACCGGCCGCTGGTTGAACGGCGCGTCGGAGAGGAGCGCGGCGCCGGCGCCGCGCAGCAGGTGCTCCGGCAGGATGCCGACGGTGGCGGCGCGCGCGGGGAAGGGCGCGAACGGCTCCGGCAGCGTCATCGTCACCGTGCGTTCGTCGGTCGCGGCGAGCACCACACCGCGATAGAGGTTGGCCAGCGTCGGGTCGCCGAGGAAGTCCAGGTCCTGGACGGCGGCCACGGTGAAGAGCACGTCGTCCGAGGTGACCGGCTCGCCGTCGTGCCAGAGGAGGCCGTCGCGCAGCTCGAAGATGTAGGTGAGGCCATCGGGCGTCACCTTCATTGACTGGGCGAGGTCGGGCTGGACGTCGCCACCGGGGCCGAGGCGCATCAGCCCGGCGAAGACGAGCGCGGACAGGTCGCGGTCGACTTCGTTGAACGCGGCGAAGAGGGGGTTGACGGATCCGGGCGCACCGGCGACGCCTTCGATGTACGTGCCGCCGCGCGCCGGCACGGCCTTGCTGGACGAGCCGTCCGCGCGCAGGTAGGCGAAGGCGATGATCGCGCCAACGCCGGCGACGAGCGCCAGCAGCAGCGGCCAGCGCGGCCGGTAGAGGCTCGTCACGGCTGCTCTCGGGCGATCAGGCCCGGCGCGTGGACGCTATCCGACGTACCGGACACTCAGGGCGGAGATGCCCACGAAGATGATGGCGAGGAGGATCGTGAGCTGGAAGAGGGTCTTCTCGAGTCCCCGTCGCGTGCGGAAGGAGGAACCGCCGCCACCGCCGCCGCCGAACGCAGCGCCGACGTCGGTGCCACGCGACTGCAACAGCACGACGATGATGAGGACGATGGAGATCAGCATCTGGGCCAGGTTGAGATAGTCGTCAAAGGTCACGTGCGTACTCCCGGGTCAGTCTAGCGGATGGCCGCCTCTTGCGGCTGCGGCTGCGGCGCGGGCTGCGGCGACGGCAGCTCCGCGGGGCGGCGCTGGTAATAGAGGTCCATAAGCTTCGCGGCGAGCTTCCGCGTGTCGTGATAGTAGCGGTTGTCCTCGCTCACGACGTCGGCGGCGATAATCGCGGCGCCGTCGGCCAGCTCGCTGTCGATGCGCACCGGCTCGGTCTGCAGCGCTCCGGGCAGGCCGTTCGACTTGATGTTGTCGTTCGCGACGACGTAGTGGAAGAGCTGGCGGTTCACGTGCTGGTGAAGCGCCCGGTAGTGGTCGCTCACCGAGAACGTGTCGGTCTCGCCGCGCTCGGTGGCGACGTTGCAGACGTAGACCTTGATGCCCTTCGACATCTCGATCGCGCGGCGGACGCCTTCGACCAGCAGGTTGGGCAGGACGCTGGTATAGAGGCTGCCGGGACCGACGATGATCATCTCGGCGTCCAGGATGGCGCGGATGGCGTCGGGGTTGGCCTGGGCGTTCTCGGGGTGGATGAAGACCTGTTTGATGCGCGCGCCGCGCTTGGTGATCTGCGACTCGCCGTGGATCGCCTCGTCGTCGTGCGTGACGGCGGAGAGCGTGACGTTGGCGAGCGTCGACGCGAGCACCTGACCGCGCACGGCGAGGACGCGGCTGGTTTCGCGCACGGCGTCCTCGAAGTTGCCGGTGACGGCGGTCATCGCGGCGATGAACAGGTTGCCGAAGCTGTGCCCTTCCAGGCCGGCGCCTTCGTTGAAGCGGTACTGGAAGAGGCGCGTCATCAGGGGCTCGACGTCGGCCATGGCTGCGATGCAGTTTCGCACGTCGCCGGGCGGCGGGATCTCGAGCTCCTGACGCAGCCGGCCGGAGCTGCCGCCGTCGTCCGCGACGGTGACGATCGCCGTGAGATTGCCAGTGTACTCCTTCATGCCGCGCAGGAGCGTCGAGAGGCCGGTGCCGCCGCCGATGGCGACGACTCTCGGGCCGCGGCGGAGATAGCGGTGGTTGTAGATGATGTTCACCAGGCTCTCGTCGCGTCCGGGCCGCATGAAGGCCGAGAGGAGCGAGCGGTTCAGCTGGAGGATGCCGACGATGATCAACCCGGCGCTGAGCGCGACGAAGATGGCGCCCCGGACGTAGCGGGGCCAGAACTGGAGGGTGATGTAATATGCCCACTCGGGGAAGGTGTACGACTGGTAGATCTCGCGCAGGAAGTAGCCGAAGCCCAGCCCCATGATCGCGACGCCCATAAGCACAACCAGGAGCCATCGTTTGATGTGCATGCCCGGGTAGAGCCACTTGACGAGGCTCGGATCGAGTCTGAGCAGTCGCATAGCTGGATTATATCACAGAGGCGCTTTGGGTAAAGGGCGTTAGCAGATCAGGGGCGGATAGGCGGAGGCATGTAGGGGCGTTCACTTGAACGCCCCGACCTGGTTGGCGGCGGGTCGTCGCCTTTGGTTCCGGGCTCGCGTCAGGCAACGCAGGGGGCGCACACCCAGGTACGCCCCCTGCGTTGCCTGGGGGAAGAGATCCTTCGCCCGCCCAACTCCCCAGCCGCGTCGAGGCCCACGGAGGTTCTCGATCGCCCCACCCCACGCGGCTTAGGATGACGGGGGGCCGGAGAGCCGCTCGCGCAGCAGGTCGGTAGCGAGCTGGGGGTTGGCCCGGCCGCGGGTCTCGCGCATGACGAGGCCGACGAGCGCCTTGAGCGCCTCCTCCTTGCCGCCGCGATAGTCGGCGACGGGCCTCGGGTTGGCCGCGAGCACCTGCTCGACCACGGCCGAGAGCTCGCCGGCGCCGCTCATCTGGGTGAGGCCCTGCTCCTGGACGACCGCGCGCGGCGGCTTGCCGCTCTGGAACATCTCCTCGAAGACGGCCTTGGCGCCGGTGGTGGTGATCGTCCCCTCCTCGATTAGCGAGACCAGCTCGCTGAGGTGCGAGGGCCGGACCTTCGATTCCGCGATCTCGATGCCCTCGGCGTTGAGCAGGCGCGCGAAGTCGCCGAGCAGCCAGTTCGCGATCGGCTTCGCGCGCGGGCCGTCCTTGCCGACGGCCTCCTCGTAGTAGCCGGCGCGGGCTCGCGTGGCCGTGAGCAGGTTCGCTTCGTAGTGACTGAGGCCGTACTGCGACACGAAGCGCGCGAGCTTGGCGTCGGGCAGCTCGGGCAGGCGCGCGCGCAGCTCGTCGACGTACTCGCGCGAGATGGCGACGGGCGGCAGGTCCGGCTCCGGGAAGTAGCGGTAGTCCTCTGCGAACTCCTTGCTGCGCTGGCTGACCGTCTTCCCTTCCTCCTCGCGCCAGCCGCGCGTCTCGTGCGCGACCTGCTCGCCGGCGTCGAGGAGCGCGCGCTGACGCTCGATCTCGTAGTCGATGCCGTGCTCGACGGCGCGAAAGCTGTTCAGGTTCTTCAGCTCCACCTTGGTGCCGAACTGGGGACGGCCGACGGGGCGCAGGCTGATGTTCGGCTCGCAGCGCATGTTGCCCTCTTCCATGTTCGCGCGGCTGGCGCCGATGTAGCGCAGGATCTGCTGGAGCTTGGTGAGATAAAGCCGCGCCTCCTTGCCGGAGCGCACGTCCGGCTCGGTGACGATCTCCATCAGCGCGGTTCCGGAGCGGTTGACGTCGATCAGCGTGTAGGCCTCGCCGGCCTGGTCCGTGCGGTGGAGGTTGCGGGCGGTGTCTTCCTCGAGATGGACGCGCGTCATGCCGATGCGCTTGGTCTCGCCATCGAGGTCGATCTCCAGCCAGCCGTCGCGGCAGAGGGGCAGGTCGTACTGGGAGATCTGGTAGCCCTTGACCAGGTCCGGATAGGGGTAGTTCTTGCGGTCGAACTTAGCACGCTCCGGGATCGCGCAGTTGAGCGCGAGGCCGGTCATGATCGTGTACTCGACGGCCCGGCGGTTGATCACGGGCAGCACGCCCGGCATGCCCATGCAGACCGGGCAGACGTGGGTGTTCGGCGGCGTGTTGTGGTAGTCGGCGCTGCACGAACAGAACATCTTGCTCTTCGTATCGAGCTGGGCGTGCACCTCGATGCCGATGACGACTTCGTACGTGGTGGGGGCTTCGGTGGTCATGGCAGGCGTAGTATAGCGAAGGCGTGGACGACTCCAATATCAGCGTGTGTCTCGAGGGGCCAGATGCTTTCCGCCACGGCGGACAGGCGCTTCGCTCAGCATGGCAGTGAGCTCCTCGGCGAACTGCGAGCGGGGGACGACGCGGTCGCAGCCAGCGGCGCGCGCCTCGCGCAGCAGCGCGGCCTCCGTGTGGCGGCCGAATGCGAGCACCGGCACACCGTGCTCCTTCGCCGCCGCGACGGCGTCGCGCCAGTCGATACCGCTGACGTGCAGGTCGAGGACGACGAGGCGCGCATCCGCGGCGAGCGCATCGCGTACCGCTGCCGCGCTGTCGGCAACGCGCACGTCGTAGCCGAGCGCGCCCGCCGGCGCGCGCACGCGCGACTGGAACATCAGGTCCGAGATGACGGCAACCAGCGTTCTGGTCATGACGCCATTGTAGCGCGAGAGCATCGCGTGCCCGGGAGTGCAGAGGGGTGGAACCCCTCTGCCGGGGGTCTGGGGGTGTCCC
>Ga0326597_10002527_pt1 | contig 27243 bp, 19 predicted proteins | sample RVTome_12_FD_203789 | JGI IMG/M metagenome (GOLD analysis project Ga0326597, IMG submission 203789) | Soil microbial communities from uranium-contaminated site in the Upper Colorado River Basin, Wyoming, United States - RVT100D185 | ecosystem: Environmental > Terrestrial > Soil > Contaminated >... | reverse complement strand
CGCCGTGCGGGCGACCCGTGTCGGTGGGGGCGGGGTTGGTGAACATCAGTTCGATCACCGTAGGACATGGGTGTGACATGGCCAAGCGTTTTCACACAATCCACAGGCTTGTGTGCGCTTGTCAGAACCTGTTGAACACTATGTGCAACTTCCACAGCGTTGTCCACAGTCCGTAGATGACTCCTGACGTGTCTCATGCGCCCTCTCGAGAACCCCCTTCTCGAGCGGCAGGACCTCCGAACGCCAGACCGCAGCACCCCAGGTGTAACGTCGGGCCGACGACGGGCGGGAGGTCCGGCGTGGTCGGGCAGCGGGCGTACGACTGGATGTACCGGCACTGGGCGCCGTGGGACTCCGTCGGCGTCAGGTCCGAACTACGTGCCCTGCTCGACTCTGGCGAGGTCAGCCCGCAGACCCATCCTCGCTCGATCGACCTCGGCTGTGGGACCGGCGCCAACGTCGTGTTCCTGGCCGAGCAGGGATACGACGCGTATGGGGTCGACTTCTCGGAGGTCGCTCTGGACAAGGCCCGCCGACGCGCCGCGGACGCCGGTGTGCTCGAGAAGGCGACGTTCGTGAACGGCGATCTCACCGCCGGGGCGGTCGCGGGTCTCGATGGGAGGTTCGACCTCCTGACCGACTTCGGGACGCTCGACGACCTGCGCCCCGCCGGTCGTCGCGCCATGGCGTTGCTGGCCGCCGCTCTTGCGCGCCCGGGCGGGGTCATGCTGTTCTGGTGCTTCTACAAAGCTGCGAAGGACCTCCCGTGGATGTCCTTCAGGGGGCCGTCGAAGGTTGCCCCCGCCGTCGAACCCGGTGAGGAGCAGGACCTGTTCGGTGAGCACTTCGACCTCCGCCCCGGTCCGGACACCGGCACCGACATCGCGAGGTGCTTCGTCATGACCCGCCGCTGAGAGGACTCCACCCTGGCTGTGTCGAATCTCTCCCGTGAAACGCCACCCTGGGAGGTACGCGTGTTCCGATCCGTCGCGCTGCCGCGCACGCTGCTGTTCGCCGCGGTTGCCGCCCTGGCGGCGTCCTCCACTGTTCCGCTCGCTGCGGCCGCGCAGACGGCTGACCCGCTGCCGGCGGAGACCATCGCTGCCCGCTCCATGTTCTTCGGGGCCGAGAACGTCGACCAGGCCACCGGCGAGGTCGACCGTGGGGAGGTCCACCTCTCCTGGGTGTCGGTGGCCACGTTCGCTGCGTCGGTGGACGGGCACGTCCTGCTGCTCGACGCCTACATCCACAAGGACGAGGACCCGCCGAACTACGTCCCGGCCAGCTACCAGGACCTCATCGACCTCCGGCCGGCGGCCATCCTCGTCGGGCACGGCCACTTCGACCATGGCCTGGAGGCCGGCACGATCGCCGCACAGACCGGCGCAACGATGGTCGGCACCCAGAACCACTGCGACCAGGCCGTCGGCCAGGTCGAGGCGGCCGGCCTTGCCGCGGCGGACCTCGACTGCCTCGCGGTGGTCGCCGACGAAGCGCCCTTCGGCGAGACCGTCACGTTCGATCTGCTCGACGGGGTCTGCACGTCGGCGCTGTTGCACGTGCATTCGGCGGCCGAGCCTCCGGACCCGGACCACCCGGCCGACCACACCGTGATCCCTGTCCCCGACCCTGGGCAGGTCCTGCTGCACCCGCCGGGGTTCCTGCTCGACAGCGAGGGCGACGAGGGCGGCACGGTCCTGTACCAACTACGGGTGGGCGACTTCAGCCTCATCTACCACGACTCCTCTGGCCCGCTCAAGGAACAGGCGCCGGAGGTCTTCGACGCCCTGCGGGCATTGCCACAGACCGACGTGCAGGTCGGGGCGATCCTCGGCTTCAACCAGATCACCAACGGCCTGCGTGACCCGGCCATGTACATCGAGGCGATCCGTCCGACCGTGTTCGTGCCCAACCACCACGACTTCGTGACCGAGTACGGGTCGGCCGACGACTTCGAGCCGGTGCTGCTTGCCGAACTCGAGTACTACGGGGCGCCCGACACGGATGTGCGGTTCCTGTACGACCCGTACGACTACGTGCGCCCGAACCTGCTGAGCTACCGGGTCGACGACGCGAGGTGGGCCGGCGCGACGGAGGACCGCTGCCTGGCGTCCGCTGGTCGCCCAGCCGGCCCGGCACCGGGACAGGGTGCCGTCGGCGAACAGGGCAAGGGAGCGCTGCCGGTGACCGGCGGGGGGCTTGCGATCGCCGGTGTGCTGGTGTCGCTGGCCTGGCTGGGACGCCGCCGCTGAAGCTCAGGAAGCCGTGATCGCCGCGATGGTGATTGCCGTGAGCGTCACCATCAACCCCGCCAGGGCAAGGAACAACGCACGGGTTTGCCTGACGACGTCGCTGTGGAGCTCACCGATCTCCGCGCGGACCGATCCGATCTCGCCGTGGACCGATCCGATCTCGCCGCGGACCGATCCGATCTCGCCGCGGACCGACCCGATCTCGCCGCGGACCGATCCGATCTCGCCGCGGACCGATCCGATCTCGCGGTGGAGCATCGTCTCGAACCGGTGGGTCAACTTGCTCTCGAGCGCGTCGAGGTCGCGCTTGGTCGCCACATCGGCCCATCCCACGGGTGGCAGGTAGCTCATGAGCGCCTCGGCGTATTGCGGTCCGATCACGTCATCGAGTCGTTGGAACAGCCCGTGACGTGTTCGTTCGTCGAGTTCCATCGTGCCAGATCCTCCGCGTCTGCGCTGTGGTCGGGAGTCTGTCCCAGGGTTGACGGGCCGTCATCCGCTTGTCCACAGGGGACGAACGGCCTGACTGCGGCGAGCACAACGGCCCGTCGTGGGGCCGTTGCGAGGCGTAGGGTCGAGGCCTGCCTGTCACGAGGTCTGACCATGGCCATGCCGAACGCCTCCTACTCGATCACGATGCGGGTCCACATCGACGCCGACGACCGGGGGGCGTTCGGGCGTGCGACGACGGCGGTCGGCGAGGCCGACGGGGTCGTGACCGCCGTGGACTTCGGCGAATCCTCAGGCCGGACCCTACGCGTGGACATCACCGCCAACGCCAGGGACGCCGGGCACGCCGAGCAGATCACCGCAGCGGTCGAGGCCGTCGACGGTGTCACCGTGCACCGCAGTTCAGACCGCACATTCCTGATGCACCTCGGCGGGAAGTTGGAGGTCAGCCCCACGGTCCCGTTGCGGACCCGCGACGACCTCTCCATGGCGTACACGCCCGGGGTGGCCAGGGTGTGCCTCGCCCTGGCCGAGCGCCCGGAGGACGCCAGGTCCTTGACCATCAAGGGCAACACGGTCGCCATCGTCACCGACGGAACGGCTGTGCTCGGCCTCGGCGACATCGGCCCGATCGCGGCCATGCCGGTGATGGAGGGCAAGGCCGTCCTGTTCAAGCACTTCGCCGGCGTGGACGCCTGGCCGGTGTGCCTGGACACCAAGGACCCGGACGAGATCGTCGCGATCGTCGAGGCGATGGCGCCGACCTACGGCGGCATCAACCTCGAGGACATCGCCGCCCCGAAGTGCTTCGACATCGAGGCGCGCCTGCGCGAGTCGCTGGACATCCCCGTGTTCCACGACGACCAGCACGGGACGGCGATCGTGACGCTGGCGGCGTTGATCAACGCGCTGCGGATCGTCGACAAGAAGGTGGAGGACATCACGGTCACGATGGCCGGCGCCGGTGCTGCCGGGATCGCCGTCGCGAAACTGTTGATGGCCGAGGGCGTCGGCGAGATCATGCTGTCGGACCGTCACGGGCTGATCCACGAGGGGCGTGAGGACCTCAACGACTCCAAGCGCTGGATCGCCGAACACACCAACCGCTCCGGACGCACGGGCACGCTGGTCGACTCGCTGAAGGGCACCGACGTGTTCGTCGGGGTGTCGGGCCCTGACCTGTTCGAGGCGAAGGAACTGGCGGCGATGAACGACGACGCCATCGTGTTCGCCATGGCCAATCCTGACCCTGAGGTCGACCCCGACGGGTCGCATGAGTATGCGGCCGTGGTGGCGACCGGCCGGTCCGACTATCCGAACCAGATCAACAACGTGCTGGCCTTCCCCGGCGTGTTCCGCGGGGCGCTCGATGCCAACGCGCGGTCGATCACCGAGGAGATGAAGGTCGCCGCTGCCCGGGCGATCGCCGGCGTGGTGAGCGACGACGACCTCCACCCGACCTACATCATCCCGAGCGTGTTCAAAGCCGATGTCGCCCCGGCCGTGGCCGAAGCCGTGGCGTCGATCGCACGGCGGGACGCGAAGGTTTGATCTCGCGGGTGGTCAGCCCGGGAGGACGAGGTCCACGAACGTCCGTGTGACCTGGTCCCAGTGGTACTCGAACGCCGTCCGGAGCCCCTGATGGACCAGGCGGGTTCGCAGTTCCTGGTCCTGCATGACCCGTTCGATCCCGCGTCGCATCGCCTTGGCATCCTTGACCGGCACGACCAGGGCGTTGTGGCCGTCCACGGCGTAGTCGCGCGAGCCGCCGTCGTCGGTCATGACGACCGGGACGCCGCACGCCATGGCTTCCAGCGGCGGCATGTTGAAACCTTCGTGCCAGGCCCCGGACACGAACACCTTGCCGCTGCAGATCCCGGTGGCCAGCGACCCTTGCGGCAGGTGGAGGTCCACGAGCTTCAGCAGTCGCAGGCGGCGTGTGGCCTCGACGATCGTGGCCGTGCCCTTGTGGGCACGATCGCTGCCGTAACACACCACGTCGTGGGTCCGGGGGGTGCCGACCGGGTGGAAGATGGCCGGGTCGGCCGCCCCCGGGACGATGCCGTCGACAGGCTCGCCGCGGACCTTCTCGATCTCGTCGGCCGTCCACCGCGAGTTGGCCAGGTGCAACCCGCCGAGTTCGTAGAATCGGGTGAGCAGGTCGTCCTTGGGCCGGTACCTCGCGTAGGCGGCGAGGTGGTAGACGACGCGACGCCCCGCCTCGACGCGCAGCGCCATGTCGACCATGTCCGGGTCCGAGACGACGACGACGTCGAAGTCGCGACCGGCTGCCTCGGTGATGCTGAGGACGTCCGAGTCGATCGACAACCAGGTCGTCCGGCGTCCGTCCGGGGTGATCAGCGTCGGTCGGGCCCCCCACGACCGCATGAGGTTCGTCATGGTGATGGCACGGCGGATGCCGCCGACCTGCTCGAGGTGCGGCTGGACCCAGGCGATCGAGGGACCGTCGGCGAGTTGCTGCGGCGGGTCCTGGCGGCCGCGTCGTGACGCCAGGACCCTCAGCGCCGCCCATGTCCGGGCACGCACGAGCTGGGTGTCGTGCTGTAGTTCGTCCAGGGCCGACGTGACCGCGTCACCGTGCTTGTCCCGCAGGACCTGCTTGGAGGTCTGGACGATCTTCGCGCGGCCCTCCGGCGTGAAGCTCTTGGACTTGGCGTGGTGGACGTAGACGTCGTCGGCGACGCGGAGCCGGTAGCCGGCGGCGCTCAGCCGCAGGCTGAGGTCGTCTTCCTCGCCGTAGCCGCGCGGGAATCGTTCGGTGTCGAGTCCGCCAACGGCGTCGTAGGCGGAACGGCGGAGCAGGTAGCAGAAGCCGTTGACCAGGGCGATGTCGGGGCGCAACGGAGTCTCGGTGGCGACCGCAGCGGCGACGTCATCGGTGGTCTCGCCGTCGGCGAGTTGGTTGACCTTCCATGAGCCGTCGGCCTCGGTCAGCTCCGGGATCGACTGCCATGACGCGGCGTTGCTCCACGGGCCGACCACGGCCACGTACTTGTCGTCGGCGACGACCTCCATCATCCGGTCGAGCCAGCCCGGCGTGACGACCGTGTCGGAGTTGAGGAGGACGACGAACGGCGCGTCCCCGGCGGCGATCCCAGCGGCCGCCGCCACCGTGTAGCCACCGGCCTGCTCATGCCGGATCCGGGTGGCGCCGAGGTCGTCGGCCGTGTCCACGACGAGGTTGGCGGTCTCCTCCCCGCTGCCGTCGTCCACGACGATCAGGCGGTGCTTGCCGAGCTCGGTGTGGGCGGCGATGGAGGACAGACAGCGCTCGACATCGTCACGGGCGTTGTGGACGCAGACCACGATGTCGGCCCGCCGCTCGACGAGCCCGCGGTCGAGTACCTCGGGGACCTTCACGGGGGTCACCGCCCTGGACGGTCTCTTCGCGGTGCGGCCCTCGCCCCGCACGAGCTGGAAGACGGGCTTGGCCAGGGAGGCAAGACCGAGGGCGACCTTGACCGCACGCCGGGCACGCAGACGATCGAGCTCCCCCCGCAACTGCACAACCTGTGCGCGGGCACGGGCGAGCTCCTCCTCGAGGTGCACGCGGTCGTCAGTCGGCATGATCCCATCCCGGAGCAGTGGCCACCGGCAGCGGCATTGCCGGCGAAGGCTACTGGCCAGCGACCAAGGGCCGGTTTCGAGGCTGTGGGAGGCCAGGGCGAGCCCGTTAGACTGCCCCGTCGCCCGCGCCCCATCCGCAGCCCGTCCGAAGGACCCGATCTCCGTGCGCCTCTTCGTTGTCACCGGCATGCACCGGAGCGGCACATCAGCTGTAGCGGCCCTTGCCGAAGCGGTCGGCGCCGACCTCGGGGACCCCGACTCGTTGCTGCCGCCGGCGCCTGACAACCCGCGGGGCTTCTTCGAACTTCGGGAGTTCAAGGCGGTCAACGACCAGCTGCTGCAGGCGTTCGGGGGCACTTGGGAGCGCCCGCCTGCGCTGCCCGCAGGCTGGGAGAACAATCCCGACCTCGGCGGGCTGGTCGACCGGGCCACCGCCATCCTCGATGAACTCGAAGTTCGCGGGACCGACGTTGTCGTGCTGAAGGATCCGCGGGCCTCGCTGACCCTGCCGTTCTGGCGGTTGGTACGGCGCATCGACGGCACCGTGCTGCCGCTCCGCGACCCGCACGGGGTGGCCGCGTCGCTGGCGCGTCGCAACGACATGCCGGCCGAGACGACGGCGCGGCTGTGGTGGACGTATGTCGCCGCGTCCATGGCCAACGACCCCGACACCCTCCTGCTGCCCTACGCGGACGTCGTGGCCAGACCCGACGATGCCGCCGCCCGGCTCGCCCGGCACTTCGGTCTGCCGGCGGCGTCGCCCGGGGACGTCGCAGAGGTCATCGACGCCGCGCTCGACCACGGGCGGATCGCCGATCCTGAAGACGATGGACCCGCCATGTCGGCCGCCGCGCGCATGTTCCATCGTCTCGTTACTGGCGGTGCCGACGCACGCGACACGATCCTCGACGCGCTGCAGTTGGCTGCACGCCCAGAGCTTGACGAGACCTCGGACCTCCGCGATCAACTCGTGCAGGCGCGCACCCACATCACCGAGCGCGACGCCAAGATCGATGGCCTCAACGCACGCATCGACTCCCTGCGCGACGAGGTGACGCGCCTCACGGAACGCCGGGACGCCGAGCGGGAGCGGGCGGTCGCCATCGAACGCCGGCTCGCCGAGGTCCGCGAGCAGGCCAAGCAGGAGCGCCGCCGGGCGGCGTCGACCCTCGCCCGGAACCAGGAGAAGTTGGACGACCGCGATCACCAGATCGCGCAACTGAATCAAAGCCTCGCCGAGGTCGTTGCTCTTCGCAAGGACGTGTCTCGGCAGCTGCGCAGGACCCGCGAGGAACTGAACCACCTTCGGAACCGGCGCAGCGTGCGCGTGGCGCTGAAGGTTGCATCCCTGGCCAAGCCCGTCCGCCGGGATCGAGGGCCAGAGCCGGATCAGTCGGCTGTGCCGGACGAGTCCGTAGCGTTGGTCGAGGAAGTGCCGGTAGAGGCCTCGGCCGCCGGTGATCGCGCCGTCGACGAACGCCTCGCCTTCGATCCGACACGCGCGCCGATGGACGAGGTCGTGACGGTTGTCATCCCCGTTCACGACTCCCCGGAGGAGGTGCGTCGGTGTCTCGACGCGGTGCTGCGCAACACCACCTCCCCGGCGCACCTGGTAGTCGTCGACGACGCCAGCACGCTCGACGAGACCCGTGACCTGCTCGCGTCCTACGGCGAATTCCCGAACGTGACCCTCCTCCGCAACGACGAGAACCTCGGCTTCACCCGCTCCGTCAATCGCGGGTTGGAGGCATGCGACACCGATGTCGTGATCCTGAACAGCGACACCGAAGTCCCGCCGCGTTGGCTTCATGGCCTGCGGATCGCCGCCCACTCGGCCGAGGACGTCGGCACGGCAACGGCGGTGTCGGATGATGCGGGCGCGTTCGCGGTGCCCGTGATCGGCCAGCGCAACGAGGTGCCGGCCTGGCTCGGGGTCGATGCGGCGGGACGGGCGATGGCGCGCGCCGCACGCTGGGTCCTGCCCGAGACGCCGACGGGTAACGGGTTCTGCATGTACATCCGGCGCGCGATGCTCGACGAGGTGGGGATGCTCGACGCCGAGGCCTTCCCGGTCGGGTACGGCGAGGAGAACGACCTCTGCATGCGTGCCGGTCGTGCCGGTTGGCGGCACGTCGTGGCCGACCGGGTTTTCGTCCGGCATGCGAAGGGATCGTCCTTCGGCGAGGAACGCCGTGAGCAACTCATCGCCGCGGGACGCAAGGTCCTCGACAAACGCTACACCGAGTACACGGAGCGCATCCGGGCATTCGTCACCTCCGACGCGATGGACCGGGTCCGCGACAACGCCCGCGCCGCGCTGTGGGACCGCAGCCGGGCCACGACGCCGACCGGCGGTCCGCGGGTCCTGTACGTGCTACACGAGGGACGCGGCGGCACGCCTGCAACGTCCCTCGACCTCGGCGTCGAGCTGGCCGACCGGTACGACTCGATGCTGTTGACCTCCGACACGCGCACTATCCGGCTCCGCGTGATCACACAGAACGGCGCCGAACTCGTCGAGGAACACCGCCTGGAGCGGCCGATCGAGTTTGCTGACCACCGCCGCGACGACGTACGGGCACTGCTTGCGGACATCCTCGTTCGACACGCCGTCGAACTCGTGCACATCCGACACGTCGTGAAGAGCACGCTGGACATCTTCGACGTGGCGCGCGACCTCGACATCCCGTACGTCGTGTCGTTCCACGACTTCTACCTGTCATGCCCGACTGTGCATCTCCTCGACGACCAGGATCGGTTCTGTGGGGGCGTCTGTACGCCGGGCGACGGTGCCTGTCGGATCCCCATGGGCTGGATTGCCGATACGGCCCCGCACCTCAAACACCGCGGCGTCAACGACTGGCGCAACCTCGTTCGTCCCTACCTCGAACATGCAGCGGCGCTGATCACGACGAGTCAGACCGCCCGTGACGTCTACCTCCGCTCGTACCCGACGCTGGATCCCGCCCGCCTCCATGTCATCGAACACGGCCGGGATCTCGACCACGATCCGGTTGGCTGGCTGCCCCCCGATCCGGACGAAGCCATCCGCCTGCTCGTCCCCGGCAACCTCGACGTCCACAAGGGCAGCCTGCTGGTGCGTCGGATGCTGGAGGCTGACGCCAACGGCCGTATCGAGATCCACCAACTCGGCGAACTCGACGACGACTCCGAGCTCCTCGGCGTCGTCCACGGGGCCTACGAGCGGCACGAGTTCGTCGATCGAGTGCGCGAGATCCGACCCCATCTGATCGCAATCCTCGCCACGTGGGCGGAGACCTACAACCACACGCTGTCGGAGGCGTGGATGACGGGCGTCCCCGTCGTTGCCACCGACATCGGCGCGCTCGGCGAGCGCATCCGCGCTCATGGCGGTGGCTTTCTCGTACCTCCCGACGATCCCGACGAGGCACTGCGGCGAATCCTCGCGATGGCGGACGACCCGGATGCGCTGCGGGCGGTGACCGCCCTCGAGGACGATGCCGTGCGTTCGGTTGCGTCGATGGGCGACGACTACGACGCCGTCTACCGGGCCGCGATCGCCGAACGGCGGACCCTCGACGGCCGTCCGCCGGTCCGCATCGGGCTGGTCGCGCTTGGCCAACGGAGCGAGGCGCCGGGGTCTGTCCAGGTCCGCAGCCTGCGACCGCTGTCACACCCGGCGGTCTACGGCGACCTCGCGACGTGCCTCGTCACCGTCGACGACCTCGTGGACGGCCGGGTCGATGTCGACTTGGCCGTGGTTCAGCGAACGGCGGTGCCAGAGGACCGTGTCGATGACCTTCTGCGCGCCCTCGATGAGCGTGGTGTGCCGCTGGTCGTCGAGGTCGACGACCTTCTCTTCGACCCGGAATTGCTACCTGACGGCGACGAGGACTGGGAACTGCACGTCCATGCCATGCGGGCCCTCCTGAAGGCGGCCGACCTGGTCACGGTGTCCACGGCCACCGTTGCCGAAGCGGTCAGAAATCTGAACGACGCCGTGGAGATCGTCGCGAACCATCTCGACGAACGTCTGTGGTTCGCCGACTTCGAAGCTCCCGACGTCTCGGAGGATCCTGATGCGCCGGTGAGGCTGTTCTACATGGGATCGAAGACCCATCACGCCGACCTCGAGTCGATCCGACCGGTGCTGGAGGGACTGCGTGAGCGGCTCGATCGCCCAGTGGAGCTCGACGTCGTCGGCGGCACGAGCGAGCACGCCGACTGGTTCCACCGGATCCCTGTGCCACGTGGCAAGGCCAACTATCCCGAGTTCGCCCACTGGCTCGCGACCGTTGCACCTGGTCACGTCGCTGCACTCGCCCCGCTCTTCGACACGCCCTTCACCCGAGCCAAGAGCGACCTCAAGTGGCTCGAGTACACGGCGCTCGGGCTGCCCGGAGTCTTCAGCGACGTCCCGGCGTACGGATCGGTGCGGGACTGTGTCACGGGACTTGTCGTCGCCGACGACCCGGCCGAATGGATCGAGGCGACCGCGCGGTTGATCGAAGACCGGCCGCTCGCCGCAACGCTGGTCGACAACGCCCGCCACGAAATCCTTGCCGACCGGATCCTCGACCGACGTGTGCGCCACCGGATCCTGCTATACCGGGGCATCGTCTCGGCAGACCGTCAGGGAACGAACCAGACCTCGAAGTAGCCGCGATGGCGTTGCGGGATCCGGACGCTGAACGCGCCCCGTGCCGTCATGCAGTTCTCCGGCGGTGGTTCCCGTCTCCCGATTGGTTGATAGAGGTAAGCGAACGACCCGCCCAAATCGTTGCAGAGCAGCGCGTCCACCTCTTCGGACGACAGACGCATGATCCCTCCGGCTTTGTCGTAGTGAGCGATGCCCATCACGTATCGCGTGTCCGTAACGGGCTCGAAGCCGGGCTCGGAGAGGACGGTCCGTACGGCAAGCCGGTAATCCTCGATCGGTGCCCGTAGCCATGCCGAGAGCATCACACCGCCTGCTCCGACGGCAGCGATGATCGTCATGGTCAGCACGCCAAGCGCCACGGGCCGCATCCACTCCCGACGCCAACCCCGATCGCGGACCAACTGCATGATCGCGGCGACCCCGAGCGCTACCCCAAGTGCCAGTTGCGGCAAGAGGAACAGCAAGGTCCGATCGACAATGGCCACCTGCCGGACTGCGAACAGCGTGAATATGCCAAACACCGGCAGGCCGAGAACCAGCGCGGACGGTCGCATCGCCCGTCGGCGGAGGCCTTCAACCAATCCGGCCAGCACGAGCACGGCAACCGCCGAGGTCACCAGCCCAGCAAACGGGCCGACGAGCTCGCGCATGGGCCCGCCCCAGGACCGCCCCTCGACAAGGAAGCGAAAGGGACCCGCGATTGCGTCGACGAGCGCCATGCCTTTGCCTCGCGTGCCGCTGGTCAGGTCGCCGAAATGGCCCGGCAACCCCGGCACGTAGATCGCCGCTCCGGCGACGACCGCGGTCCCCATCGCGACGAGTGCCGACCAGTGCCACGCCGCCCTGCCCCGCGTGATCATCACGGCCAGCCAGGTGAACGCGGCCACGAGAACGAAGTGGGGCAGCGTGGCGATCCCGACGGCGGTGCTGACGGCGAGCGCCACGAGCCAGCGGCCGGCCAGCCGCGGCCCGGAGTCCGTGGCCAGCTCATGCGCCGACACGAGGAGGACCGTCGACGCGAGCACTGCCAGGCCGTACCCGCGCGCCTGTGGCGTCCACACGAGCAGGAGCGGGGAGAAACAGAAGAGGAGCATTCCGGCGATCGCGGGCACGTCGCCGTGCCAGCGGCGTAGCCCCGAGCCCAGCAGCCACGCCGAGGCGGCGGTCGGAATCACAGCCGGCAGGCGCAGGACAGCCTCGCTAGCGCCGAACGGTTTCACGATGACGGCGGCCAGGAAGGAGTAGAGCCGGTGGTTGTTCGAGTGGTAGTCGGACGTGATGACCGTGATGGGACCTTGAGCAATGTAACGCTCGTACGTGTAGAGCTCGTCCCACCAGAGCGGTGCGAAGAGTTGCAGTGTCAGTGCGATCGTGAACCAGATCGCGAGCACGGACAGGTGAACGAGCGGGAAGGCGCGGGCTCTCAACGGCGTTCTCGGGGTGACTCAGGGGGTACCCAGGAGGCTGTGGACAGCGACATCGAAAAGACCGGCGAACCGTGGAGCACGGCGACTTGAAAATGCTGCCACATCGTCCCTGGTGCTCCTTGTGTTCCGGGCTCCACGAAGGAAGCTCTCCCTGGTGCGCTTCCCTACTTGTCGTCACGGATGTGCTCAGATTGCATCGAGGAGAGAGGCGTCGTCCGTGCACGTGAGGTTTTTCGGGACCTATGACGCACGAAGGCATCCGCGGGTCCGGGTCCTTCGCGAGGGTCTGGAGGGACGCTACCAAGTCCGTGAGGACAACGTGCCCGTCGCGATCGACACCGCCATGCGCGTGGAGGCGCTCGGGCGCCCCTGGCGGCTGCTCGCCTTCGTGCCGATCGTGTTATGCGGGTGGGGCCGGCTCGTGATCCGATCCCGGTCAGGCCCGCGCCCCGACGTGGTCGTCGTCGGGCATCTCGGCCACCTCGACATCGTGCTCGCCCGCCTCCTGTTCCCGAGGGCGACCCTGGTCCTCGACTACATGATCTCTGCCGCGGACACCGCCCGCGACCGCGCGGTCGGTGACCGCGGAGTCGTGTACGGATTGCTGCATCTGCTCGACCGGCTGGCGACCCGCGTCGCCGACGTCGTCGTCGTCGACACGCCGGAGAGCTTGGAGACAGCCCCGCAACGGACGCGCCACAAGACCGTCGTGGTTCCGGTTGGTGCCGACCATTCCTGGTTCGCGGCCGGTGACGCGGAAGCGGATATCGGCGACGGGCCTGCCAGGCCAGACGGTCTGTCGGTCGTGTTCTTCGGTTTGTACACGCCGTTGCAGGGCGCTCCGGTGATCGGCGCCGCCCTGCGTGACCTGCATGAACGCGGCACGATCGTGACGGCGACGATGATCGGGGCCGGGCAGGAACGGGCGTCGACCGAGGCGGCATGTGGCGGGGCGCCAGTCACCTGGATCGACTGGGTCGACGCGGACGAACTGCCCACTCTTGTTGCCAGCCACGACGTCTGTCTCGGTATCTTCGGCGTCGGCCCGAAGGCACGACGCGTCGTGCCGAACAAGTTCTACCAGGGGGCGGCCGCAGGATGCGTGATCGTGACGGCGGACTCGGAACCCCAGCGGCGCGCACTGCCGCTCGCGAACTTCGTGCAGCCCGGCGACGGCCCCGGCTTGGCCGACGTCCTGCAGGACCTGTCCAAGAGGGCCGACCTCCACGACCTGGCCCGACGGACGCGAGACCACGCGCAAGAGCACTTCCGCCCCGACGTCGTCGTGATCCCGCTCGTCGACGCCCTCGCCCGTGACCATGCAGCCCGCTGATCAGACCACCGAGGCCGAATTCCGTGACCGACAAGCCTGGGACCCGCGACAACCCACCGCTCACCCTCAACGCGTGGCTGCGGCACGACCCGATCTGGGAGTGCCTGGACCAAGTGCGCACGGGCGCAAGATTGCTCGAGATCGGCACCGGCCAGGGCGCTATGTCCGTCCGTCTCGCGCGACAGTTCGAGTACACCGGCGTGGAGGCCGACGAGACGTCCGCCAACATCGCCGGGGCGCGACTGCGTGATGCCGGCGTCAGCCACATCCTCCACGTCGGCGCATTTGAGGACGCAGCCCTCGCCCCGCCGTACGACGTCGTGTGCGCGTTCGAGGTCCTCGAGCACATCGAGGACGACGAGGCTGCGCTGTCCACGTGGTTCGGCCTGCTCGCCCCGCGAGGGGAGTTGGTCATCTCCGTCCCGGCCTGGAACCACCGCATGGGACCGTGGGACGAGCAGGTGGGCCACTATCGGCGCTACGACCCGGACATCCTCGCGGACCTGTTCCGCCGCGTCGGGTTCTCGTCCTGGCAGGTGCGCCTGTTCGGCTTCCCGCTCGGCTACGCCCTCGAACGCGTCCGCAACCTCATGGCACGCAAGGAGCCGGTGATGAACACGGACGACATGGAGGAACTGACGGCCGCCAGCGGTCGCCTTTACCAGCCGACGTCCCGCGCATCCGCCACCCTGACCGATCTCGCGACCCGCCCGTTCCGGCTGCTGCAGCGCAGGGCGAGGACGGAACGACTCGGGACCGGCATCGTCGCGTGTGCCCGACGACCGGCGTGAAGTCCAGGCTCTACGTCGCCCTCCGAGTCCTCCTCGCGCTCGTCGGACTCGTGTTCATCGTTGTCGCGCTGGCTTCGGCGCTGCGTGATCCCGACCTCCCCGTTCTGCCGTCCGCACCCGCCCTCGTCGCGGCCGTCGCCGTAGTGGTTGTGGGTCTGTGGGCGGCCGTCGCCGGCTGGGCACGGCTACTCGGCTCGCCCATCACCCGGACGGTCGCCCGGGGATTCCTGTTCGCCCAGCTCGGCAAGTACGTGCCAGGCGGCGTGTGGCAGGTTGTGGGCCAGGTCGGGCACGCCTCGTCGGCTACCGACGTGGGCGGGCGGCGGGCTGCGCTCGCCTATCTGATGTCCGTGGTTGCGCAGGTCGCGGCGGGTCTGCTCATCGGGCTGCCGATCGTGGTCGTCGCCGACGTGTCGGTGTGGATCCGTGTCGGCGTGATCGTCGCCGCCGCCGTGTCGTTCGGGCTGATCCTGCAGTACCGCATGCTCCGCGGGTTCATCCTGGCCCTGCCGTGGATCCGGTCGGCGTCCCCACAACGTGACGATCTCGTGCCGTCGCGCGAGGCGCTGCTGTACGCCTGCGGGACTTCCGTGATCTCCATGCTGGCGGCGGCGACGGTCTTCGTGATCGCCTACCAGGCACCCACCGGGACCTTCCAGGTGTCCGCGGGGCCGGCGTACGCGCTGGCATGGACGATCGGCTTCCTGGCGCTGCCGTTCCCTGCAGGTCTGGGGATCCGCGAGGGGGCCCTCCTGCTGTTGCTCCCAGGCGGCGTGACGGCCGGGATCGTGGCGGCGTCCGCCGTCGTCCGGGTCATCTACATCGTCGGGGAACTCGTCGCCATAGGCACCGCGCATGCCCCGACCGCCCTCGCGTCGTCAACGCGTTCGACTGGTCCGCACGATGAGGTCGGCGAGCAGGCCGATGGCGAAGATCAGAAGGCCGGTGACCAGTAGGAGCAGCGTGTTGATCGCGATTGCCACGGGGTTGGTGACGACGTCGTAGACGAGCTTGATGGCCCCAACGCCCAGCATGACCAGCGCGATCGGGGCGAACACCCGCATCGGCTCGAAGAAGGTCACCATCCGGACGATCTGCAGCACGTAGCGGTAGGCGTCCTTGATCGGGTGGAAGTGCGAGCGTCCGGCCCGCTTGTTGTAGTCGATGTCGATGTACTCGATGTCGTGCCCGTTCGACAGGAACGCGAGGGTGATCGTCGTCACACACGAGAAGCCGGCAGGCAACAACCCGAGATACGGCTCGGCTGTCTCCTTGCGAAATGCCCGCAGACCAGAGTTGAGGTCGGGAATCCGGCTGGAGGTCAGGTACTCCGCCAAGCGTTTGATCGTCCACTTCGCCGGCACCCGCAGTGCCTTCATCGTGCCCTCTTCCGAGGTTCGCGCGCCTACGACCTGCTCGACCTCGCCCGTTTCGAGGATCGCGACGAACTCTGGGATCCGCTCGTTGGGATAGGTCATGTCCGCGTCCGTCCATACGACGAAGCGACCTCTGGCGTCCTGACTGCCGAGGCGGCGAGCGGTTCCGGAGCCCCGGTTCGTCCGAAAGCGCATGAGCCGGACGTGTTCCCGGTCGGCCACCGCGTCACCGGTGCCGTCTGTCGAGCCGTCGTCGATCACAAGGATCTCGAAGCTGTATGGCGAGGCCACCATCGCCGCGGTGATCCGGTCGATCTCCTGACCGATGTGGCCGACCTCGTTGTAGGCCGGCAGGACGATGGTCACGTCGAGGTCGGGTGCTTGAGCGTCAGGCATTCGTCGGGATCCTCCGGCAGTGGATTGCATGCTACGAGACGAGTCAGTCGCGCTCGACACGGCGGTCGCTTTACTTCTGAGGCCCGAGGTGCTCGTTAGGGTCCGAGTGAATCGGTGACAGCAGGCCGTACCCGGTCCAGACTGCGGCCAGGAACATCGCTGCGAACACGGCAAGTGAAACAGGGGTCGGGAGGGGACTCCAGGCGACGACGTTGCGCACGGCGTACGCGGACCCGTTCTCGAGCCCCCAGAATGCCTCGAGCTGTAGACGGATGGACACGATGTGCAGGACGGCTCCACCCGTCAGGACGAGGCCGATCGATGCCAACCGTCGCCGCCGCACCACCGTTGCGCCGACGAGCAGTGCGGCGGGCGGAATTGCTGCAAAGAGGTAGCGACCCTGAGAGCCGCCGAATCCTCCCAGCCGCGGGTAGATGGTGGCCCAGTGTTGGACGGCATTGCCTAGAACGATTGTTGCGACGGGCATGAGCAGGATCAACCTGGATCGAATCGGGAGCGAACGGCGCAGTACTCCCCACGTCACAAGGGCGAGAGCGACGCCTGTTGCAACAACTGCCATCCAGCGAGCGATTGGCACGTCGAGATACCCGAAGTTTCCCCAGAAGCTCTGCATCATCCGTATCGGATACTGCGACACCCAGTCGACGAGATCCGGTTCGAACCCAGCTTTGGGAGAACGCTCACGAACAAGGGGCTGAAGTGCACCGGTGGTCAGTAGGTTTCGGATCCACCACCAGCCCCCGCCGACCACGGCGATCCCCGATGCGATCGCCGCCGGCACGATGGCCCGCGAGCGTTCGTCACTTCGCCACACGACCATGGTGTACGCCAAGACGACCCACGGGATCGCAACTAGGCCGAAGACCTTCGACATGCTTGCCGCCGCCGCTGTGAGGCCGGCTAATGAGGCGGTCCGGACCGACAGATCCCCTGTCAGGACACGAGCCAACAGGTAGGTCAGAACCGCGAAGGCCAGGATCACGGCATTGTCGTTGTTGATTGATGCCCCGATGTAGAACCACTGCGGAATTGTCAGTGTCGCAGCCGCAGCGAAAAGCGCTCCGTGGTCGTGTAGACCGATCCGCCGCGATGCAACGAACACCAGCCAAGGGACCGGGGCAATCAGGAGTATGTTGAAGAGCCGCATCAAGAACACGACTTGATCGTGTGATGGGGTTCCGACCAGCGACACGAGTCCGGTTGCTGCTGCCAAGAACGCTGCCAGCGACGTGTAGTAGAACGGCGGGTGCTGTGTCGCAGCATTCTGCTCGGACGTGGGTTCATCCGGCCCGAGCTCCTGGAACGGGGGTCGCGGGCGGGGTGGCGCTTCGGCCAGCACCCGATCGACGGGATCCTTCGACCAGTCCGAGGCTTTGCGGCTCGCGAGAATCCGTTCGCTGACGTAACGCTCGCCCGCGGGCGGATAGCCGGAGACCTCGAGCATGGCCATTGCCAAGTCGCCATGCGCAAGCTCATCGGGCGCTTGCCAGGCGGGCGAAAGGAGCGAGTAGGACAGAAGCAACGACAGGGTGAGCGCGGTCAACCCGAGGGCGAGATGCTTGGCTTGGAGCGTCGGTAGTCGCGGGCCTGTCACCGGAACTCACCGAGGTCTCGTCGACTCAACTCCTGGCGCTTCCCCGTGAGACTCTTGACGCGCACGATGCGAACCAGAAACCAGCGGACATAGCGCATCAGGAATGGCCGGAGTTCCTTCGTGGCTTTGCGCAGGCGCAGGTAGTTGTATCGACGCTGTCGCTGCAGCGACGACTTGATCCGAAGTTCCGAGTGGAACTTCGCTACCTCATCCCGCTCGACCAGTCGCGCTTCCTCGCGGTTCGGGCCGTCCATGTCCGGCCGGTGCAATCCGAGCTCGTCAAGGTAGGCGGCGTACGCGTAAGCGAAGTCACCCATAGCGACTCGGTGGGTCTGTGACTCCTCGATCTCGTCCGTGGTCACGTCAGTCAGGACGAGTTGACCGGTGCCGACCAGGTCGCGCACGAGCAAGGTCATTTCTGGCTTGCGCGAGATCACGAGGCTGATTCCCGAGCGGGTCGCGACCGTGCTGGGCAGCCAGGCATCGCCGACGACGATGTCCGCCAGGAAGTTGCTGTGGTTGATGCACAGGTGGCAACGGGACGTGTTGAATGTCCGGTCGAACGCAACCTGATAGCTGAAGTCGACGCGCCGCGAACTCTCGGTGACCTTGTCGCCGGTGTCCAGGCGGAGTTTGCCGACCGGTCCGCCACCGCGGTACGAAATGGACTGCAACTGGTCGAAGTCGACGCCCTTGAACTCACAGATGGCTCGTAGCGCGTGGTAGTTGTACTGCCATCCGCACAGCAGTCCGATCGTGCTGTGGATCCGATCCGTCAGGTGCGGCGCGAACTTCCGGATGTACTGGAAGATCCCTTCGAACTCGCACGGGATGCCGACCAGGACGAACCGTTCGTCGTTCTCCTTGAGCAGGTCGAGCACTTTGTGCTTGGGGAGATTGTGATAGATGGATCCGGGGAGGGAGTCGACCTCGCTGCTGGCGTGCAGTAAGCGTGGCTCGAAGTCGAGACCCTTGACATGCCCGAGAGCGATCGCCCCATCGACCTCTGGTCGGTCGAGTAGCGCGATCAACAACTCCTTGATCAATCCACCGCTCGATGCCTTCATATTCCGGTCGACATTCGTCGACTGTGCGAGGAATACCTGATCGACGACGCCGAACGGACCTGGCTTGACACCCGGGAAGAGCTCTTCCTGCAACCCGGCAAAGTCGACCTGTACGGCCGGGCACACCGATGCCGCGTCCTCGTTCGCCGCATGGGTAGGTTCCCAGATCTGCTTCTCGGGATGCAGGTGCAATTCGACCGATGGGTCCGCATGCACGCAGACGCCGCAGGCGATGCACAGGTCCTGCTGGATCACGCCGCTCAGATCGTGTCGTTGAATCACCGGTCGCTCCGTAGGGGAGGATGCTGGAGGACGTCGAGGTTGTGTCGTGCGCTGTCCAGAACCGTCGGCAGCGCGGTGCAGGTCTGCTCCGAGACCGCGGCCCGGCGGTCAAGCAATTTCCTGGCTCTCGCGGCCGTGCCGGCAGCGTCGAGTTCCCGGAAGTCCGAGGCGAGCTCTTCGAGACCGAACTCGGCGAGAACCTCGCGGTACTTGTGGCTCCACCCCACCACCAGCACCGGGGTGCACGTGGCGAGGGCCGAGATCATGGCGTGGAAACGCGACGCGACGAGAATATCGGAGCGTCCGATCAGGGCCCGAAGCTGCCGGGGCGTGGCCGTCGGCGACGCCATTCGGCAGCGTTCGGGCGTCGCGGTCCGGGCCAGGATCTCCTCGCACAACGGGATGTCGTTCAGGCGGCCGGCCGGTCTGCCTGGTCGTGCCGAGTGGGCGATCAGGACCACATCGTGATCGGTCGACAGTTCGTCGACGATCTCGATGATGTGCCCGACGTAGTCCAGGCGGATCCGCTTGGCCTGATCGGCGACGACCTGGCTCGGCGCGATCGCCACGAAGGGCCGGTCGACCTCTGCAGCGGCCCAGTCATCGTCGTCTGGGGTGGTCTGCATCAGGAAGGCGACGTCCGCGGCGAGCCCGTCGTTGCGGACCCCCAGTTCTTCCAGATGCTCGAGCGTGCCACGGCCGCGGGCGAGCAGGCCCGTGAGCCGGGGCAGGATCAGGCGGGCCGCGGAGCGCGTGGCTGACTGCTCGAACGGTCCCATGGCTTGGCTGATCTTGACGACAGGGCGACCAAGAAGCAGCGCCGGCAGGACCAGCAAGACGTTGTACGCCAGGGTCGCCACGCCACGGCCGTCGACGAAGGAGATCCCCGAGACGTCGGCGACGGCGTCAGCCGTCCGCAACGCCCGGACCGGCCCCATGGCGACGCGGCCGAATGTGAGCCTGCACAGCACGGCTCCGATCACTGCCAGGACGATCTCGGTGGGCCCGAACGGAAGTAGCGTGACGCCTTCCCGCTCGGCGGCACCCCGGTCCTCCGCGGCCAGAGGTGTCATGACGGTCACGTCGGTATCGGGCTCTTCACGGCGCAGTCCGTCGAGCACGGCGAGCACCATCGAGGCTGCACCCTTGTTGCCCGTGAGCGAGCCTCCGACGATCACGACGTGACGCTTCACGCCGGCTCCCTCTCGCGCATCTGCCGGGTCGCCGCAGCCGATGTACCCCCAGCGCCGATGGCATCAACGAGCACGAAGACCAGCCGCGCGCCGAGGGCGACGCCCGCCATCACGCCCTCACCGCCCAGCACGGCCACGAAGACGGCCTCGCGGATCCCGATACCGCCCGGAGTGGGCAGGAACAGGAAGCCGGCAACCCAGCTCGTGCATGTTGCCAGCATGAGCACCGGGAAGTCGACATCGACGCCGAGCCCGCGTGCGACTCCCCAGGTGGCGACAGTGATCAGCAGCCACGTTGGCAGCTGCCGAGCCACGTACCCCATCGACTGCGACCATGACGGCGGGACGAGCGAGGCCGTCGTGGCGCGCCGGAAGCGTGCCAGTAGTCGCAATGCCATGGCGAACAGCCGCGGATGCATCGCTAGCAGCCCGGCCGGGGCGAGCAGTGCCACGGCCACAGCGAGTGGCGCGGAGCCGAGCGGCCGTGCACCGAGAATGAACGCCACGGCAACCATGCTGGATGCCGCGAGGTAGGTCGTGACGATGGACAGCAGCGTGGACAGGTACGCCGGGCCACGCCGAACGCCTGCGCGTGTCGCCCACTCGCCGCGTCCCATCACAGCCCACACCCCGCCGGGCACATACTTGCCCAACTGCCCGACGAAGTAGCTACGCAGGGTCTCCGTCGTTGGCAGCGGACGGTCGAGGTCGCGGACGATGACGCCCCACGTCAGCCCGATCCCAGTCATGGCCGCTAGTCCCGCGAGCAACGCGCCGAGGAACCACCAGGGGTTGCCGTCGGCTGCCAGTTGAGCAATCGCGTCGCGCTCCCGGAGCATGAGGCGCACAACGAAGCCGAGCCCTACGAGGCCGATGAGGCCACCCAGAAGACTGGATACCCGCTTTCGGGACGAGGTCACGACTCGGGAACCTGGACCGCTGGCTCCGAGACCGAGTCGGGATCTCTTGCGCGGGGTGACGCCAACGATCGGTCGTGGAGGCGGACGTTGAGGTGATCGTTCGCCTGCATGTCCATCCACATGGCGAAGAAGAACGAGTTCAGTGCGGTGATGCCGAAGAAGGCGCCAGCCAGGGCAGTCATGGGTGGGACATAGCCACGGGAGATCCAGATCACGAGTAGCCGGATCATCAGCCCGAAGGTGGCGATGCCGGTGACCATGCCGAGCAGATGGAAGAACACGAGTGGGTGGAAGTCGCGCAGGACGTACTTGTGGAACAGCCGATACCAGAATCGGCGCAGCAGCAGCAGAGCGATCGCGACGATCACCTTGGCGATCTTCATCGAGGAGCGCTCGCCCACGCCGTAGATGGCCCTCACAGGAACGTCGGCGACCCGGCAGTCCGCAATGTTCGCGAGGATCAGCACGTCGTTGGGACGTCCGTAGCGGGGGTAGACGGCGGTCCAGTCGATCGTCTCGAGGGCGTACCGACCGGCGGCGGTATAACCCGACTGGGAGTCAGCGACGGCCCAGTAGCCGGACGTCAGTTTCGTCAGCAGACTGAGCACGGCGTTGCCGAACAGGCGGATACGGGGGATGGAGCGCCAGTGAGCGGGGTCGCGCAGTCGGTTGCCCTTGGTGTAGTCGGCATGGTCATCGATGATCGGGTCGACGAGGCTCTTCATCTCGTCGGGATCCATCTGTCCGTCGCCGTCGACCGACACCGCGACGTCGAGGCCGTGGTCGCGGGCCCACGCGTAGGCGACTGCCAGCGCCCCGCCGACCCCCCGGTTCTCGTCGAGCCGGATCAACTGGACACGGTTGTCCCGGGCTGCGCAGGCGCGCACGACGCCGGAGGTGTCGTCGGTCGAGGCGTCATCCACGACGACGATGGTGTCGACGTAGCCAGGGAGTCGTGTGATGACACTCTCAATCTGGGTGGCCTCGTTGAAGGCCGGGATCAGTACGCCGATCGTCGCGCCACGAAGTGTCACGTCACCCTCGCCCGATGGCGTGGTAGTGCAATCCGGCATCGATCATCGCAGCGGGGTCGTACACGTTCCGGCCATCGATCACAATGGGGTACGCAAGGTGCTCGTGGAAAGTCTCGGGCGTGAGTGCTCTGATCTCGTCCCATTCGGTGGCCACCACGACCGCATGAGCGTCTCGGATCGCCGTGTGGAGGTCCTCGACGCATTCGAGGTCCGGATACTCCTCCTTCACCCGCGGAAGGGCGACGGGATCCCAGATCCTGACTGTTGCGCCCTCTTCGACGAGCGCCTGGGCCAGGTGCAGTGCGGGGGATTCGCGCAGGTCGTCGGTCCCAGGTTTGAACGCCGCTCCGAGCACCGTGACCACCTTCTCATCGAGGTGCCACAACTCGCCCCGCAGTTTCTCCAGCAGGAGTTCACGCATCGACAGGTTGACCTTGCGGACCTCTTCGAGCATCCGGAAGTCCTCCCCGACCTCACGGGCGAGGTGGATGAAGGCGTCGACATCCTTGGGAAAGCAGGAGCCGCCGTAGCCGATCCCCGCACGCAGAAAATGGGGCCCGATGCGGACGTCGTGTCCCATGCCCTTGGCGACGACCTCGACGTCAGCTCCCACCCGCTCGCAGATCCGTGCGACCTGATTGATGAATGAGATGCGGGTCGCGAGAAATGCGTTCGAAGCGTGTTTGATGAGTTCGGCAGTTGCTACGTCGGTCTCCACCACCGGGCAGCCGTCCTCATCGACGACGGTCTGGTAGATCTCTCGCAGTCGGTCGCGTGCCCAGTCCGACGAGGTCCCATACACGATTCGGTCGGGATGCAACGTGTCCTGTACGGCCGTTCCTTCACGGAGGAACTCCGGGTTGGAAGCAACATCGATTCGCACCCGCTGGCCATGACGGTGCTGTTCGCGTTCGATGACCTGGGAGAGGCGCGTCCCGGTGTTGGCCGGCACGGTCGACTTCTCGACGAGGACAAGATCCTGGGGTGCGTAGGCCGCGACGTTACGCCCCACGGCCTCGACGTAGCTGAGGTTCGGGCCCCCGCCGGGCAGTGACGGCGTACCCACACAGACGAACACGACCTCAGCGTCGCCAAGGGCATGCTTCAGCTCGGACGTGAAGGTGAGTCGACCCGACTCGACGCCCGCGTGCACGAGTTCCGGCAGACCCTCCTCGAAGAAGGGAATGTGACCGGACTCGAGCGACGAGATCTTCCGGACGTCGTCGTCCATCCCAACCACGCTGTGTCCCCACTGCGCAAGACACGCGGCAGTGACCAACCCGACGTGCCCCACTCCGACTACTGCCACCCTCACGGATTCACCTCATTGCATGGACGTGCGAACCGTACCGGCGAGAGCCCTCGGCTCAGTCACTTCGGTCTCGACCAGTACTGCAGTACGGCAGAGCCATTACGCCACGACTCCGTCAACTCATAGTCCATGGAGGAGAGGGCCGACGCGATGGCCTCCTAGGTCCACGGCTGGCTCCGTGGGTGGAACAGCACCCTGGTTCGCTTTGAGGTCGCAGCATTCTTGACAAGCGACTCGAATCCTTAGCCTCATCGACCCAGGGGCCGTATGTAGCCAGGGTGTACATCGATCCGTAGTTTGCGATGACCTGCTCGCTTGGGTGTCGCTCATCCAGAATGACGTCGACGAGCACGCGAGATTCCTCAGCGGGATAGCGCACAGTGGGGAGGGGCCCTGCCGCCGCGGCGAGCAGAGGGATGACGAGTACCAACTGCCAGGCCGACGAAGGGAGTACCCGCTGAACGACTCACGCCGCGAAGCAACCAGCACGGGATACAGATAGATGTCGGTTCGACCCGTGCCGAGTGGAACTCGCTGGATGGCCGCCAGGGCCGCTGCACCGAGAATTGGACCGAGAAATAGCAGGAGAGCTGCTTGGCTCTGCCGGATCATGACGAGGCGCCCCGACGACGCAGAGCAGAACGACGACGAAGAGCAATGGGTCGTTATTAGAGTCCGAGACCTGACGCGAGCTCCCTGACTACTCGAGGGACATCGTCCCAGGTCGACAGACGGTGACCAATCCAATACTCCCCCAACTCGTTCGGCAGAGTGCGCATCAGTACGAGCGCCCATGAACCGGCAATCGCGGCATAGGAGAGGAACGCAGTAAGCGCAATATCCCGCGATCCTGATCTCCACGTGACCAAGGCGGCAGCCGCAACGGAACTGACGGCGACCGGAGCCACGGATGCGGACATCAGCGTGGCCGCGACCGCCGCGATCACGACCGCACCGAGTCGGCGAACCGTGTCGCTCCCGCGATCGTCGATCATCGGCCACGTCAGCCAGACCAGCCCGACTGACATGAGCGCGTCAAGTGTGTACTGCTTGAGCATCACCGAGTGTTCGGCGTGAATCGGGGAGACGGCGATGAGAAGGCCAGCCATCGCCGCCGCTGGGCGCCCCGCTCCGATTCGCCGCGCGACAAGGTAGGTCAGGCCCGGTGTGGCAACACCCACGACGAACGCCGGGGTCTGGGCAGCGGTTGTGGAAAAGCCAACGGCCAAGAACCACATCTTGGCCAACAATGCGAAACCAGGGGCGGTGAGCCCAACGCGTGCGACGTCCACCGGATTGTCCAAGTGGGCTATGAGCGCGACCCAACTGTCAGCGAACGACAGGGCAGGAGCCTCCATGCCGGGCCACCGCACGTACCAGGCGAGCGCCGTGATCAACACAACGATCACACCGTCAGAAGCAGGACCTCGTCGGATCATCCGGTGCCCATGGACTAGGCAGATCAGCCTGAAACCCGGGGTTCCAGCGAAGCGGATCCACCGGCGTGGTCCCCGTGACGTGAAGGTCTCACCATCCGCGAATCCGCACACGCAACAGTCTCGCGATTCCCTTCAACCCATCGGCGGCGCGGATCTTCTTCCCCTCTTCACGACTGCGAGCGATGTAGGAGATCGGTTGCTCATATACCCGGGCACCATTGCGCAGCAGGCCTCCGGTCAACTCGGCCTCGATCTCGAAGCCATCTGCAGTCAAGCGAAGCGCCTCGTAATGGTCCCGTGTGAAGAACTTGTAACACGTGTAGATATCCGTGACATAACGATCGAACAGGGCGGACGCGAAGTGGGACAGAAGTCGGTTTCCCAACACGTATCGATATGAGTAAGAAGCGTGGGCGCCGAACTCGCGTGTACCGAACACCACCTCGGCGCGACCATCGAGAATCGGCTGCAGCAGATCCGGAATCTGGTGCGGGTTGTATTCGGTGTCAGCGTCCTGTACGCCGAGAATGTCTCCGCGGGCCAGTTCGAACCCCTTGCGAAGGGCTGAACCCTTCCCTCGATTGCTTCGTGCGCGGACGATGACGACGCGGTCTGCATCGGGGACGAGGTCCCTCGTGACCTGCTCTACGGCACCGTCCGTGGAGCCGTCATCCACGACGATGAGTTCCCAAGGGATTGGGAAGTTCACATCGCCGAGGGACTTCAACGTTTCCGTCAGCGTGGCACCCTCGTTGTGCACCGGCATGACAAGACTCAGCAACTGCATGGCGTTCCCTCGACCCCTGGCTTTGCGCCGCGGCGCCCACCTTGGACTTACGAACCGTAGTCCACGCTCGCCTCCGCTTTCGTGCTCAAGCATCAGCGATTTTGTTTTGCTCTCGTTATTCACGCAGCGTCCGAAGCACATTCCAGGGTGGGGGTACAGGACCCTGTTCGGCTAACGTCCGAGGCCGTTGCATCGACGGCCAGGGGATCTCATCGCGTGGGGCTCCGCGTGACACGGACACCGAGCCGGACCAGGGGATCATGACTCAGTCGCGTCGTTGGTATCCGCTCGTGGACGGAACCATCGTCATGTCATTGCTGGTTCTGGGAACGATCACGCGGCTGGGTGCGCTTGCCCCCCCGAGCCTGTGGCTGGACGATGCCTGGGTGGCACTCGTCATCCGAGCCGACACCGTTGGCGACGTCGTCCGGATGGGGGTGACGGCCCCGGGGTTCGCCGTGGTCCTAGGTGCATGGCTGTCGGTGGTCGGATTCAGCGAACTCGCAGCCCAGATGATCCCGTTCCTGGCAGGAGTCATCTCGGCTGGTCTCGTGTATGTGGCAGGTCGATGGGCGGGACTTGGACGCGGGCCAGCGTTCGTCGGAGGCATTCTTCTGGCCCTGTCGCCCGTCGCCATCACGTACTCGTCTCGCGTCAAGCAGTACACGGTCGAGTCGGTTCTGGCGGTCCTGCTCATCGCGCTGGCACTGCGGCTGATGGGCAGGATCGATGATCGCCGGGGCTGGATCGTCTTCGCCGTCGCTGTATTGGGGGCGACGTTCATGTCGACGTCGCTTGCGCTCTACGGGGCGGCGCCGTTCTTCGTCGGCGCCGTGTCATCCTGGCGGCGGGGCGATCGCGCCCACGCGCGGTGGGTAGCGCTCGTCGCCACGAGCACAGGCGCCGTCCTCGCAACCTGGTATCTCGGTCATTTGCGGGGGGTCACGCCGGCGGCTTTGGCTGACTACTGGAGTCGCTACTACATCTCCATCGACTCCGGACTCTCGCAAACCGCCCGCCAGCTGCTGGCGGCACTTCGCCGCCTCATGGGTGGCTTGACCGGACTCGTCGATCTCGGGAATGTGGCCCTCGACGCCGCGGCCGTGGCGATGTTGGTAGCTCTCGTCCTCGTGGCCCGTCGCGATCTGCGCCGAGCCGTCGTCCTGATCGCGCCGTTGGGTCTTGCCGCGGCACTCGCGATGCTGAAGTTGGCCCCCCTCGGTGGAGGGCGCACGGACCTGTACCTGTATCCCTCGCTCGTCTTCCTGTTGATCGCAGGGATCGATGCGGTTTCGAGACCACGCCAGAAGCCAAATCGTCGGCCGCGGGCATACCGGCA
>Ga0326597_10002526_pt1 | contig 27253 bp, 30 predicted proteins | sample RVTome_12_FD_203789 | JGI IMG/M metagenome (GOLD analysis project Ga0326597, IMG submission 203789) | Soil microbial communities from uranium-contaminated site in the Upper Colorado River Basin, Wyoming, United States - RVT100D185 | ecosystem: Environmental > Terrestrial > Soil > Contaminated >... | reverse complement strand
AGATCCGGCATGCCTTCTCCCGCAACGGCGGCAATCTTGGCGCGACCAATTCAGTGGCGTGGATGTTCGATCGCAAAGGCCAGATCTACCTTGACGCCACCACCCATGACGAAGACGCAGCGCTCGAAGCGGCGCTCGAGGCCGGTGCCGAAGATTTTTCCCGCGAGGGCGACCAGTACCTGGTGACCACCGGCCCCGCCAGTTTCCACGCGGTGCAGGACGCGCTGCGGTCGGCCAAGATCGAGATCGAATCGGCCGAGTTGGCCATGGTCCCGAAGAACACGGTCAAGGTGGAGGGCGCCGACGCCGAGCGCATCCTCAAACTCATGGAAGTGCTGGAAGATCTCGACGATGTCTCCAAGGTCTCTTCCAACTTCGACATTGACACCGCCCAACTGGCGGAGGCCGGGGCCTGAGAGCGGATCGGTGAAAGTGCTCGGCATCGACCCGGGGACCGCCGTCCTCGGGTACGGGGTGGTGGAGGGCGGCCGGGGCCCCCACCCCCGGTTGGTGGAGTGCGGCACCCTCACCACGGTGGCGCGCGACCCGCTCCCGGCCCGCCTTCGGATGATCCACGATGGCATCGGCGCCTTGATCGCCCGTCATGCGCCGGACGCCATGGCGGTGGAGAGCGCATTCTACGGAAAGAACGTGCACACGACGGTTGTCCTGAGCCACGCGCGCGGGGTCATCCTCCTCGCGGCCGAAGAGGCCCGCACTCCGGTCGCGGAGTATTCGCCGGCGCAGGTGAAGAAGGCCGTGGTCGGCCGCGGAGCCGCCCTCAAACCGCAAGTGGCGTACATGATCGCCCAACTGCTCCGGCTCAAGGTGCCCCCATCGCCGAGCGACGCCGCCGATGGCGTCGCGGTCGCCCTGACCCACCTGCTCCTGACCACCAGGCAGGCTGGATTCTTTCGTCCCGCCTCAAGCGCGCGATGATTGCCCGCCTGACCGGTCTCCTGGTCGAGCGGGAGGGCGATACCATCGTGGTCCAGACCGACGGGGGGGTCGGCTACCTCCTGTCGATCCCCGCCGGTGTGGCCGAGCGGCTTCCCCTGCCGGGCGGCCGGGTGAATCTCTATACCGAGCTGGTGGTCAAGGAGGATGGATGGGCCCTCTTCGGCTTCGATCGCCCCGTCGAACGGGTGATCTTCCAACGACTCCTCGGCGCCAGCGGGTTCGGGCCCAAGCTCGCCCTCGCGCTGCTCTCGGCCCTGGGCGCGGAACGGACCGTGAAAAGTATCCGGGCCAGGGATCTGGCGGCCCTCAGCTCGGTGAGCGGGATCGGCCGGAAGAAAGCGGAGCGGTTGGTGCTCGAGCTGGAAGACCGGTTCGGTGAGATCGTCCTGGAGCCCGCCGGTGCCCGATCCGGGGGTGCGGAGGAGGCCGTTCGGGCGTTGGTGGGGCTGGGGTATGGATCGAGTGCCGCCGACGATGCCGTTCGGGCCGCCGCCGCGGAGGGCCCGACGGACGATACATCCCATCTGGTGCGTCGCGCGCTCCAGCAGCTCGCGGCAACCCGGGGAGCGAGGTAGCCCTTGCTGAGCGTTCCAGCGACCACCGCCGAGTGGAACTGCACCCGGTGCGGCACCACCAACCGCAAGCTGGTGCCGGCCAGCACGCTGGGAGCGACGGACCGGTGCAACCACTGCCGGGCCTGGCACCTCATCGAGCCGGACGAGCGCCCGGTCCGCTGGAAGGCCCGCTTGAGGGACTGAAGACACCCGGAGGCCAGATCGCCAACATGGAACGACTGCAGGTCACCACTCCCGAAGCGCTTCCCGATGAAGGCGGGACGGACGCGGCGCTGCGTCCGTCGCGGCTAGACGAGTTCGTCGGCCAGACTCAGGTCAAGAGCTCACTGCAAATCGCCATCGACGCCGCCAGACATCGAGGGGAGACCCTCGATCACACGCTGTTCTTCGGCCCGCCGGGTCTCGGAAAGACCACCCTGGCCATGCTGATGGCCCGGGAGATGGGGGTGCAGCTCCGCACCACGTCGGGGCCGGTCCTGGACAAGCCCGGTGACCTGGTCGGAATGCTCACGTCGCTGGGCCACGGTGACATGCTGTTCATCGACGAGATCCACCGCATGAAGCCGGCGCTGGAGGAGTTCCTGTACTCGGCGATGGAGGATTATCGGGTCGACGTTCGCATCGCCGACGGCCCCCATGCGCAGACCATCCCGATGCCGCTGGAGCGTTTTACCTTGATCGGCGCCACCACCCGCTTCGGACTCCTGACCCCTCCCATGCGGGCTCGGTTCGGCTTGGTGGAGCGGCTGGGATTCTACCCGGTGGAAGAGCTTCGTTTGATCGTCCACCGGTCGGCCGCCATTCTCCAGATCCCGGTGGAGGAAGCGGGGGCCGTCGAGATCGCGCGCCGCAGCCGGGGCACTCCCCGGGTGGCCAACCGGCTCCTGCGACGGGTGCGCGATTACGCGCAGGTCAAGGCCGACGGCAGGATCACCTCGGCCGTGGCCGATGCGGCGCTTTCCCGCCTCAACGTGGATGAGTTCGGCCTCGACGACATGGATGCGCGCATCCTGACGACCATCATCGAGAAGTTCGCTGGGGGACCGGTCGGGCTGGGAACCGTGGCGGTGGCCGTCGGGGAAGACGCCGAAACCTTGCAAGAGGTCTATGAGCCGTACCTCATCCAGCAAGGCTTCCTCGAGCGCACCCCCAGGGGACGCTGCGCCACGGCCCTGGCGTACCGCCGCTTCGGCATGACCCCGCCTCCTCCCGGGCAGACCACGATCTTTGACGGCTGACTCCTCGCTTCGGACCGCGGACTTCGAGTACCCGCTCCCGGCCGAGCTGATCGCCCAAGAACCGTTGGCGGATCGGGCGGGCAGCCGGTTGCTGGTCGTGCTCAGAGCGGAGCGCCGCCATGCCGATCGGGCGGACCGGCGCACGTCCGAGCGGCCGCCCCGGCAGGGTCGCCGGGCGAGCGGAATCTTCCGGCAACCACCCACCCTCCCCGGAGACCGGCGCCAAGTGGGGGGGTCGGTCCTGGTGGATTCGCGGTTCTCCCAGATCCATTCGTTGATCCCTGCCGGCGACCTGCTGGTGCTCAATACCACCAAAGTCCGCCACGCGCGTCTGGTGGGGACCCGCCCGTCCGGCGCTCCGGCGGAGGTACTCCTGATCCACCCCGAGCCCGACGGCAGTTGGATCGCGCTGGGCCAGCCGGGAAGCGCGCTGCAACCGGGGAAGCGCATCGGGCTCGGTCCGGGAGCGTGGGTGGAGACGGTCGAGGTCCTGGCCCAGGGGAACCGACGGGTTTGCTTCGGTGGAACGACCGCGTCGGAAGCGATGCGGGTCCATGGCCGGCTGCCGCTCCCGCCCTACATCACCCGGGCGCCCACGGCCGTGGACGAAATGAGATACCAGACCGTGTACGCCAGGATGGAGGGGAGCGTCGCGGCGCCGACCGCCGGGCTCCATTTTACCCCCGAGCTCTTGGATGAGTTGTCGGCCAAAGGCGTGCTCATCGCAGGGCTCGATCTCCAGGTGGGGCCGGGCACCTTCAAGCCGGTCGAGGTCGAGCATCCCCACGACCACCGGATGCACCCCGAGCACTACGAGATCAGCGGGCGCCTGGCCGCCCTGATCGAGCTGACGAGGGAACGGGGAGGTCAGGTGTGGGCGGTCGGTACCACCGTGGTTCGCGCACTCGAGTCAGCCGCCACTCGGGATGGCGCCGTCGTGGCGGGAGCCGGAGAAACCTCCCTGATGATTACGCCCGGATTCCCCTTCCGGGTGGTGGACCGGCTGCTCACCAACTTCCATCTTCCGCGCTCCACGTTGCTGATGCTGGTGAGCGCATTCGCCGGCCATGACCTGACGATCGCCGCGTACCGTCATGCGGTGGAGCAGCGCTACCGGTTCTACTCCTACGGCGACGCGATGGTCGTCCTCTAGCGTGGGGATCGTGATGAGCCGCGCACTCCTGGGCGTGGTGGGACCGCGAGACCTGCGGGTGATCGGCGCGGGGCGGGCGCCCGGGTTGGACCCGATCCTCCCCGGCGCCGGCGTCGGACACTGATGTTCGATTTCCGGGTGGAGGGAACCCAGGGAGCGGCCCGCGCCGGCACCTTGACACTGCCTCACGGCCAGCTCCGCACGCCGGCCTTCATACCGGTCGGCACCCATGGGGTGGTCCGGGGGCTGAGCGCGGAGGATATCCGACGAGCCGGCGCACAGATCGTCCTCGGCAACGCCTACCATCTTCACCTGCGCCCCGGCGAGGAGTTGGTCCAGTCGATGGGGGGGCTCCATCGGTTCACCGCCTGGGATGGCCCGATGCTCACCGACTCGGGCGGCTTTCAGGTCTTCTCGCTCGAGGGCCTGCGAACCATCGCCGAAGAGGGGGTCGCCTTTCAGAGTCATGTCGACGGCGCCTACCGGACGCTGACGCCGGAGCGAGTCATGGAGATCGAGTGGGCCATCGGGGCCGACATCGCGATGGCGTTCGACCACGTCGTACCGGGACGGGCTCCGCACCAGCTGGCCCGAGAGGGCATGGAGCGGACCCTGCGCTGGCTGGATCGCTGTCGGGCCAGACACGACGAGCTGACGGACCGGACCGGGGCGCGGCAGACGCTGTGGCCGATCATCCAGGGGGGAGCGCACGACGATCTCCGGCGCGAATCCCTCCAGGGAACGCTGGAGCGCGGCTCCTGGACCGGGATCGCCATCGGCGGGCTCTCGGTGGGGGAACCCAAGGAGGTCATGCACCGAGTGCTGGAGGGCCTGGAGGCCGCTCTGCCCCGCAGGATTCCCCGTTATCTTATGGGGGTGGGGTTTCCGGCGGATCTCCTCGAGGGGATCGCGCGGGGAGTGGATCTCTTCGACTGTGTTGCGGCCACCCGCAACGGGCGGCACGGCACCGCCTGGCTTCCCAACGGACGAATCAGCGTCCGAAGCACCCCGCTCAAGGGGTCGAGTGATCCCCTCGACCCCGAGTGCGATTGCGAGACCTGCGCCACGGTCTCGCGCGGCTACCTCCGGCACCTCTTCGTGGTGCGGGACATGCTGGGGATGCGGCTGGTCTCGATCCACAACATCCGTTTCCTGGTCCGGCTCGGCGAACAGGCGCGGACGCATATCCTGGGTGGTACGTTCGACGGCTGGCGCCGCGCCTGGCTCAGCCGCCACTACGCACGCGGAGGCTGAGGAGACATCATGCTGCAAGCACCATCGGGATCGGGAAGCGGGTTCACGGTATTGCTGCTGCAAATGGCCGCCATCGGTCTGGTCTTCTATTTTCTCATTCTGCGCCCGTCGAGTCAGGCCAGAAAGCGGCAGGCCGCGATGCTGACCAATCTCAAGAAGGGTGACGAGATCATGACCAGCGGGGGGCTCATCGGGCGGGTGAAGGACATCAAGGAGTCCGACGTCGCCACCGGCAAGGAGGTGCGAGTGACGGTGGAGAGCGGTTCCGCGACGGTGGTGGTGGAGCGCTCCCGGATCGTGCGGATCGGCGGTGCGTCCGCACCGGGCACGCCGGCCGCATGAGCCTGCGGCCGCTCCATCTGCTGGGGTCCCCGGTGCTCCGCCAGCGCAGCAGCGAGGTGGGAACCGTGGACGACGGGACCCGCCGGTTGGTCGACGACCTGTTCGAAACCATGGACGCGGCCCGCGGGGTCGGCTTGGCCGCGAACCAGATCGGCGTCGCGCGGCGGGTGGCGGTGGTGGACGCCGAGGGCGACCGCTTCGTCCTGATCGACCCGGTGATTCTCGAGGCCGAGGGCCACTCGGTGGTGGAGGAAGGGTGCCTGTCCGTGCCCGACATCTATGGTGACGTCGCCCGCCCGGAGCGCGTGGTCATCGAGGCCACCGACCGCGAGGGAACCCGCTACCGGAAGGACGCCTCGGGGCTCGCCGCCCGGGCGATCCAGCATGAGATCGACCACCTGGACGGCATTCTCTTTCTCGACCACCTGAGTCTGGTCCGGCGGCAGGTGCTCCTGGCCCGATGGCGGCGGGAGCACAAGGACGATCCCAGCTACATCAAAGAGGTGCAGCCGGCGTCCGCCCGCTCCGAGTGATGCGGATCGTCTTCTTCGGGACCCCGCAGTTCGCGGTGCCTTCGCTGACCGCGCTGCTGCGCGAAGGCCACGCCGTTGCCGCCGTCGTCACCCGACCGGACAGACCCCAGGGACGCTCCCGCTCCACCCTGGTCCCACCACCGGTCAAAGTCATCGCTCGGCGGAACGGGATCCGGGTGCTCCAGCCGGCCCGGCCGGTCGGTGATCTGTTTCTCGCGGGGTTGCGGCATCTGGAGCCGGAGCTGGGCGTGGTGGTGGCCTACGGGCACATTCTCCACCCCGAGGTGCTGGCGATCCCCCCGATGGGAATGATCAACGTGCACGCGTCCCTGCTCCCCCGGCACCGCGGCGCCGCCCCGATCCAGCATGCGATCCTCGCCGGCGACCGGGAGAGCGGCGTGAGCGTGATGCAGATGACCGAGGGACTCGACAGCGGGCCGGTGTTTCACCGGATCGCCACGCCCATCGAACCCGGCGAGTCCGCCGGCTCGCTCGCGGACCGTCTGGCGGACCTGGGCGCGACCGCGCTGATCGAGACCCTGTCTCTGCTCGCTGCCGGCCAGGCGCGCCCGGTACCGCAGGACCCGGCGGAAGCCACCTGCGCTCCGAAGCTCAGTCGCGAAACCGCCCGGCTCGATTGGCGGCAGGCCGCGGAAATCGTTGCCCGCCAGGTTCGAGCGTTCGATCCCGCCCCCGGAGCTTGGACCACCCACCGAGGCACTCCCCTCAAGCTGTTCGGCGGCGCCGCCGTGCCCGGACAGGGCGAGCCGGGCACGGTCCTGGCCGCCGGGGAGCGGCTGGTGCTGGCCTGCGGACGAGACGCGGTCGAGATCCGCGAGGTACAGCCGGCCGGCCGGGCCCGGCTGCCGGTCGGCGCGTGGGTCAGGGGGCGGGGGATCATCGCCGGAGAACGGCTACAATGAGACCGCTTCCCCGCCTCCACGCGATCACCGACGCGGAGGTCATCGCGTCGCCGGGGTTCGCCGCCCGCGCGTCGGCCATCGCCGCCGCCGGATCGGCGGTGGCGCTCCACGCGCGCGACCGGGGCGCGGGGGGGGCCGCGTTGAGCACGCTCGCCCTTCGGCTCATGGCCCTGGCGCGGCCGCCGGAAGCGGGCGTGTTTGTCAACGCCCGCCCCGATCTCGCGGCCGCCATGGGCGCCCACGGAGTGCAGCTGGGGCTCAACGATCTGGCGGTGGAAGATGCCCGGCGGATTTTCCCGGGCGGGTGGATCGGATGCTCGGTTCACACCCCCACCGAGGCGGCCGAGGCGGTTGCCGCGGGGGCCGACTTTCTGGTCCTGGGCGCGGTCTATGCCACTCCGTCGCACCCGCGGGCGCTTCCCGGAGGGCTTGCCCTGGTTCGCGAGGTATCGGCGCTGGGCCGGCCGGTGATTGCCATCGGCGGAATCACCCCGGCCCGGGCCGTGGAGGTGCGCGAGGCCGGCGCCTACGGGGCGGCGGCCATCTCCGCCTTGTGGTACGCCCCGGACCCCGCCTCGGCCGCCCTCGCCTTGCTCGATCCCTGGATGACCGCGTCGTGAGCGCCATCCCGGTGACCGTGAACGGCGAGTCCCGCCAGGTGCCGGCGCCGGCCACCTTGCTCGACCTGCTCGCCAGCCTGGGACTCGACCCGCGCACCGTCGTCGTCGAGCTCAACCGAGACATCGTCCGCCGACCCCGGTTGGGAGAGGTTCGGCTGGCGCCGGGCGACCGGGTGGAGCTGGTCCACTTCGTGGGCGGAGGCTGATGCCCGGCTCGATTATCTTTAACCCATGCCCGACATCCTGCAGGCCTTCGAACCGGTGCTCGACATCCCCCTCACGATCGGCGGCCGGAGCTTCCGCTCCCGGCTCATGGTGGGCACCGGGAAGTACCGCGACAACGCCGAGATGGTGCGCGCCATCGAAGCGTCGGGCGCGGCCATCGTCACCGTCGCGGTGCGGCGGGTGGATCTCGACCGAACCCAGGACCAGGGCATCCTCCATCACCTCGATCCGGACCGGTACTTCCTCCTCGCCAACACTGCTGGCTGTTATACCGCCGGTGAGGCGGTGCGCTATGCCCGGCTGGCCCGTGAGGCGGGGTTCAACGAGTTCGTGAAGCTCGAGGTCATCGGGGATCGGGAGACGCTCCTGCCTGATACCGACGGGCTGCTGACCGCCGCCCGCGAACTGGTTGGCGAGGGGTTCAAGGTCCTGGCCTACACCAACGACGATCTCATCACCGCCCTCCGGCTGGAGGACGCGGGATGCGCGGCGGTGATGCCGCTGGCATCGCCGATCGGGAGCGGGCTGGGCCTGCTCAGTCCCTACGGCATCCGCGCCATCAAGCGCAGGCTCTCGGTGCCGGTGATCGTCGACGCCGGAGTCGGCACCGCGTCGGACGCCTGTCTCACGATGGAGCAGGGCGTGGACGGCATCCTGATGAACACCGCCCTGGCCGAGGCCGATGATCCGGCCGGGATGGCCAGGGCGATGCGCCTCGCGGTCGAGGCCGGACGGGCCGCATATCTGGCGGGCCGGATGCCCCGCCGCGAGATCGCGGTGCCTTCCAGCCCGGCGCGGGGGATGCTATCGTAGCGCAGAACCGCCCCGTCCCACCCGTCCCTGCCCGGGGGAAGCGAGGCCCAGCGGGTGTGTCCTCCCGGCGGGCGTCGCTGAGCGTCCTGCGGTCGGTCCGTGACGGAGAGCCGTTCCAGGCCGCCCTCGACCGGGCGGTGGCCGCGCTCACCGGACCCGACCGGCGCCTGGCGCACGAGCTGGCGGCCGGTGTGCTGCGCCGGCGGAGCGCCCTCGACGGCCAACTGGCACCGCTGATCCCTCGAGGCTGGGGCTGCGTCCCCGCCGACCTGCGGGACGTGCTTCGCCTCGGGGCCTTCCAGCTCACCACGCTCGACCGGGTTCCGGCGCACGCCGCGGTGAGCACCTGTGTCGCCCTGGCCATGGAGGTGGGGGGAGCCAAGGCGGGGGGATTCGTCAACGCCGTCCTCCGCCGCCTGATCCGGATGCCGCCGCCGGTGGACCTGGCCAAGCCCACGGCGGAGCGACTGGCCCAGGCGTATTCTCATCCACTCTGGTTGGTGACGCGCTGGTTGGAGCGATACGGCGCGGCGGATACCGAGCGCCTTCTCGGGTGGAACAACACCCGGCCTCGCCTGGTGGTGCAGCCGGCCCGGGGGGGCTTCGATGACCTGGCGGCCCGGTGGCGAGAGGCGGGGATCGATGCCGAGCCGGCGCCGTTCGGGGCCGGCCTCGTCACCACCGGGCGACGGGCGGCCGATCTGCCCGGATACGCGGAGGGCTCATTCATCGTGCAGGACCCGGCCCAGGCCCTGCTCGCCAGGTTCGCAAGCCTCCCGGAGGACGCCGCCGTCTACGACGCCTGCGCCGCGCCCGGTGGCAAGGCCATCACCCTCGGGCGGGCGGCCTCCGTGGTGGTCGCAGCCGACGCAAATCGGGGTAGGATCCGGCGCTTGACCGACAACCTGCGCCGCGCCGGAAGTGGGCGGGAGTATCCGGTGGTCGCGGACGCGTTGGCGGCGCCGATCCGGACCATCGGTGTGGTGCTCCTCGATGCGCCTTGCCTCGGAACCGGCACCTTTGCCCGCCACCCCGATGCCCGATGGCGGGTAACGCCGGAGGCCCTCATCCGACTGGCCGGCCGGCAGGCGGGGTTGCTGGCGCGCGTCGCGCCGATCGTCGCTCCAGGCGGCCTGCTCCTCTATGCCACTTGTTCCTTGGAGCCGGAGGAGAATGAGCGGCAGGTGGCGTGGTTCCTGGAGCGGTATCCGCAATTCCAGCGGGAGCGGGGCGCGAGTTTCCCCGCGGCGCTGACCTCGCCGGTTGGGGACTTGAGCATCCTGCCCCATCGGCACGCCATGGACGGCGCCTACGCCGCGCGGCTCCGGAGGGTGGGGTGAGACCACGACGCCACACCACCCCGGGACTCTCGGTCCCTCGGTTCGCCGGCTGGCCGCGACCGCTGCGGGACCTCGGGCTGATCGCCGCGACCTTCGTGGTCGGCTATGCCGTCTCGGTCTTCTGGTTCTCCGGCCCGGTCCTCGCCGACGACCGCGCCGTGCCACGAGTCCTCGAATTGCCGGAAGCGGAGGCGCGCCGTCGCCTCGCGGCGCCGGGATTCCGGCTCCGGCTCGAGGGGGCACGGCCCAACGGTACCGTGCCTCGCGGCGCCGTCGTATGGCAGGACCCGCCGCCCGGCATGATCCTGCCACCCAACACCGTGGTGCAAGTGGTGCTGAGCAGCGGCCCGGCTTCCATCACGGTGCCCGATGTCGCGGGCCTCGCCCGGCCCTCGGCGGAGAAGATCCTTCAGGCGGCCGGCGTCGCAGTGGGAACGGTGGATGTGGTGGTGGGCCCGGCCGAGGCGGGAGTGGTGCTCGCCACCCGGCCGGGGGCTGGGAACGGGTTGTCCCCGGGAGCCCGGGTCGATCTCGTGGTCAGCGGCGGAGCGGGAGGTGCACGGTGAAGGTCCGGATTGCGCCCAGCATCCTGAACGCCGACCTCGGGCGGCTGCGCGAGCAAGTCGAGCAGGCCATCGCCGGGGGGGCCGAATGGATCCATCTGGACGTCATGGACGGTCACTTCGTCCCCAATCTCACTTTCGGTGCGCCGCTGGTCCACGCGCTGCGGCGCTTGACCGACCGGCCGCTGGACGTGCATCTCATGGTCGAGCATCCTGAACGTTACATTGCGGAGTACGCCGATGCCGGCGCGCGGGTTTTTACGTTTCATCCGGAAGCGACGGTGCACGTGCAGCGCCATCTGGCCGAGATCCGCGAGCGGGGCATGCTCGCCGGGCTGGCGATCAACCCGTCGAGCCCCCTCTCTTCGGTGGAGGAAGTGGTGCCCGACCTCGACCTGCTCCTGATCATGTCGGTGAACCCTGGATTCGGCGGTCAGTCGTACCTGCCCCAGGCCACCGACAAGATCCGGCGGGCCCGTGCCCTGCTCGACCGGCACCGTTCGGGCGCCGCCCTCGAAGTGGATGGGGGAATCACCCTGGCCACCATCGGCGAGGCCTGGGCCGCGGGAGCGGACACCTTCGTCGCCGGATCTGCGGTCTTCGGGGCCCCGGATCCTGCCCAGGCGGTGCGCGACCTGGTTCGGCGCTGCGCCGTCGTGGTATGAGCGGAGCCATGTCGAAACAGTGGATCATCGTCGGCCTCGTCATTGTGGGCCTGGTCGGCGGCGGGGCGGCCCTGAGCAAAGTGGGCAGCGCCGTCCAGCGGGTGGAGGTGGGAGCGAAGGCGCCGGATGTCCGGTTGGTAAACCTGGCGTCGGGCGACTCGGTCTCGCTCCGTGAGCACTATCGGGGCAAGGTGACGTTGGTCAATATCTGGGCCACGTGGTGCGTCCCCTGCCGTATCGAGATGCCCTCGATGGAGCAGCTCTACCAGTCGCTCGGACCACGCGGGTTCGCTATCGCCGCGGTGAGCATCGATGAAACCGGGCCGGACGAGGTCCGCGCCTTCGGCCGCGAGCTGCAACTGAGCTTCGACCTGCTCCACGACCGAAGCACCCGGATCCAGCAGCTCTACCAGACCACCGGGGTTCCGGAGAGCTTCCTGCTCAACCGCGAGGGCATCATCGTGAAGCGAGTCATCGGCGCGCACGATTGGAACTCGGTGGCGAACCGGGCCCTGGTTGGGCGCCTGCTGGCCGAGCCCGAGCCGTAGCCTGATGCCGCGACGCGCTCTCACCGCGGACCCGCCTTTCAAGATCACCGCACTCGTTCTCTCCGTCGTGCCTTGGCTGCTGCTGGCGAGGGGTGGCGGTGGCTGAGTGGATCCTCGGGATCGAGACCTCCTGTGACGAGACCTCCGCGGCGGTGTTGCGAACCGATGGCCACCGCCTGGAGGTGGGAGGACTCGTGATCCTCTCACAGGACGTGCACCGCATCTTCGGCGGCGTGGTGCCGGAGCTCGCCAGCCGGGCACACGTGCGCACCATCGGGGCGGTGGTAGGCCAGGCGCTGGCGGACGCGGGCATCGGCTTGTCCCAAATCGACGGCATCACGGTGACCGCTGGACCGGGACTGGCGGGCGCACTGCTGGTCGGAGTGATGTACGGCAAGACTCTGGCCTTCAGCCTCGACCGGGCCTTCCTCGGCGTGAACCACCTGGAAGGACACCTCTTCGCGCCGCTGCTCGAGGACCCCGCCTTGGCGCCCCCCTTCGTCGGCCTGCTGGTGAGCGGCGGTCATACCATGCTGCTCGATGTGCCGGCGTGGGGAAACTACCGCCGATTGGGCCAGACCCTCGACGATGCCGCCGGCGAGGCGTTCGACAAAGTCGCCAACCTGCTTGGTCTGGGCTACCCCGGCGGTGCAGCGATCGAGCGGCTGGCCCGGGAGGGCCGCCCCGAGCGGTTCCGCTTTCCCCGCCCCATGCTCCACGAGCTCGGCCGGGAGGGACCTCACCGGTACGCCTTCTCGTTCAGCGGCCTCAAGACCGCGCTGTTCCGCGCCACCCGCGCGAGCGACGATCTCGCCGGCGACCGGGCCGATCTCGCCCGCGGATTCCAGGACGCCGCCATCGAGGTCCTGGTCGAAAAGACCGCCCATGCGGTGGAAGCCCTCGGCTACCCGACGGCGGTGGTTGGCGGCGGGGTGGCCTGCAACTGCGCGCTCCTGTCCCGCCTGGCGGACCGGCTGGCGGGCCGGGCCCGGGTCAGCGTAGCTTCCCCCCGGCTCAACACCGACAACGCGGCCATGATCGCCGCCGCCGGGGCCTGGCGTCTCGGACGGGGTGAACGGAGCGGGTGGGACCTCGAACCCCGGGACGATCTGCCGCTCCCGGGCCTGGCCGTAGCATCCCTCTCCACCGGACCGACCCGATGACCGTCTACCCCTTCGTCATTCACCTGGGACCAATCGAGATCACGGGGTATGGACTGATGCTGATGGTCGGCTTCCTGATGGGCGGGTGGCTCATCGTGTTGGAGCTGAGGCGACGGCAGCTGTCAGAGGACTACGCCGCCGACATGGTGGCGGCGGCCGTGGTCGGGGGTATCGTCGGGGCGAAGCTCTGGTACGTCGCCCTCACCCGAGACCCCGGCGCGCTCCTCTCGCGCGGCGGCCTGGTGTGGTACGGCGGGTTCCTGGGGGGGGCGGCGGCGGTGATCCTCAACAGCTGGCGGCGGCGGGTCCCCATGCGGTGGACCATGCAGCTGGCGGCCCCCGCCCTGGCGGCCGCCTACGCCCTGGGCCGAGTCGGCTGCTTCCTGGTCAACGACGACTACGGCCGCCCGACCAGTCTCCCCTGGGCGATCAGCTTTCCCCGCGGCCTTCCCCCAACCACTGCCGGGAACATGACCACGCTCTTCGGAGTCCCGGTGCCGGCGGGCACCGACCCGAGTACCGTCCTGGCGGTCCACCCGACCCAGCTGTACGAAACGGCCGCCATGCTGATCGCGTTCGCGATCCTCTGGCGATTGCGCCTGCAGCCGCGGCCGGTAGGGTGGTTGTTCGGGCTCTATCTCATCTTCGCCGGGGTGGAGCGATTCCTGGTGGAAATCGTCCGCGCCAAGGACGATCGTTTTCTCGGGGCCTTCACCCTGGCGCAGCTCACGTCAGTCATCCTGGTGGGGGTTGGTGTCTGGCTCCTCTCCCTCTGGCGTGAAGGGCCCAGTCCCGCACCGGGAGAGTACCTGAAGCCCGGCAAGAAGGCGACGGTGTCGAACTCCTAGCCACGCCCTCAAGCCATTGCCGGGTAATCGGTTCCGAAGCGGTTTCGGAAACCGTCTAGAATCCAGACGGAAACCGCCCCCTGCAGTAACTGCGCAACATCTTGAAGCGGTGTAACTTAGCGCTGGGAGTCCAGTGGCACTCCACTTGCCCCTTGGTCCGGACGGGAAGTCTGCGCGACTTCAACTGAAAAGTGGTAGGTCGAAGAAGGGTGGAGCAGGCACTTCGGCTTGACTCCGTATACTCAGGGGGCGATCTACCACCTCTCATGCAAGAGACCCGCCGATGATCGGCGGGTCTCTTGTCATTTGTCGTCCGTCGCACCGCTGGAGCTGTGAAGGCGGCTGGCCGAGTCGCGGCCCCATCAAAAGTTGAGCGGCGGCATGAAGAGCAGGTAGTGCGGAAAGAAACCGATGGTGCCATGACCGGGCTGGGCCGGGGGCAGTGAATCGAGCACCCGCAGCGCCTCCTGGAACTGGGCGGTTGCCTCGGCGAAGCGGCCGGCGCGCCATTGCTCCATCCCCGCCTCCCGCAGCGCGAGCACCCGATCCATTCCCTGCGGCTGGGCCCCCGCGGCAAGTACGGCCGGCGGTGGGTCCGGCGGGACCGGGGGGGTGCTCTCGGCTCGGGCGAGCTGACCCGAAGACCCTTCCTGCTGGGCCGACAGCGGCAGGGCCCAAACCAGGGCGGCAAGAAGCGCGATGAAGGGTGTCTGCATGATCTCCTCCACAGGGGAACCGGATCAGAAGAAGTAATAGGTTCCGACCAGGACGTTGTTGATGCCGCCGGTCTGGCCGTTCATGAAATCGGTATCGATATGGCTGTAGTCCACTCCCACCAGGATGTTCTGAATCTGCTGCTTGACCGACAGGGTGTAGCGGGTGTTCTGGCGGGCGCCGCTGAAGCCGGTGGCCGTCGGGAAGGCGAACCCCTCGACCACGCCGTCGAACCGGTTGTTCCGCAGCCGTCCGATCATCCCGTGAAAGTAGGTCGTGTTGGTGGCGTAGTAGGTGAGCTCCGCCCAGCCGGCGCGGCCGCGCGCGCTCTTCAGATCGTTGATGTTGGTGGGGTCGCCGTTGGGCCGCAGCACGATGCCGGTCAGGCCGTTGCCGAGTCCTTCATCCAGGTTCTGCTGAATCGTGGCGTAGGCCTTGAGTGAGAGGGTCCCGCGCGGCTTTCCGTTCCGCGAGCCGATGATGGGCACGAACAGCTTGGCGTCCACCCCCCACTTCTTGAAGTCGCGGGTGTTGCCGGGCAACCCGCCAAAATCGACCAGGCGCTCTTCGCCATAGACCCCGGAGACGGACAGCGTAAAGGGGGTCGGCATACCCCAGAACGGCGCCCGCCCCAGCCCCTCGTTGGCATAGAGCAGCGAGCCATGAAATTCCGGGAGCCCCCGTTGCTCGGCGATCCCGACGAAGTTGTTGCCCGTGTTGAGGTCACCGGCCAGGCCGAAGACGCCCGAGATGGAGCGCGCCACCGCCGCGCTGAACCGCAACTCCTGTCCCCCCTTGGCGCCGAATTTCCAGCGCTGGACCAGCTTCGCCTGGGGGGCGAGCAAGAAGTAGGTCCCCACGTCCACCCCCTTGGCGAAGGTGGTCAGGTGGGGAAACCAGTTGCCGAAGGGCACGAAGTCCTGCCCGATCATGAGCTCCGTGGCTTTGCGTCCGTCCGGCTGGGCCCAGATGAGCGAGAAGAAGGCGGATCGTAGCGCCGGTTCCGGCTGGGCGCTGTTGGCCCCCTGGTTGAGCCCGCCCACGCCGCCGAAAAAGTCGAGCTCGAACTTGCCCCCCGTCTGCGCCCCCAGAACCGGCGGGCCCTGGATCGTCAGCGCGAACCGGCTCTCCCGGCCGCTGATGGTGAACTGGGAATTGTCGAGCGGCGTTCGCTTTCCTCGCGCGAGGAAGAGGAGGTCACCGTCCTGCAGCTGCTGGTCGGCCCAGTTGGCGTCGAACTTCAAGTACCCGCTCAGGTCGACGCGGAACTTGCCCCCGAAGAGGCCCGAGCTCAGAAACCCGCTCTCTTCCGGATCCTGGGCGTTGAGCACGTGATCGACTCGTCGCGTATCCAGCTCGTGCAGCACCTCCAGCGCTTGGAGCTGAGCCTCGGTCCGCTGGTTAGCCGGCGGTACTGCCGCCTCGGCCCGCGTGGCCTCGAGCTCCCGGACCAGGGAGTCGAGGAGCCGCTGCTGGTCCTCTTGCACCTGCCGGAGCCGGGCCAGCTCCACCGCGACGGCGGCCGCATCCCGATTCTGGGCGGCGAGCGGCTCCGGCCGGTAGAGCAGAAGGCCCAGACCGAGGAGCCAGAACGGAACTATGGGTCTCAGCCGACGAGCCAGCCGTCGGGGGGTAGTCATGGATCTCGGGTACCACATGGCGTGAGCTCCTCCGGAAGGTCCGCGCTGCCAGCCGGCGGCGCGGAACGTGGGGCGCTGCACCGGGGTGACTCAGCCGGCGGCGTCGATCTGGTAGATGTTCCGCAGTTCCTGAATCATGAGGCGCTCGTCGCCCTTCCAGATGCCTTCGTTGCCCAGGTTGATGTCCGCCAGCGCCCCCCGACCCTTCACTCGACGCATGAAGTTGACGATGGTATCGGCGACGAAATCGGGCTGATCGGTGCCCGCGAAGTGTCCGGCCCGAGGGATGTAGGTGATCTGGACGTCGTCGGTGCCGAGCACGTTGGCGAATCGCTGGGTCTGGGCGGCCGGCATCATGTTGTCGAACTCGCCCCACATGATCAGCGACGGAACGTTGATGTTCTCGTACTGCACCCCTTGCGGGTTGCGCTTGGGATGGTAGGGCAGCAGCAACGCCGGGCTCAGGATCGCGGCCCGGTCGGCCAGGACCCGGCAGTTGTGCATCTTGAGCCGAAGGGTCAGGGAGCGCGCGACATCGGTCACCCCGTCCTGGGTCCGGTTCCGCTCGTAGTCCACGTCCACATAGGGGAAGGTGATGCGCCGCAGATTGTACTGGTTGTACACGTTCGGGTCGTAGACCATGGTCTTGTAGATCTGGACCAGGGTCTGGTCGAACGCCCCGAAGGCGCCGGCGAACATCGCGTCGCCTTCCGGGGTATTGGGAATCATCGAGGCCCGGCCGATGGCCTGGATCTCGTTCACCGGATACCCGTCGAAGGCGATCGCGTCCAGCTGAATGAACGCCTCCAACCGGTCGGGATGGCGCGCCGCATAGTGCGAGTTGATACCGCTCCCCCAGTCGTCCGCGATGAAGGTGAACTTCCGGCCAGGGTATTCGTACTGCATCAGCTTCTCGATGTAGTCAACGTCGTTCCGCCAGTACCACCAGTCGTTCGCGCCGCTGGCCTTCTTCCCGTACATCCGCGGCTTCGAGCTCTCGCCCATGCCCAGCATGTCGATGGAGATGGTCTCGCAAAACCGGGAGACATGGGACTGGATGTCTTCCCACTGCGCCCGGTTGGTCGGCACCCCGTGGAGGAAGAGCACCAAGGGACCCTTGGTGCCCATCTTGGTGTAGGCGATCTCGAACTGGTCGGTCCAGACGTATTCCGGGCCCTTGGGGCCCTGCACCTCGATCAACCCTTCGGCCGGGGCCTGATACTTGTACGTCCCGTAGACCGACTCGCCCGGCTGGCGGTAGATCGAGAGATCGGGCCGGTTCCTGGCCGCACGGACGGGCGCGTGGCTGAGAGCGGAGTAGAGGCTGGACGCCCCGGTAGCCTTAGCGTTCATGGCGAGGACTCCTCTGGAAGGGAAGCGGCAGCGTTGCCGCCGGGCGCCCGCACTCGGCCCACCCCAGGCCCGCGACTCACCCGGTCATTCATATACTTTGCTATGCTGTATTGCCATCGGAGTACATGATCGCTAAAATATGACTAGTACCAATCCTGTCAAGAGACCTCCCCAGTCCAAGCCCTCGTCTCCGGATCCGAGCCGAGGCTTGCGAGTCCCGCCCCAACCGGTTCTTCTGTAGGTTGCGGTGGGAACGGGGTGGGCCCGGAATTCAGGCAGCGGAAAGGAACCGTGGAGGTGTCATGGCGAGGCGCGAGAGGCTCCTGAACATCAAGCAGGCAGCGCAGCTCCTCAACGTGAGCGAAGTCTCGCTTCGCCGCTGGACCGACCGCGGCCGGCTGCCGTGTTTACGGGTGGGGGCAAAAAGGGAGCGGCGGTTCAAGGAGGACGACCTGCTCGCCTTCATGGAAAAGCAGCCGGCTGTGGGGTCCCCGGGCGGATCCGCCGCGGCCTCCGGGGGTCATGTTTTCATCGAGGGACTCACGGTGGAGCAAGGGAGCCACCTCTGTGCGCTCTACGAGACCGACCTGGGGAGGGTAAAGTTGTCGGCCCCCTTCCTGGCGGAGGGGCTTCGCCTGGGCGAGGTGTGCTTTCTGGTGGCGGGCCCTGATGCGGCGGAGGCGATTCTCGTCGAGCTGCGCAAGGTGCGACCCGAGCTGGACGACGACCTGCAGGAAGATCGCTTGATCCTGTCGGACGGGGAGCCGAGCGGTCAGGCGCTGTACGACTACCTGGAGAGAAACTTTCTGGCCGTGACCCTTTCCGGCGGACGGGGCATCCGGGTGGTCGGGGACATGGCCGCCTCACTCAGCAAAGGGATGACGCTCGACGACCTGATGGCCTTCGAGGCCCAATACGATCAGTTCCTCGCCGATCGGTTCCCGGTGGTGAGCCTGTGCCAATATGACGCCCGGAAATTCCCCGGCATTGGCATTCTCCAGGCGTTGAAGTGCCACCGGGACACGTTTCGATTTCCGCTGGCGAGGTTCTTGAGTTAGCGCTCCAGCAGGTCTCGGGGGGCTACCACGATCCCATCGGGGTCGGCATAGAGGTAGCCGCCCGGCGTGAACCGCACTCCCGCGAAGCGGACGGGCACGCCCCGCTCCCCGGTGCCCGCCTTGCCGCTCCTCATCGGTGCCGGGTGGAGCGCCTTGACGCCGAGGGAGGTCGCCGCGATCTCGGTCGAGTCCCGGATGCATCCGTTGATGACCAGCCCGCTCCAGCCGCGGTCGCGCGCGAGGGAGGCCAGCCGCCCACCCACCAGCGCGGTGCGCAGGCTGCCCCCCCCATCGATGACCAGAACCCTTCCCCGCCCCTCGGTCTCCAACACCTGGCGGACGAGCGCATTGTCCTCGAATACCCGGAGGGTTTCGATGGCTCCCGCGAAGGTTCGCTCGCCGCCCCAGTCGCGTAGCAGCGGGTCGGCCACCTGCAGCTCGGGGCCGAACGCGTCACAGAGATCCGGCGTGGTGAACTTCATCCCGGGCCCGCACCGCCGATCACGGTCGAGACTGGGGAGTGGCGGACGGATCTGGGGCCGATACGATGTTCCGCCGCATCCGCTCCAGCTCCGCGCGAATTTCGGCCAGGTCCACCTCCATACGCTCCAGTGACCGCATCAGCTCCACGCTCTCCCGGGCGCCAACCGGGGCCGCAGCAGGCAGCGGCGGTTTCGGAGCGGGCGCGGGACCGGGTCCCGAGACGGCCCGGGTGCGGCGGGGCTCGATGACGAAGTTCCATCCCAGCGCGACGACCAGCAGCACGAGGAGGATCGCCTGAGCGGTCAGGGATTCGACGGTGGGGTAGACTCCCAATGCGGGGAGCCGGGGCGCCCAGGAGACGATGGTGGTCGGAAGGATGCTGCCTTCCTGGAGCTCGGCCACGCCCTTACCGGCGAACACGAAGGCCATGTAGTACAGAAAAGCGCTGGTCACCGCGAAGAACGGCTTGAGCGGAAGCCGGACGCCGAATCGGTTGATCGCGATATAGACCGCCGCCAGCACTACTGACCCTGCGAGGATCCCCCCCACCACCGGCGCCGCCCCTCCGCCCGTGCCGGCGACGAACAGCGCCTTGTAGAAGAGCACGGTCTCGAAGCCCTCGCGGTAGACCGCGAGAAACGCCGCCGAGGCGAGCGCGAGCGCGGAGCCGCTGGTCAGCGCGTCCTGGACCTTACTCCTCACGAACCGGTTCCACTTGGCTACTTCCATCTTCGACAGCAGCCAGTAGCTCACGTAGAACAGCACCACCGTGGCGATCACCATGGTGCCGCCCTCGAGGGCCTCCCGTTTGGCCGGCGTCAGGACGAAGATCGTCTCCAGCGCGAGCGCGGTCAGCAGACTGGCTCCCACCGCCGCCCCGACCCCGATGTGGATGTCCCGCCTCCGATGACCGGCGCCCATCTTGGCGAGGAAGGTCATCAGAGCCCCGACCACGAGAATCGCCTCCAACCCCTCCCGCAGGAGGATCACGAACGACTGGAAAAACAGGTTTACGGGGGACAGGTCGCTGCCTAGCACCCGCTCGGCATTTTCCAGCCCCGCGGCCAGACGGCCGCGGATCGCCTCCAGCTCTGCCGGAGTGGCGCCGCCCGCCGCCCGGGTGCGGAGCGCCGCGAAGGCGGCCTCCAGCTCGCCGGCGAGATCCGGGTTCTTGGCCTTGATCGATCGCTCCACCTGTTCGAAGGTCATGTAGGCGTCGAACGCCCGGCTGGCCGCGGCGGTATCGCCGGTGCGGGCCAGCGCGTAGGCGGAGTCGAGTTGCTTCCGCACCTGGTCGAACACCTGGGCAGAGGCAGTCGCGCTCCCGTCCGACTGGAAGGTTCGCACCGCCGCGATCCGGGCCCGCGCCGAGGGGTGGCCGGCATCGACCAGATGCACCGCAGAGAGGATCGCGTCATCGGACAGCTTCGCCGTGGTGGTGAAGCTGCGGAGAGTGGGAGGCACCTCGCCCAGGGGAGCGGGCAGCCGGAGCACCGAGGAGTACAGCGCCACCGCCCACCGGTCCTCCGGCGAGAGCCGGCCTTCGAAGGTGGGCATGGAGGTGCCGGCGACCCCGATGCTGATCCGGCGGAAGTAGTCCAGTGGAGATAGGCCCCGCCCGCCGGACCAGTCGGCCAGGTTGGAGGGCGGCGGGTTGAGTCCACCGGCCAGGAGACCGTCTCCCCGGCCGAGGCTGCCGTGGCAGCTGGCGCAGTTGGCCCGATAGACCTCGGCCCCCCGGGCCAAGGAGGGCGTCTGATCGGGAATTTCGTCGAGGGCGATGCCGAGGCGGTCGGCGAGGCGGTGAGTCAGGATGGACACCCGGGCGTCCACCGAATCAGGAGAGGCGATGACGGCGACCATCGAGATCAAGCTGTCGATTCCGGCGATGGTGGCGGGTCCCACGTCCGGCGGGAGGAGCGCCGCGGACCGGCGGGCCTCACGCAGGAAGAGGCCGGCCTCTTCTACCTCGGCGGGAGTGACCACCTGTCCGTTCACTACCCCGAGACGATACTCCTGAGCCGCCAGTTGTGTCGTCGCCGCCAGCCGCCGGACCACTGAGACGCGGTCCTGTTGGGCGACCTGGAGTTGAGCCGGAGGTGCCGAAGCCAGGAGGAGGAGTTGTAGGACTCCACCGATGAGAATCATTTTCATCCAGTCTGAGTGCGCTCCTGGATAAAGTAGAGTCGTCTAGTCGGATTTGGAAGAGGGCGGCGCTGCGGGGGCGGGCCAGGCCTGTCATGTCGTCCCCGTCTCACTCACCACCGCCACGGCCCCCGCCGTGGTGGCCGAGTGGGTGAGCGACACTTGGATCCGGAGTGGCCCCTGATTCTCTGCCAGACGAGCGGCCAGCCCGTGTAGCCGGATGGCCGGGCGACCCTCCTCACCCCGGATCACTTCGATGTCCCGCCACCCGATGGCTTGAGCCCCCGGGAGCGACTGCAGGGCTTTGTACACCGCTTCCTTGGCCGCAATGCGGGCGGCTGCGTGGCCCGTGGGGTCCGGTCGGGTCGCCAGAAAGGCGCGCTCGCCGTCGGTGAAGAACCGGGTCATCGCCCGCTCACCCTTGTGGTCGAGCAGTCTGGCGATCCGGTCGAGATCCACCAAGTCCACACCCACCCCAAGCAGGTTCACGTTCCGCTCCACCACGCCTCGACCAGATTCCGGACCGGGGGCGGAACGGGGAGGTAGCCTCCGAGCACCAGCCCGACATAGGTGGCGGCACCGAGCACAACGACAGTCACCAGCCAGACCGGCCAGGTGGGCCTGCGCCAGCCGCGGATCCGTTCGATTTCCTCTCTCCAGCGCCGTTGCTCGGCGAGAGCCGCAGCGTCGAGGGCCAGCCAGGCCGACTCCAGCCGCCTACCGGCGGCTGTGAGAGCGTCGCTCCAGCCGAGCGCCCCTCCGCCCCGATCGCCACGGGCGCCGGCGGCGCGGGCGGCCCGGTCCAGGGCATCCAGCGCCGCCACGAAGGGGGCACCGCCGCTTCCCAGTCGGGCGCAGATGGCCCTGGTGTCGTCCTCCGTCAGCAGGAGCTCACGCAGCCGCCGGCGGGGAAAGCGCGACTCTGCCGCCGCCGCGAGACAATGGGCGTTGACGGCCGCGGTGACCCGGTCCGCCGACGCGGCCACCGCCCGCTCCCAGAGGTCGAGCCACGCGACTCGCCCGACCGACGCGATCGCGTCCTCCCGATCCCCTGCCATCGCGAATGAGCGGCCGGCCCCCGCCAGCTCGAAAATCCCCGTGACCAGCTCGAGGCGAATGTCGTCCAGCGCGACACCCAGGGGGCCCTGGTTCTCGTCGGCAGGAGGATGGGTAAGGCGTCCGAGAGCGGGACCCAGCTCGGGCATGTCCCAGGGCCGGTGGGGGTCGAGGAAGGCGGTCATGAAGCCGGGAGTTGGAGAGTCGCGGGATGATCGTGGCAGGCCTCGTAGCGGCGCACGAACTCCGCCAACGAGTCGGCGGAGAACCGGTCGCGGGGGATGCCGGTGGCGGCCACCGCCCGCTCGATGGCCTCCGGCGTCCCCTCCACCTCGATCAGCTGATCCATCCGGGGAAACCACTCCAGCCGCACCATTGCTCCCGCTACCTGGTAGACCTCCACCTCTCGGTCGATGGTGTGGACGATGGCATAGCCGAGTGATCGGAGGAGCCCGCCGGGCGAGGCGGACCCCGCCGCGATCGGAAGCTCCAGCTCCTCCCGCTGCTTGTACCCTTCCGGCGAGCGCCGCACGGGACCCTTCCACCCGAGGATCGCGTCGATGGGTCCGTGCTGCAGGTGGTAGCTCCGCACCCGGAGCACCTCGCCCCGAGCCTGCAATTCGCCGTCGCGATCGTACCGCTCATCGCGCAGGTGGCCCTGGAACGTGAGCCTGGCGCCCGCAGCCAGCAGCCTCCGCCGCACGCCGGGCGGATCATACAGGACCGCCTTGAGCTCCAGCTCCTCAGCCACGTCGTCCCGCGGTCACGCCAGGATGGCCTCGAGCACCCGACCGGTATCACTGAGGTCCTCGAACACCGCGTGTGGAGCACAGGCCTCCAGGTCGGCAACCGAATGGGAGCCGGTCGCCACCGCCACCGCTCGCGCCGCCACGCCGAGGCCACAGGTCACGTCGGCGGGGGTATCACCGATGATGACGATTTCCGATCCGACGGGGAGGCGTCCGAACCAGCGCTCTGCCCGGCGCGCGGCGATGGGCGGGAGCTCGGAGCGCTCCGCGGAGTCCGACCCGTAGGCTCCCACTCGAAATCGGCGGGGATCGATCTGTCCCGAGCGGAGCTTCAGCGCCGCCCCGTCGGCGAGGTTGCCGGTGAGGAGGCCGAGCACCACGCCGGGGTCGGCCTCCAGCCGGTCGAGGAGCGACGGGACGCCGGGCATGACGGTGGTCCGGCTGGTCGGCTGCCCCAGCTCCCTGGCGAGCAGCTCCACGTAGCGGATGCCGATGGCCCGGACCCGCTCGGAGCCGCTCGGCTGGGGGTGGCCGGCGACGTGGAACAGCTCCGCGACGATCTGGGGGTCGGTCTTCCCGTCGAACCGGACCTGATCGAAGGCCGCCCACTCGCCGATCTCCTCCCGCAGCGCGGCGAGAATAGCGCGACGGCCGGCACCGGCCGTGAGCAACAGGGTGCCATCGATGTCGAAGAGGACCAGCTTCCGGGTCATCGTTGCTCCAGACGCCGCACCGCGACGATCCGCTCTCGCAGCGCGGCGGCGCGGGTCCCCGGGAGCCACGACTCCTGCACCATCCCGCCGCGGGCGATGGTGGCGTGGATCAGGGTGTCGGCCTCGCCCGCGAAGGCGACGTGGGTGATGCCGCCTCCATCGCCCCGAAAAAAAAGCAGATCCCCCGGGCGGGAGGCCTCCAGCGGCACGGCGGCCCCCTGCTCGACCTGCTGGGACGTGTTGCGCGGAAGGGCGAGGCCCCGGGCCGCGAACGTGGTCTGCACCAATCCGGAACAATCCACGCCCCATGGCGTGACACCGCCCCACAGGTAGGGCGCGCCCCCGAAGCACTCCGCCGCCCAGCGCTCCGGCGCCCGCGTCCGGGCGCTGCGCCGGACTTCGTCCACCGAGGGGATGGCGCCCGCCACCAGCCGGCCCGAGCGCCCGTCCGGCAAATGCACCGCCTCCCCCTCCACCACCACCCGGGCCCGGAGTGGCAGCGGAAGGGTGTCGCTCCCGACCCGGAGGGTACCGCCCAGACTCCATCCGGCCGACCGCTCCCGCCAGCGGCCGGCCGCCTCCAGGCTGACCTCCTCGACGTATCCGCCGTGGACCCAGCCCTCGTAGCCATCGAGGTGGTGGCGAATCCGCCTCCAGTCGCCCGACTGGTCAAGCACCTCGCCGGTCTCGCCCAGGACCAGCTGGCTCACCTGCTCCGCCCGAACTCGAGGCTCTCCCACGAGGGGGGCGATGGCGACGCGCGCGATGACGGCGGAGCTCAAGAGGCGGGCGGTTCCTTCGCGGCGCACTCCCGGCAGAGGGTGACTCCGCGGAAGGTGCAGATCAGGCAGATGAAGGTTCCGCACCGGGCGCAGGGGTAGCCCTCGGAGGCTCGTTCCTCGCGGCCGCAGGCGCGGCACCCCATGGCGTCATGTTCTTGTAGCTCGGGCACGGTGTCCTCAAGAGGTGAGAGCGTACCGTTTGATCTTGTTGATCAGGGTCGCCCGCGAGATCCCCAGCTCGAGCGCGGCACGGGTCCGGTTGCCGCCGTGGTGCTTCAAGGTCCGCTCGATGTGCTGGCGCTCGAGGTCCTCCAGACTGAGCGGCGTGTGGCGCCGATCACCGATGCCCGGCCGGGCCCGGAATTCGCCGGGCAGGTGCTCCACACTCACAGCCGGCGCTCCGAGGCCGAGAATGAGCGCGCGCTCGAGCACGTTCCGCATCTCCCGCACGTTGCCGGGCCAGGGATAGACCAGGAGGCGCTCGAGCACTTCGCTGGTTAGCGTCGGCGGACCAGCCGGCAGCTCGGCCCGAAGATCGGCCATGAGGCGGGTGATGAGCGCCAGGCGGTCTTCCCGCGACCGATCGCGCAGCGGCGGCAGCATGAGCGGCATCACGCTCAGCCGGTAGTACAGGTCCTCCCGGAACCTGCCCCGCTCCACCTCGACCTGGAGATCCCGGTTGGTGGCCGCCACCAATCGTACGTCGACCGTGAGCTCCCGGGTCCCCCCCAGCCGGCGAAAGGTCTTGGTCTCCAGCACCTTGAGCAGCTTGGGCTGGAGCTCGGGCGCGAGGTCGCCGATCTCGTCCAGGAAGATGGTTCCCCGATCCGAGATTTCGAACAAACCCTGCTTGCGATCCTTCGCGTCGGTGAACGCCCCCCGCTCGTGCCCGAACAGCTCGGAATCGAGAAAGGTGGCATTGAGGCCGGCGCAGTTGACTTCGACGAACGGCGCCTTGGCCCGGGGGCTCAAGTCGTGGATGAGTCGAGCCACCCAACCCTTCCCCGTGCCGCTCTCCCCGGTCAGGAGCACCGTGGTCCGCTCGCTTTGCGCCAGCAGGCCGACCTGGTGCGCGAAGTCCTGCATGGCCGAAGAGGTTCCCAGCGAGTCGAGCCCGTGTCCCGGGGCGGTCTGCATCAGCAGGGCCTCGTTGATCCGCCGAAGCCGTGACTTATCCGCTACCCGGGCGGCCGCGGCGGCCAGGTGCTCCAGATCCACCGGCTTGGTGAGGAAATTCTCCGCTCCGAGCTGCATGGCGCGGACCGCGGTGGGGACGTCGCCCTCGCCCGTCAGCAGGATCGCCGCGGCGTCGCGTTGCCGGAGCTGCTCCAGCACCTGCATCCCGTCCATGCCGGGAAGCCGGAGGTCGAGAATGACGACGTCGGGCGACACCCGGTCGTAGGTGGCCAGCCCCGCCTCGCCGGTCAGCTCACGGATGACCTCGTAGCCGAGGTGCTCGAAATAGTTGCCAATGCTGCGCAAGACGTCGACATCGTCGTCGATCAGCAACACCGATCCGGCCATGCGGACACCTGGGAAGGAGCCACCAGCGATTTTGGGGAGGCCGGCCCGCACCCAACGCCAAGGAGCGAGGGAGATCGGCCGGGGGGGACCCACCAGAAACTAGTCAGTCTCCCGGTCCGCGCCATGCCTCAGGACACCGGGGGCACCATGATGCGGATCGCCCCGGGGACTACCCTGACGCTGAAGGGAGTCTCGCCCCCGGGCTCGCCATCGAGTTGGACCGGCTGCACCGGAGTGGTCTCCACCCGGATCTCCCGTCCGCGAGCGTAGCCCACGTAGGTCTCTTCGCCGCCCCGGTCAGGGCCCTCCCGCAGGAGGTCCCAGACCGCGCGAACACTTTGGCCGAAGCTGTTGGCCCGGACCACCACGACATCCAGAAGACCGTCGTCGGGCCGGATGCCGGAGCCAAGCCGGACGTAGGGAGGAATCACCTCGCCGCAGTTCGCGATCAGGACCATCGCGGCCACCGCGTCATACTCGACCCCGTCGATGGTGATCAGATGTTCGGCGGTTCGAATTTCACCGATCAACCGCAGCGTGGTGGCCACGTAGGCGCCCATACCCCAACGGCGCTTGTGCTCGGAGGCGGTCGCGGCCATGACTCTCGCATCGTACCCCGCCCCGCAGGCGACCGCGAAGTAGTGCGGCCCGTCCGCCCGCTCCATCCGCCCCAGATCGAACCGGCGCGGGCGCCCGGCCGCCAGGGCGTGCGCCGCCCGAGCGGGTGAGGCCGGGATCCGGAGGTTCCCGGCCAGCAGGTTGCCGGTGCCGCCGGGAATCACGCCCAGCGCGACCTCGGTACCGACCAGCGCCGCGGCGGCCTGCATGGTGGTGCCGTCCCCACCGAACACCGCCACTACGTCGAATCCCTCGGCCACCCCGTATTCCGCCAGCCGCCGGGCATCGCCCGGCCCCCCGGTGGCCAGCACCTCGGCCGTCCAACCGGCCCGGTGGAGGGTCCGCATGATCGCCCCCACCGAGCGGGCCCGGGTGCGCGCCGCGGCCGGATTGGTAATGAGCAGGACACGAGGCACTAGAACTCCCGCTCCCACAGGATGTCGAAGCCGATCTGATAGGGGTTGGTGTTGATCAGCCGGTTGCTCAGTCCGAAGGTGCCGCACGACTGGAAGGTCGGCTCGATGCTGCTCTGCATCTTCCACTCGCGGCTGAAGCGAAACTCCAGGCTGGCGCCGAGGTTCCGGTAGCTGAGCTGGCTGAAATCGGGACAGAAGCCGGCATTGAACGTGAGGAAGGTCTTCCTGCCGATCTGCCA
>Ga0326597_10002525_pt1 | contig 27253 bp, 17 predicted proteins | sample RVTome_12_FD_203789 | JGI IMG/M metagenome (GOLD analysis project Ga0326597, IMG submission 203789) | Soil microbial communities from uranium-contaminated site in the Upper Colorado River Basin, Wyoming, United States - RVT100D185 | ecosystem: Environmental > Terrestrial > Soil > Contaminated >... | reverse complement strand
CCTGCCCCGCCACCCACCCCCCATCTCGACCCACCCTGCCCCAAACGACCCCCTGCACGCCGTCGGCTTCCCGCTCCGCACACTCTGACCGGGGAGGAACCGACGATTATGGTAGAGGCGTGGCGTCTTGACTAATCGTTTCTTGAGGTTGCCGAAGAACGGCGGCAGGCGACGGATGAGGAAGGCACCCTCGAGAAAATCGCAGTAGCGCAGAACCGTCTTGTGATCCAGCGCCAGGGCGGCGCCGAGCTGAGAGGCATTGAGCGGCTGGCCGTGGACGGCGGCGAGCATGGCCAGCAGCCGCATCGTGTGCGGCGGCCTAGCGGTCAGACCCCAGGTGGGGAGGTCGCGGGTCGCCAGCGTCTCCAGGTAGTCCCCCTGCCACTCTGGGAACATCCCGGCCAGCAGAATCCCGCCATCCGGATATCCGCCGCGCAGCCAGAGATCATCAAGCTGGGCCGCCTTGAGCTCGGGCAACACGAACGGGGTCATCCGCACCAGGCCGAGCCGCCCGGCCAGGGACTCGGAGACATTCGCCATCAACGCCGGGGAGACCGAGCTGAGGAGCAGGAAGCGGCCGTTGCGCTTACGATCGGCGTCGATGGTCCCACGCAAGCGGGAAAAGACCTTCGGCGCCTGCTGGGCCTCGTCGATGACCACCAGCCGCTTCCCGACCGCCAGCGCCTCCCACTCGGCATCGAGGCGCGCCTCGCTCCCCTCGCTCTCCATGTCGAAGTAGGCGCCACCCAGCTCCCGGGCAAGGGTCGTCTTGCCACACTGCCGCGGCCCGACGATCCCGACCGCCGGAAACTTCCTCAGCTTGTCACGCACCTGGCGCCGGTAGATGCGGGAGATCATGCCTTGCAATACGGGAATCCATTCCCAGATTGCAAGCCCCTGCACCGCCGCCAGAGCCGCGTCCCTGGCTCCACTCGACAGGCGTCCGACTACGAATCGAGAGGTCGGAGGTCCAAATCCAGCAGGGCGCCGCCGGAGTTTCGATGAATCGCCCTGGGGCGGGATGGCGTTCCACCACGACACGTGGTTGTACCGCTGCTTCTCGTCGACGATCGAAGGCGGACTCTTCGTTCGCGGGTCGAGGCGGTCGGCCTGCTCGGTGGCCCAGGTGATCCACCGTTGTACCTTGCTCCCCGCTTCGATCTCTCGGCCCCCGGCTGGCGCTGAATCTATGACGGCCTGCACGTATTGGTGGATGCGCTGGCTCGCATGCCAGCGGTCCGCCTCCTCGTCCAGCGCCTTGACGCGTTGCTCTTCCTGACGGATCAGCGGAATCTTGACGGCCCGCTCCCTCTCCCACGCCTCCTGCTTTCGGCGTTCCTCGTCACGGCGTTCCCGATCCGCCCTCAGCCCATCCGCGATTCTGAGTACGGACGCGACGACCCCATTCAAGCAGGCCTCTATGCGTAGGGACTCCTCGGTCTTTCGCACGAGGGAGCGGACGAACAGCCCGAGGCCGTGGGATTCCGTCTTGGCGCGGGTGATCTCAACCGCACCGCCGATACCGCTCTGCGCGAGCATTCGTTCCAGCTCGGCGAGGTCGGCGGCGGTGAGCGTCTCGTTCGTACGCAGCTTCCGGATCGTGACGTGGTCCTGGTGATCGCGCAGGAAGGCCCGCGCCTTGGCGCGGAAGTTCTCGAAGTCGCCAGACACCCCGAAGCCGGGCAGCTCGATGCTCGTCTCGCGTCCCATCTCATCCTCGAAGTCGGTGTAGATGGGTTTGCGCCGGCGCTTCTCAATGAACTGGACGAGGGCGCGCAGGCGGCGGCGCACCGTCTCCAGCATCGGGGTCGTGACGTCCTGCCACCACTCCTCCGTCTGCACCTCCTGAATCAACGCCATCTGCTCGCGGACCATGGGGATGGCCGACTTCTCCTCCGGCAATCCGGCGATGGCCCGCACCGGGTCGCGCAGCCGTTCGAAGGCGGGCGCGGAGCGCAGCAGCGCCAGTTGCAGATTGAGGATGAGGAGGTCGAAGCGCTTGCACTCTTCCGCCTCGGGCACCAGCTCCGACGGTAATCCAGCGACCTCGTGTGCAAGCTCGCCGTGGGCCTCGTCCGACAACGTCGTCCACGCCGCGGCCTCGGCGTATCGCTCCACCCACTGCCGCTTGGGCCGCACCACGAAGTTGTCCAGGTTCATGGCGGCGACTTCGCCGTGCAGAAGATCCGCCGTCGCCCGCCTAACTTCGGCGTCGGCCTTTTGCGCGCCGAAATGGGCGTGGGATTCCTTGGCCATGGAGCCGTCCTCGGCGGCCACGAGTCGCCGATCCAGCTCGCCGATCAACGCCAGCCGCGCCGTGAACAGCCGTTTCCCGAGGGACGCTCCGAGCGCCCCCTCGGTGGTCTCCGGGTTCTGGCTGAAGAACTCCAGGTTCTGGCCGTAATCGAACAGGTAGAAGAACCCCTTGTCCTGCCCCGGCGCGAAGAGATCCGGGCAAAGCCGGGTCCCGCGCCCCAGCATCTGCCAGAACTTGGTCTTGGAGCGCACCAGCTTGAAGAAGACCAGGTTCACCACCTCCGGCACATCGATGCCCGTGTCCAGCATGTCGACCGAGATGGCTATGTGCGGCGGTTTGTCCTTGATCGAGAAGGCGTCGATCAAGCTCTGGGCGTACTCGGTCTTGAAGGTGATCACCCGAGCGAACGCACCCAGGTAGTGCGGGTAGTGCGCGTTGAATCGCTCGGCGATGAACTCGGCGTGGGCCCGGTTCTTGGCGAACAGGATCGTCTTGCCCAGCCGGTCCCCGCTCGCCACCTTCAGCCCGCGGGTCATGAGGTGGGCTAGCACCTTGTCCACGGTGTCCTTGTTGAACAGCCACTGGTTGACCGCCTCCGCCGCCACGCGCTCGGGCACGTCGCCTTCCTCGTCCCACTCCAGGGCATCCCACTGCTCTTGTTCGTCTTCCGACAGCTCGTCGTACTTGATCCCCTCCCGCGGATACTTGAGCGGCACCGACACCGCCTTGGGCGGCACCAGGAACCCATCGGCCACCGCCTCCTCCAGGGAGTAGGCGTCGGTCGGGACGCCGTTCTCCAGGTCGAACAGGCTGTAGGTGTTGCGGTCCACCTCGTCCTTGGGCGTGGCCGTGAGCCCCACCAGCAGCGAGTCGAAGTAGTCGAAGATCGCCCGGTACTTCTGGAAGACCGAGCGGTGGGCCTCGTCGATGATCACCAGATCGAAGTGGCCGACACCGAAACGGCGCTGGCTGTCGAGCGTCTCGTCGATCAGCCCCATCATCGTCGGATAGGTCGAGACGAACACCCGTCCTTCCGTCTCCCTCTCCGTGACCAGGTTCACCGGCGCGGCGTCGGGGAGATGGTGCCTGAAGGCGTTGACCGCTTGCCTTACCAACGCTACCCGGTCCGCCAGGAAGAGCACCCGCTTGACCCAGTTGCAGCGCATCAGCAGGTCGGCCAGGGCGATCACCGTGCGCGTCTTGCCCGCGCCGGTGGCCATCACCACCAGGGCCTTGCGATCCCGGTCCTGCTCGAAGGCCTCGCCGATCCGGCGGATCGCCCGCGTCTGGTAGTAGCGCTCGACGATCGCCTCGTTGATCTCGGCCGCCGCCAGCGGCCTTCGGCTGGCCCGCCGCTGAATGAGCAGCTCTAGCTCCGCCTGCTTGTAGAACCCCTGCACCTGGCGCGGCGGATAGCCGGTGTCGTCCCACAGCCAGTGGTCGTAGCCGTTGGAGTAGAAGATCACCGGCCGCCGGCCGAACTGGCGCTCCAGGCAATCGGCATAGAGCTTGGCCTGCTGCTGGCCGGCCCGCGGATCGCGGCGTGTCCGCTTGGCTTCCACCAGGCCGAGTGGCTTGCCGTCGTCGCCCCAGAGCACGTAATCCACGAAACCCGCACCGGTCTCGTTCGGCATCCCGGTGACCGGGAACTCGCGGTCTTCCTCCCGGTCGAGCGCCCAGCCCGCTTCCTTCAGCAGGAGGTCGATGAAGTAGTCGCGGGTCTGGGCCTCGGAGTAGTCGTGAGTGTCCGGCTCCGCCGCGCTGGCCCGCTTCGCCTCGGCCACCGCGGCCCGCAGGCGCCGCAGCTCCGCGTCCAGGGCTGACTTGTCCGCCAGCAGGACGGAGAGTCGCTCGTCGCGCTCCTGCAGCTCGCTCGCCAATCGTTGCAACTGTTCGACGGTCTGCCTGGGGACCGGTGCGACCTTGGGCAGCGCACCGGCATCGAAGGCCACGCCGCGCGCCGGCTTCACCCCCCGCGCATAGGTCCGGGCCAGCCAGTAGCCCACATGGAACAGCTCGCGCACCGCCGCCAGTGCGTCCGCCTCGGGCACGGGGCGATGGCTGTGCACGGCGCGGTTGCCCAGCGTGTTGATCACGCGCGCCTTGCTGAACACCGCCTCGCCCGCGGCCTGCTTGAAGCTCGGCTCGTGGATCAGCGCGGAGAGGTTGTCCTGGTAGGGCAGCCTCAGCGCCGCGTCGTGCTTGTAGGCCCAGCTCACCGCCAGCTCCAGCGCGCGCCGCGCGTAGAAGCAGGCCGTGCGCGGATCGGCATGCACAGCCGCCTCGGCCTTCGCGGCGGCGTCGAACACCGCTGCCCATTCGCGCTGGAGGAAGGCGAACTGGCTCATGGCGTGGAGCATTCCTCCAGCAGATCGAAGAGCGAGACCGCCTCCACGCCCTCGGCGAGCGGGAAGCGCTCGACGCCGCCGTAGACCACCAGGCGCCGTTCCGGGCGGACGGTGTCGCAGGCGGCATGAAAGCCGTGCTCGAGCTTCGGCGCGAGTCCGCGCTTGATCTCGATCGCCCAGGGCTTGCGATGGCCGGGAAGCTTCAGCAGCAGGTCGATCTCGGCGCCGGTCGCGGTGCGGAAGAACCAGGCCTCGGTGCCGTCGGGCGCGGCGGCGATCAGCGACTCGATCGCCAGCCCCTCCCAGCTTGCGCCGGCCACCGGGTGCGCGAGCAGCGCCTCGCGCTCGCCGATGCCGAGCAGCGCGTGCGCCAGCCCGCAGTCGCGGACGTAGACCTTGGGCGACTTGACCAGCCGCTTGCGGACGTTGCCGTGCCACGGCGCGAGGCGGCGCACCAGGAGCAGGTCGACGAGCAGGTCGAGGTAGGAGGCGACCGTCTTGCCATCCACGGCGAGCGCGCGGGCGAGCGCCGCGGCGTTGAGCAGTCCTCCCTGCTGGTGCGCGAGCATCGTCCAGAGGCGGCGCAGGGTCTCCGCCGGAATGCGCGGCCCGAGCTGCGGGATGTCGCGCTCGAGGTAGGTGCGGATGAAGTCCGTGCGCCAGCGCAGGCTCGCGGCATCCGAGGCGGCGAGCAGACTCTCCGGGAACCCGCCGCGCAGCCAGAGTGCGTCGAGCCGCTTGCGACCGGCCTCGCCGGCGTCCAGCGGGGCGAGCTCCAGGTAGCGGATGCGCCCGGCGAGCGACTCACTCGACTGTTTGAGCAGGTCGATCGACGCGGAACCGAGGACGAGAAAGCGGCCGTTGCCCCGCCCGCGCCGCCGTCCCGCGTCGATGAGCCCCCGCAACGTCTGGAAGAGCTGCGGCGCGCGCTGGATCTCGTCGAGGATGACGAGCTTGTCCGCGTGCTGCGCGAGGTAGAGCTCGGGTTCGGAGAGCTTCGCCCGATCGGCCTCGGATTCGAGATCGAGGTAGATCGCCGCCCGCGTCCTCGCCACTTCATGCGCCAGCGTGGTCTTGCCCGTCTGGCGTGGTCCGAGCAGCGCCACCGCCGGGGCCTCGGCCAGGGCGGCGGTGAGGGACGGGAGCAGGCGCCGGGGAAGCATCCGTGCAATTATGGAGCGCCGCTCCAGAAATGCAAGGGAGAGCTACCGCCCGTCGGGAGGGTCTCCGGCCAGACGCCAATGAACCCGCCACCCATGGCTATAGCTCTCCCCGGAAGGCGCGGTGCTGGAGGGATGCGAAGAGGGCGTCGAGTTCGGTGAGGGAGGCGCGGTCGGCATTCCTAACGATGCCGATAGCGGCAAGTCGGCGTGCAAACTCCCGTTGGGAGGCCAGCGGCGGCACTGCGATCGGCGTGCGTCACACTTCCGATACGCTGATGGTGTTCAACCCAGATGTTGTCTTCCCAGCTCGGAGCAAATGACGTCTGCCACCCGGCGAGTTGAGATACTCACAGGCGTAAAGTGGGACCACACTCGCGCCCGCGAATCTGGCACGAATGATGTGGTTCTGATGGAGACAGCCGGCGATCGAACCGTCCCACAACGCACCCCGACCGATCTCAGCAGGATTGCCGTGCCCTTCGACAATCAAGAGGTCGCCCGTGAGTAGCGTGGTGCGGGCAATCTCCGCATCGGTTGCTCGTATCGTCTTGATTTCGGTAAGGTCCAGGTACCCTCGATAGACATTGGCGACTCGAAGATATGGCGCCTTCCGCGGAAGATTCTTCCGTGCGGTTGTGACCTGCAGTCCACCCTGCACATCCGCGACGTCACCAATGCGCAGGATGGACCAACCCTTCGAATTCGTGGCGGGGTCGCCGAACATGTCGAGGAAGATGGACTGGGTGAGGGTGTCGAGCTGGGCGAGGGCGGCGCGGCGCTTGGCCCGCAGCGCGTCCGCTTTGTCCAGGATCTCCGCAATCCGCCGCTGCTCGGGAAGGGGGGGGAGCAACAAGCGTTGCCTGTAGGCATCTTCCCGGTTGAGCCCGGGGACAGCGGCCGCTCGGTTGAGCTTGTTCAGGCTGAGCGAGGCAAGTCGGTAGGCAAGCCACCGCAGATCCGCCTGCGTGGCCGTCTCATCAACGTAGTACGTGGTGTCAATCGGCCAGCACGCGCTTGTTGAGTAGTTCACTTCACCGAAAGAGCCCTTGCGACCAACCACGATAGTTGGGCCAGCAGTGAGGGCCTCGTCGTGAGCACCGACCTGACCGTTCGACCCGAACACAGGCACGTTTCCGCCCGCGCGAACTGACTCGGGGAGGCTCTTCCCGTACTTGAGCTCGCACACTTCGCCGAGCGACACCTGAGGCCAACTTCTGGGTGAACCACTCATCCCAGCATCCCCTCGAGCTCCTTCATCCCCCGCTGAATCTCCTCCTCTAGCTTCGAGAGGTCGGCCAGGATCTCCTTCGGCGCGCGGTGCTCGACCGCCTCATGCACCACTTCCTTGTAGCGGTTGAGCGAGAGGTCGTAGCCCTCGGCGGCGATGTCGGCCTTGGGCACGCAGAAGCTCTGGGCGGTGCGGGGGCGGTCGCGCTCGGCGGCGTCGCGCTCGGCCCGGCGGGCGAGGACGCCGGGGAGGTTGTTCTTCCCGTGCTCCTCCTCGGTCAGGGGCGCGGCCGGGGTCGGGCCGAGCTTGTCCTCGGTCAACAGCGGCGTGCGCTTGTCGTCGAGGCTCCAGCCGTCGGCGGCCACGTCGTAGAACCAGACGTGGTCGGTGCCGCCGGAGTTGGTCTTGGTGAACAGCAGGATGGCGGTGGACACGCCGGCGTAGGGCCGGAAGACACCGCCCGGGAGCTTGACCACCGCGTCGAGCTTCTGCTCTTCGACCAGCATCCTTCGCAGTTCCTTGTGCGCCTTGCTGGAACCGAACAGCACGCCGTCGGGCACGATCACCGCCGCGCGCCCGCCGGGCTTCAGGAGCCGCAGGAAGAGGGCGAGGAAGAGCAGCTCGGTCTTCTTGGTCTTGACGATCTGCAAGAGGTCCTTGGCGGTGTTCTCGTAGTCCAGGCTGCCGGCGAAGGGCGGATTGGCCAGCACCAGGGTGTACTTCTCCTCCTCACCCCCGTGCTCCTGGGCCAGGGAGTCGCGGTAGCGGATGTCCGGGTTCTCCACGCCGTGCAGCAGCATGTTCATGCTGCCGATGCGCAGCATGGTGTTGTCGAAGTCGAAGCCGTGGAACAGGCCGTGGTGGAAGTGCTCGCGCAGCTTCGCGTCGTGCAGCAGGTTCGGATGCCGCTCGCGCAGGTACTCGCCCGCCGCCACCAGGAAGCCCGCCGTGCCGCAGGCCGGGTCGCAGATGACGTCGGTGGGCTGCGGCGCGGTCAACTCCACCATCAACCGGATGATGTGGCGCGGCGTGCGGAACTGGCCGTTCTGCCCGGCGCTGGCGATCTTGCCGAGCATGTACTCGTAGAGGTCGCCCTTGGTGTCGCGCTCCTCCATCGGCACCTCGTCGAGGAGGTCCACCACCTTGGCCAAGAGGGCCGGCGTGGGGATGGTGAAGCGCGCGTCCTTCATGTGCTGGGCGTAGGTGGAGCCGTCGCCGCCCAGGGTGCGCAGGAAGGGGAAGAGGTGCTCGCCCACCACCGTGAACATCTCCGCCGGGGCGAAGTGCTTGAACCGCGACCAGCGCAGGTCCTCGAAGGGGCGGCCCCCGTCCTTACCAATGCCGTCCTCGCCCTCGGGGAAGACGCGGCGCTCCATGGGCCGCTTCAGCCGCGCGGACTTTTTCTCCTCCAGGGTGTGGAGGTCGTCGAGCCGGCGCAGGAAGAGCAGGTAGGTGATCTGCTCGATGACTTCGAGGGGATTGGAGATCCCCCCGGACCAGAAGGCGTTTCAGATGGCGTCGACTTGGCTGCGGATCGGGCCGGTGAGCATCGGGGAGTCCTTTCGTCCGCGGTCATCGAGGCGCAGCCATCGGGCCGCTGCCACAGGTGGTTTTGATTCTGGTCACGGCCGGAAACGGGCTCACCCCGCCTCCTCCCCGGAGTTCGCCGACGGTGACGCGCCATTGTGGGACATCCAGCAAACGACTGCGACGGTCACACCGCGGTCACGCATGGCCGAGCTGTTCCACGACCACAGCCGCCTCGGAGGTCACGCAACGAATTCGCCTGATGCGATCGAAGATACGGTGATCACCGAACTCCGCCTCGCGCATAAGCGATTCGGAGAGGCCACGGTCTTGCAAGCTCGGCCGGCCGAAGCACGGCTTGCGGTGGACCGCCGGCGATCGCTAACACCAATCTAGCCTCCGCGTGTCGCCCGTCCGTGGGGATCAGCGCGCGGGTGCGCTCCCACAGGTCCTTAGTGCATGCAGTAGTTGGCTCGCACGGGTGCGCCTAATCGCCTCCGACGGCTACACGCCTCACAACCCGTCACCTTCCACGTGTTGCCCACTCGCGGCATTCAGCCGGTGACAATCTTCCTTCGACCTTCGACCTTCGACCTTCGACCTTCGACCTTCGACCTTCGACCTTGGGCCTTCGTGCCCTTCGCACCCTTCGTGGTTCCCCCGCTCCCTGCCTCCCGCTGAAACCCCACGCGCCGCGTCTTCTCCACCGGCGGCTCCTCAGCACCCGCAGGGCGTCGAAGATGACCTTGAATTGGGCGTCGTGCCGCTTCTCGAGCTCCTCGACCTTGCGCACCGGGTCTCTGTGGGCGACGAGCATCTGCCGCCCGCTTGCTACGCAGGACGCTGGCGAGCATAGCCGCGCCCTGCTCGGTGAAGGTGTCGGGTGGATAGCGCCGGCCGCGCCAGGCACTTGAGGTCGCGGATTGCGACCTCCTTGTGCTCGTCCTGAGCTGGGTCGCGGGGTGGGCGATGGATTCCGGCAGGTGGTCACGCAGATCGCCGATGGCGAGAACGGCGGCGTGATGATGCACGAGTTCCCCCCGAAGTACCGGGCCGCCGTCCGGGAGTGCTCGGAATCGGCCGCCGATCGTCAACGCCTCCAACCCCCTGTTCGCCAGCAGGCTAACGGCCCTGCCGGCGCTGCAGCCGGTCCACCAGCAGCCCATCTGGGAGCGGTTCGCGACCGACTTCGTGCACCGCTCAGAGGGGCAGGCTGACGATGTGGATCGTGGTGCCGACCTTCAGGCCGAGGCGCAGGGTCTTGGCGGACTGCGCCTCCTTGTCACCGGGGAAGAAGAGGTAGCCGTGGGCGAGCTCACCGCGGCCGACGCGGCGGTTTTGCAGGGATTGCCGCGCGAGGTCGTTGCTCACCTGGCTCCCGAGGCTGTCGTAGCGCGTGGCGCCGCCGCCGACGGCGCCGAGCAGGGCGGCGGGCTTGGCCGCGCCGAGGAAGGTCTCGCCGACCTCCACCTTGCCCTTCACCCGGCGATACGCCTGATCAGCGGTGAGCAGGGGCCAGGCATTGCCGCCGGCGTCGACGAGCAGGGTCTGGCCCGGCACCACCTCGGCCAGGTCGCCGCTCTGGTTGTCGATGACGAAGCGCACCGGCAGGAGCCCGGCGCCGCGGATGTCGAAGCCGAAGACCTCCTTAACCTCGCGCTGATCGACATAGGGCCGGGCCACGAGCTTCACCCCGGCCACCTCCACGTGGTCCGCCTGGGCCTCGGGCAGGGGGATCGGCGCCACCCGCTCACCGTACGTCGCACACCCGGCGACCAGCACCGCCACCAGCCAGGCGACGACCGTGCCCAGGAGCATCCGTGCCCCTGACCGGCGCCGCCCCATCCCACGCGGCGGGGCGTCGACTGCACATTGGAGGTGGGAAGAGCGCGGGTGCATGACGGCCACTCCAGCGACCACAAGTAAAAGAATAGCGCACCAACCGAGAGCCTTGTGAGGAACCGCGGCAGGCACCGCCCGCGACGTGAATGGACCGGGCGCTCATCGACGGCCGGTGGCGTTGCTCGGGGAGGATCGGCCGTGGTGTGCTGATCCGGCCCCGTCACCCCGACCTTCTCCGGCGAGAAGAGAGGGCGCCATTCATCCGCGGCCTCCGGCTGCGAGTATCAGCGGAAATGACGCCTGAAGCCCGGAACCACGCCATCCGTAGGCCCGGGAGGCGGGCGCTCCCGGGTCTGATGGAGGGCGAGCCGTAGGGTGCACCAACCGTAGGGCGGCGCACCGGATCCGACTCAACGCGGCGGGTTGGGGCGCGGTGCGCCTCGCGTTGCTCGGCCGCACCCTACAAGGGGGACGCTCCATTCGTAGGGCGGGCTTCAGCCCGCCGGACGCCGTCACTTTTTGAGAAGCTGGCGTCGGCCGACTGAAGTCGGCCCTACAAATGGGCGCCAGGCCCACCAGCAAGAGCACTGCACCTTATTTCCGCTGATCCTCTGCGGCACATGCGGCGCGACGACGCCAGACGGCGAGGTAGACCACCAGGTTGAGGACGACTACCGCGCAGCCGAGGACGAGCTCGACCTCCCGGGTGAGGGCCGCCGGGTAGAGGATGGGCAGGAGGTAGCGCTCGATGAAGCCGCCGGAGTAGCCGGCGGCACCGCTGGCGCGGCGCAGCGCGTTCTCGAGGGGGGTGAGCGGACAGAACCACCCGAAGAGTTCGACGGCCGCACCCCAGGCCGCCGCGGGAAGGTGGGCCCATGGCACCCAGCGCCAGCGGAGGGCGAGCACACCCCCGAGGAGCGCGAAGCCGATGAACGCGAGATGGGTGAGGACGACGAGGTCGGCGAGGGCGCGATAGAGCATCGGGCGACCCGTCATCCGCAGGAGAGGCTCGCGTCGGGCCGCAGCCGAGGGTGCTCCGCTGCCTGCTTGCGCCGGTCCGCCGCCAGGGCGGTCATGGGGCCATTCTTTCGCCGGCACCGCGCGCCGGCAGGGATCGCCACAGAAACACCGCGGCCAGGGCGTAGAGCGCCGCCGCGGCGGTGTTGAGCGCCCGGAACCCGAGGCTGGTGGCGAGTAGGGTGGCGCCCACCGCGCCCACCACCGAGGCCCAGCCGTTCACCGCCACCAGCCACGGGATCCGGGCCGGCCCGCGCACGGCGGCGCAGGCGAGGCCGGCGGGAAACGGCATCCCCAGGGGCAGGGCGGTCGCGAAGGCGGTGCCGAACAGGAGCAGCCACCGTGCGACCGCCCCGGCCACGATGGCCCGGTCGAGGAGGGTGGCGAGACCGACCGCGGCCACCAGTGCCAGTCCAGCGGCCACCGCCGCCGCCGCCGGGCCGGCGGCCCCGGTCTCGTGGCCGCGGCTCAGCCACAGGCTGCCGCAGCCACTCCCCAGGAGGAAGGCGCCGATCACCACCGTTGCCGCGGCCGCGGGGTTGGCAGTGAGGCGGCTGCCCTGGTGGATGAAGGCGATCTCCAGGAACATGTAGCCAAGCCCCAGGGCGGTGAAGAGCAGCGTGGCGGAGAGCCCTCCCCGCAGGGTGTGCCGCACCCGCGCCGGGAGTAGGGCGGGGGCGGCGATCAACCCGCCGCCGAGGAGCAGGGCGAGGGCGAGCTGGGCGACCAGGAAGAGGTCACCCCAATCCCCGAACGGGATGCTCCCCTCCCGCGCGCCGCGGAGATAGACCGACAGCCGATGCCAGGAGAGGAAGCGGTGGAAAAAGGGCCGGTCATCCGTGGCCGGGGCGATGTGAAACGGATAGTCCGGGTCGACCGAGCCGTCCCCGGCGGCGAGGATGGATTCCAGCAAGGGCGCCGCGTCGGGGCCCGGGAGTCGATGGTAGGGCGAAGCAGCCACCTCGGGCAGCAACGGGTCGAACCGGTGCTCGTCCACCCACGCCACAGCCCGCTGCCGCTCCGCCTCGGTGTACGGGGCGAGGCTGGCGCAGACCACCGACGCATCCCAGTGGCGGACGCACCACAGGTGGCGCCGGGGATCATCGACCCCGTGTCGCGCCAGCACCCGCACGAAGGTGGCCACCAGCTTGGGCAGGTCGCGGGGGGGCGCCTGGCTCCAGCGAGTCACGGCCACCTGCCCCGCCGGCGCCGCCGCGTCGAAGGCGGCGGCGATCCCCTCCACCGTCAGCAGGTAGTCCTCCAGGCCCGATGCGAAGCCCCCGGTGGCCGCGGCGAGGGAGTCGTCGGCCGGGATGAAAACCAGATCCACCGGTTGGTCGCGGGTGAGAGCGGCACGGGGCGAGCCGCCGCGCAAGGCCACCCGGCCGCGGTCGATGCCCGCAAAGGCCCCCAGCGCTCCGCGCAGGGCGGCCCGGGTGCGAGGATCGGGGACCACGGCGGCCACCGACGCCGCGCCGCTCTCCATGGCCGCCTGCACGGGGAGGCCCGCGCCGGGATCGAGGAGCAACACCGACGCCGGCGGGCGGAGGACGTACGGCAACCAGTCCACCTGGTGGCGCAGGAGCCCCGCCCCGCCGGCACGCAGGACCACCCCGGCGGCGTCGCCGCGCACGAACAGGGAGCGCTGCGGAGGCGGCGGCGTGGCCACGGCGAGGCTGAGCCCGGGAATGGCGTGCAGGGCGGGGGCGGTGACGATGCTCCAGCGGCCGCGGACCCCCGGCCGGTCGGCGATCAGGCGAGCGTCGGGCAGGCGCAGGGCGTAGGCGAGGTCCTTCTCCTCGGCCAGGCGTGGTGCGCTCCACCGCGCCCCGATCAGCGCCACCACGACCCCGACCAATCCCGCGCCAACGCGCCGCCGCGCGAGGCCACCGGTGGCGGCGACCCACGCCGCGATCCCCAGGGCCACCGCCACCCGGTGGAGGTCTCCCGTGGGGCGCAGGGCCAGGAGGGCCAGGCCGAGGGCGACCCCGAGGCCCGCGCCGAGGAGGTGGGTGCCGTAGGTCGACCCGGGCCGGTCGGCGCGCAGGCGGAGGGCGAGGGTGACCGCCGCCGCGCCGGCGGCGAAGGGGGCGGCCACCGCCAGGTCGCGGACCAGGAGCCATCCCCAGGCGTCCATCCGCCACGCCAGCAGGAGGGGCTCGAAGGGGAGGGTGGCGACCGCCGCCGGCGCCAGGCTGGCGAGGCCCACGAACAGGGCCAACAGCCCCCACCATAGCCGCACCCCCCACTGCACGCCTCCCCCGCCGGCCACCTGGATGGCGACGGCCCCGGCGCCGAAGCCCAGCATCGCCGTCGATACCACCATGGAGGCCAGGTGGCCCCACTCGGCCTCGGCGAAGGCGCGCAGCCAGTAGATCTCCAGGAGGAGCAGGGCGGCGGAGAGGAGCAGCAGCGGCGCTGCGGCACCGACACCGGTCTCCACCCCGGGACCCCTTTTCCCCGGCGACCGGACGCGCCGGCCCGAAGCGGCGCTTGCGCTCACCGCCCGCGCCCGTTGCCCCGTCCGTCCGTCGCTGGCGACCTTGCGGCGCCGCGGCGCGCGACGACGGGACCGCGAGGGGTGTTGTCGGCCATATCGCTCGCCTACCGATCCCGGCCCTGGCCCGTCACCGGGACGAAGCGCACGGGGAAGAGGGCGCGGGTGGTGATCCCGCCGTCCATCCCCTTTTCTACCAGCATCAGCCGCTGGGTGGCGAACGCGGGACCCACCGGAATCACCATCCGCCCCCCCAGCTTGAGCTGGGAGAGCAGCGGCGGCGGGATGTGGGTGGCCGCGGCGGTGACGATGACCGCGTCAAAGGGGGCGTGCTCCTCCCAGCCGTAGTAGCCGTCGCCCTGCCGCACGCTGACGTTGTCGTAGCCCAGCTCCGCCAGGTTCGCACGCGCCCGCTCGGCCAGCGGCGGTTGGATCTCCATGGTATAGACGTGGGCCGTCAGGCGGGCGGCCACGGCCGCCTGGTAGCCGGAGCCGGTGCCCAGCTCGAAGACGGTGCTCGCGGGCGTCAGCCCCAGGAGCTCGGTCATCTTGGCCACGATGTAGGGCTGAGAGATGGTCTGGCCGTACCCGATGGGCAGCGGGTTGTCGTCGTAGGCGGCCCGTTGCAGTCGCTCCGAGATGAAGCGGTGGCGGGGAACCGTGGACATCGCCTCCAGCACCCGGCCGTCGGTGACGCCGCGGCGCACGACCTGGGTCTCGACCATCCGCCGCCGCTCGTCGGCCCGGTCGCCCTGGGTGGCCACCGCAAGGGGCGCCGCCAGGCTAGCCGCCAACACGGCGGCGATGAGGGTACGGAATACCATACGGGGAGGCCCCCCTCTCCCCAACACTACACCACCCCATGGCGCGTCGCTCCGGCGGGGGAGCCCGCATTTTTCACCACGGCCGCGTGGGTGGGTTTCGATCCGATGCAGCGCCTTCCCGTAGGTGCGAATTTATTCGCACGACGCCGGAAGGTCCGGGGAGAGGGCGTCGGCCGAATGAATTCGGCCCTACCGGCCGCCTGCCTTGCCTGCCGCGCTCCCTCGTGCGTGCGCCAGATCTGTGGTGAGAAGTGCGGGCTAGCGGCTACGGGGGTGTGGCGTGGAGGTGATGGCTCTGGCCGGCTGAAGCCGGCCCTACACGGAGACCGCCCGGCGGGTGGCCGGCCGGCAGCGGGGTCCCTACTCGGCGCTCGCCGGGGCCTGCCAGCGGCGGAGCTGGCCGGTGAGGATCGCCTGCAATTGCTCCGGGGGGAGGTAGCCGGTGTGGCGGAGGAGGGTCTGGCCGGTGGGGGAGTAGAGGATGTGGCGGGGCACGGTCATGGTGCTGTCGTACGCCACCACCCGGGCCGGCGGCAGGCCGTGGGCGCTCGCCCAGCGGCGCGCACTCCCCTGGTCAGGGGTGGACAGGGGGTCCCGGTCGGCGGTGACGAGGGTGAGGAAGGTCACGTCGGCCCGTGACGCGGTGAGGGCGCGGATGGTCTGGGCCTGGGTGGTGCTGGTGACGCACCGCGGCCCCTCCATGTCGACCCACAGGAAGGCGCCGGCGAAGGTGGACTCGCCCACCGGGATCTCCGGCAGGTAGCGGTCGCGGGTGAACGCCGTCACCGTGCGCCGCGCCCGCACGATCAGCCGCAGGTCGGCTGGCAGGCCGGCACCGATCTCCACGAAGGTGCGGTCCGGGCTGTACTTGCCCCCGGAGACCGGGAAGAGGGCCACAGACCGGCGGCCGAGCTAGACCTCCAGCCGCGGCCAGCCGAGCAGCCTGCCGTCGATCACCCGGCCCCCGCTCTCCGCGCCGTGGCGATGCCGTGGTGGACGCGGCGGAGAACGATGGTGGCGATACCCGGCAGGCGAACGGGGCGCTGGCGCAGGGACTGGGGCAGGCCCGTGCTACGGCGCGGTGACGTCCCCCCCGCCTCAAGCCCGCAACTCTCCCATCTTATCTACGGTGGCGACGCGAGCGACTCCTGCCGGCGCTCGCCCGGACGACGGGGGCCGCGATGGCGCGCCCCCTGTCGGGCGTTCCCGCCGACACGTCTGTTGCCGCGGAAACACAATCGGGATCACGGTCCCGGCGCTTGGTCGTGGCCGTGTGCCACGACGTGTTGGTAGGCGGGATGGAGGTAAGCAAGGAGGGCGAGCCACAGCAGGCAGATGGCCAGGGTCAAGGTGCTCAGTTGCACGATGGACAACGGCCAAGGGAGCACCTGGGTGAGCAGCAAGATGAGGACGGAGCCGATGACCTTGAACAGGCGATAGCCGAACATGTCGATCCACGCCTTGGCCTGATAGATCAGCCGCGGTGCGATCGGGACGTACAGCAGCTCCCGCGACGCCCGGTTGATGGAATAGGCGAGGCCACGGTCGGCAATCTTCATGATCGCCGCGAGCCCCAGGGAGGGGTGAATGACGAACGCGACGACGCTCGCCCCCAGCACCAGCGGTTGCACGAACAGACCGGCGATGACGCCCCACAGCCGGTGGACCAGCGGCGTGAAGGCGAGGTTGACGGCGATGGAGACCAGACCCAGGACACTGAAGAAGAGCGCCAGGAAGGAGGTCCGGGCATCCTGCTGCCCGTAGACGCGCTCGATCGTCTTCATGAACTGGAACTCGATGACCGGTTCCGCGAGCTGGGCGAGGAGCAGGAGCAGGGCGATCAGCAGCAGGTAGCGACTGCGCGCCAGGACCCGCCAACCGCCGCCCGCCGCAGGGGCGGCAGGCGCAGGGGAGGTCTCGCGATAGAGGCCGAGCCGCGCCATCGCCACGGTCAGGGCGACGACCAGCAGCAGGATGGCGGCGGCCACCAGCAAGAGGTCAGGGGTGGTGGCCCGGGTGAGCTCGATGAAGGCCGCCGCGATCCCTCCCCCCGCCACGCCGCCACACAGGCCGCCGGCACCCACCAATCCGTACCAGCGCTTACCATCCTCGGTGGTGTGCAGGCTGTTGGTCAGGCTCCAGAACTGCTCCACCAGCACCACGCTGAAGATATCCACGAAGACGTAGAACGCCGACGCGACGGCCGGGCCGGGCTCGGCCAGCAGGATCCGGAATCCCACCAGCGTGGTGGCGAAGGTGACGCTGGTGCCGAGCACCAGGCCGAAACGGCGATAGCGTTCCAGGAGGTGGTGGTAGAAGGCCATGGCGGCCCCCAGCACCACGGCGGTCGCGATCCACACGTAGGGGAGGCGGTCGGCCCCCAGGTACTCGATGAACAGCGACCGGCTGGCCGGCTTCAACTGGTAGTACGCGGTGATGATCAGGAAGAAGTCGACGAACAGCAGGCCCGCCCGTACCGCCGCGCTGCGTGGTGCGTCACCCGCGGCTTGATCCTCTCCTCGCGGCTCAGTAATCTCCCCCGCGCTTTGCATCGCCTTGGTCTATTTCCGTCGCGCGGGTGGCTGATGGATGAGCCTGCCAAGACGCTTGCCGAATACCGATAAAGAGAAAGATCCGGCGACCGATGCGAAGCGCATGAAGACGGCGACCTTTACCTGGCTCTCGGCCATCGTGTTGCTCGTTCAGCTCGGCATGGGCGCGCGCGCCGCCGCCGATCAGCCGTCCCTGCGGGAATCGCGGGACGCCGGCCTGCAGCGCGGCCTCGAACAGGCCGTGGACCGCCTCGGCCTCGCGGCGGCCGTCGAGCGCAAGGCGCTGAGCATTGCCCTGGTCGACATCACCGATACTAGCCGGCCGAGGCTCGCCTCCGTCAATGGCGACGAGATGATGTATGCCGCGAGTCTGCCGAAGATCGCCATCCTCCTGGGGGCATTCCAGCGCATCGCCGACGGCAGCCTGGCCTACGGCGATGAGACGCGCGCGACGCTCACCCGGATGATCCGCAACTCCTCCAACACCGCCGCCACGGAGATGCTGAACCGGGTCGGCATGGCCTACACCGCCGGGGTTCTACAATCACCCCGCTACCACCTGTACAGCCCCGAGTACAACGGCGGCCTGTGGGTCGGCAAGGAATACGGCAAGGGTCCTGCCTGGCAACGCGATCCCCTGCACCACCTCTCCCACGGCGCCACCGCCCTGCAGGTCGCCCGCTTCTACTATCTGCTGGAGACCGGACGCCTCGTGTCACCGCACGCGAGCCGGGAGATGAAGGCCATCCTTGGCGACACCGCGATCCACCACAAGTTCGCCAAGGGGCTGGAAGAGGCCCGGCCCGGGGCGAGGATCTACCGCAAGTCCGGGACCTGGCGATCCTGGCATGCCGACAGCGCCATCGTCGAACGCGATGGCCACCGCTACATCGCCGTGGCCCTGGCCCACGACCCCCGCGGCGGGGATTGGCTGCGGCGACTGATCGTCGCCCTCGACGGGCTCATCGAGGAGCGCTCCCCGACTCAGCTCGCCCGGCTTGATGGTGTGAGCTGATCAGCCGGTGCAGGCGGGTCGCCAGCGTCTGGTGGGCGACGGCCTGGTTGTCCCGCAACACGTTGGACATCACCGCCACCAGGTAGAAGCGGTCACGAGATTGGGCCGGGGCCTCGACGATGGCGACGGAGCTCATGAAGTTCACCACGTTGCCCTGGTACTTACCGCAGGTGAAATCGGGCTCGGGGGTGCAGCGATAGAGGGAGCCCGACTTGAAGTAGACGGCGGCGTCGCCCAGCGCCGGCGCGGAGGCATAGCGTATCCGCTTCTGGGTCAGGTAGAGGAGGCGCTTGATCTCCCGGCTCGAGAAGGGGTCGACCAAGCGGCCTTGTTCGAGCAGCAGTAGCAAGCGCAGCAACTGTCGGGGGTTGGCGTAATTGCTGGTGCCGGGGATGCGGCGCTTGCCTTCACGGGTGAAGAAGCTGCCCTGCCGTAGGCGATCCATCGGCAGGCCATTGCGACCCAGGGGCGATTGCATGACCCGCGCCAGCAGCGCCGAGAGCTTGGCAGGAGGCGTATCCCGAAAAAAGGCCGCCGCCTGCTCTTCGCTGACGGGATAGTGGCGCGCGAAGTGGGCGATTAGCAGCGTGTGTTTCATCACCATGCTGGTCGCGGCGTTGGAGCTCGCCGACAACATCCAGTCGAGATAGGTATAGAGGCTGGCCCGGTCCCCGACCACGAGGGGGCGGTGGGTGAGCCGGCGCCTGGTTGGGTCCCAGAAGGGCACGTTGTGCTCGTCGGCCTGGATATAGTCGTCCGCGACCATCTGCGTCCCGCGCAGCACCCGGAGGCGGGCCGGGATGTCGTCCGGATAGAGGTCGGCCAGTTCTTGAAACAGGGCCAGGGCCACCAGAAGCTTGCCGACGCTGCCGGGATTGAAGCGCGCCTCGCCCCGGTGCTCGGCGTAACGGGGCCGCCGGAGGTCGCTGAGATCGAGCACCGCGACCCCGTAGCGGTCTGCGTGCGCACCTAGCAAGCGTTTCACCGCCTGCGAGAACGGCGCATCGGGCTCGGGCAAAGTCAAATCACGTGCGCCCATCAAGCGGAGATCCACCGCCTCGGTCGACAACAACGCACCGGGCGGCTGCCGCGGGCCGGGCACATCGCCCTGCTGGGCCAGGAAATATCCCTCCAATCGGGCGATCCCGGTCTGCGCGCTGCCATCGAGGGGATAGGCCGCGCCCAGCGTCGGCGCGAACACGGCGAGGGCCAGTAGGCCCCGCCAATGCCATGGTGGCAGCAGATTCATGGTGCCCGGGGCAGGTCATCCATGCTCGACGGGACCTGCGCGAGATCGATCACGAGATCGTCACGGCCCGGGAGGCGTCGGTCCAGGCTGGCGAGAAACGCATTCCGCCGCGTCGCCGGGCTGTCGACGAGCGGACGGATCTGGAAGAGCGCCAGCTTCCCGTGAAGAAACCCGAACTCGACATCGGCCGGAAGCCGCCGACCCTGGTCGTCGCACAGGGTCGGAACACGGTCGGGGAGCTCGCCGGCGAGCGCGATCAACCGGTCGATCTCCGGCTGCTCCAGGATCCGTTCCGATCCGCTGGCGGCCACCACGGCCAGCCCGCCTTCGGGACGGAGGCGCCTCTTGGTCGGCGCCGTCGCCTCGGCGAGCAGTCGCACCCGCCCGGTGGCCTGGTCCACCCGCAGCTCCTCCGCGGCCTGCCCCGCCACCGCCCCGCCGATCCCCTCATTGACCGCGATCGAGAGCCAGCCTGGCCGGCCGGTGTCCACGTCGACGGTGACCATCACCCCCGACTTCTCCACGGGGACGCTACGAAGCAGGAGTACCGAGGGATAGACGTGTAGCGGATCGGCCACGTGGGCCTGACGCCAGGCGAAGGCCCGGTCGCTAAACGGCGAGGCCCACACCCGGGAGATCGCCCGCAACACGTTGTCGACACCGATCACATGGGGCACGGTGAGGTTGAGCCCCGCGCCGGTAAAGGTGGGCAGGTCTTCGACATTGGTATCGCTGCGCACGAAGACCCCGTAACTGCCATCGGTCCCGAACTCCGACGCCATCGCCGCGCGCAGCCGGAGGCGGAACTCCTCCCCCGGATCTGCCCCTTCGATCCACGCCCGCACCCGGCCCAGGAATTGCGCCACGGCCTGTCGGTGGAGCTCCGGCGCCCCCTCCATGGCCAGCAACGCGGCGTATTGCGCCGCCATCCACTCGCCCATCGGCGGACCGCCGCCCTCCAGCGGCTGCTGCAATAACGCATGGAAGAAACCGAACGGGATGACCAATCCCTCGGTGACCGCTTCCGGATACCTACGTTTGAGCTCCCCGAGGTGCGCCGCCTTGGGCCCGACCCGGCGTCCCGAGTCCTCGGCCCCGAGCTGGTCCAGGGGGATGAAGCGGTCCGTGCGTAGATCCAGCTTGTCGAGGTCGGCACGCCTCACCGATGGGATGCCCGCGGGCTGCGACTCAAGCAGGCCATCCCACGATGGCCCGTTGTCGTAGAGCCCCACCACCCCATCCCGACTCACCGCCAGCACCACCCGCTGGCCTCGCCGCGAGGTGACTTGCGGTAGCAGGTGCGCATCCATGGCGACGTTGGGGATCCCCAGGTTGCGGGCCAGCAACTGGACGTGGGAGAGGGCGTTGCCCTCCCCCAGGGTCAAGATCCCCGCGAGCGGCAGCAACTCCGTGGCCGTGGCCGGCAAGATGTAGATGGCGTCGGAATCCCACGGGCCTTCCCCCGCGACGCGCAGGGGACCCCGCGCCAATCCGGGGTTCAGGGGCCGCAAGCCGGTGACCACGGGTTCTCCGAATAGCTCATGGCGCACCCCCGCGGTGCGGTCGGCGTCCTGTACGAGGCTGTCGATGATGGCGGTGTAGGCCAACAGGGGAGAGCTGCGCAGGCGATCGTCAAAATATCCCTGGACCAGCGGATCGATGGCGGCCAGATGATCGATCACCGGCTGAAAATGAAAGCGCAGCCGCCGGTCGGCCAACCCGGCGACGCGCGCGAGGTAGGAGACCTCCGCTCGGTACGCTGTCAGGGGCAGTTCGTCGGCGGCGAGCACGGCGAGGCTGCCGGCGATCGCCTGTCGCTGGCGCTCGGAGATCAGTCCGACCCCATAGAGCGCGTCGTTGAGATCGCCGGCCCAGGTGAGCCGCCGGTGCCGACTGCTGCCCGGTAGCTCCCCCCTCAGGAGGTTGGCCGCGGCGAACGCCTCGTTCTCCAGGGTCAGGCTCGCATCGAGGGCCGGCAGCGCCGCCCGCGGGGAGCCCACTACCTGCTCCCGAATCGCCGCCAGGAGCGCACTGCTCACCGTGAGCCGGATCTCGGGCTCGCTCGCACCGGCAAGCCGTGTGGCCGCGTTGCGTAACGCCTTGGCCAATGCCGGGCTGATCGGTTGTCGGGCGAGGGAGGAGATGTGCTCGCCGACATCGTCGCGATCGCGGGCTTCGATCCCGTCGGCCAGCCGCTGGTAGCTCGCCTGCAGCTCTGACTTACCCTCGCTTGCGGCGTATTTCCGGACCCGCCCGGCATCCTGCGCATCCGGCCAGCCGTGGATCTTGTTGCGTAGCGACGCAAAACCCGGGTCCTGTTCGACCAGATAGGCCGTCAACCCGCGGACCTCACCGAGGGACGGAGCGTCTTGCCGATGGGGCAACAGCCTTACCGCCTCGCGCAACAACGTGTAGCGGTCGACTCGCCAGGCCGGTTCCCGGAGCATTGCGAGCAGGAGATTGTAGGCGGCCCAAGACTCCTCTTCCGCGTGCAGGGCGCCGCGATAGAAGCGCGCCTCCCGGAAGATCCAGCCATCGTCACGCTCGACCAGGAAGCGCTCCAGAAGGACCTGCTTCAGCGTCTCCTGCGACCCGGGCTCGGAGAAAAATGCCTCCGGATCGATGGCCGCGAGGACGTTGGCAATCCGGTAGCCTGCATCGCGCAGAGCACGGGCGCGGGCGTTCAGCTCCCCGTGCTGCACACCTCCCCCGTGCCCCTTGCAGGCAAAGGGCTCGGGCGGGAGGACGGCGCCGTCGTGGCAGAACCAGCGGATGCGTGAAAAGGGGCCCCGTGGAGAGGTCTTCATCTCCTGGATCCAGCGCCGGACCTCCTCCGCTTGCGATCGCGACCCCTCGCCCGAGGCGGCGGCCTGCGACGCCATGAGCATCGCGATCGTGAGCAACGACAACAGCCCGATTCCCGCCGCTTCGGCAAGCACGATCGGCAATCGTTCGCGCCCGACTCCCCGACGGTGACTCAGGTCGGTCCGCGTTTGCGATGTCGTAGCCCCAGGTGCCATTCGCTGCCATCCCGTCATTCGCTGTTCCGTTCCGGCATGACCACCAGGCCCCTCGCTTGCCATCGGTTGGCCTCGTTGGCAGCGCCGGCGACCACCAGTGTACCTCCCCCGCTGCCGGACACGACGTCTGCCGTAGCTCACCCCTTACGACAGAATGGCGATGATTCCCGTAGCGCTACACGGCGTGCACGTGCCAAGGGCGGACGAGACCGCGCACCACTCGAGAACAGGGCCGTCGACCGGGAGGGGTTGCCCCGGTCACCGCGCGCCATCGGCTCGCCAGCGCCCCCTGCGCCCGGCCCCCGCTCTCCGCGAGCGCCGATATCAGTGGTGGAAGCGGAAGAAGGCGATGGTGGCGATGCCGGCGAGAATGAACAGAAGCTGGCGCAGGGTGTGGGTCAGACCCGTGGTGCGGTGCAGCGTCGGCACCAGGTCGGCCATGGCGACGTAGATGAAACTCGCCGCCGACAGGGCGAGGATGTAGGGCACCACATGGCCCACGGTGGCGAGGTAGAAGTAGGCGGCCAGTGCGCCGGGGAGGGTGGTGAGGGAGGAGAGGAGGTTGAGGGCGAAGGCGCGCCGTCGCGAATAGCCGCTGTCGAGGAGGATCGCAAAGTCGCCGACCTCCTGTGGCACCTCGTGGGCGATCACCGCGAGCGAGGCCGCGATCCCCAGGGGGATCGAGGTCACGAAGGCGGCCGCGATCACCAGCCCGTCGACGAAGTTGTGCAGCGCATCGCCGACCAGGATCAGCGGCCCGGCCTGGCCGTGGACCTCGCAGTCGGCGGCGTGGCAGTGGCGCCAGACGACGATCTTCTCCATCAGGAAGAAGCCCACGATCCCGGCCAGGACGGTCGCCGACACGTTCACCGCCGGCGCCTGCGCGACCCCTTTGGGGATCATGGCGAGGAAGGCCGCCCCCAGCAGCGTGCCGGTGGCGTAGCTGAGCAGGGAGGGAAGCAGGCTGCGCCGCGTCGGCTCGGGGAAGAGCAGGAGCAGGGCGGCGCCGGCCACGCCGCCGACGCTACCGAGCAGGCTGAACACGACGAGCCACGGCAAGGTATCAGCCCCGGTGCCCACCGGCGCGATCCTCCACGTGTGCGTAGCAGCCGAGGTCCATCTTCTCCGAAGTATGGCGGACGGACGGACCCGGGCAAGCGTCACCCACGGTATGGCTGCCGACGGAACACGATCTTGATTACCACCGTGCACGATCCCCCGATGCCGCTCGACTAAATTTGGGGTAGGAATATCCCTCGGAGGTGGAAGTGCTCCGTGCGTCGCCAGCCCAGTGGTTCGAGATCGTCGTCGCCAGCGAGAATGCGACCGAGACGATGGAGGTGCTGGCCCGCCATGGGCAGATGCAGTTCGAGTGGACCGGTGAGCCCAACGCGGCGAGCCAGCTCGAGCGGCTGCACGGGCCGCTCACGCGCTACCGCGCGCTGGCCGCGGAGTTCTCCGGGTACTGGCCGCCGCCAGCGTTCGAGAAACGAAGCTGCATGCTACCGGTGGAGGTGGCAGCCGAGGCGGCAATCCAGCAGCTCGAGCGGTGGCGCGCCGCGGCGACCCCGCTGGTCGAGCGGCTGGATCGCTTGCGTCACGAGCGGGTAGCGCTGCAACGGTGGCGTCCGGTGCTCGGCGCGCTGGTCGGTGTCGACCTCGATCTACGCGCCCTGGCCACGACCGGGCCGATCCTATCCGGCTTCTGCGCCGTCGTCCCCGCGGACACGGCGGTACCCGAAGTCGCCGGCGGTCTGCAGGTCGAGGCCCGGTTCGACAGTCGCCGTGCCGTGCTGGGCGTGGTCCCGGCTGCGGAGCTCGCCCGCCTGTGCGACGAAGTGGGTGCCCGCGGGGGCGAGTGCCTGGCGATCCCCCACTGGTTCCCGGCATCGGCGGAGGCGTGCACGGCGGCGCTACCCGACCGCTCCGGTGAGATCGACCGCGACATCCACCACCTGGAAGAGGAGCTGCGCGCCCTGGGTGAGACCCATGGCGTCGATCATGCGAGCGGCGTGCTGAACCGTCTCGAGTGGTTTCTCGCCACCGCCGAGAATATTCGCTGCGACGGTCACTACTGCTGGATCACGGGCTGGACCAGCGAGACGGACGCCGGTGAGCTCAACCGGGCCCTGTGGGACGCAGGGATCGAGGCCACGGTCGCCTTCCTCGACGCGCCGGGCGACGCCGCCTCCCCCTCGTTGACCCACCATCGCCCATGGCTGCGGACCTTCGAGGTCTTCACCCACGCGGTGGGGGTGCCGGGGATGACGGAGGTGGACCCGACCTCCTGGCTGGCGCTGCTCGTGCCCGTGATTTTCGGCTACATGTGCGGCGACGTCGGCCACGGGCTGGTGATCGTCACCGCCGGCCTGCTGCTCCGGTCGCGTACCGACCTGTGGCGGTTGCTCGTCGTGTGCGGGACCGCGGCCACCGGCTTCGGCTTCGTCTACGGCGACGTGTTCGGCTACCACCAACTGGTCGCTCCCCTGTGGATCAAGCCACTGGAGCACCCGCTCGCGGTACTCCTGGTGCCCATCGTGGCGGGAGCGCTCGTGTTGACCGCTGGGGTGCTGCTGCACGTGGTCCAGACCTGCTGGCGTGGCAAGGGCCAGTCCGAGGGAGTCGCCGACGGGGCGCAGCTCCTCGTCTACTGGGGGATCTTGCTCGCCTTCGTGGACGTGCGCCTCGCCTGGCTCTCCGCCGGCGGGATGTGCCTGTGCCTTGGCAATCGGCTGTGGCGAGAGCATAGGCCGAGGGTGCTGTTGATCGGCATCGGCCATCAACTCCAGAGCACCTTCTCGCTCCTGATCAATACCCTGTCGTTCGTCCGGGTCGGCGCCTTCGCCCTGGCCCACTCGGCCCTGGAGTCCGCGATCATCACGGTCGCCGCCGGCATCGAGAGCGGTATGGCAAGCGCCTGCGTGATCGTGGTCGGGAACCTCCTGATCATCGTGCTGGAGGGACTGGTGGTCAGCGTCCAGACCACCCGGCTGGTGCTGTTCGAGTTCTTCATGCGCTTCTACGCCGGTCATGGGCGGCCGTTCCGGCCCGCCGCCGTGCCACCCTGCGATGGACCATCGGAGAGACGCGCCTGACGGTCGCGCCCTGCATCTTCCGGACCGGGCGAGGGGCCAATGGTGAACAGAGCGGCGTCGCCAGCCACCAGGCATGTCACTCCAGAAGATGATACGGCGTTGTCCCAGCGTTCGGACGGCGCAGCGGCGAGGGTGGAGAGTGAACCGCTCGGCGCGGTCACCTGCGGGGAGGTGACCGCGCCGGTCATGGTGCCGCCTTCTCCCTGTGACTACCGATTCTGGCTATTCCTCGTCCACGTCGATCAAATACCCCGTGATCCAGAAGGTCCCATCGACCGTGCCGGTGTTGTCCGGGGACCGTATGACCCGGACATTGAGGCGCCCCTCTGCGGGCACATCGATCCGGAAGGGTTGGCTGATCACGTACTTGTCGTCGCCGAAGACGTTCGTTCGCTGGAGGGTCTGGAGCAGGTAGTGGTTCGTGAAGAAGCCGCCCGACCGACTGAGGATGGTATGGGCCTCCCCTGTGTGACCGACGGGGTACCCGACCCAGCCACTGATGAACTCCACCACCAGCCGCTTTCCGGCCTCCACCTCGTCGAAGGAACACGTATCCGCGGTCTCGCCGTCCTCGATGAAGAGGTCGCAGCCGTCGAGCACGGGGATGCGGGCCTGGCGATCCACGTCCCGCACATGGAGCGGGGTCTCCGGAGTGTTGCTCACATCGACCTCCGGCACCCCCTGGACCTCGACGGGCACCGGGCTATCAACCGGGTTGACGACGTTGACGTCCAGCCCGCCGGGCGGGGCCTGCACGGGCATCTGGGCTACGGCGGGTCCTCCTACGAGCGCGGCGATGGCGATGATTCCGAACGCGATTCGTCTCTTCATGAGCCCTCTCCTTTTGCGAAGGGTTTTAGGACCGGCTCCGGGCAGTCGACGGAGTCGGCGGAATCCGCCGGGCCACCTGGGCCGCCGTCCTGTCCTCCGCAAATGGGGTGCCAGCCGGGTCCAGAACGGGTGTGGAGACCCTGTCCCGGCTCAAGGAAGTTAGACGAAATAACTAGTTAAAAGATTAACTTTCAGGACAATCGACCTCGAAGTCCCGCGTCGGCCCTACGATCGTTCACATTTGAGACAAACCGCGACTCAATCTGAGATACATATTGTTCAAGATTGAGACGAGGGGCGAGAGGCGGCGCCGACATCCCAGACCCGCCTTGCGCGACAACAAGCCAGTACGCGAGCGGTGCTTCACGCATTGCGGTGTCCTCAGCCTGCGGATCGCACTCAGCACGGCGTCGACGCCGCTACCAACAGACGCCTTCCGCAGCCGGCCCTCTCGGCGCCGAACCCGCAAGTAGGCGGCCGCCCCGGTGAGGCCAGCCACCACCGGGAGGAGGGACGGTGGTGCCGATGCGACGTTGCCGTCGATCGGAAAGCTGGCCTCTGGTCAGAAGGTATCGCCGTCGTGGCCACAGCCCAAGGGCTGGGTGCCACGGAACGCATCGGTCGATGGGTACCTCCGCCAGATTTGCCATACGGCAAATCCTCTCAGAGCCTGTGAATTTTTCGTCCGTATGACAGGATAACGGTGCAGACGCCGCTGACACCGCCGCTAACACCGCGGTAGGCGCAATAGGTTGATCGCATGGCTTTCGCGCTATGTTGCCGTTTTT
>Ga0326597_10002524_pt1 | contig 27257 bp, 36 predicted proteins | sample RVTome_12_FD_203789 | JGI IMG/M metagenome (GOLD analysis project Ga0326597, IMG submission 203789) | Soil microbial communities from uranium-contaminated site in the Upper Colorado River Basin, Wyoming, United States - RVT100D185 | ecosystem: Environmental > Terrestrial > Soil > Contaminated >... | reverse complement strand
GTCCCCTGAGCGCCATCGGCGCTTGCGCGCCGATCGCGATGACCGGTCCGCGATTTCCTCCATTTTTTGAGACTTCGGTAAATGCTTGACAGGTCATTTACCGCCGTACTTTTCCCCTCTCCGCTCGGGAGAGGGGAAGGGGTGAGGGATCGAGCGTCGTCAAGTCGTTTGAGGGCGCTCGATAGGCTGTTAACGACGCCAGCCCGTCGCCGGTTTCCCTGAATCGCACGGAGGCTTTCTGCATGAAGCAACAGGACAAGACACCGGTCACAGCGCCGCCGCCGCGGCTGCCGCGGCGCCGGCAATGGCGCAGCGGGGGCGGACGCTGGAGCGCGCGCCGATGGGCGCCGGCGCGGATGAAAAGCGCGCGCTCGAAGTGCTCGAGGATGTCTACCGCAACCACCGCTATCTCAGCGTGCCGGAGGAGGACGGGCGGCTGCTGCGCATCCTCGCGGAGTCGATCGGCGCGAAGCACGCGGTCGAGCTCGGCACGTCCACGGGTTACTCGGGCCTGTGGATCCTGCTCGCGCTGGCGAAGACCGGCGGCCGGCTCACCACCTACGAGATCGATCGCGACCGCCACGAAATGGCGCGGCGCAACTTCGAGCGCGCGGGCCTGCTGAGGCAGGCGACGCTGGTGCTGGGCGACGCGCACGCCGAGGTGACGAAGCTGAAGGGCCCGGTTGACCTCGTTTTCCTCGATGCCGACAAGGAAGGCTACCCGGACTACCTCGCGAAGCTCGCGCCGCTCGTGCGGCCCGGCGGCCTCATCGTCGCGCACAACATGGCCTCACCGCGGCCGGACCCGCGCTACATCGAGGCAGTCACCACCCATCCCGCCTACGACACGGTGTTTCTCAACATGCACGCGGCGGGGGTGGGGATCACTCTCAGGAAGCGGTGACTCGTGACTGGTGACTGGCAGCCTGCTGCTAACGTCCCGACCCGCCGCGAAGCGGTCGGTATCGACGCGGTGGCTAGCGGGCACGCACGCGAGACCGCCAGTAATAAGGACGCCGCGCATGATGTGCGACCGCAAAGATGACAATTCCTTCGGGCTCAACGTTCGCAATCAGCCGTCGTATTTTCGGTCGGCTGCATCGCGCGGTCAGATTCCGATGATCTCATTGAGGCCTTCGACGACCCGAGAAATCTCCTCGGGCGAGGCGCGGCCGAGTCTTGCCCCCATGCGTTCGACGGCAAGTGTGCGAACCTGGCTGATCTTGACCCATGAGCGCTTCGGCAGCTTCGTCGCCTGAAGCTCGAGGGTCAGCGGAAAGCCCGCTCGCTGCGGCTGGCTCGTTATCGCCACCGCAATGACGGTGCCCGAGCGCTCGTTAAACACGTCGTGGCTGAGAACCAGCACCGGACGCAAGCCCGCTTGTTCGCGACCGCGGACCGGGTTGAGATCGGCCCACCGAACCTCGCCTCTCAGTATTCGGGCCAAGCGTCCAGCTCCTGCCCCAAGCCTTCTTCGGCGAGCGCTTTCTCAAATTTGGGATCGAGTTTTGCGCATTCCGACGCCAAACGGCCGCGCTCCATCCGCGCAAGCTTCTCGGCTACGGCCGACTGGATGGCGCGACTGCGGTTGGGAAAAACCTTCTTCGCAACCAAGCCGTCAACGCGCTCCAGCGTTCCGCTGTCGATAGTGATGGCAACTTTGATGCTGCTCATGGCGCACCTCCGAGGTATGACAAATTATCATACCCGATCAGTATGCGCAAGGAATCTAATGCCATGCTGTGCGGCGGGCCCGCACGATCGTGAAACATGATGCGACGCGCCCGGCCCGCCCGCACCAGCTAAAGTTAGAACGCATCGCCATGCTCATGGCTTGGTCAGGAAATAATAGGCAATAAGCGCCAAGGCAACGAGCGCCGCGAGCCAAAGCAGTACGCTCCGTATCGTTTCATTCTGCGCGGCGGCGAGAGAGGATTGAAGGGCTGGCTGACTTCGCACGTAGTCTTCGACGGCGTCTTTCGCCTCCTTTAGGCCTATGTTTCGTTCTTCCCGAATGATTTTGATGGCCTCTATCTTGTTGCCGTGGTGTAACGCCGAGATGGCGGCAGTTGATAGTGGAGGAGGAGCGTTTGTATTTTGGTTTGCAGCATCCATAGTCGATCGGCTCCAGAAGAATGCGTTCTAACGTCCGTGGTGAAGCGCGCGCGGGCGCCCTTCCCGCGCGTCGCTTTCGACACGCGGTTAGAGCGCACGGTCACTCGAGATCCTCCAGCTTCACGCCGCGCCCGGCGCGTAGACTGCTGCGTGCGGATTCGACCCGCCTCAGGAAACGCGGATCGTGCTCGAGCCGATAGTCGAACCAGTCGTCCTCGGACTCGAAACCGATGAGCACGCCCGCCGGTTTGCCATGGCGGGTAATGACGATTTCCGCTTTCTCCGCTTCGCGAAGAAAACGCGACAGGTCGTCCTTCACCTCGGAAAGAGGAACTTCCTTTACTCGGGACTTCCGAACTGTGCCAGCCATGATTCAGCCTCCGACTTGGCCACGATCGCCAGGACTTCGACGGTCGAGGCGGAAACGTCGTAGAACACGCGAACCTCGTCCACACGCAGACGGTATTGCGGCCTCGACAGGCCGCGCAGTCGCTTGATACGGCTGCGAGTGGTCTTCGTCGGTTCGTGCCTCAGATGCGTTTCGAGCGCCGCCTTCACCATGGCGCGGAGGTTTGCCTTCAGCCTTCGAAGATCCTCGGCGGCCTCGGGGGCAAGGATGATCTCGAAACGCATTCTGGCCAGATTATAGCCAGAACGGCCGAATCATTCAATGATGCGCTCTAGCGTCTTGTTCTGCGGCGGGCCACGACGACGGCTGATCCGGCACGACGCTGGCGGCCCGTCCGCAGCAACAAAGAGTTATGCCTCTTGGGTGCTACTCCTTCTCTGGCATTGCCGAAGAATGGTGGCTCGTAATGAGCCACTCGGAACCGTTCCAGCGATAGGTGTAGGTGTAGCGTCCGCTGACCTTTGCCCCTGTCTTAGCAAACGTGAATGTGTAAAGACCAGCGTCAACCGCCGTGTTACAACCGAGCTCAATGGTGCGCAAGTCGATCGTGCCGGAAGGGCGGTTCTCTAAGAAGTGGTGGAAGTAATCCTCCTTCTCGGCCGGCGGGCGACGCCTCTCAAGGAGTGCGCCCATAGCCCGTTCGCAACGCTTTTGCTCGAGTTCGTTAAGCGCCATGCTCATTGCGCCATAGAACGTTCAATCATAAGCAAAAGTGCTGAATAACATGGTCGTCCCCGGTCTTCGTTTCGTCAACCTGCCCCTGAATCAGCGCGTTAAGGGACTGTATGGTCATGCAGTTGCCTTGATGAACAGCTATTTATGGGACAAGCCCCTGATTCCTTTATGGAGAAGTCTGGTTGCCTCACGCCCTGTCGCGCAAATACTCACGCGCGGGATACGAGTGGGGCTGGCAGTTCCTGTTTCCGTCGAAAAACCGTTCTGCCGATCCGGAGTCGGGGGTCATCCGGCGCCACCACCTCTACCCCGACACGATGAGCCGCGCAGTCAAGCGCGCCACGCGCGCCGCAGGCATTGTCAAGCCGGTGAGCTGCCACACGCTGCGGCATTCGTTCGCCACGCACTTGCTTCAATCCGGCCAAGGGCGGGCGCGGCGTCACGAGTCCGCTCGACGCCGGTGACCCTCCCCCGCCGCCCGTCGCGCGCGACGTGGTCGCGGAGTATCGCGTCGGGGCCTGATGCTTCAATTAGGCTAAAATCCCGCGCGTGACGCAAGCCCGCCAGCCGCTCGACGAAGACCACGTCGCCCCCAACCCCATCGCGCAGTTCACCCTGTGGTACGAGCGCGCGTGCGCCGTCGTCAGGCCGCTGCCCGACGCCGCCGCGCTCGCGACCGCGACCCGCGCGGGCCACCCGTCGCTGCGCATGGTGCTGCTGAAGGGCGTCGACGCGCACGGCTTCGTGTTCTACACCAACTACCGCAGCCGCAAGGGCCGCGAGCTGGCGAAGAACGCGCGGGCGAGCCTGCTCTTCTATTGGGGCGAGCTCGAGCGGCAGGTCCGCGTCGACGGCCGGGTGGCCAGGGTCGCGCCGCACGAGTCGGAGGAGTACTTCGTCACGCGGCCCCGCGGCAGCCAGCTCGCCGCCTGGGCTTCGCCCCAGAGCGCGCGGCTGGCGGGCCGCGCCGCGCTCGAGCGCCGCTACGCGGCCTTCGCCCGGCGGTTTCCCGAATCCGTTCCCCGTCCGCCGCATTGGGGCGGCTACCGCCTCGTGCCCGAGGCGATCGAGTTCTGGCAGGGACGCGAGGACCGCCTCCACGACCGCCTTCGCTACCGCCGCGGCCGCGGCGGCCGCTGGACGATCGAGCGGCTGGCCCCGTAGCGGGCGAAACCTGGAGCGACGCCCGCTGCTGACGGGGTACCTGCGCTCCGCCGTGCGGTTCGCTGACATTTGATCAAAGGACGGTCCATGCGCGGCATACTGCTCCCCATCGACGGATCCGAAAGCACCCTGCGGGCCGCGCGCTACGTCCCGGGCCGCGCGGCCGCGTTTCGCCCATCCTGATGCGCGCTGTCGGCACGCTGCTGGCGCATTTCCTGGTTCCCGCCGCGCTCCTCGCAGCAGGATTTGCCCTCGTCTTCTACAGCACCGAGCTGCCGCCCTCGCTTGCGGGTTTGAGGGTATACGGGCCCTACCTCGTGTTCGCCCTCGGCGCGGCGCTGGCGGGCGCGTTCAACCGCGGGCGGGCGCTGCTCGCGCTGGCGGTGCTGTGCGGCGCGTACGGCGCGCAGCAGTTGTGGCTGCGGCACGGCGTGGATACCTACGCGGCGCGCACCGTTTACCTCGCGCTCACGCTCCTCGTGCCGCTCAACCTCGCGGCGCTCGCCATCCTGCCGGAACGCGGCGCGTTCACCCGCCACGGCGCGATTCGCCTGGCGGCGGTCGGCCTGCAGGCCCTGCTGGTGGCGTGGCTCGCCATGGCGGGACACGCCGGGATCGTCGACTGGGCCTATCAGAAATTCCTCGATCCGGCGCCGTTCACCGTTGGACGCATTCCGCAGCCGGGCATCGCGGTTGCGGGCATCGCGCTGCTCGCGACCCTGGCGATGGCGCTGGCAACGCGATCGGCCGTCAGCGCGGCCCTGTCGGGCGCGATCGTCGCGTTCGTGGTGGCGGCGCACGTGCCCACGGCTTCCATCACCTTTTCGGCATTCACGGCAATGGCGGAGCTGATGGTGACCATTGCCGTGCTGCAGGACACCTTCCGCATGGCATTCCGCGACGAGCTGACGGGCCTGCCGAGCCGGCGCGCGCTGAACGAGCGGCTGGCGGGCCTGGGCCGCGTCTACGCCATCGCGATGATCGATGTGGACCACTTCAAGAAGTTCAACGACACCTACGGCCACGAACTCGGCGACCAGGTATTGAAGATGGTCGCCGCCCACATTGCCGAGGTTGGCGGCGGCGGACGGGCCTATCGCTACGGCGGCGAGGAGTTCACCCTCGTTTTCCCCGGCAAGGACGTCGCCGAGGCCATCCCGTTCCTCGAGGCGCTGCGCAAGGAAGTGGCGTCGTATCGCCTCGCGCTGCGCGACGCCGGCCGGCCGCGCAAGGCGAGGGGCGTCAGGCGCGAGCGCGGCGGCTGGCGCGGCAAGGATGCGGTGTCCGTGACCATCAGCATCGGCGTGGCCGAGCGCAACGAGCGGCTCGCCACCCCGCAGTCCGTGATCGATGCCGCGGACCGCGCCCTCTACCGCGCCAAGGAGAAGGGCCGCAACCGGGTGAGCCGATAGACGGCCGGCGGAACCGGCCGTCTATAATCGGCCGCGAGAACAATCGGCGGGGCCCCGGAAGATGATCTGTCATGACGGCGCACAACTGGCGCTGCCTCGCGCTCGCCCTGGATACCTAAGGCCCGCGCCCCTCGCATGAGCGTCCCGCTGTCGCGGCAGCCCTGGTTTCCCGCCGCTCTCGCCTGGTACTTCGTGACGGTGTGGGGCTCGGGCTTCATCGCCACCCGGGTCGGCCTCCAGTACGCGCCTCCCTTCAGCTTCCTCACGCTGCGCTTTTGCTTCGGCCTGGCCTGCCTCGTGCCGATCCTGATTCTCGCCCGGCCGCGGTTTCCAGCGACGCGCGCGGAACTCGGGCATGTGATCGTCGCCGGACTGCTGATGCACGCCGTCCACCTCGGCGGCAGCCACTACACGCAATATCTCGGCATGTCCGCGGGCATCACCGCGCTGATTCTCTCGGCGCAGCCGCTGGTCACCGCGCTGATCGCCGCGCGCTGGATGGGCGAGCGGCTCGTGTCGCGCCAGTGGGCGGGGGTGTTCATCGGCCTGGCGGGCGTGGCCCTGGTCGTCTGGCACAAGGTGGACGTGCACGAGGCGATGCTCGGCAGCCTGGTGGCGGTTACCGTCTCGCTGGCGGGCGTCACCGCCGGCACGCTCTATCAGCGCTTTTACTGTCCGCTCGTCGATCTGCGCAGCGCGAGCTTCATCCAGTTCGCGGCGGCCCTTGCGGTGCTTGCCCCCCTCGCCTGGGCCGTCGAGGACTTCGCGGTCGCATGGGCCTGGCCGCTGCTGGGCGCCATCGCCTTTCTGGTCATCGGCGCGTCGATACTCGCGGTGAGCGCCCTCCACACGCTGATGCGCCGCGGCCAGGCCACGCGCGTGACCAGCCTCATCTACCTCACGCCGATCTTCGCGGTGGCGCTGGAGCTCGTGATGTTCCGCGTCGTGCCGAGCGCGCTGTCGCTCGCCGGCGTCGCGGTCACCTGCCTCGGCGTCGCGCTAGCCCGCATGTTTCACGGGAGGTGAGGTTTTCGGTTCCGGCAGCAAAGCGCACGAGCAGGCGCCCCGTGACATGCGGGCTTAGACCATTTCCTGCATGGTGGAATGACGGGCTTCTTTATCGGCGCGCCCCGGAAATGCATCCCTATCGTGAATCATCACTGAATGCGCGAGTACAATCATTGATTTTGCAGGCGCGCCGATTTGAGCATCCGGCTCATCGTCTTCCTGACCGTCCTGACGCACCTGTCCTTCGCGGGCTGCCGCGTCATCATTTCGCTGAGCGCCATTCACCACCAGGCGTCCCCGTTCACGGTCGGCGTCGTGATGTCGCTGCTGACGGTAATCCCGATGGTGTACGCGGTGCGTTGGGGGCGCTACATGGACCGGATCGGCGTGCACGGCCCGATGCTGGCCGGCGTCGGCGCGATCCTGGCGGCGATGGTGCTGGGCTGGGCGTTCCCGCGGCTCGAAGTCCTGTTCGTGGTGAGCCCGCTCGCCGGGTCGGGATTTTTCCTGTTTCACATCGCCGCCAGCCAGGCGGCGGCCGTGATTGGGAAGCCGGAGGATCGCATCAGGAATTTCAGCCTGCTCGCGCTGGCGTTCTCGACGTCCGGCTTTCTCGGCCCGACGATGGCCGGATTCGCGATCGACGGCATCGGCCACGACTACGCGATGCTCGCGCTGTCAGTGGGCGCGCTGGTAAACGTCGTGGTGCTGGCGGTAAACCGGTCGGACGTACCGCGTGCGGAAGGCGGCGCCGCGCTGTCCGAGCGGCGCCGCGTGTCGGACTTGCTGCGCATACCGGGATTCCGGATGGTGTTCCTCGTCAGCGGAACGCTGTCGATGACCTGGGATCTCTTTGCGTTCGTGATGCCGATCTACGGCTCCCAGATCGGGCTGTCCGCGACGACCATCGGCGTGATCCTCGGCGCATTCGGCGGCGCCGTCTTCGTCGTCCGCCTGGCGCTGCCGCTCCTCGCGCACCGCGTCCGCGAGTGGCGCGTGCTGATCGCCGCCATGTTTCTCTCGGGCGCGACGCTGCTCGCGTTTCCGCTGGTCGACGGCGTGCCGCTGCTGATGACGCTCGCGTTCGTGCTGGGCGTCGGGCTCGGCGGCACCCAGCCCCTGATCATGGCGCTGCTCTACAGCAAGGCGCCGGCCGGGCGCGGCGCCGAGGTGCTGAGCGTGCGCACGTGGCTCATCAACCTCAGCCAGACCAGCGTGCCGCTCGCGTTCGGCGCGCTCGGCGCCGCGCTCGGCATGCTGCCCGTGTTCTGGGCCATGGGCGCGATGCTGCTGGTCGCCGGCGGCGTGGCGGCCCGCCAATGAATACGGGGCCGCGCGTGCGCGGCCCCGTTCCTGGATTCGAACCCGGTCAGCTCAGGTGCCGGCTGACGAGCTTGGTCATGTCGAACATCGACACCTGCGACTTGCCGCCGAACACGGCGCGCAGCTTGTCGTCGGCATTGATCATCCGCTTGTTGCTCTTGTCCTGCAGGCCGTTTCTCTTGATGTAGGCCCACAGCTTCTTCGTCACTTCGGTGCGGGGCATGGCGCTGCTGCCGACCACCGCCGCGAGCGTCGCGCTCGGGGTCATCGGCTTCATGAACGCGGCATTCGGCTTGCGCCCGCTCTTCTTCGCCTTCTTCGCCTTCTTGCTGACCTTTTTCTTCGCCATAGAGTTTCTCCCGTTGAGTGCGCTGGATGAGCGCGGGTGGTTGGATACGACGGTTGACAGTGTATTCGGTGCGTAGAGGATGCCAATGTCCGGCCAACCTTGCAAGGGGTTTTTCCGGTTTTTTCGCTCGGGTACCGAGCGCCGCCGATCGATTGCCGGCAACCGGCAAGCGCCCGCCCCCGATCGATTGCTGCGCGCCGAACCGCGCACGCCGCCTGCGGGTCCTGCCGGCGCCCGCCGTCTTGCCGCAACGCCAAGTCAAGGACTTATCGTTACTTCTTGAGCTTTTCGAGGAAGTGCTTTCGTCAGCGACCCCCAACATACTGGCCGCCTCAACCGGTAGTCGCCGAGGCGGCCAAACCAAATGATGGTTGCTGTGGGGTCGCTGGCCGCCGTCCCCGCAAACGGGCCTGCGGCTAACGAGTCACCGCGGCTGCTTCTTGACCTTGTCCAGAAATTGCTTCCGAAATTTCTGGACTTTGGGCGCGACCACGAACTGGCAGTACGGCTGGTACGGATTTCGCGCAAAGTACTCCTGGTGATAGGGCTCGGCCACGTGGAAATCGGAGGCCGCCGTCAATTCGGTGACGATGGGATCCGGCCACAGTTTCTCGGCATTGAGGTGGGCAATCACCGCCTCCGCCTCGGCTTTCTGCTGCGGTGTGTGGTAGAAAATTGCCGACCGGTACTGGGTGCCGAAGTCGTTGCCCTGCCGGTTGAGCGTGGTCGGGTCGTGAATCACGAAGAAGACCTCGAGCAGCTCGCGGTAGGAGACCGTGGCGGGATCGAACGTGATGCGGACGACCTCGGCATGTCCGGTCCTGCCGCCGCAAACCTGCTCGTAGGTCGGGTTGGGCACGGGCCCGCCCATGTATCCGGACTCGACGGACTCCACGCCCTTCATCCCGTCGTAGACCGCCTCAAGACACCAGAAGCATCCGCCGGCGAGCGTGGCAACGGCGTTGCCGGCCGGAACGGCATCCATGGAATTCACGCGCTGCTCCTATAGAAACGGTAACGGAATGGAAGGGGTCGTCCCTCATCCTCCGCGTCATCAGGGGCCGTTTCGGTCGTACCGAAACGGCCGCCTGGTGCCGAAGTCCGCTGATACGCTGCGCCGAGTCTAGCGGATTCAAGGAAGTGGCGGCGCGCCGCCCGGTCCGTCCCGCCGCTCACGCCGCCTGCGGGGCGCGCTGGAGCCAGAGCGGCACCGGAAACTCCGCCGGCGGCGCCGCGCGCTCGCGAACCAGCCACGGACGGAACAGCATCCGCTCGACGGGACCCAGCGCGGCGCGTCGAATGACCAGGCGCGCCATCCGCTCCCGAAATTCGGGATAGTCGATGGCGGACACGATCGCCGTGCCTTTCCAGTTGCCCGCGATCGGCCGGAACGCGTCGGCCACCTCCTCGTCCCGGCCCGTCCGGCAGCACGCAATTGCCGCGCGCCACGCGGCGGCGATGCCGATCCGTTCCCGCCGCTTGCAGCGCTCGAACAACGCGCTGAAGAAGTCGAAGCTGTCCGCGCAGTCGCGCGCAGCGTTCGCCGCCAGCGCGCGCAGCGCGGCGAGGTCGGCGGAACGGGCCAGCGCGCGGTAAAACACCGCGCCCTGGGCCGAGACGACGCAACAATCCAGGGCTTCCTGCGCCACGCCGGCCGGCCGGGCATGACGTCTCGGCCGCGACTGGTGCGCCTCGTAGAATTCCTGATAGGCGGCGCTCCAGTCGAATTCGGGCCAGGTCGACTCGACCACCTCGCGCAACTGCCTGGCGCGCTCGGCGCGCCGCGGCCACCAGACCTGCTCGAGCCAGACCCGCACGTCCGGGAAGGCGTCGAACGCCCGGGTCAGCCGCCTCACGTGCAGCGGCACGGCCGTCTCCAGGAAGGAAGCAGCGGCTAGGCTGTGAAACGCCAGTCCATTGAATCGGACAAGGGCGCGGGCGCGGGCCTGCTCGGCGTCGTGGTGCTGCGCATTCCGGGTCGCGAGTGCTTGCATGGTTTCCTCCCTTCTTGCTGCCGCAGGCGGCGCCCGCGTGCGAAACCAGTATTGCTGCGACGCGCAAGCCGGCGCAACATGCGCGTTCGATGTCGCGACTGGCGACTCTGCCGGTATCATGGGATGCTACTTCCGGGGTGTTTCAAGGGGAGGCCGGTCATGGCACAAAGCGGCGCACTGGTTGACGTGCTCAAGCGGGAACTGCGGTCGCGGGGCGTGACCTACGCCCAGGTGGCCCGGAAGCTCGGGCTGAGCGAGGCGAGCGTGAAGCGGATGTTCTCGCGCCGTGAGTTCACGCTGAAACGCCTCGACCAGGTATGCGAGCTCACCCAGTCCGACCTGACCGAGCTGGCGCACGTGCTGCACCGGGAGGAAACCCTGATCTCCCAGCTCACCCGGGAGCAGGAAAAGGAAATCGCCTCCAGCATCAAGCTGTTCCTGGTCGCCGTTTGCGTGCTGAACCACGTCACCCCGGAGCAGATCGTCGCGATCTACCAGATCTCCCAGGCCGAATGCGTCCAGATGCTGGTCAAGCTCGACCGCATCGGGTTCATCCGGTTGCTGCCCGGCAACCGAATCAGGCTCCTGGTGTCCCGCGATTTCGCGTGGCTGCCCGATGGACCGATCCAGCGCTTCTTCAAACAGCACGGGCTCGGCGACTATGCGCGCTCGCGCTTCGAGCGCACGGACGAGTACTTCGTTGCGGTGAACGGCATGCTGTCGGAGCGCTCGCGCGCGACGATGGTGACGCGGCTGAAGCGGGTGACGCGGGAGTTTTCGGAGCTGCACAACGAAGACGTCCGGCTGCCTCCGGCGCAGCGCAAGAACATGACCATGCTGGTCGCGATCCGCCACTGGGAATTGCCGGTGCTCACCGAGCTGAGACGCAACAAGCCCAATCCAACGAACGAGAGTTGACGATGCCCGCCGGACGAATCGCCGCAGCGTTATTAATGGCCCTTTTTGCCGCCGGCGCGCCGGGGTCCGGCTGGGCCCAGGCCAGGCTCGCCGGCAAGGCGGCCGTCGCGAAGGCCACCTTCGCCGGCGGTTGCTTCTGGTGCATGGAAGAAGCGTACGACAAGGTGCCGGGTGTGATTGCCACCGTATCCGGCTACATGGGCGGCCTTGTCAAGGATCCGACCTACGAGCTGGTGAGCACGGGCCGCACGGGGCATGCCGAGGTGGTCGAGGTCGCCTTCGACCCTGCGAAGGTGAGCTACGCCCGGCTGGTCGAGATCTTCTGGCGCAACATCAACCCGACGCAGCAGGACGCGCAGTTCTGCGATCACGGCCCGCAGTACCGCAGCGGGATCTTCTATCACGACGACGAGCAGAAGCGCATCGCGGAGGCCTCGCGCAAGGCGCTCGAGAAGAACAAGCCGTTCCCGGGCAAGATCGTGACCGAGGTGACGAAGGCGACGCCGTTCTATCCGGCGGAAGGCTACCACCAGGATTACTACAGGAAGAATCCGGCGCGCTACCGCTTCTACAAGTCGGGATGCGGCCGCGAAGCGCGCCTGCAGCAACTGTGGGGCAAGTCGGGCGGTTGACGCCCGGCGCCGGGTATCCCGTGTTCCTCGACGGCGAAGCCGATGGCGCGATCCGGCAGCGGATCGCCCGCCTGGAGGCCGCAACGGGCGTGGAGACGGTTGCCGCGGTCGTCTCGCGAGCGGACTCCTATCCGGAAATTCCGTGGAAGGCTTTTGCGCTCGGCGCGTCTGCCGCCGCGACGGCGACATTCGCGGCGGCGCTGGTCGAGCCTGGCTGGGGCGGCGTCGCGGCCGTGATCGAAACCGTCGTTGCCGTGCTCGCCGCAGGGGCGTCGGCCGCGCTCGCGACGGTGTGGATCGCTCCCTTTGCGCGACTCTTCCTTCCGCGCGCGCGCGCGCAGGCGGAGGCCCTCCAAGCCGCGCAGGCGATGTTTCTGGAAGCGGAGCTCCACCGCACGCGCCGGCGCGATGCCGTGCTGATCCTGGTCTGCCTGTTCGAGCGGGAGGTCGTCGTGCTTCCCGACACCGGGCTGCGCGAGAAGCTCGGGGCGGCGGAGCTCGAGGCCGTGATCGCCGCCGTCACGACGCGGTTGAAGCGCGGCGAATTGCGCGATGCCCTCCTCGACGGCCTCAGCAGGATCCATGAAACGCTCGCAGCGCACGGTTTCCGCGCCCAGCCAAGCGAGTTGAACGAGCTTCCCGACGCCGTCGTCCAGCAGCGGGGGCCCTCGTGACACGCACGCCGCGCTGGGTGCTGCCGCTCCTCCTCGCCCTGCCCTTCGCTGTGCAGGCGCAACAGGCCGAAGTGCCCTACCTCACGGGGCGCGTGGTGGACAACGCCGAGGTCCTCAAGGCGGACACGCGCGGGCGCATTTCGGAGCAGCTCCAGGCGCACGAGCAGAAGACCACGAACCAGATCGCGGTGCTGACCGTGCCGACGCTGCACGGCGAAAGCGTCGAGGATTACGCCGTGCGCGTGTTCGAGCAATGGAAGCTCGGCCAGAAGGGCAAGGACAACGGCGTGCTCGTCGTGGTGGCGCCGCAGGACCGCCGCATGCGCATCGAGGTGGGCTACGGGCTGGAAGGCGCGCTGCCCGACGTCGCAGCCGCCCGCATCGTCCGCAACGTGATGACGCCGCGTTTCCGGGCCGGCGACTACGACGGCGGCATCGCCGACGGCATCGCCGCCATTGTCTCCCATCTGGAGGGCGATCCTGCCGCGGCCGCCGAGGAAAGCCCGGCGCGCGCGGCGCCCTCGGAATTCATCTCGGCCCCGGATATGGCGCTGCACGAGAAGGTGCTCTTCGGCGCCTTCATTTTCGGCATCATCGGGCTGTTCACTTTCATCGGCATCGTGACGCCGGGCATGGGATGGTTCCTCTATTTCTTCCTGATCCCGTTCTGGGCCATGTTCCCGATCGCGATCTTCGGCAGTGCGATCACCTTCTACATTCTCATCACCTATCTCGTCGCGTTTCCGGTGGCCAAGCTGCTTGTCGGCCGCTCGGGCTGGCATCGCGGCGCGCTCCAGAACCTCAAGCGGAAAGGCCGCGCGACGATCGGGGGATTCACTCTCGGCAGCGGCGGTGGCAGTTGGAGCGCCGGAGGAAGCTCGTGGAGCTCCGGTTCCGGCGGGGGATTCTCCGGCGGCGGCGGCAGCTCCGGCGGCGGCGGCGCATCGGGCAGCTGGTAGGCGAGTCATGCCATGAAGCGCCTGCTGCTGGTCGGCGGCGGCCACAGCCACGTCGAGGTGGTGCGGCGGTTCGGCATCGAGCCGCCAGCGGGCGTCGAAGTGCGTCTGGTCAGCCCCGACCGCCATGCGTCCTATTCCGGCATGCTGCCCGGCCTGGTCGCCGGGCATTACGCGTTCGACGATTGCCACATCGATCTCGACGCGTTGTGCCGTTCGGCCGGCACGGCGTTCACCCGGACCGCGGTCGAAGCCATCGATCTCGCGCGCGGCACGGCGCGATTGAGCGGCGGCGCCGAGCTGCCTTACGACGTGCTCTCGCTCGACATCGGATCGACGCCGGCGACCGCCGGCGCGCCGGGCGTGGCCGAGCACGCGGTCCGCGTGAAACCGGTGTCGACGCTGCTCGAGGCCTGGCGCGCGCTGCGCGCCGCCTCGCTCGAATCGCCCCAGCGGGTGACGGTTGTCGGTGGCGGCGCGGGGGGCGTCGAGCTGGCGTTTGCCATGCACCAGGGGCTGGAATCCGCCGCGATTCCCGGTTGGCGCGTGTCCATCGTCACGGACACGCCGACGATCCTGCCGGGGTTCCCGGCCGCCGCGCGGCGCGTGTTCGAGCGGCTGGCCGCTGCTCGCGGATTGGCGCTGAACTGCGGAGACCGCGTGACCGAGGTCCTGCCGGGTCAGCTGCGTCTCGAGAGTGGCCGGCGCCTCGAATCCGAATGGATCGTCTGGACGACGTTCGCTTCAGCGGCTGGCTGGATCGCGGCCAGCGGGCTCGCCACCGACGCGCGCGGTTTCGTGACGGTTGACGATACGCTGCAATCCCCGTCTCATCCAAACGTGTTTGCCGCCGGCGATTGCGCGAGCCTGGCGAACCATGCCGTCCCGAAATCCGGCGTCTATGCGGTGCGGCAGGGACCCGTGCTGGCGGCGAACCTTCGCAGCGCGCTCGGTGGCGGCTTGCTGGCGCGCTACCGGCCGCAGCGCGTCGCGCTTGCCCTCATCAGCACCGGCGACCGGTATGCCGTTGCCAAGTGGAATGGATTCACGTTTAAGGGCGCGTGGGTCTGGCGGTGGAAGGACCGTATCGACCGTCGCTTCATGGCGAGGTACCGAGCGATTGCGGCGCCATCGTGACCGGGACGGGATTTCCCGGACCCGCCGCCAGGCTGCGGCGGTTCAGGTGATCGTCACCCGGGCGAACTTGCGTTTGCCGACCTGAAGCACGAATGTCGTTCCCGGGCCGAGCTTGAGCGTCTTGTCGCTCACCCGCTCGCCGTCGATCCGGACACCGCCCTGCTCGACCATGCGCAGGGCCTCCGAGGTGCTCGCGGTCAGGCCCGCCTGCTTGAGCGCCTGGGGCAGCGAAAGCGCCCCGCCTTCCGACGCGATGCTCACTTCGCGCATGTCGGCGGGAACCTCGTCCCGCCGGAATCGCGCCTCGAAGTCCGCAGCGGCAGCGGCACCGGCGGCGTCGCCATGGAACCGGGCGACGATTTCCGTCGCAAACGCGAACTTCACGTCCCTGGGGTTGGCGCCCCGCTCGACCGCGCGCCGCTTCTCCCGTATCGACGCGACCGGCTCGAAAGACAGCAGGTCGATATAGCGCCACATCAATTCGTCCGAAATGGACATCAGCTTGCCGAATATCTCCCCCGGCGGCTCGGTGATGCCGATGTAATTGCCCAGCGACTTCGACATCTTGTTGACGCCGTCGGTGCCCTCGAGCAGCGGCATGGTGAGGATGCACTGGCACGGCTGCCCGTGCTCCTTCTGCACCTCCCGGCCCATCAGCAGATTGAACTTCTGGTCCGTGCCGCCCAGCTCCAGGTCCGCCTTCAGGGCGACCGAATCGTACCCCTGGACGATCGGGTACAGGAACTCGTGGATCGCGATCGGCTGCCGGCTTCGGTAGCGCTTGGCAAAATCGTCACGCTCGAGCATGCGCGCGACGGTGTGCCGGGCAGCGAGCCGGACGATGTCGGCGGCGCCCATGCGGTCCATCCACGACGAGTTGAACACCACCTCGGTGCGGCCGCGGTCGAGCACCTTGAAGACCTGGTCCGTGTAAGTGATCGCGTTCGCCTGCACGGCTTCGCGGGTCAGCGGCGGGCGCGTCGCGTTCCTGCCCGAGGGATCTCCGATCATTCCCGTGAAATCGCCGATGACGAACAGCACCTGGTGCCCCAGGTCCTGCAGTTGTCGCAGCTTGTTGATCAGCACCGTGTGGCCCAGGTGCAGGTCCGGCGCCGTTGGATCGAATCCCGCCTTGACGCGCAAAAGCCGTCCGGCCTGCAGCTTCTCGCGCAGCTCGGACTCGACCAGCAACTCTTCGGCGCCGCGCCGGATGATCTCGATCTGCTCGTTGACCGTCGCCATCGCGTCAACGCGCCTGCACTGTGCAATATTTCACGATGTGAAAATTCCGTTTTGCCAGAATAGGTTGTTCTGATAAGCTAGCCGCTGCGAAAAAGTCCATGGAAATCATGCAGGAAGACAACAGGCCGATTCTAGCTCAAAAGCTCGGGCGCCTCATCGTCGCGTCGCCCCTGGTCCGCGTGTCGGCTGTTCTCGTTCTGCCCTTCATCGGCGTGGTGGCCGCGTTCGGCATCGCGCCCGATACGGTCACCGAACCGGTGGCGCGAACGGCCGTCGTTCAGAACCTGGCGTTGCCGATTGCCCGGCCGGACACCGATGCCGTCCCCGGTTACTGGCGCGAAGCGCGGATCCAGCGCGGCGACACCGTCGCGGAATTGCTCGCCCGCCTCGGTGTCGAGGATCCCGACGCGGCCGCGTTCCTGCGCAGCACGCGGTCGGCGCGCACGCTCTACCAGCTGATACCGGGCAGAGTGATGCGCGCGCGGACCACCGCGGACGGCCGTCTCCTGACGCTTCGCTACCGGTCCGGCTCCACCGTGCTCAGCGTCGAGCGCTTCGAAGGCGCCTATCGCGTCACCGAGGCGCCGGCCGAGTTCGAGCGGCGGGTGCAGATGATGTCCGGCGAAATCCGCAGCTCGCTCTTCGCCGCGACGGATGCCGCGGGCCTTCCCGACTCGGTGGCGATCCAGATCGCCGACGTGTTCTCCACCGACATCGATTTCCACCGAGATCTCCGCCGCGGCGACCGCTTCGCCGTGGTCTACGAGATGTATTACGACCACGGCGAGCCGGCCCGGTCGGGCCGGGTGCTCGCGGCCGAGTTCATCAATCAGGGCAGGACCTACCAGGCGGTCTATTTCGAGTACGACCAGGGCCGGGGCGGCTATTACACGCCGGACGGCAAGAACATCCGCAAGGCGTTCCTGCGCTCGCCGCTGGAATTCTCGCGCATCACGTCGGGATTCACGAACGCGCGGTTCCACCCGGTACTCCGGCAATGGCGCGCCCACAAGGGCATCGATTACGGCGCGCCCACCGGCACCCGCGTGCGCGCCACTGGCGACGGCGTAGTCGAATTTGCGGGGCGTCACGCGGGCGGCTACGGCAACCTGGTGGTGCTGAAGCACCAGTCGAAGTACACGACCTGGTACGGCCATCTCTCCGGGTTCGCGAGGGGCACCCGCAAGGGCGCGCGCATCGCGCAGGGCGACATCATCGGCTATGTCGGCGCCACGGGCCTCGCGACCGGGCCGCATCTGCATTACGAATTCCGCATCAATAACGTCCACCAGAATCCCCTGCGCGTCGTGCTGCCCGCCGCTCCGCCGATCGATCCGGCCCAGAAGCCGGGTTTCGTAGCGGCGGCGGCGCCGCTCGCGGAGCAGCTGCAGCTCCTGCGCGGCATCCGTTTCGCCCGCCTCGACTGAACCCCCGTGACCGGTCACCAGTCACCGGTCACGAGTCACGAGTCACCGCGTTGAGATGGCCGAGTACTACATCGGCTTGATGTCCGGCACCAGCCTCGACGGCGTGGATGCCGTTCTCGCGGTCGCGTCCGGCCGCCGCTTCCAATCCCGGGCGAGCGTTCACGTCGGCTTTCCCTCGCCGCTGCGGTCGCGCCTGCTTGCGCTGCACGACCCGGGAGCGGACGAGTTGCACCGCTCGGCCCTGCTTGCGGCGGACCTCTGCAGGCTGTACTCGACCGCCGTCCAACGGCTGCTCGCGCGCGCCGGCCTGCGCGCGCCGGCCGTGACGGCGATCGGTTGTCACGGCCAGACCGTGCGGCACCGGCCGCGCGACGGCTATACGCTGCAGCTCGTCAACGGCGCCAGGCTCGCCGAGCTGACGGGAATCGACGTGGTGTGCGACTTTCGCAGTCGCGACGTGGCCGCTGGCGGAGAAGGCGCGCCGCTCGCGCCGGCGTTCCACCGCGCCATGCTCGGGACGCGCCACAACTGCGTCGTGGTCAACATCGGCGGCATTGCGAACGTGACACGGCTGCCGGCGCGCGGCCCGGTAACCGGTTTCGACTCCGGGCCGGGGAACTGCCTGCTCGACGCCTGGATCCGGGAAAAGCGCCGCCGCGCGTTCGACGCGAACGGCGACTGGGCGGCGAGCGGCGCCGTCATTCCCCGCCTGCTGGCCGCGCTGCTGAAGCATTCCTACTTCCGCCGCAGGCCGCCGAAGAGCACTGGACGGGAGGAGTTCGACCTTCGCTGGGTGAAGCGCCTGCTATCCGGACGCGAGCGGGCGGCGGACGTGCAGGCGACCCTGCTGGAACTGACGGCGCGCACGATCGCGCGCGCCGTGAAGGACTGCGGACCGGGGATGCGGGACATATTCATCTGCGGGGGCGGCGCATACAACGGAACGCTGCTGGCTCGCCTTTCCGGCTTGATGCCGATGCTGCGCATTTCGACCACCGCCGCGCTCGGCATCGCGCCCGAGCACGTCGAGGCGATGGCCTTCGCCTGGCTCGCGCGCCAGGCGCTCGAGCGCAAGCCGGGCAACGTCCCCGCGGTCACCGGCGCGCGCGGACCGCGGGTACTGGGCGCTATTTATTGCCGGTGAGGCGTGACTGGTTACTGGTGGCTGGTGGCTGGTGGCTGGTAGCTCGACGTTAACGATCCGGAAAATGCAAAAGGCGGCCGAAGCCGCCTTTTTTGCCGTTACGGATTCCCGCTATGCGGAAAACGAAGAGCCGCAGCCGCAGGTGGACTTCGCGTTCGGGTTCTTGATGACGAACTGCTCGCCCTCGATGTTGCTCTGGTAATCGATTTCCGCGCCGCTGAGGTACTGCAGGCTCATCGGGTCGATCAGCAGCGTGACGCCCCCTTTTTCCATGCGGGTATCGTCATCGCCAGCTTCCTCGTCGAAGGTGAACCCATACTGAAATCCCGAGCAACCGCCGCCCTGCACGAAAACGCGCAGCTTGAGGTTGGGGTTGCCCTCTTCGTCTATGAGGCTTTTCACCTTGGACGCCGCGGCATCGGTAAACACCAGCGGGTTCGGCATTTCAGTCACGGCGTTCATGCAAGCTCCCGGTATCAATTGGACGGGCCAGCGCTACTCCGCGGATGCGGGCTTGAACTGGACGATCTTCTCCGACTTGCTGTCGTTCTGGTAAACCAGCCGGCCCTGCACGACCGCGCCCAGCTGGATTTCCATCGTCTTGTAGTACACGTCTCCTGTGACATTGGCCTTCGCCTGCAGTTCCACGTACTCCGCGGCGTGCACCGGCCCCACCACGGTGCCGTTGATCACGACGTGGGACACCCGGATTTCCCCCTCGATCTGCGCGTGTTCGGACAGCACCAGCGTGCCGGGCTTGCCTTCCGCCGCGATGACGTCGCCGCGCACGCGGCCGTCCACGCGCAATCCCCCGTTGAACGTGATACTGCCCTCGATGGTCGTTCCGGCTCCGATCAGGCAGTCGATCCGGTTCTGGGGCTTGCTGTTGCCCTTGCTGCCGAACATGGCCCAAGTCTCCTCAGGAAAGCTTTACCGTATGCGTTAGTTTAGGCGCATTGGAGCCGTTTTCAAAGACCCGGACCTGGAGGCTTTTCACCACGGCCCCCGGTGCCACCTTGAACGTGCCTTCGACTCGATGAAAGAACTTGAAGCTGACCCGGTAATCCTTCACGTTCTTTTCGCCCTCGGGGGGCAGCGTGAGCACGAACTTGCGATCGTCCTGTTCGAGATTGAGCACGAACTGCAGCGTGCCATGGAATTCCTTCACCCGCTGGCCGGTTTGCACCAGAAGCAGCCGGTAGCGGTACTCGCCCGGCAATGACTCGGGGTTCAGCCGGAACCGGTTGACGCTGATTGCCCCTTCCTTGCCGCCGGCCACCATCAGCGACTGGAAAAACGCGAGATCCTCCCGCAGCGCCGCGTTTTCTCCCGTCAGCATCTTGACCTGCCTGGCGAGGTCGCCGTACGTCGCCCCTTCGATCTGCATCTGCCGCTCCGAGGCGGCCACTTTCGAGCGCAGGTCGGCGATCTCGGCATCCCGCTGCCGGATTTCGTCCTGGAGCCCGGCGACCGCCCGCGCCGCTTCGCTTTGCCGGAACCCGGCCAGCTCCATGCCGAAGTCATAGGTGGTCCAACCCACGCCGAACACCAGCGCCCCGAGCGTGAAGTAGCCCAGCCAGCGCCAGTACCAGGGAACGTGCGTGCGCACCGCGACCCGGGGTGCCGTTATGCCGAACCGCCTCCGCAGCGAGCGTAAGAACTGGGCCATCGCGCTAGGGAAGCAGCGCGAGCTGCCCGAGTCCGGCGGCTTCCGGCAGGCCGAACATGATGTTCATGTTCTGCACTGCCTGGCCGGACGCGCCCTTGACCAGGTTGTCGATGACGGAGAGCACCACCGCCGTCCTGCCGTCGCCCGGCCGGTGCACCGCGATCCGGCACACATTGGCGCCGCGCGCCGATCGCGTATCCGGGTGGCTGCCCGCCGGCATCACGTCGACGAACGCCTCATTCGCGTAGCGCTTCTCGTACAGCGCCTGGAGGTCGGCCTCGCCCGTGAGCCGCGCATACAGCGTCGCATGTATGCCGCGTATCATCGGCGCCAGGTGCGGCACGAAGACGAGATTGACCGGACGACCCGCCATCCGCGTCAGGCCCTGGACGATTTCCGGATGGTGGCGGTGCCCCGGCACGCCGTACGCCTTGAAATTGTCGGATGCTTCCGCCAGCAGCGTGTGCACTTCCGCCCTGCGGCCGGCCCCTGACACGCCCGATTTCGCGTCCGCGATCAGGTGATCGACGTCGACCAGCCCCGCCTCGACCAGCGGCAGGAAGCCGAGTTGCACCGCCGTCGGATAGCAGCCCGGATTCGCCACGATGCGCGCTTCGCGGATACGGTCGCGGTTCACTTCCGGCAGGCCGTACACCGCCTCCGCCACCAGCTCCGGGCAGGCGTGCTTGACGCCATACCAGCGCTCCCACACCGCGACATCCTGGATGCGGAAGTCTGCGGCGATGTCGATGATGCGCACGCCCTTGTCCAGCAACGCACGCGCCTGTTCCATCGCGACGCCATTGGGCGTGGCAAAGAACACCAGGTCGCAGCGATCGAGCGCCGCGGCCGCGGGGTCGATGAACTTGAGCGCGATCCGCCCGCGGAGGTTCGGAAACAGTTCGGCAGCCGCGGTGCCGGCGTCCTTGCGCGACGTGATCGCGACGATCTCGCCGTCGGGGTGCTGCGCGAGCAGGCGCAACAGCTCGACGCCGGTGTAGCCGGTGCCGCCGACGATGCCGATTCGGATCCCGTTCTTCGCCATTTCCCGGTCCATAGACAACAAAGCCGCCCGCAGGCGGCTCGGTTGCGGAGTCTATCTATCCCTTACCGCTTCGAGTACTGGCCGCGCTTGCGCGCCTTGTGCAGGCCCACCTTCTTGCGCTCGACCTCTCGCGCGTCGCGGGTCACCAGGCCTGCCTTCTTGAGCGCGGGCTTGAGCGACGCGTCGTGCTGGATCAGCGCGCGCGTGATACCGTGGCGCACCGCACCTGCCTGCCCCGACTCGCCGCCGCCATCGACGTTAACCATAATGTCGAAGCTCGTGAGCATGTTGGTGAGCTCGAGCGGCTGGCGCACGATCATGCGGCCCGTCTCGCGCGAGAAATACTCGTCCACGGGCTTGTCATTGACGGTTATCGCGCCGCTGCCGGGCTTGATGTAGACCCGCGCCACGGCCATCTTCCGTCGGCCGGTTCCGTAATGGTGCTGCCGTTGAATCGCCATGGTGATCTAGATCTCCAGTTGTTTCGGCTGCTGCGCCGTGTGCGGGTGGCTGGCGCCGGAATAGGTCTTCATCTTCTTGAGCATCGCGTATCCCAGCGGACCCTTGGGCAGCATGCCCTTCACCGCGAGCTTCAGCACGCGGTCCGGGTGGCGCGCGTGCAGCTTCGCGAACGGCGTGCTGTAGACGCCGCCGGGATAACCGCTGTGGCGGTGGTAGATCTTGTCCTGCGCCTTGCGGCCGGTCACGCGCAATTTGTCGACGTTGACCACCACGATATAATCGCCGGTGTCGACGTGCGGCGTGAATTCGGGCTTGTGCTTGCCGCGCAAACGCCGCGCGATCTCGGACGCGAGCCGCCCGAGCACCTTGCCGGAGGCATCCACGACATACCAATCATGCTTGACCGTTTCCGGTCTTGCGGAAAACGTTTTCATCGCTCCTGTCCCGGCCGCCTTGCGCGATTTGGAAAAGGGCGAATTCTATTGCAAATCAGACGCCTGTGTCAATTGAAGCGGTGAGCCGCCAAACGCCGCCCTTGAGCCCTCTGGCGGCGGCGCGCCGCTGCCGCCCAGCGCCGCGGGCGACTTGCCGGCCGCCAGGCGGACCCGAAGCATGGAATGGCTGATTACCAACGCCATTGCGGCGTTTCTCATGCCGCCGGGCAGCTTGCTGTTGGCTGCGGCGCTTGGCGCGCTCGTGGCATTGCGGCGCCCGCGCCTCGGCCGCGCCCTCATCGCCCTCGCGCTGGTTTCGATCTGGATCCTGTCCACGCCGTTCGTGAGCGGCGCCCTGGTCCGGTCGCTGGAGCCCGCGCCGGGCGATCCCCTCGCCGACAGGAGCGGACAGGCGATCGTGGTGCTTGGCGGGGGCACCTATTTTTCAGCGCCGGAATACGGCGGACAGGATACGGTCAGCCGCCACACGCTCGTGCGGCTGCGCTACGCCCGGTACCTGCACCAGGCGCTCAAGAAGCCCTTGCTGGTCACCGGCGGCGCGCCGCTTGGCAACGCCACATCCGAAGCCCAGCAGATGAAACAGGTGCTGGAGAACGATTTCCAGGTCCCCGTGCAGTGGGCCGAGCCGGGCTCCAACAACACCCTGGAGAATGCCCGCCTGAGCCGGCGCCTGCTCGGCGCAGCCGGCGTGCGGCGCATCTATCTCGTCACCCACGCCTGGCACATGCCGCGTGCGAGGCTCGTTTTCGAGAGCGCGGGATTCGCCGTCATCCCGGCGCCGACCGCATTTTCCACCCGTTTCAAGACGACCCTGCTGGATTTTCTGCCAAATGCCGCGGCCCTCTACGACAGCCGGATCTTCTTCCACGAAGCGATCGGCCTCGGCTGGTATCATCTGCGAATTTCACTGGGGCGCTCATGAACGTCCGCATCAAGTGGCTCGAAAACGTCGCCTTCGTCGGCGAGTCCGAGAGCGGGCACGCGATCGTGATGGATGGCGCTCCCGAGGGCGGCGGGCGCAACCTCGGGCCGCGGCCGATGGAAACCGTGCTGCTCGGCACCGGCGGCTGCACGGCCTATGACGTTGTGCACATCCTGCGCAAAGGTCGTGCCCCGATCACCGACTGCGTCCTCGATATCCGCGCCGAGCGCGCCGCGCAGGATCCCAAGGTCTTCACCCGGATTCACTTCCATTTTGTCGTGACGGGAAAGGGGCTCAGGCGCGAACAGGTCGAGCGCGCGATACAGTTGTCCGCGGAGAAGTACTGCTCGGCCTCGATCATGCTCGGCAAGACGGCCGAGATCACGCACGACTTTGAAATTCGGGAAGCGTGACCGGTGACTGGTGACTGGTGACTGGTGCTCTGAAACAGGGCCTGTCGAAACCCGCCATCAAATCCAGAACGCGGTTTCGGTCATCACCTTGGACGACAGCCGCATCGCCCGCCTGGCGGGCGCCGGCAGGTCGGCCGCGCCATGGCGGATCGCCGTGGTCGCGTGGCGCGCCTCGTCCTCCTTCATCTGCTCGAGTATGGCGCGGCTCCGCTGGTCGCCTGCCGGCAGCCGCGTCAGGTGTCCTTCGAGGTGCGCGACGACCTGACGCTCGGTCTCGGCCAGGAAACCCAGGTTCCACCGGTCGCCCAGCAGCCCGGTGAGCGCGCCCAGCGCGAACGACCCCGCGTACCACGCGGGATTGAGGAGGCTCTTGCCGCCCCCCAGTTCCTCGAGCCGCCGCTCGGTCCACGCCAGGTGCTCGGTTTCCTCCTGCGCCGCCTGCTCCAGCGCCGCCTTCGCCTGCGGGTTGCGCGCGGTCAGCGCCTGCCCCTGGTACAGCGCCTGCGCGCAGATTTCGCCGCTGTGATCGACCCGCATCAGCGACACGGAAAGCCGCCGCTGCTCCTCCGTCAATTCCGCTTCGGGCAAATCCGCTCCCGGTGTCGAGCGCAGGGATTGCGCCGGTGCAAATACCGTGCGCAGCCCGTTGTCGAATGCAACGATCAGCTGGTCGAGCGTGGGTAACGCGCGCATTGGGCGAGTATAGCCCGCCTCAGGCCGCCGCCCCAAACAGCCGCTCGAGCTCGGCACCGGGATCGGTTGCGCGCATGAACGCCTCGCCGACGAGGAAGCCATTCACCCGGTTCCGCCGCATGAGCGCAACGTCCGCAGGGGTCAGGATGCCGCTTTCGGTCACGACCAGACGGTCGGCCGGCACCCGCGCGGCAAGCTCCAGTGTCGTGTCGAGGCGCGTTTCGAACGTGTGCAGGTTCCGGTTGTTGATGCCGATGAGCGGCGTCTCGAGTTGGAGCGCACGATCCAGCTCCCGGGCGTCGTGCGCTTCCACCAGCACAGCCATGCCCAGCACGTGCGCGACGGGCTCCAGGTCCCGCATTTGCGCCGGATCGAGCGCGGCGACGATGAGCAGGATGCAATCCGCGCCGGCCGCGCGCGCCTCGTAAATCTGGTACGGATCGATCGTGAAGTCCTTCCGCAGCACCGGCAACGCGCAAGCCGAGCGCGCCTCCTGCAGCTGCCCGAGCGCGCCCTGGAAAAACTGCCGGTCGGTCAATACCGACAGGCACGCCGCGCCGTGCCGCTCGTAGCTGGCGGCGATCGCGGCGGGCTCGAACGGATCGCGCAAGATTCCCCGGCTGGGGCTCGCCTTCTTGATTTCCGCGATCACGGCAGGAAGGCCGGCGGTCATTTTCGCGCGAAGCGCGCCGGTGAAATCACGCGCCGGCGCGGCGCCGGCGGATTCCTGCCTGATTGCATTCAGCGATTTGAGGTGCTTCGCGCTTGCGACCTCCTCGGCCTTGACTGCAAGAATGCGGTCGAGGATGTCAGGCATGCGTTTGGGTGAACGCGACGAAGGCGTCGAGCTTCTTTCGCGCGGCGCCGCTCGCGATCACGCCGGTCGCTTTCCGGATGCCTTCCGCAACCGTCGGTGCCAGACCGGCGACGTAGATGGCGGCGCCGGCATTGAGCGCGACGATATCGCGGGCCGCGCCTGGCTCGTTCCCCAGGGCCGCGAGCACCAGCGCCTTCGAGCGTTCGATGCCGTCCACCCGAATTGCGGAACTGTCGTGCGTCGGCATGCCGAAATCCTGGGGCGTGATGTGGTACTCGTTGATTTTTCCGTCCCTGAGTTCGGCCACCATCGTCGCGCCGGAAATCGAAATCTCGTCGAGTCCCTCCATGCCGTGCACCACCATCACGCGCTGGCTGCCGAGCCGCTGCAGGACGCGCGCCAGTATTCCCACGAGATCGGGATGAAACACGCCCATCAGCTCGCGCGCCGCGCCCGCCGGGTTGGTCAGCGGGCCAAGGATATTGAAAATGGTCTTGACACCCAGCTCCCGCCTGACGGGCGCCGCGTGCTTCATCGCACCGTGATGGTTGGGGGCGAACATGAAGCCCACTCCGACCTCCTCGATGCAGCGCCCGATCGCCTCGGGCTTCAGGCCGAGGTTGGCCCCCAGCGCTTCCAGCACGTCCGCGCTGCCCGACTTGCTGGAGACCGAGCGGTTCCCGTGCTTGGCGACGCGCGCGCCGGCGGCCGCGCAGACGAACGTCGCCGCGGTCGAGATGTTGAAGCTCTGCGCGCCATCGCCCCCGGTGCCGACGACGTCCACGAGGTTCTCGGGATTTCCCACCGGGACTTTGGTCGAGAAATCGCGCATGACCTCGGCCGCCGCGGCGATCTCGCCGATGGTTTCCTTCTTGACGCGCAATCCCACGATAATCGCGGCGATCAGCGTGGGCGACACCTCGCCGCTCATGATCGCGCGCATGAGCGACAGCATCTCATCGCGAAAAATCTCCCGGTGCTCGATCACCCGGGACAGCGCTTCCTGCGGCGTCATGAACGGCCTCCCTCCAGAAAGTTCCTGAGCAGCTGGTGCCCGTGCTCGGTGAGTATGGACTCGGGGTGGAACTGCACCCCCTCCACGGCCAGTTCCTTGTGGCGCACGCCCATGATCTCCCCGTCATCGGTCCACGCCGACACCTCGAGGCACGCGGGCAGGCTCGACCGCTCGACGACCAGCGAGTGGTAGCGGGTCGCGGTGAACGCCTCCGGCAGTCCGCGAAAAACGCCGCGCCGGTCGTGATGGATGGCGGACGTCTTGCCGTGCATGAGCTGCCTGGCATGCACGATCTTGCCGCCGAACGCCTGGCCGATGGCCTGGTGGCCGAGGCAGACGCCCAGGATCGGAATGCGCCCGGCGAACGACTTGACCAGGGGCACGGAAATGCCCGCCTCGTTGGGCGTGCAGGGCCCCGGGGAAATAACGATCTGCGCCGGCTCGAGCCGGTCCACGCCCTCGAGGGTGATCTCGTCGTTGCGGTACACCCGGACCTCTTCGCCCAGCTCGCCCAGGTATTGCACGAGGTTGTAGGTGAAGGAATCGTAATTGTCGATCATCAACAGCATGCGCCGCCCATCCGTATCCGCTGCAAACCCGCGCGCCCCACGGCTCCTGACCCGCCAAACCGTTTAATCGCGGCAGTTTACCCTAGTCGTCCCGCGGTTCCGCCGGGCGCGCGGGGACGCCCCGGACTGCAGCGCCGCGGGTATTCAGGCGGTCCTGCGGTTGCGCAATGCGTGCTCGGACCCGGCGACCAGGCGGCGCCGGAGCAAGCCAAAAAAAAGCCCCAGAGACTGGGGCTTAAAGAGTTTCAGCATGAATATGCCTACGGTACTTCCACGTGATGTAGGCAGTCCTCCTCGGACGCTTCTTCGCAACCTGCGGCCCGCGCGGTCTCGCGCCGTGTCCGCCGTGCAAATCCTGTTTGTTTGTAATTGTTTTGTTGCAATATAACCAGGCCGACGCGACCTGTCAATCGCGCGCGGCATGCGTGCTGCCCCCTGCCGGCTGGCAACCGATGCCTTTGAATGCGCGGGCTTCGCAACTCGAGGCATTCAAAAAAACGGGCGCCCGGAGGCGCCCGTTTCGAGGCTGTTGCGGCTTCGGCTTAGAAGCGGTGCTGCATGCCGATGCCGATCGTCTTCTGGCTGCCGCCCACCGTCGCCAACGTCTTGCCCAGCGAT
>Ga0326597_10002523_pt1 | contig 27262 bp, 15 predicted proteins | sample RVTome_12_FD_203789 | JGI IMG/M metagenome (GOLD analysis project Ga0326597, IMG submission 203789) | Soil microbial communities from uranium-contaminated site in the Upper Colorado River Basin, Wyoming, United States - RVT100D185 | ecosystem: Environmental > Terrestrial > Soil > Contaminated >... | reverse complement strand
CCCGCCATGCTCTCCGACCGCGTTCACCCGCCGCACGAAAGCTTCATGGTCCGCCTTTGGGCTGAGCCCGACGGCAGCCAGCGCCTCGTGCGCGGCTCGATCAAGAACGTCCAGACGGGCGCCACGGTGTACTTCGACTCGCCCGAGCTGCCCGCGGGGCTGCTCCGCGAGTCGGCCGAGCGCCTCCAGGACCCCGACGACCGCCGGCCGCTGCGCTGACGCCATGACCGAGCTGGCCCGACCCGCCCGACCTACCCCAGCCGACCCGATAGCCCCTGCGAGGTGTGCGATGTTCCCGATGGACCCATTGACTGGCCCCAGGCTCTTTGACCGTTTCCGCTCCGAGGGCGCGCCCGCGCCGCTCGGCTCGTGCCATCCGCGCGCGGCGGCCCCTTGCCGGACCACCGTGCTCATCGACTTCACGGAGGTCGCCATGAACCGCTCGTTTCGATTGTTGGACCGGATCGTTGGTGGGATCGCGGCGATGATCGCCGTCGCGGTCGTTCTGTCCGCCTGGGCGCTGGCGGCGACGGGCACCGTCGCGCACGCCCAGCCCGCGCTGCCGCCCAGCTCGCCGTCGGCACCGCCCGGGCCGCTGCCGCCCGCCGAGCCGGCCATCGCCCGGCCCGAGGCCGCCAGCGCCCAGGCGTTCATCCCCATCCTCAACTACCTGGCCAACGACGAGGTGTGCGACACCTGGATCGAGGCCCAGAACGTCGGCGCCGACTTCACCGCGCTCGCGCTCGTCGCCTTTGGCGCACCCGGCTTCTGCGCCCCGCAGGCCGCCGGCCCGCTCAAGGTCGAGTGCTCCGGCATCCTCAAGCCCGGCTCGGCCTGGAACTTCCTCGGCTCCCAGGTGCCTACCGGCTCCAAGAGCGCCGTGATGTTCAGCTTCACCACCAAGAGCTTCTCCGACCTCGGCCTCGTCGGCCCGGCCAACGGCGACGACATCATCTCCAGCTACCTGTGCGAGAGCGCCTTCTTCGGCATCGTCGGCGACGCCGACGACTGGCGCCGCTTCAAGCTGGCCTTCGACACCGGCGGCCTGTTCGAGGACATCCCCATGGACCTGGCCTACGGCTCGCCCATCGCTGTCGAGGTCCTGCGCCGCTGCGCCGGGCCGGACGATCCCGGCGTCGTGACGAGCAAGTACAACGCCATCGGCGGCCGCCGCCTGGGCGTCTACGACCCGGTCTTCGGCGGCTTTGCCCACTACGTCCCGCTCATCTACGCCTCCAGCGCCGCCTTCGAGACCGTCATGTACTTCCAGAACGTCGGCCTGGACTGCACCACCGTCGAGGTCTGGTTCCAGCAGATGGACAGCTGCCTGCGGCCCTACATCTGCGAGGTCTACACCCTGGCCTCGGGCGAGACGTACCAGTACAGCGCCTCGGACTGCGTCGGCCCCGGCTGGACCGGCTCGGCCTGGATCCGCACCAGCCAGCCGCTGGCCATCGCCATCGACCAGGTGGCGCCGGGGCTGCTCATGAGCTACACCGGCAACCCGGGCTACCTGCGCTACAGCTTCGACGGCGTGTACACCTACAACCCTGCCACGCGCGTGGCCTACGGGCCGCTGGTGTTCAGCGAGTACCAGGGCTGGGACACCGGCGTGGTCGTCCAGAACCTCTCGGGCGTCCTAACGGCTAAGGTGAAGGTCTATTTCAAGGACCGCTCGGGCGACATCATCACCACGCTCGTCGACTGGGTCTGCCCGCGCGGCAGCCAGGCGTTCTACCTGCCGGCCATCGCCGGGCTGCCGGGCAACTGGGTCGGCAGCGTGCGGGTCGAGAGCCAGAAGTACTCCACGCCCGGCGGCCCGAGCGTCGAGGCGCCGCCGGTGAGCGGGGTGGTGCAGCTGATCAACTACCCCGACATCCAGCGGCTCACGAGCAACGAGGCCATCGCCTACAACCTGCTCCAGGAGTACGACGCCTACGACTGGTCGCTGGGCAGCGGGCGGGGCGGCTCGGAGTCGGGCGCAGCGGTGCTGGCGGTGCCCAGCCTGCTCAAGGACACCACGGGCTCGGGGGTGACGACGGAGCTGGCCATCACCAACTTCGTGGACATCCCGGGCTTCACGGACTTCGCCATTCACATCTACGACCAGAACGGCGCCATCGACTACGTCTGCCAGAAGCTCAACGAGAAGCAGGTGGAGTACATCGACCTCCAGACGTGGGGCTACATCAACACCGGCTTCAAGGGCTCGGCGATCATCAGCGCGGTCTACTGGCACCACCCGGTGTTCGGCGCCACGGGCCAGTTCCTGCGGCACGTGGTCGGCCTGGGCGGCGTGTCGATCGAGCGCACGGGCGCCACGCTCCTCGCCGAGGACGTGCCGGGCGACGAGGCCGCCGGCAGCCTGGCGTTCCCGATCTACGAGGCCTTCATGTTCATGAACCTCGAGTCGCCGGACTGCCCGGGCCTGGAGGGGGCGCAGGCACCGGTGAACTGCCCGCCGGAGATCGAGATCAATAGCGGCGACATCAACCTGCCGATCCCGGACGGCGGCGCGGTGGCGAGCACCATCGACGTGACCTACGGGCTGGGCGAGGTGAACGCCGCCTGCCTGATCGGCGACGTGGACATCAGCCTCGCGGTAACGCACGGCGACCTGTCGGACCTCACGATCGAGCTGATCCACGACACCCAGATCGTCAGCCCGACGGTGACGACCAGCCAGGTGCTGCTGAGCGGCATCTGCGCCGGCTCGACGACCCTGGCCGCCGAGCTGGACGACGACGCGGCGGCACCCATCGGCAGCGTGTGCGCCCCGATCGGCGGGCGCTACCGCACCGGCGGCGCGCTGGACGCCTTCGACGGCGAGTACCCGGGCAACGACTGGACGCTCCGCGTGCTGGACACGGCCCTCGGCGACGCCGGCACGCTGCTCAACTGGTCCATCCAACTGCGCACGGCGCCGCAGCCGTAGGGAGACGCGGGGCGAGAGCTGACCACAATCGAATCGACGGCGACCTACGGACGGCGAGCGGGCAAGCGCTCGCCGTCCGGCTGTTCAAAGCAGCGCCCGGATGCCCGGCAGCGCGGCCAGGACGGCTTGCCGGGCCAGCGCCATCTCCGCGCTCTCGACGTGGATCTCGACCCGGTAGCTGGCGTAGTGCCCCTCGCGCGACAGGCGCCGGCGAATGCGGAAGGGAGCTTCGCCTTGCTCTGCCGCCACCGTGGTCTCCAGCGTCATCAGGAACTCGGCGTCGCTGGCGGCGATGACGACGATGGGAAAGATGCCCGGGAAGGCATGGGACGACTCGATCAGCTCGATGCGCTCGGCGTGGCTGAACTCGACTTGGCCCAGGATGCGCGGCCGCGACGGGTTGTCGTGCTCCTGGATGCCGTTCACGCCGTCGTCGCTCGTCGCGCTCGAATGTTCGGACATTGGGGCTCACCTCACGGCACGCGGTGCTCGTTCCGCCGGCGCTCGGGCTGCCTGACGGCACAGCAACTCTAGGATGGGCGGCGAGGTCGTCAAAACGGACGGGGAGGCGCCCTCAGCGACGCCTCCCCGTGCGCTCCGTCGTGCTTGCGCGTCGGCTACTGCATCGGCTCGTCCGTCGGCTCGATCGGCGGGCCGGCGGTCGGATCCGCGGGCACGACGATCACTCCGTTGGCTGCGCCCACGGGGAGGTAGATGCGCGGCTGATCGCGCAGCCAGGTGACCGGGACCTGGATCAGCGAGGGCGCGCCGGCAGGGCCGAACGCCACGAGGCCGCTTAGCGGCCCGGTCGCGTCGGCGTCGAAGGCCGCGACGTCGGCACAGACCTCGATCTCGGTCGGCTGGCCGGCCTTCACCTCGGACGGGACATCGCCCACAAGGATGCTGTCGCCGGACACGATGTCGATGGTGAGGTCGAACGTGCTCTCACCCGTCACGGCCCAACCGTGAACCCAGACCTGGTAGGCCCCAGCCTGCGGGTAGCCGCCGAGCGCGATGGTCTCGTTGGACTCCGGCGACGTGCCCTCGGCCACCATCTCGGCCGGGTAGGCGAACAGGCCGTCGCCGTCGTTGTCGCGCAGGAGGACGAGGTCAAGGTCGTCGTCCGCCTCGCCCCGCAGCGTCACGTCGAAGCGGCCCGCCTCGGTGGTCAGGGTGATGGTGTGCTTGAAGCTGGCGGTGGTGCGGTCGTTCGGGTTGTCCTGGACGATCGCCTCGTCGATGAAGACCTCGGGCTCCGACATCCCGAAGCCGCGCGCGACGAGGCCAGGGAGCGGCATCTGCGACGTGAACGTGAGCATGCCGCACGAATCGCCGAAGAGCATGACCGGCGCGCCGTTCAGCTGCAGCGAGCTCACCGTGGTCTCGAAGGGGATCTCGATGGCGGACCCGCTGAACATGACGTTGTGGAGCATGACCTCGTGGAGGCCGCCCCCCGCGGCCGTGGCCAGCCAGTCGTCGTGGTCGCCCGAGCTGGTGTTGAACGGCCAGCGGCCGCCGCCCATGTGGAGGTACGGGCTGCGGGCCAGGGTGTTCAGCGTGGCCGCGCCGTACCACGCCGGATCGGAGCGGTCCTCCTCGTCGTTGCCGGCATCCCCCGGGTTGCTGTATCGGTCGACGACCGGGCCGAGCACCCGCGTGTCGATGTCCGTCTTGCCCATCGCGTCGTCGTCCCACATCGTGCGGAAGAGCCAGTACGTCCCGGCCGGCGGCTTGGTGGCGTCGACGAAGAAGAAGCGCCAGTCGCCGGACTCCGGCCGCCAGGTCCAGTTGAAGGCACCGCGCACCGCGCCCAGGTTGTATGGCGCGTCACGGTCATCGGCCTCGCTGCCGCCCAGCGTCGTGTGGCCCTTCCACGCGTAGTCCGCGGCCACGTTGGCGTTGACCGGGATGACCACGCGCTGCGAGGCGATCTCGTAGCCTCCTGGCCCGCCGACCGGCTCGTCGCCCTCGCCGCGGCCGTAGTCCGCGAAGATTGCGCCCGCGTGCGTCCCAAAGGCGGCGTCGTCCGGCACGGTGACGGCGGCCTCGAACGTCGCCTCGCCGCCGGCGGGCACCGTGACGGTCGACTCGGAGAGCGACAGGAGCGGCCAGTCCTCCCAGCGGTAGAAGTCAAGGCGGAACGTGAGGTCGGTGACCGTAATCGTCGGGCTGACCTGGACGTGGTTGACGCCCAGGTAGATCCCGTCGGACCAGCGCTCCAGCGGGTGGTGGACGGAGACGGACCAGTTGTTGTGCGAGCTGCCGTCCTGGCTGAAGCGCATGTACTCGAACTCGTCGATCTCGCTGGCGCGGTAGTCGATCCGCTCGACCCCCAGGCCCTTGGCGGGCCACGCGGCCGGGAAGATGCCGGCGGTTACAGCCGTTCCGCTCTCCAGGATCGCCTGTACGTCCAGCCCAGGCTGCCGCGGGATCATGACGCCCGGGATGGTCACGGTCGTGTCGCCGCCCATGGTCACCCAGGCCCGGTCGTCGGTGAAGACGATGGCGCCGATGGCGCCCGCGTTGATGGCGTTGGTCAGCTTCTCGACGAACGTGCACAGGCCGCGCTCGATGAGCGCGATCTTCTCATCCACGCTCTGCGGCTGCGGGTCGTCGTTGCAGCCGCGGCCGAACCAGCCCAGGTCGCTCTCCATGCCGGCATCAGGGATGGCTGCCGTGATCGCGCCTTCCAAGGCGCCGTGCTCGCGCGCCTGGTCGTCCCAGGCCACCGTGACCCGCGCGTCGCCCTTGGAGAGGTTGTCCAGCAAGCCGTTGCCGTTGCGGTCGTCGAACAGCTTGCCGTCGCCGTCGATGTCGGTGTGCTGGTAGACGGCCACGGTGAAGCCGTTGTCGCCGACGACGTCGCCGTTGATGTCGAACTGCTCCATGGGCTGGACTCCGCGGACCACCATCAGCTCGGTGCCTTCCGGGATCCGCTCGCGGTCGACGGGGATGGCGTACTGTGGCGCGGAGCCGCTGACCGTGGTCTCCTTGGTCCGATCGACGGCCAGCGACGCGTCGTAGGAGCCGATGCGGCGGAGCGTCTTGGCGTGCAGTGCGACCTCGACGGCCTCGTCGCCGTCGTTGTGCAGCGCCAGCGTGCCGGTGGCCGCGGTGCCGGGCTGGACCAGCTTGGCACCGGCTTCGTGGCGCTCCCCCCGATACCCGCCGGCCGACCACTCGGATGGCAGCGCGTACACGCCGTGCAGGCCGCCGGCAATGCGCACGGCGTCCGCGGCGTCGACGACGCCCGCGCCCATCGTGAGCGTGTCGTAGCCGGCAAAGCGCGCGCCGGACATGAGGATCGAGCGCGCCTCGTCGTACGTGGGCCAGCGGCCGTGCTTGCCCTCGAACGCCTCGTAGACCAGCGTCATGACGCCGGCGGCGACGGGCGACGAGCGGCTCGTCCCGCCCCACGTGCCCATGGCCGTGGTGCCGTTCTCGAAGCCGTTGATGGGGCTTGCGCCCGCAGCGAAGGCGCCGTCGGCGGCCACGTTGGGCCCGTTTCGACCATCGGCGCCGGGGCCGCGGTTCGAGAACGGGATGATGTCGCCGAACGTGATCTGAGAGGTGTCGGTGATCGAGTCGTAGCCCGTCGAGCCCATCTGCGTCGACGCGGCGATGCCGAGGCCCGTGGCCGGGCTGGGCGGGGCCAGCGTGCCGTAGCCCGGTGCCCCGTTGCCGGTGGAGAACAGCATCGAGGTGCTGGGCGAGAACGTGCGCACGTAGTAGTCGATGGCGCGTGAATCAGGGTCCCAGCCGTCGTTGTCCACGTCCGAGAAGCCGTAGCTGTTGGACGTCACCTGGATGTCGTCGTCGTGGCGTTCCTTGTCGTGGCCGAAGACCGCGTAGCGCCAGGCGCCATCGAACATGAGGCGCCCGCCGGCGTATACCGAGCCGACGGAGACCAGCTCGCCGTCCGGCGCCATGCCAAGGTTCATGGCTTCGGGCGAGCCGTCCAGATCCCTGAACGGCAGCTCGGCGCCTGCGGGCAGGCCGAGCCGGCCCTGCGAGACGATGTTGGATGCGCAGAGCGTGCCGTGGCCCCCGTATGCATAGTGGAGGTTCACCATCCGGCCCGCTGCCGGCGTGGCCGCCTCCGTGTCGAGGCCGAACACCCACGCGCCGGGAACGGGGAGCTCGCCGTCGCTGATGTAGGTCAGGAGGCCGCCCGTCCGGTCCGCAAAGCCATCTTCGTCGATGTCGGACCAGGCCAGCGGGCTCTCCTTCGTGACGGGCTTCTCGTCCGAGAAGTCGTGGTCGTTGTCCAGGTCGACGTAGACCGTGTCGAAATCTCCGTCCTCCTCGGCGTCGACGAGCAGCACGCCCGCCCACTCGCCGATGCGGCCTTCGCCCGCGCCGAGGCTGCGCAGGAACGCGTCGGGGTGATGGCCGAAGCGCACCATGCCGGCGGCCGACTCGGGCACGACGAAGTCGCACATCTCGGGCGCTAGGAGCGGTGGTAGGACGGCGGTGACGAGGTAGAGCGGCTGGAAGCACGCCGTCGGCCGGGTCTCGGAGACCACGGAGCGCGCCTCGATGGCCGACTCCTGATACGTCTGGATCAGGCTGGCCTGGCCGAGCTTGGTCGGCGTTGCCGTGCTGCCCGGCACGCGCTCGAGGCTGTAGAGGTAGGTCGAGTACGGGTCGAAGGCCTGCGGCCAGCCGCCGTACGGATGGTCGTCGGGAAGGACGGCCCACGTGCCCTGAAGATCGGGATGGCCGAAGTCCACGGGATCGTCCAGGACCGCCACCTTGACGCCGTCGCCGCGGAAGCCCAGCTCCCACGCCTCGCGCGCCGCGTGGCCGTCCAGCGCGTCGAACCAGCCGTCCGGCTGGGCTCCGCCGCCCTTGAGCGGCGCCGCGCCGGGAGCTGCATGGGGCTCCGGCCCGCCGTAGGGGGCGCTCGGCCGCTCCTTGACGATGGCGGGATCTCCCGACTCGACGGCCGACACGCCGGGGAGGGCGGCCAACTTCAGGATGGCGCTCGCCGGGACGCGCAGGATGGCCACCTGCTCGCCCGCCGGCCATGCGAACTGGTGCGAGCCGCCAAAGGCGGCCAGGTCGAGCCGGGCGGTCGACTTGACGACGACCCACTCCATCCGCTCGGCGCTGCCCGCCTCGGCCACCGCGAGCAGGCGTGGTTCGACCTTGTCCTGTGGCGCCAGGCCCGCCCTGGTCGACCAGAGGCCGAGCGGGCTGCCCGCGACGTCATCGGTGGTCGGCGGCGCGGTGGGCGCCCCCCCCGCGGCGTGTGCCAGCACGGCGGCGCCGCTGGCCAGCAGGACGGCGGCTGCCGACGCCCGCAGGAGCCGCGCCGAAAAACCCGAAGTACCCATGTGTTCCTCCTCCGATCCGACGGGCGCCACGCAGCACGGGCGCCATGGCGGCAAGCGCAAACTCGGGGGAAGATATCGCACCCGGGCAAGGCGCGTCAACACGGTCCGCAACCAACGCGCGCCACCGTTCGTAAATCATGGTGACCCCCTACTCCTCCCGACCCCCCAGGAGCAGCCGATCATGTCCGCCAAGCGCTTGAACCGACCCGTCCGCGACCGCATGCTCTTCGGCGTCTGCTCGGGCATTGCCGAGTACTTCGACGTCGACCCGACGATCGTCCGCCTGTTGTTCGTGCTGGCCATCTTCGCGGGCGGCGCCTCGCCGCTGGCCTACATCGTCCTGGCCATCGTCATGCCCAGCGCGGATCAGCTGCCCAGCGGCCAGGCGCACGCCGGGACCGCCATGGGCGTGCCGCAGGCGCCCGCCCAAGCACGCCCGAGCGCGCTCGGCGACGACGTGGTGCGCACGGTCGAAGGCGCCATCGCCAAGGCGACCGAGGGCGCCGACGGCCCGGCGAGCAGCGCCTAGGCCCCGGCCGGCAGACGTCCGTCCATGATCAGGCCGGCAGCACCAGCGTGAACCGGCTGCCCTGTCCGGGCTCGCTCTCGACGGTCACCGAGCCGCCGTGCGCGCAGGCGATGCTGCGCACGATGGCCAGGCCCAGGCCGCTGCCGCCCGGGTCGTCCACGAGCGCCTTGCCCCGGTAGAAGCGCTCGAAGACGTGCGGCAGGTCGTCGGGCGCGATCCCGGGGCCGTCGTCCGCCACCCAGATGAGCACGGCGGGTGCGCCGTCGATCTCGTCGCTGCGCGCCCCGATGCGGACCGTCGCGCCGCCGGATGCGTGGCCCCCAGCCCCAAACTTGACGGCGTTCTCGACGAGGTTGGCCAGCGCCGTCTCGAGGCGCGGCCGATCGCCGCCGACGACGAGGCCCTCCTCGACGGCGTCGGCGAGCAAGGCGATGCCGCGCGCGGCGGCCCCAGGCCGCAGCGACCCGAGCACCGACTGGACGAGGTCGCCGACGGCAACGGGTTCCCGCTCGATGCCGGCGACGCCGGCGTCCAGGCGCGACAAGTCGAGCAGCTGGCCGGTCAACCACTCCAGGCGCCTCAGCTGGGCCTGGCTCTCGGCCAGGAACTCGGTGCGCGCGGCCGCGTCGTCGGCCGCCGGGCCGTCGAGCAGCTCGACGAACGACCGCAGCGCGGTGATGGGCGTGCGCAGCTCGTGCGACGCGTCGGCGATGAAGCGCCTGAGGGCGTCGCGCTCCTCGGCCAGCGCCTGGAAGCTCTCCCCCAGGCGATCCGCCATCGAGTTGAACTGCGCGGCCAGCTGGCCGATCTCGTCGCGCGACCGCACCTCGGCGCGCGCCGAGAGGTCGTCGCCGGCCATGCGCGCGGCCGTCTCCGTGAGGTTCTGGAGCGGGCGCGTCATCGACCGGCCGACGACCAGCCCGAGCGCCGTGGCCACCAGGGAAGCGGCCAGCGCGGCCAGCGTGAACGCTCGCCGCGTGGTGGCCAGCGCCTGCAGGGTAGCGCGATCGGATGCGCTCACCTCGACAAAGCCTGCGGGTGCGGCGGGATCGCCGATAGGCACGCGGATGTCGGCCCAGCGCGCGAGGTGTGATGGGCGGCGTGACCGTGCGACCCCTTCGACCGCGGTGACGCCCAACGTGAACCTTTGCGGACCGAAGCCGCCCTCGTGGCGCCGCACCAGCAGCGCCGCGTCGTCGGCCAGCGCGGGCACGGCAGTTACACCGGCCATGGCAGCGCCGAGGACAACCATCTCCATGGCCTCCTGGGGCTCGCCCGAGTCGGCCACCACGTTGGCCTCTGCGTCGAGCACCCGCACGCGGGCGTCGGCGACGAAGGCCGCGGACCGCGCCAGATCGAAGAGGACCGGTGGGTGCGTGAGGAGCGTGCCGCCGGGCCCATGGTCCAAGCGGCCGGCGATGGCCACCGCGTTGGCGGTGAGGTCTTCGGCGCGCCGTTCGGCGACGGCCCTGCCGACCAGGGACTGTGCCAGCACCCCGGCGATGCCGACGGTGGCCACGCTCGATAGCACGTAGCTGGCGACCAGCCGCCAGCGGATGGACTGCATCATGGGCATCATGGCTCGGGTTTGCGAACGGTCGAGGGGGCATGGCGGACCGGGGAAGGGTCGGTTGGCCATGCCCCCATCGACGTGCGGGGTTCAGGCGCCTCGGTCTGGCCCGAGGCTAGAGCGTTCCGCCCTGGCCACGGAGGCGCATCGCGGGAACGGCGGGCATGGCCGGCATGGCGGGCACGGCCAACTCGTCCGGCGCGCCGGCCTCCTCGCCGTCGCCGAAGAACCAGCGCATGCCGGGTCGGGCGTGCCCGCCGCCGAACTCGAACTGCACGTCGCCCTCGCCCTCATCGCCGGTGCGGTCGATCCGGATGAACGGGCCCGCCTCGATCCCGAGCCAGGCGCGCTCCGCGTCGTCCGGCCGCTCGCCGAGCGTCACGCTGACCTCGCGCGAGGTGCCGTCGGCGCCGGTGACGGTCAGCGCGACGACGTCGCCCGGCGCTTTGGCGGCAACGGCGTCGACCAGCGCATCGGGCCCGTCCAGCTCCTCGCCGTCGACGGCCTCGATCACGTCGCCTTCGCCCAGGCCCGCGCTGGCCGCCGGGCCGTCCTCAGCAGCCGCCATGACGACGGCGCCGGCGATGGCAAACGGCGCATCCTCCGCGAGGCCCTCGAGGCGCTCGCGCAGCGCCTCGGGCAGCGGCAGCCCGTGCATGCCGACGCCGGGGACGACCTCGATGCGCTCGCCGTCGGGCCCGACGATGCGGCGCTCGAAGACGGCCGGGCCGCCGAGCATGATGCCCAGGAAGCCGCGCTCCGCGTCGTCCGGGTGCTCGGCCAGCGTTGCGCTCAGCTCGAGCGCCTCGCCGTCGCGCTCGACGGTCAGCGCCACGGTCTCGCCCGGCGCGCGCGCGCCGATGGCCTCGGCCAGCCCGCCGTCCTCGACGGCCACGCCGTCGATGGCTGTGATGCGGTCGCCCGCCTCTAGGCCGGCTTCCGCCGCGGGGCCGTCGTCGGTGACGCCGGCAATGGTGCCGTCCTGAAGCGTGGCCACCACCCCGGCCATACCAGGGTGCATGCGCATGAAGTGCCCGAGCTTGCCACCGCACGGGTGCTCATCCTCGGGCGCATCCGCGTCCCCGTTCGCGTCGTCCTCGCCCTCATCGACGTCGACGTTGTTGTCGGCCTGGAACAGGGCCGAGCCGAGGCGCGCGGCGGTGGCGATGGTGCCGTCAGCGCGCGGGGAACGCATGAGCACCAGGGCGGAGGTGGCGGCAAACGCGCCGACGACGAACGCGAGCGCCAGGGCCGCGAGGCCGCCCAACCAGAACATGGGTCGACGGTTCATAGATCATCCCTCCAGGATGTGGGTTTCAGGGGCGGAACGCTCGGAAGCATAGCGGCCAACGGTTGCGCGCGCTTTGTGCGCGTGTTCAGGTTTCGCAACGTGCCTGGGCGCTCGCGCGGGATCAATCGTACAGCGGCGGGAAGCGCCTCGGGTCCGCTTCGGCCATGAGGTCGAGGACCGCCGCGAGAATATCCTCGACGTTGGGCTTGGAGAAGTAGTCGCCGTCGCTGCCGTACGCGGGGCGGTGCGCGGCCGCCGACAGCGTGATCGGTGGGGCGTCCAGCCACTGGTAGCCGCCCTGCCGCTCGATGACGTCGCGGAGCATATAGGCGGTGGTGCCGCCCGGGACGTCCTCATCGACGAAGACGATCCGCCCCGTCTTGCGCAGCGACGCGCCGATGCGGCCCTCCACGTCGAACGGGAGGAGCGTCTGAACGTCGACGACCTCGACGTCCACGCCCAGGGCCTCGAGCGCCGCGGCGGCCTCGAGCACGATGCGGCAGCATGCGCCGTACGTGACCACGGTGACGTCGCCGCCCTCGCGCAGGACCTCGGGCACGCCGAGCGGCACGGTCAGCTCGCCGATGTTGGCGGGCAGCGGCTCGCGCACGCGGTAGCCGTTCAGCACCTCGACGACCAGAGCGGGCTCGTCCGATTGGAGGAGCAGGTTGTAGAAGCCGGCGGCCCGCGTCATGTCGCGCGGGACGCAGACGTGCATCCCGCGCACCAGGTGGATGATGCCGGCCATGGGCGATCCGGAGTGCCAGATGCCCTCTAGCCGATGGCCGCGCGTCCGGACGATGACGGGCGCCTTCTGGCCACCGTGCGTGCGCCACTGCAGCGTGGCCAGGTCGTCCGATAGGATCTGGAGCGCATAGAGGACGTAGTCCAAGTACTGGATCTCGGCGATGGGCCGGAGCCCGCGCATGGCCATGCCGATGCCCTGCCCGATGATGGTGGCCTCGCGGATGCCGGTGTCGGACACCCGCAGCGGCCCATACGTCCCCTGGAGCCCGCGGAAGCCCTGGTTGACGTCGCCGATCCGCCCGACGTCCTCCCCGAACGCGATGACGCGCGGGTCGCGGGCCAGCGCGGCGTCGAAGCAGGCGTTCAGGACCTCGAAGCCCATGAGCATGGGCGCGTCCTCCGCGTACTCCGGGGGCACGATGGGCACGTGCCGCGCGGCGCGCGCGGAGGCGCTGTAGAGGTGCGACCCATAGCGCGTTTTGTTCTCTGCCACGCTCCGCGCGCGCCACGCCCGGAGGATGCCGGCCTCGGGAACGCCCTGGCGATACAGGGCCGCCAGCGCGCGCCGTACGCCCTCGTGCAGGTCGCGGCGCAAGGGGGCTTCGAGGCGCGCCAGGTGGTCGCGGATGTCGGTGAGGCTCCCGTCGCCCGCCGCGGTGGCCACCTCGTCGAGCATGTCCACGACGTCGTCGCGCTCGGCCTCGAGCGGAGCCAGGTATGCGCGCCAGGCGGCCTCGCGCTCGGCCTCGACGTGCAGCCGCTCCTCCTCTTCGATGGCGTCCAGCGCGTCCGCGCGCGCGTGGCCCTCGGTCAGCAGCCAGCGCCGCATCTGGTGCAGCGGGTCGTACTCGGTCTCCCAGGCCAGCCGCTCGGGGCTCTTGTAACGCTCGTGGCTGCCCGACGTGGAGTGCCCCTGCGGCTGGGTGACCTCGGTGACGTGGACGATGGCGGGGACATGGTGATCGCGAGCGGCCGCGGCGGCGGCGGCGTACGCGTCGAGCAGTGCCGGGTAGTCCCAGCCGCGCACGGTGAAGAGCTGATAGCCGCCGGGTTCGCCGGCGCCGTCGGGTTGGTCGGAGCTGCTGGGTTGGTCGGATCCTCTGGAGACGTCGGCATGGCCGGAGCTGCTGGACGCGAGGGGCTCGGCGGGCTCGCCGCCAGCGCGGCCAAAGCCGGAGAGCAGCGCGCTGAGGTCGCCGTTGGTGACCTGGAGGCGGTTGGGCACGGAGATGCCGTAGCCGTCGTCCCAGATCGAGAGGACGAGCGGCCCGCCCAGGACGCCGACGGCGTTGACGGCCTCCCAGAACAGCCCTTCAGCACACGTGGCGTTGCCGATGGTCCCCCAGGCGACCTCGCGGCCGCCCTCGGAGAAGCCGTCGGACACTGCGGCCAGCTCGGGCAGCTCGCGGTAGAGCCTGGAGGCGTAGGCCAGGCCGACGAGGCGGGGCATCTGGGAGCCGGTGGGCGAGATGTCGCTGGCCACGTTGAACTGCGCCAGCTGATCGTGCCAACGGCCGGCGTCGTCGAGGTAGCGCGTCCCGAAGTGGGCGTTCATGGCGCGCCCGCCGGAGGCCGGGTCGGCAGCGGGGTCGGCGTGGGCGTACAGCTGGGCGAAGAAGGCCGGCAGGGTGACGGTGCCGGTGGCCAGCATGATGGTCTGGTCGCGGTAGTACCCGGAGCGGTGGTCGCCGGGCCGGATGAAGTGGGCCATGGCCAGCTGCGCGAGTTCCTTGCCGTCGCCAAAGATCCCGAACTTGGCCTTGCCGCTCATGACCTCGCGCCGCCCGATGACGCTGGCGTGGCGGCTGCGCCAGCCGATGCGGTAGTCGTGCAGCAGGGTTTGGCGGTCGAGCATGTCGCTGCCGGCCGCGGTGGCTAGTTCCGCGTCCGCGTGCGGCGTTGCGAGCTCGGGCATCGGGGGCTCCTCGGGCGGGCTGGGCAGGATTGCGAATGGTATACGCGCTGCGACGGCGGATCAACGCGCGGCCGGGCGGGCGGGCGGGGCGCCCTTCCGCTCGGCGCTCAACTGCCAATCATGCGCGCCCGCACGCCCCCGCAACCCCCTCCGGGTCGAAGCAGTAGCCGGTTCCTCGGACGGTGACGAGCCAGCGTGGGTTGGCTGGGTCGGGCTCGAGCTTCTGGCGCAGGTGGCGCATGTGGACGTCCACGGTGCGCGCGCTGCCGATGTCGCTGTCGTAGCCCCAGACGGCTTCGATGAGGGCATCGCGGGTCAGCGGGTGGCCGGCGTTGGCGGTGAGGTGGCGCAGCAGCCGGAACTCGGTGGGCGTCAGGTCGACCGGCGTGCCCGCGCGGAGCACGCGCAGCCGTGCCAGGTCGAGCTCGACGTCGCCAAAGGTGGTGCGGGAAGCGGCCGGGGCGGACAGCTCGCCGAAGGCGCGGCGCAGGAGCGCGCGGATGCGCGAGACGAGCTCGCGGAGGCCGTAAGGCTTGACCACGTAGTCGTCGGCGCCGAGCTCGAGGCCCAGCACCTTGTCCAGCTCCTCGTCGCGCGCGGTCAGCATGAGGATGGGCATCCGCCGGCCCTCGGCGCGCAGCGTGCGGCATACGTCGAAGCCGCTGATGTCCGGGAGGCGAACGTCGAGCAGGATGAGGTGCGGGTCGTCGGCGCGCGCCCGGTCCAGGGCCGCCTGGCCGGTGTCGGCAGCCAGGACGTCGAAGCCCTCGGCCTTTAGCCCGTAGATCAACCCACGTGCGACGGCCCGATCGTCCTCGACGACGAGCACGCGTTCACCGGACACGGCCAGCCTCGAAGGCAGGCGTCGCGGCGCTGCGGGTCAACGGCTGGCGCCCGACTCCAAGGCCTGGACCCGCGCCTCGAACGCCGCCAGGAACCGGTCGTCGTCCCACGGGCTGCCCTCGTCGCTGCCCAGCCCGGCAACGAGCCCGCGCTCGAAGGACGGCGTCAGGATCTCGCTCCGGCCGACGATGACGCGGGCCAGCGCCACCGGGGCCGGGTCGATGGAGAGCGGGAGAATGCGCGACACCTCGGCGGCGGGCAGGATCCAGAACACGCGGAGGCCCGGCCGTTCGAAGTAGCTGTGCCACCACGTCTCGACCATGGCGTCGGCCTCCTTGCGGAAGAGCCCGGCGGCGACCAGCGCGTCGGACATGGCGTCGTAGGCGTGGTCCCGCCAATCGCGCGGCGCGAGCAGGTCCGTGAACGACGTGCTGGCGATGTTGCCGCCGGTGCTGGTCAGCGCGCGCCGCGAGACCTCGATCACGTCGCCGCCGTCCAGGTCGTCGACGATGGTGAAGCGGGCGGGGAGATCGGTCTGGGCGGGGCGCTCGTAGACCACCAGGTGGCCGATGGCATGCCGGCCGGTGTTGTCGATGCGCAGCGTGTCCTCGTCGGGCATGGTGAACACCACGGGGAGCTCGAAGTTGCCGACGCCGCGGTAGAAGAGGTACTTCTCCACCGTGCCGTCCTTGGCCACGACCAGGTTGCTGTCGGTCTGGCGCGGGAGCACCCAGTTGAGCGTCTCGCCGCCGTGGAAGAGGCGCGAGGACGGGTAGTCGCCGGGCGGCAGCACGTCGACGTCCCACCGGATGGCGCCCTGGTAGCCCTTGGCAAAGTCGATGGCGCCGGACTCCAGGACGCCGTCGTTGTTGCGATCGATGAGCGGGGGCGGCTGCTCGCCGCCGGTCCGCTCGGGGAACCACTGGCTGATCGAGCCCCCGTCGAACCCCACATCGACCCGGGCCTTCAGCCCCTGCGTCGCGTAGAAGTAGAGGACGGGCGTCTCCATCCGGACGGTGACGTTCAAGAGCGGGCGATACCAGCCCTTGGAACTTCCCGTGCCCATCCCGTCGTGTGAGCGGACGAAGTACGGCAGCTCCTCCTCGGCCGCTTCGAGGCCTGGCAGGAGGACGCCGTCGGAGCCGGAGACCGTGGTAAAGGTGCCCCATTCGTGCACGGTGAGATCGGACGGGCTCGAGGCGGCGCTGCGCATGGCCAGCTGGCTGGAGGCCATGAGGAGGGCGACGAGGACGGCGGAGACGGCGAAGGGCAGCTTCCGGGTGCGGGGCATGCGGGCACCTCCAAGTGGGTCCTGAGTTAGCTGCTAAGACAATACGCCGTCGCGGGGGCGAGGACAAGGGGCTTTCGCGCCGGGGAGCCGCCGAATCGGCGTCGGTCGCGCCGACGAGCGAAGGCCGCCCCCTGGATCGCGGGGCGGCCTTCGTCAATCGTCTGTTGCGTTCAGTCTGGTGGGATCAAGCGGCTCGCGGGGTCCCCCGCCGTGGGCGGATGGAGCGCAGCTCGCGGCGACGCGCGCGGCGCTCGGCCTTCTTGATCGCCAGGCGGCGCTCTTCGCTCGGGGGGGTGAACCACCGCTTGCGCCGGTACGTGCTGAGGATGCGCGACTTGGCGACCTCCTTGCGGAAGCGCTTGAGCAAGCCCTCGAACGGCTCGCCGGGTCGCAGATCTACGGCCATGGACATCACCCCCTCTCGTGGCTGGTAGCCAAGGGGAGATGATGGCGCACGCGCGCCGTTTGGGCAAGGTTTGCGCGCGTACCGGTTACCCCATCCGGCAATCGATCGTCGTAGTGGGTGAACCCTCGCGCGACGCCAACGGCGGGCAACCAGGCGACGCGGAGGGCATTTGGAGGCCACGATGGCGACAGCAGCAGCGACGAGCGCTTCAGGCACCAAGGGTGCCCTCCGAGGCAACGACCACGAAGTACCCAAGCTGGTGCTGGTGGGCGTTCTGCTGACCGTCGCCATCGTGGCCTTCGGCTTGTTGGGCCAAGGAATGTGGCTGGGGTCGATCCAATCGGCCATCTGGACGTTCAGCGACGTGGACGACGTGGTCGTCCAGCAGGCCGAGCTCAGCGAGTACCTGGCGGAGACGGGCCGCCTTTCGCGCCTGGAGCAGGTCGACCTGGCCGCGCACGCCAAGGTCTCGCAGTTCGCCGACATCGACGCCACGCGCCGGGGCTTCGGCCGGAACGCGTGCGGCCTGGTGGCCGCGGCGGCCGCGCTCGGCGGCGACGACTGGACCCCGCTGGTCGGGATCATCGCCCGGGCAGCGGGCGACGCGTACCATCCAAACGCGGGGATCCAGCCAGCGCCGTACGCCGAGGCGCTCCAGGCGGTCTTCGGCGACGACCGTGTGGTGGCGCTAGACCGCGGCTCGCTCGGCCAGCTGCACCAGCAGTTGGAGGCGGGGCGCGTGGTGATCGTGGACATCAAGATCAACGAGCACACGCGGCAGCCGTCGGCAGAGCCGCCCACGTACGCACACTTCGCGCGCGTCCTTGGCATGGACGCCGGGGCCGGCGAGATCTACCTGGAGAACACGCTCACCGGCGGGGCCATCTGGACGGTGCCGTTCGAGGAGTTCATGGCGGCATGGCAATGGCCCGAGACGTCGTCGTCGACGATCCCGGACCCGCTAGCGGCCGAGGCGGTGACGCGGTGGGCCGTGGCGATCGTTCCGGTCTCCGGGTCGAGCGTCGAGTAAGTCGAGCATCCAGTAAGGGGATCGCGCGCGGTCGGAGCGCGCCGTCCAGCCCGGCGATCGCGCAGGGACGGTGCTCGATGGCTACCGCGACCAGATGAACGAATCGCCTATGACCGTGTCCACGTCCCACAGCCCCGAGCCGTCCGCCATACCAACGAGGACTCTGTTTGCCTCTTGGTCGTAATAGTGGGCAATGAAGGCGTCGCCGTCGGGTGACCAAGAGAGCCTTCCCAGGGCCGCGTCTCCCGGACCATCGTTTTCGCTTTCGAGAGGTGGCAGGCTCGCTAGCAGCACGCGCTCGGAGCCGTCCGCGGCTGAGCGGAAGACACCGTTGCCGTCAACCACGTTGGGATCATGGTGGCGTAGTCCGAAGCGAAGCCCTCCGTCCACTGCAACCGCGGGGCCGTACGCGTTGTGTGTCAGGGATGGGCCCGGATCGGCCAGCAGAGGCGTCGCCTCATCGGAGCGCAGGACATCGAGCAGCCTCAATGCAGGCGGTGTGCCGTCTCCCCAACTCCAGTTGGAGATGAGCAGCGCGCTACCATCCGGCGCCCAGGCAAACTCGGAGTACGGAAAATGGTCATCCACCGAGTCGGGCAGCTCGTAGGCGGTGCCGGTTGCCACCTCAATGATCGCAGGCGAGTTGCCCCCGGTAGCGACGTCGAGGTAGGCGGCTATGATCCTCGCCCCATCGGGCGACCAGCTCATTGGCCTGTAGTCGCCCCTGTACGCAGATGGATCTTGAAATCGATGTGTGACGGACTGCTGTTCGATGATCATGCGCGGCGGCGTTCCATCGATCGGTGCCTCCCAAAGCGCTCGCTCGTCTGCGAACGCAACACGCTGGCTGTCGGCGCTGAAGATGATGGGGCTGGCGAAGCAGCCAGCTGGGTTATACGTAGTCGCTGTCGACACATCACACCGAGCCAGTATCCGGACCTCATGCGGCGCCGTCGTTGCAATGCTGGACAGCGTCGCTTCGCCCTCGCCTTGTGCATCTTGGTCGAAATCCGGATGCGTATGAGGGACGTTCTCGACGCTGACATAGGCGACGTGAGCACCGTCTGGAGCAAGGGCGAAGAGGCCAAGGTAGCCCTTGGTCGGGAGGTGGACGGACTCGGCGCGGCTCTCGTCAAATAACCTCAACTGCCCTTCGCTACAAGTGATTGATTCCTCGCCTGGGACCGCGGCTACGACCAGGGCGATACCAGAGTCCCGGCTGACGTCGAACCAGCACAGCTCCTCACCGTTTGTGCCGGCTCGCCACAGCGTCCGGGGTGCGCCGCCCTCCCGTGACCAGCGCTTCACGCTTCCTGTCTCCCACTCAAGGAACGTCAGCTGAGCCGGCAGCGGCGGCAGGTCATCTGGGTCAACCTGGACGGGGGATGGCGGAGGACCGGGCGATGCCGGCGCGACGTTGGCCTGCGGTGGCATTGTGGTCGATGGTGCTAATTCGAGGGCGTCGGGGCCGAGCAGGGCGCAGCCGGTTGATAGCAAGGCCAATGACGCTGTGGTCGCCAGGCCGAGCGGTGTGAATCGAACTGTGGTGTCCATGATCCCGCCTTCGTCGCTCCCTGGGCTGTATCCACGACGTATGGCAATAGAGTCAATGCTCGGATGATGGATGTAGCTTAGTGCCCGCCAGCGGGTAACGGGATAGGATCGGGCGAAACGTGCTCGACTTCGATAGGGTACGATCCTGGGATGTTCCACCGATCAGATCCAACAGTACGCGCCGATACCTGAATGGAATAGAGCCCGGCAGTTCCAACGGGGAAGTCTCGAATCCGATAGATGTGGCGATGGCTCGTGTGGGGATCCGAAATATGATATGCAGGCAGAATCTTCTCTTGACTCACCTCCCCGCCGGGAAGAATGATCCTAAAACGAAACTCATGCCCATGCGCCTTATCTTCGGGAGTCAAGCGCCAGTGCGTCACAAGATAGAACTCTCCCGGCATAGCATCGTCGGTTTCAATCGTCCCTTTGATTGATAGCTTTTCGATAATGTCTACGAGCGTCAGCAGGCCGTCCTGACTAGTGATTGCTCTCTGGCATGCGACCGCGAAGACTAGTTTGGGCATGGGATCGTCTTTCAGGCAGCGGCGGGCGAGACGTAATCAATCTGATACGAAGACGGGCGAGCCGTCGCGCGAGCCAAGTCAACGTTTACGATAATGGAGCGCCCGCGGTCCTCCCGAGAGCCGTTAGAGCTAGAGACGTAAGACCGATTCTCGACTCGGTCGAGTTGGGCGCGCCAGTCCCAGCCGGTCGGAGGCGGCGTGATTTGCGAGAACCACTGCGGGCCAATGGGTCCGCTCGTCTTCCAATGCTCCCTGAGCGCCTCGACTCCGTAGAGGGCATCGTCAATGTCGAACTCAGTGCCGCATGACGGGCAGATCAGGCAAAGCTTCGGCGGTCGCCGAAGCTGGTCATAACCGCATACCGGACAGGTTCTCTCGTCAATCATCTACGCAGTAACTCCTGAACAATTGCATGGCATCTTTCCGCTCGCGGACATGAAATGTACGCACGATCGTCCATTGATGAGATACGATAGCAAATCGCTTTGTAGCCGCTTCGTACATAATTGTATCACCGTCGGCTCTAGGGCAACACCTCCGAGGTTCATTACACCCTTCCAGGATGAACTCATTGGCCAGTCTCAAGTAGTCCCACATAGAGTCTGCGTTTCTAAAATCGTCCCCGTGCTTTTCGTAGTGTTCTTCCAATTCGAGAGGAGATAGGAACTCGTAGCTGGCGGCCACGGGTAATGCCTCCCGCCATTGGTGTGCTTCATGGTGTCGGAGCGGTGCCACCGCGCCTCTGCCGCACTGGCTTTCCCGCTCCTTAGTGCGCCTAGCCGGCCCAGCGCCACGGCCGCCGGCCTCCTCTTATCATCGGCCGGCTCAGGCTCCGGCGTGGTCCTCACTGGCTCCGTGGCCGGCGCTTCTCTATCCATGGCAATGGCCACGATCAGGGCCGCTAGCTCGTTCGGGTGGCGGGGTCGCGTGAGGATGCTTGAGTGGTTGAGCATGCCTTAATGGTATCGTCCGTCGCAAGCCCGCGCAAGTGGAGCCTCTGTCCAGCGCGCCCCCCTGCTCACGCCCCATCCTTCTAGTCTTCCTGTGACCAAACTGACCCACTGCCGGTCAACGTTCGGGCAAGCGCCCGAAGGCCAGCATCCAGCAGCTCGCCGAGCGCTTGGCGCAGGCCGCGGGCGCCCGGCCCAGCACCGTCACGCAGGTGCTGATGGATCTGGAAGACGCGATGCAGAGCTACGGCGCCGCGGCGTGGCCGAGGATCTCCCGGGGATTGGGACGTTCGCGCCGAGGCTGGCGGGGGACGGCGGGATCCGGTTGCGCTACCGGCCCGCGGGCAAGCTGAAACGTGCGTACCGGGCGCTGGACGCGTTCGAGGCGGAGGTGGTCAACCGATACCACATCGGACTTGAGCCGTCGGACTGCAAGGCACGTAAGGGGCCGTGCGCGGACTCTTAGGCCGCGCGCCCCTCAGTCGCCCCAGGCCCGGCAGCGCAGCGTGAAAGGACCGCGGGCGACATCACCGTGAAGTCGCACCGTCATGACCGTGGTCACACCGCGACATCACGGTGGAATCGCACCGTCCTGACCGCTCACCGTGAGCGCGCGCCTATCCGACCGCGGACACGCCGTATGCGCGGAGCGGTAGGCAGCTCCACGGGCCTCTAAGGGGCGACCTCCAGCGGATCGTCCGGGTGCTCCGCGTCCCATAGCGCCTTGTACTGGGCGTCCGTCCACCCGATGCGCTCCGCGTTGCGGATCGTCCCCGCAAACGCGCCGGGCGCGCGGAGGCCGTGGACCAGCGGACGGCAAGCTGAGGCGCGCAAGCGCGGCAGGCCGTCCCGGCCCACGGTTGGACGGAGCCGGGCGATGCCTTCGAGCCGCACCGGGATGCCAAGGCAGCCGAAGTACAGGATGCCGTCGCGCAGCTCAGCAAGGACCAGGCGAACGACGTTGGGGTTCAACCCAGCGCTTCGGGCAATCCACTCGGTCATCGCGTCGGTGCCGGCGGTGCGCTGGGCCGGCAGCTGAGGTCCGTAGGTGCGGACGGCATCCAGGAGCTGGGCCATGATCGTGGTTCTCCAGGAATCGGGCGGGCCGGCCTGGCCTGACCCGCTTTGGGGGCGCGTTCACCCACAGAACGTTCCCCGGCCCATGGAGGTTCCATGGCGCAATGCTCCGCCTACAAGCGGCGCCCGCCCTTTCTGCCGCCAGAGCCACCACGACCACACGCGGGCTCGGTCGCGCGGATGCTACGCAGGCGGATGCCAACCAGCCGCGACCCAGATCAACCGTGCTGCGACCCGCAGCGTGCCGTTGAGTCGAAGCGTCTCGACAGTCACACGGCCCACAGCGGACCGGCCGAGGATGGTCCCGCCCGAAGCGTCCCACGTGAAGTGGTCGGACCAAGCGTCGGCTCGCGGATGGAAAAGTCGCACCGACTCTCCGGTGTGTTGATCGATGGCTCGGATCACCGCGCCCTTGAACGCGTTGCAGGCTCGACACGCGAGCGCCAAATTGGTCGTTTCATGGGAGCCACCTGCGACGAGCGGTACGATGTGCTCGATCTCGAAGGGCAATCCGCAGATCACTTCTGATGACTGGCAGTACTCGCACCGCCCTTTGGCCCGCGCCCTTACCGCGTCGCGCTCGGCAGCGCGCCGGCTCACGCCGCGGCGCCGGACCAGCCGCCATCCGGAAGTGGTGCGTCATAGCCGCGGCGCTCCAACAGCATCAGCGCCTGCGATCTCCTGATGACGGCCTCCTGCCACCGGGCCACGAGGGACTCCATCTCCGCCGTCTCGTCGGCTGTGAGCGGACGGTCATGACCGATTAATACGAGTTGGCGCAAGCGCGAGTCATCCGCTTCATCCAGCCGTGCGACAGCCGCAGCCTGGAGGGCGGTGTCACTCAGGTCCATCATGGACAGGAGCTGAGCGAGCAGCTCCGGCGGCAACTCGTTGGCTGCCGGCAGGACGTGATCCAACGCGTCGGCCACGACATCGGCCACGGTGATCTGCTGGGCGCGCGCCGCCTGCTCGAGCTTCTGCACGATGCTGCGCGGCAGTGCAAGGGTGATGTCAACGGTTCCAGCGGCCATTGGACGACTCCGGATGTGTCCGATAAGTCTAGCCAGGGGGTCTGGGCTGGACAAGGCGTCTGTTGGCGTGCCGCGCACCATCGATCGGCGGCGCCTCGAAGGACTCCGCCTGTGCCAACTCGCGTGCGTCCCGTCCGCTGCGATCGGCGATGCGCCCCGCACTCAGGTGACTGGCCCCGCGCAGCCGGCCCCTCAATCCTCCCCCCGCGCCACTGGCAGGTACACGCGCTCGCGCTGGGGCGTGGGCGTGGGTTCCGGCGTGACCGTAGGAGTCGGCGTGACCACCTCGATGTAGGGTATGGGGAAGACGAACGTGCGCTCAACGCCCTCGGCATCGCGGTAGCGCGCCTCGGCGTACCGGTTGGCTGCGTGCCGCCCAGGCGCTTGCGGGTAGACCAGGTAGGTCAGCGTGATCCCGTCCGCCGGTAGCACAGGCCGGAACCACGTCAGCATCCGGCCGCCTGACCCGACGCTGGCCGCCGGAAGGGCCGAACCCGGCACCAGCCTGACGGCATCGCCCAGTGCGTCTTCGATGGTCACGCCGCTGCGAACGCCGCTGTTGACCAGCCCGTGCAGCGCGCGCCCGATGCCGGCCAGCTGGAAGCTCATCGGCCGCACCCACGCGCGGTCGGCGCGCCCGGTCAGGGCGGTGAGCAGACGCAGCACGTCAGGAGGGTCGAGGCTGCCGCGCGGTGCGTGCGCTGTGGCCAAGAGCCCGATGCCCTGGTCGCGCAGCCGCTCAGCGGCGACCACGGCCTCCGGGGCGGTCAGCATGGTGTGGTCGGGGTACAGACTCATCAGCAGCACGATGGGCACGGCCGCAGGCCGTCCGGCGGCCACCGACGAGGCCTCCGCCGCAGCCAATGTCTGGGCCAGCGACGGCGCCTCGGACTCGATCGGCGGCGGCGGCAGCGCCGCCAGCGCGTCGAGCACATCGGCGGCGCGCGCCGTCTGGGTGAGCACCGGCACAGCATCGACCACCAGGCTCACGCGGTCCGCAGCTGGGCTCAACATGGCCAGGATGGCGGCAACGTCGTGCGCCACCGGGTAGATGTTGCCAAACCGCCGCTCAGCCTCGCCCAATCGGTCGATGGCCACGACCAAGTCCATGCCGGCCGGCCGCGGCGCCCCTGGACAGGTCATGTGCGCGCTCAGCTCCACCCTCACGGCCTCACCCATGGTGGTGACCGCTGGCTGGACGGTCTTGGTGCCGGTGAGCAGGCAGGCCTCTGGCGCCGGGGTAGGCCCTGGCGTCGGCGGAGGCGCCGCGGGGCGCGGACCCGCCTCGTACACATGGACCTCGTGCATGTCGCGCTCGTGGCTGGGCGGGACGAGGAGGATCCGGCCGCGGTCGGTCATGGCGAAGGACAGATCGCGCAGGGCCAGGACATCGTCGCTGGCATAGGGGGCCAGGGAGACACTGTCGACCAGCGTGCCGGTGAGCAGGTCGTAGATGTCCAGCGCGGGGGCAGTGGTGACCACGACCAAGCGCAGCGCGCCGCTCGCCGCGCGGCCTGCCGTGATGGCAAGCGGTTGCCCGGCCTGGCCGACGGGGAAGCTGCGAAGCTTGGCGGCGGTGTCCGGGTTCCAGACGTCGACGCTCCCAGCCAGGCTATCGAGGGTGATCAGGTTGCCGTCGGCGTCCAGGTCCATGCCGTCGGGCCAGTGGCGAGGCGGGTCCAACGGGCACGGGATGCGCACCGCGGTGGTCGTCCGCGCCGCATCCATGCGCTTGACGATGCAGCGCACGGCGTCTGGGTAGAAGCGGTCCTCGCCACGCGCCACCATGTGGCGGTGGACCTCGCGGATGTAGCCGAGGTGGGGGTCGTCGACGTTGCCTTGGCCGAGCCATCCGAGTGCACTCGACTCTCCGGTGACCAGATCCAGACGCGCGTGTTGGTGGCCTTCGAATATGCTCAGTCCATGGTGATGGGTGGGCCAGCCGCGGAACAGAGCTCCAAATGCGACATCCGTCTCTTCTGGCACGCTCAGGCCTGCATAATGAAGCTCCACTCTTTCGGCACCGACAGGGAGCGGGGAGGCCCACTTCGCCGAGGGGAGAGGATACGCGCGCACCGAGTGCCCTGCGGCGTTGAGTCGAACCACCCGCCCGAGAGCGCGGTCAAGAACCAAGGATTCGTTCCCCGGCAGGGCTGCGACTTCGAGCCAGTCAACGTCTCGGCTCCACTCATCTTGGTGAAACCGTCGCGGCAGCATCATGCTGCTTGGCTTGCCGGACAGACCGGAGATGCTGCCGCTTGCCAACGAGACCAGTTCTTCGCGTCCCAGACGTCCCATAAGGACCCTGACATCTGGGCTGCCATACGAATAGGCCCATTGGCCATCGCTGTTGACCGTCAAGCGCCAGCGCCAATTCGTTGGCCAACCATTGCTTGGTCTGCGGGCCAGCGGCGCATGAGATGTCCCCGGCAACTCGTGAGTGGCGACGAGTTCGCCATCCGTCGCGAACTCGAACAGCACAGCGTGCAATGGCGACTCTAACGGAGTGTTCAAGTCGACAGCAAGCGCATAGAGCGCTCCAGCGCTAGGCACTGCGGCAATGGCCAACGCTCGATAGCCGGTAGGAAGGGGCATAGGATTCATCTCACCGGTGGCATGAGCGATGAGGTGAAGTCCGGCTGGCAGCATAGCAGCACGCTCATGACGAAAGTAGAAAGTCTGATAGCGCGCAAACATCAGTGCGTGATCAAATCTGTCGACCTGGCTATTTTCGTGTGCCTTGCATTCCGATCGATCAAGAGCTCTGCAGAACCCGGGCGGCTGAAGCTCACCAGTCGATGGATCGAACAGCAACGGAGCGAACGATCGGCCCTCAGGGCCCGACCAAGGAGCCACGACCGAGAGCGACCGCACCGGGGTGCTTATCCCGAAAACAGGCCGTCGTTCGATCCGCATGCCACAGGCGATGGGATCTACTCCCGATTTGCGAATATTCGCATCCACTCCCTCCCACGATACGTAGATCGAACTTGGCCGGCTCGGCGGAACGCCAAGCGGCTCGTCGTACAGGATCTCGACCGGCCGGTACCAGCAATCCGCCGGCACCTCAGGCGGCGTCAGCTGCGCCCAGGTATCTACTAGGTTGCCCTGTGGATCGAAGACCCTCACCTCGCTCGCCCCGAAGTCCGCCACGTATACGTTGCCAGCAGGATCGAGTGCCAGGTCCGACGGGCTGTAGAGCGGCGTGTCTAGCGGCGGCATGGTCCAGGTGGCGGTGTGGACGTACGTCTCGGCTCCGTCGTCGGGCTGAATGGCTGCTGCCGCCTGGCTTGACGCCTGAGGCGAGGTGCGGGCGCCGTACAAGAGTAGGCTGCTGGTGGCCAGCACGCCGACGGCCAGCAGCAAGGCGGGTAGGAGCGGAGCGACCGCATGCCGTCTGTGCGGCACGTGCAGCATTGGGGAGCGGGCCGGGTTTGGGGTCCTTCGGGGCGGCATGCAGCGGCTCCTTTCCAGGCGTGTTGCGTGGGCTATCGGCGGCTATGAGCAGTGCGAGCGCAGCCGTAGTTCGCCTCGTGCCAGCATATCATGGTTTGAGGGCTTGGCGATCCAGACAATCGGTCAAGAGGCGGACATGGTCGCTTTTCCTGCCGTCGCCGGTGCTCTGTCGATGCGATGCGCGGCATGGATGGCCACCGGGTGGCGGCGCGTGCCGTCGGAGCTGGGACCGCCGGCTTCCAGCCGACATCGCCGTGGACCGGGCAGAATGCCGGCAGGATGCCGGCGGTCCCAGCATTTCAGGCCTCGCCATGCCTGGGAGCGCGAGCGAATCTGCGGCCTCGAGCGGCGATGTGTCACGCGGTCAGGATGTAACGGACAGTGTTGTCCGTTACATCCGGACCGCGCCTCTGAGCGATCGTCTTGAAATCGTTGGGCCGCCCGTCATCCCGTTAGCTCTACCCTGTGCCGACCACGTGTCCTCACGCCCACCACGCGTGTGCCGGCGGTTGGGGTGCCCTGGAGCGAGAAGCGAGTGTGCGAGGGCGACGGCGGTCCGCGCGCCGCCTTCCCTGTCCCCCGATGCCGATTCTGGCCCTTCTGCGCAAACCCCACCCCCCGAGTTGAGCGCCGAGCGGAAGGGCGCACCGACCGCCCGCGGCAGCACGACCGCCCTCCAACCATCCCCGCTCTGGCGCATTGACACGTATGCCCGCCCCACTTAGAGTTCGGCCGCTCTTGACCTCCCGCCCTCCCGCCGTCTCCCTT
>Ga0326597_10002522_pt1 | contig 27268 bp, 26 predicted proteins | sample RVTome_12_FD_203789 | JGI IMG/M metagenome (GOLD analysis project Ga0326597, IMG submission 203789) | Soil microbial communities from uranium-contaminated site in the Upper Colorado River Basin, Wyoming, United States - RVT100D185 | ecosystem: Environmental > Terrestrial > Soil > Contaminated >... | reverse complement strand
TCGTCCACGGGCTCCCTACGCCGCCCGCGATGCCCACCGAAGTCTGGATCAACCCACCGAACCACTCGCCGAAGGAGGCTCAGTAAATTCTCGTGTCGGCTGTCTCAAAATCGTTGACAGGCTCCGCCCTCCCTCGCAGGGATCGCGCGCGTGCCGCCACTGAAAGACCACATGCCCAACGGCCCGGGCTGAGCCTAGGCCGGAGCGGGGCGGAGGGTGCGTGCCACGTCGCGGGCGCCCAGCCGACGGGGCGCTGCCGGGGCACGGCAGGCCGTGCCCCTATGTCGCGTGACCGTGGGTCGCCGAGGGGATTCGGCTCCTACCGGGGTCCGATCGGGACTACCTAGAACCGCGCCAGCAGGGCCAGGGTGGCGCCCGTGGCGAGGGCGGCCCCGCCGTAGCAGACCACGCTGAGGGTGGCGGTGCTGATCCGCCAGCCGACATCGACGAGGGTGAACTTGATGCGGTGGGCGGCGTGGAACAGGGGCAGGACGATGATCACCAGGAGGTAGAGCTTGACGATCGGGTTGGACACCCAGGCGATCATCCGGTCGTAAGAGAGGGCGTCGCTGGACACCAAACCCATGGGCGCCAGGATGCCGTGGACCAGGATGTGGATCGGCACGAAGAGCGCCGCGACCGTCCCTCCGCCGGCGAACAGAAACCACCAGAAGGGCTCGACCGAGGGGTGGGCGTGGCTGGGTTGGGACATGGGGCTACCTAATAGAGGGGGGATTCACCACCGAGGCACAGAGAACTCGTGGCGAAATCCTCGTGTCACGACGTTGAATCGTTTCATGGGGTATTCGACAGGGTTTTGCACCACTTCCAAATGCAGTCTCTGTGAACGCTGTGTCTCCGTGGTGAAAACGGCTTTCAAGTGAGGATGAAGAACAGCACGACGCTGATGACCACGAATGCGACCTGGTTGGCGCGCACGATCATGGCGCCGGGGATGAGTTTCCCGCCGAGCCGGACCTGGGCCACGATGCCGGCGGTCTCGAACCAGGTCCAAGCGTGATAGCAGATGATCGCCAGGGCGAGGCAATTCCAGATGATGCCGAAGAAGCCGCCGACGCCCTGCATGTAGTTATAGTACGCCGCCTCGCCGTCGGCCAAGGCCGCGAGCCGCCCGAGGTAGCCGAGGAGGAAGATCGCGAGGAACACCGCCGAGACCTCGCGCACCATGAACAGGCGGTAGTTGCGCTTTCTCGTCCACCAGTTGGACGGCATCTGCCAGGCGAGGCGCGGCGGCCTGGTGGCGTCGGCACCTTCGATTTCCGGGAACATCATCGCCTCCAGGGAAGGACGAACTTGAGGAGCTTGCCCATCGCGAAGTTGAGCTTGGTGCGCTGGATCGCGGCGGCGGGGTCCACGTGCTTGGGGCACGCCTTGGTACACTCGCCCACGAAAGAGCAATTCCACACGCCGTCCTCGTTGGTCAGGACTGCCTCGCGGTCGGCGTTGCCTTGGTCGCGGTCGTCGAGCTGGTAGCGGTGGCCGAGGGCCACGGCGGCCGGGCCGAGGAAGTCAGGCTCCAGGCCGTACACCGGGCAGGCCGCGTAACAGATCATGCAGTTGATGCAGTGAGAGAAGTGCTGGTAGAGCTCGAGCTCCGCGGGGGTCTGGCGATACTCGCCGCCACTCGGATCGTCGGCATCATCGCGCACGATCCACGGCTTGATCGCCGACAGCTTGCCCATGAAGTCCTCCATGTCGATCACCAGATCGCGGAGGACGGGGAAATTCGACAGGGGATCGACGGTGAGGCCGTTCGGGTAGTCGTCGAGGAAGGTGTTGCAGGCGAGCTTGGGCTCACCGTTGAGGAGCATGCCGCAGGAGCCGCACACCGCCATGCGGCACGAGTGGCGGTAGGTGAGGGTGGGATCGATCTCCCAGCGGATGTGATTGAGGGCGTCGAGCACCATCCACTTGGGACGCATCGGCACCTCATAGGTGGCGTAGCTCTTGCCTTCCTCATGCCGCTCGGGCGAATAGCGGGCGACCCGCACGGTGACGGTCCGTTCGATGGTGGTGGTCATATTTACTCCCTAGGGGTCAGGAGGTAGGAGTCAGGGGATAGGGGTGGATGGCCGCCTGCGGCGGCCAGCAGATCTCTTCGCTGGCGAGCAACCCAACATCTCAATATCGCCGGCCCGCAGGGCCGGCACCTCCCCTATCTCCTACCCCCTGACTCCTACCTCCTAATACTTGCGTTCCTCCGGCTCCCATTTGGTCTTACCTACCGGCGCCTTCTCCAGACGCGGTGAGCCATCCTCCTGCCGGTAGCACAGGGTGTGGTGGAGAAAATTTTGGTCGTCGCGCGTCGGGTAATCGGCACGGGCGTGGCCACCACGGGATTCCTTCCGTGCGAGGGCGCCGTCGACGACGCATTGGGAGACCTCCAACATGAAGCCGAGCTCGATGGTGTGCATGAGATCGGCGTTGAAGATCCGCGAGCGGTCGGTGAGCCGCACGCTGCGATACCGATCGCGCAGCTCCGCGACCTTCTCCGAGGTCTCGCGCAGGCTCTCCTCGGTGCGGTAGACGCCGCAACCCCGGTCCATCGTCGCCGTCAGCTCGTGGAAGATGGTCGGGTAGCGGTCACCGCCTTCGACGTGATCGAGGTAGCAGGTCTTGAGCACTCGCTCCTCATCCACCGCCGCCTGCTCGAGGGTCGAAGCGTGGACGTGGCTGTGGTCACCGGCGAAGGTGGCGGCGCCGCGACCGGCCCGTTCCCCGAAGACCAGACACTCGGTCAGTGAGTTGGAGCCCAGGCGGTTGGCGCCGTTGATCGACCCGGACGCACACTCACCGGCGGCAAATAGACCGTCCAGCGCGGTGTGGGCGTCGATGTCGGTGGCGATGCCGCCCATCATGTAGTGGGCGACCGGTCGCACCGGCAGCAAGTCGGTTACCACGTCCATCTTCAGGTACTCGAGGGCGAGCTCGCGCACCATCGGCAGCTTGTCATTGATCTTCGCCTCGCCCATGTGGCGGAAGTCGAGGTGGGCGTAGATCGACTTGCCGTCCGGTCCCTTCACGCCCCGGCCCGCCTCTACCTCGTGGACGATCGAGCGTGACACCAGATCGCGCGGCCCGAGCTCCATCTTGTTCGGGGCGTACTCCTTCATGAACCGCTCGCCCTCGCTGTTGAGGAGGTAGGCGCCCTCGCCGCGCGACGCCTCGGTGATGAGGATGCCGGTACCGGGGAGCCCCGTGGGATGGAACTGGACGAACTCCAGATCCTTCAGGGGGACACCGAGGCGGTAGGCCATGATCATGCCGTCGCCGGTCTTGATATGGCCGTTGGTGGTGAAGCCAAACATGCGCGCGGATCCACCGGTGGTGAGGATCACGGACCGCCCGCGGAAGGCGACCGTCCTCCCCTGGCGCACGTCGCGCGCCACGCATCCGGCGATCCGGCCGTCCTTCTCCACCAGTCGCGTGACATGGAACTCGTCGTAGCGGTAGATGTTCGGGTACTTGAGGGAGGTCTGGAACAACGCGTGGAGCATGTGGAAGCCGGTGCGGTCCGAGGCGTGGCAGGTGCGCGGCGCGCTCATGCCGCCAAACGGCCGCTGGCTGATCCGCCCGTCCGGCAGTCGCGACCATGGGCAGCCCCAGTGCTCCATCTGGATGATCTCGCGCGGTGCCTGCTCGACGAACGACTCCACCACGTCCTGGTCCGCCAGGTAGTCGGACCCCTTGATGGTGTCGTAGGCGTGGAGGTCGAGGCTATCCTCATCGAGCTTCAGACACGCCGCCGCCCCCCCCTCCGCGGCCACCGTGTGGCTGCGCATGGGGTAGACCTTGGTCACCATGGCGATGGACAGGCTCGGATCGGCCTGGGCGGCGGCGATTGCCGCCCGGATCCCGGCGCCACCGCCACCGACCACAATGATATCGTGGGTTACGACCTCCATCGCTCCTCCTTACCCAGGGCCGCGGCGGGCTACCGCGGGGGGCGTACTATAGCGTCCGGCGAGAAATGGGCAACCGGCGCGCCTCCGTCGGCGCGGCGACGATGGCCGGCGACACCGGTCTCTTCGCCCCCGTGGAGGGCCCGGAGGAGGGCGCAAATTCGCGCCGGAATTGGCTTCGATGCGAGGCCGGCCTAGTTGAAAAAAAGGCCCACCCTGCCATTGCTCCGGACAGGACTCCGCGCCAAGATTCCGCTGCACAGGCGGGCGGGTGGCGACGGCGGAGCGTGGTGCCCGACGGACAATCGTCAGGAGTGTGATGAAGAGTTCAGCGGAAGGGCGAGCACGCAAGAGCCGCATGCCGGCGCGACTGGACTTGCTCCAGAGCCTCTCCGGGCTCGCCCTCGCGATCTTCATGTGGCTGCATCTGATCCTCGTCTCGAGCATCCTGCTCGGCAAGGATGCGATGTGGGCGGTGACGGAGTTCATCGAGCTGAGCTTTCTCAACCCGGATGGGAAGGGCTATCCCGTCATTCCGTGGCTCATCGCGGTCGGCGTGTTCGCATTGTTCATCTTTCATGCCGCGTTGGCGATGCGCAAGTTCCCGTCCAACTGGGAGCAACACAAGACCTACCGCTCCCACATGCGGATGATGCATCACTCGGATACGACCCTGTGGTATGTCCAGGCCGTCACCGGGTTCATCATGTTCTTTCTGGGTTCGGTGCACATCTACGTCATGATGACCAACCCGGACAACATCGGTCCGTACGCCTCCGCAGACCGGTTCGTGAGCGAGTGGATGTGGCCGCTGTTCCTGGTCCTGCTGTTTGCCGTGGAGTTCCACGCGACGATCGGCATGTACCGATTGGCCGTGAAGTGGGGATTCTTCGTCGGGCCGGACCCGCACGCACGGCGCCGCCAGTACCAGAGGGCGAAGAACGTCCTGTCGGTCGTTTTCTTGACGCTCGGGATCCTCTCCTGGGTCGCCTACGTGAAGATCGGCATCGAGCACCGCACCCACGTCGGTGAGCGGTACGCGGCGTCGTTGGCAGCGGTGGGAATGGCCGTCGAAGGGAAGCGTTTGCCATGAAGATCGTCTACACGGACTCGCTGGTGATCGGCGCCGGCCTGGCCGGGCTGCGGGTCGCCATCGCCAGCCGCATGCGGGGGCAGGACACCCTCATCCTGTCGCTGATTCCCTCCAAACGATCCCACTCCGCCGCCGCACAGGGCGGCATGCAGGCGAGCCTCGGGGCCGCGACGCGCGGCGAGGGCGACAACGAGGATGTCCATTTCGCAGATACGGTGAAGGGTTCGGACTGGGGCTGTGACCAGGTGGTCGCCCGGATGTTCACCCACACTGCCCCCAAGGCGATCCGCCAGCTCGCGGCCTGGGGGGTGCCGTGGAGCCGGGTGCGCGCCGGGGACCACCAGGTGGTGGTCAACGCGGAGCGGGTCACCATCCGCGAACGGGAAGAGGCGCACGGCCTGATCATGGCGCGCGACTTCGGCGGGACCAAGAAGTGGCGTACCTGCTATACGGCCGATGGGACCGGCCATAGCATGCTCTACGCCATGGGCAACAAGGCGATCGAGCTAAACATCCCGGTGCTCGAGCGCCAGGAGGCGATCGCCCTGATCCACAACGGGGATCGCTGTCACGGCGCCATCGTGCGCAACCTAATCACGGGCGAGCTGGTCGCCTACGTTGCCACGGCCACGACGATTGCCACGGGGGGATACGGCCACATCTACAAGGTGTCGACCAACGCCGTGATCGTGGAGGGCATGGGGGCCGCCATCGCGCTGGAGACCGGCAGGGCGCCGCTGGGCAACATGGAGGCCGTACAGTTCCATCCCACGGCCATCGTCCCCGCGGGCATCTTGACCACCGAGGGGTGTCGTGGCGATGGCGGCGTGTTGCGCGACGTGGACGGCTACCGCTTCATGCCGGACTACGAGCCGGAGAAGAAGGAGCTCGCGAGCCGCGATGTGGTCTCCCGGCGGATGACCGAGCACATCCGCAAGGGCAAGGGGGTACCGTCGCGGTATGGCGACCATCTATGGCTCGACATCACCCTCCTGGGCAAGGAGCACATCGAGCACAACCTGCGCGAGGTGCAGGAGATCTGCCAGTACTTCCTCGGCATCGATCCGGTGAAGGACTTCATTCCCGTGCGTCCCACGCAGCACTACTCCATGGGCGGGGTGCGCACCAGTAGGACGGGCGAGAGCGCGGGCCTTCGCGGTCTGTTCGCGGTGGGCGAGGCGGCGTGCTGGGACCTCCACGGCTTCAACCGCCTCGGCGGCAACTCCGTGTCAGAGACCGCCGTCTCCGGCATGATCGTCGGGGAGTACGTCGCCGACTACTGCGAGGGGGCGACCCTCGATATCTCGACCGGGGTGATCCGGGGATTCCTGGAGCGGGAGGATGCGTACATCGGCCAGCTCGTGAACCGCTCGAGTGGCGAGCATGTCTATGAACTGCGCGACGCGATGCAGCAGATTATGATGGAGAAGGTCGGCATCTTCCGTAATGGCGGGCAGTTGCAACAAGCGCTCGACGAGCTCAAGGCGCTGCTGCGGCGCAGCCAGAACCTCGCGCTGCGCAACAGGATCCGCTCCTCCAACCCGGAGCTGGTCGATGCCCTGCGCCTGCCGCGGATGCTCAAGCTGGCGATCTGCGTGACCAAGGGCGCGCTGCAGCGCACCGAGAGCCGCGGCGCTCACACCCGGGAGGATTATCCCGAGCGCAACGACCGCGACTGGCTGAAGCGCACCCTGGCCTACTGGAAGAACGAGACCGACGAGGAGCCGACCCTCGAGTACGAGGATCTCGATATCATGCAGATGGAACTCCCGCCGGGCTTTCGCGGGTACGGGGTGGATACCGCGATCCCCCACTCCGACACGGCGCGCCGGCAGCAGCAGATCGACGAGATCAAGAAGTCGATGCCCGATGCGGATCGCTACACCCTTCAAACGGCGCTGATGCCGTTCGAGTTGCCGGCCAAGTTCCGGGAGAAGAACGAGCGCATTGGGGTAGGCTACGCATGAGCGAAACCGTGCAGTCCCAGGCAGGGCTTGGACGAGGTGGCGGGCGTCACCTCCAGCTCCATATCTTTCGCTACAATCCGCAATTGCCCGGCGACCAGCCGCGCATGCAGACCTATGAGGTCGAGGAGCGGGAGGGGATGACCTTGTTCATCGCCCTCAACGAGATCCGCGAGCAACAGGATCCCTCGCTGCAATTCGATTTCGTCTGCCGCGCCGGGATCTGCGGATCTTGCGGCATGGTGATCAACGGCCGCCCCGACCTCGCCTGCCACACCCTGACCGCGAAGTTCCCGGACGGCGAGATCACCCTCCTGCCTCTGCCCGCCTTCGAACTCATCGGCGACCTGTCGGTGGACACCGGCAAGTTCATGCGCGCCGTGAGCGAGCGCATCGAGGGGTGGATCCACAGCGCGGATGCGGAGGGCGTCGACATCAATCGCCTCGAGGCGCGGATGGATCCGGACCTGGCCGAGCAGATCTACGAGATCGACCGCTGTATCGAGTGCGGGTGCTGCATCTCGGCGTGCGGGACCAAACGCATGCGTCCGGACTTCCTGGGCGCCGTCGGCTTCATCCACGTGGCGCGTTTCCACCTCGATACCCGCGATCAGCGCAGCGACGACGACTGGTACGAGATCCTCGGCGATGACGACGGCATCTTCGGCTGCATGAGTCTCCTGGGCTGCGAGGACAATTGCCCGAAGAATCTCCCCCACCAGACCCAGATCGCGTTCCTGCGCCGCAAGATGGCCCTGGTCCGATGAGGGGCTTCCTCTTCCTCATGGTGCTGGGCGGTTTGCTGGTGGTCGTCTATCTCGCGATGCAGAACTTCTCCGCCGAGGTCGGCGTCGAGGGGGATGACTCGCGGGCCGCGGTGGTGGAGCGGGCCCAGGACGTGGCCGACGAGGCCAACCGGGTCCTGGAAGAGCAGGAGGCGCAGCGGCGCCGGGCCCTGGCCGAGTAGTCCTCCGGCCCTGCCGCCCCATGGACTCGCGCCTGATCCGCCGCCTGCCGCTGGCCGCCCTCTCGCGGCTGGTGGGGTGGGTCGCGCGGCGACGGTGGCCAGCGCCGGTCTTGCAGCGGGTCCTGCGTGGGTACGTGGCCCACTACGGCGTGGCGGTGGAGGAGGCCGAGTCGCCGCTGGTGGGCTACGCGACCCTGGAGGCATTCTTCACCCGCCGGCTCCGCCCGGGGATTCGACCGGTGGCCGACGCGACCCTGGTCTCGCCGTGTGACGGCACGGTGCGTGAGGCGGTGGCCATTCGCGACGGTACCCTGCTCCAGGCCAAGGGCCACGTCTACCGGCTCGCGGAACTCCTCGGCCCCCTGCGCGACTGGGGCGCGCGCTTCGCGGGCGGACGCTGCCTGACCCTCTATCTCTCCCCACGCGACTACCACCGCTACCACTCCCCGGCGGCCATGACCGTGCGTCATGTCGCCCACATTCCGGGGCGGCGCTGGCCGGTGAACCCCTGGGCCATCCGTCACGTACCCGGCCTGTTCGTGGAGAACGAGCGGGTCGTGGCCGTGGCCGAGACCGAGGCGGGCTGGCCCCTGGCGATGGTCTTCGTGGCGGCGCTCAACGTCGGCCGCATCCACCTGCACGGCGTCGGGCTGCGCGGCCACGCCCTCGCGCCGACGGTGGCGGAGTGTGGCTGGCCCCTGGCGGCCGGGGACGAGATGGGTTACTTCAGCCTCGGCTCGACCATCCTCCTCCTGTTGCCGAAGGAGGCGCCTACCCTGCGTCCCTTCGCCCCCGGGGAGGCTATTCGGGTCGGGTTGGCTTGGGCGCCTTCGTTGCCTGACACGCCAGCACCGCCCCCACCAGCCCCGCCACCACCATGATCACGAGCACGGCCACGCCCCGGTGTTGGTGGGCGGTCTGGATGAGGTCGAGGGCGAATTGCCCCAGCAGGTAACCGGCGGCGGAGAACATTACGGCCCACGGGATGGCGCTCGCCACATTGAGGAGGGCGAACCGTGCGGGGGGGGTGCCGATCATCCCGAAGGTGATGGGCAGCAGGATGCGGAATCCGTAGAGAAAGCGCGAGGCGGGAATGAGCCAGCCGTGCCAGCGGTCGACCAGCTCCATGGCCTTGTCGGCGCGGCGCGAGAAGGCACGCACCCGCCAGACGATCGTCTCCCCCTTCCAGCGACCGAGGTAGAAGTAGATCTGGTCCCCGAGCACCCCGCCGCTCACCGCCACGGCCACGACCTGCCAGTAGGGAAAGAGCCCGGCCTGGGCCAGGAACCCCGCCAACACCAGGATGATCTCGCCCTCCAGGACGGTGCCGATGAACAGCACCCAGAGGCCGTAGTCGACGAGGTAGGCCTGGAGTTGGTCCATGGACTAGGGGCCAGGGGCCAGGGGCCAGGGGCCAGAGGTGGCGTCGGCGCCATCGACCGGAAGGTGATTTTCGAAGGTCGTCATCGGACTGATCTTATGGCCGCGGTGGGCGGCCAACCATCCCTGGCCCCTAGCCCGGATACCGGGCGGTCACCACTGTGTGGATCCCGCCGCGGACGTTGAAGTCCGCCTCGACCTCCAGGCGGCGCGGGGCGACGGCCGCCACCAGGTCCTCTAGGACCTGGTTGGTGACCGCCTCGTGGAAGGCGCCCTCGTTGCGGTACGACCAGAGGTAGAGCTTCAGGGACTTCAGCTCCACGCAGGTCTGATCGGGGCAGTAGCGGATGGTGAAGGTGGCGAAGTCCGGCTGGCCGGTGACCGGGCAGAGACAGGTGAACTCCGGGCAGGTCAGGCAGATCTCGTAGTCCCGTTCCGGGTGGGGGTTGGGAAAGGTGTCGAGGTCGCGGGACGGCCGCTGGGTCGGGCCTTCGCCCAGGCGGGCCATGGCTAGTGTTCCTGCTCCGATAGGAAGTGCTCCACGTCGAGGGCGGCCATGCAGCCGGTGCCGGCGGCGGTGACCGCCTGCTTGTAGACCGGGTCCTGGACATCGCCGCAGGCGAAGACGCCGGGGACCGAGGTGGCGGTGGACCCGCCCGCCGTGACGATGAAGCCGGCGTCGTCCACCTCCAGTTGGCCGTTCACGAAGCCGGTGTTGGGATCGTGGCCGATCGCCATGAACACGCCGTCGCACGGCCGCTCCGTGAGCTCGCCGGTCTTGACGTTCTTCAACCGGATGCCGGTCACCCGCGGCGGCTCGCCGCCGCCGAGGATCTCGTCCACCACGCTGTCCCAGCGGACGTCGATCTTCGCGTGGGCCAGGGCGCGATCGCTCATGATCTTCGAGGCGCGAAACTCGTCCCGGCGATGCACGATGGTCACCTTGGTGGCGAACCGGGTGAGGAAGATCGCCTCCTCCATGGCGGTGTCGCCGCCCCCCACCACGTACACCTCCTTGTCCTTGAAGAAGAAGCCGTCGCAGGTGGCGCAGGCGGAGACGCCGTAGCCCATCAGGCGGCTCTCCGACTCGATGTTCAGCAGGCGCGCGCTGGCCCCCGAGGCAATGATCAGGGTGGCGGCGGTGTAGGTCTCCTTGCCGGCGACCACCTTGAATGGCCGCTCGCTCAGGTCGACCGCGCTCACCATCTCGAACAGGCAGCGGGTGCCGAACCGCTCCGCCTGCTTCTTCATCTCCTGCATCAGGTCCGGCCCCTGGATGCCGTGCTCGAAGCCGGGGTAGTTCTCCACCTCGGTGGTGATGGTGAGCTGGCCGCCGGGCTGGGGGCCCTCGAAGAGCACCGGCTGCAGCTCGGCGCGCGCCGCGTAGATCGCCGCGGTATAGCCGGCCGGGCCGGCGCCGATGATGATGACCTTCGCGTGTTTGTCGTCAGCCACGGCTGGCTCCTGGGTTGGCGGTTCTTCGGCAAACCGCCGACGATCTTAGGAGGGGGGTCAAGGGTGGTCAACCAAACGGGCGCCGCCATCACGTCCCGTCGCAGGACCCACCGGGGGGACCTTGGTCGCCGGCATCCCGTTCGGCGGCGCCGAAGGGGCCGACGCCTTCCCCGCCCGCTTCGATCGCACGGAGCCATACGCCGCCACCTGTGGGTGGACCGGGTCGCGTCGGCGTGGCTCATCCGCCGCTTCATCGATCGTGCGGCACGCTTCCGCTGGCTGGCGGACCTGCGCGAGGCGGCGCCGGACGCCGTCGGCTTCGACTAAGACGGTGCCCGCTTCACCCACGCCGGCGAGCGCGTCACCTTCGAGGTGCTGGGGGCGAGCTTCGCCCTCCACGTCCTGTGGCCGGCGGGACTGGGTGGCTGCTTCGAGACCTTCGCGGCCCTGCTGTGTGTGGCCGCCACGGTGGCGCTGTTCCGCTTCAAGGTGGGGATCATCCCGGTGATCGGTGGCTGTGCCGTGGTCGGTCTGAGCTACCGGCCCCTCCTGCGCCTGGGGTAGGGGGATCAGCTCGCCGGTGGGCCGGGGTGGTGGAGGTAGTTGAACTCGATCCGGTCCTGGGCCAGGACCATGCGCACGTACTCGAAGAACGCGAGGCTCTCCGCTCCCGGCTCGTGGCGGCACATGAGCAGGATCGCGCAGTCCTCGGTGCGGGTTCCCGGGTACTGCTGGGTCACGCCCCCGTCCATGATGTACTGGAAGTAGGTGTCGACCTTGGCCTTGAGCTGGGCGTGCATCTCCGCCTGATGGGTCCACCGCCGGTCCTCGCGGATGATCAGGACGTACTTGCCGCGGGTCTGGTCGTGGGCGAGGTAGTCGATGGTGGTGGGGTCGCTCATCATGGCGTCACCTGCGTCGTTGGCCAAGAGAGCTCCAACAGGGCATGGCCACCGCCGGACGGTAGCGGACCAGCGCGGTGTTGACGAGGGCCGGCCAGGATCTACGGGCGTTTGCCCGCGTCGCGACGATCCGTGGTGAGATATTTGGGTAATGGGTCTCGGCGAATGGCAGGCCTGCGGCGGCGGCGAGCGCCGGGCTCCGACGGCCGCCACTGCCCGTGAGCGGCGTCCCCGCGAGACAGCTTCCATTTTCGGTCATCGTGGCGCGTCCGCCTGCCCTCTGCCGGGGACCGATGTATCTTGATTAAGACGATTCTATACCTGGTGTTTTCCACACCACGGGTGATGGAGGAGCAATGGGAGTGGACGCACTGACGCGGCCACGGGTCGCATTCGGGGTGTTGGCGGTCGGTCTTGTGATCATCGTGGCCGTCGGTACGGCGCACGCCTTCACCCGGGAGCAGGCAGATGCCGGGGCGCGTACCTACAAGCGGCAATGCGCCCGCTGTCACGGGGTCGACGGCGCCGGCAAGGATGACCAGTACAAGGGGCTGCGCGCCCCTGAGCTCATCGGATCGGGAGCGCTGCCGTGCCAGCCGCGTCCATTCCAGAAGGTCCGCAAGGACAACTTCCGTACGCCGAAGGACATCTACGATTACGTGTCGGCGACCATGCCCGCCGACCAGCCGGCCATCCTCGACGCCGAGGAGTATTGGAACGTGGTCGCCTATCTCTTGCGGGCGAACGGGCGGGAGGCGGACACCATCCCCCTGGATGCGACATCTGCGGCGCAGATCGTGCTGCACGCGGATTGTCCCTCCGCCGGCGGCTCTTCGGGGGCGAGGGCGCAACGGTGAACCGAGTCCTCCTGCCACTGGCCGTCGCGCTATTGCTCCTGGGAGCGGGCGTGGTCGCCTTCTCCCAGCACCCATGGTCGCCGCGCCGCGACGTCGTGCAGCCGATCCCGTTCAGCCATCGCATCCACGCCGGCGTGCGCGAGATCCCGTGCCAGTACTGCCACGAGTACGCGCGCCGCTCCCAGACCGCCGGGGTACCCTCGGTCCAGCGCTGCCTGGGCTGTCACATGAAGGTCGGCGGCGAGCAGCCGGTCCTCGCCGCCGCGACGCGGCCGTGGACGGACCCGCGCCGCGTCCCGGGCGAGATCGTCTGGCAACGGGTCTACACCCTGCCGGACTTCGTCCACTTCGCCCATCGGCCCCACATCCTCGCCGGGGTCGCGTGCCAGGAGTGCCACGGGCCGGTGGAGACCATGGACCGCGTCGTGCCGGTGCACGACATCAACATGGGCTTCTGTCTCGCCTGCCACACCGAGCGCGGCGTCAGCAAGGACTGTGTGATCTGCCACTACTAGGAGCGCGTGCGGCGATGGGCCGCGCGAACCATTGGATCTGAGGTTGCGATGAAACCGATCGGCATGGGGATTGCGGGATGGGGGGGGGGGGGGCCGGCGGCCGGCCAGGGGGCCGGCAATGATCTCTCGCGGATCTTCCGCCAACGGCATCTCGCCCGGCCCGCGGGCCCGCCCATCCCCCCATCCCCCAACGCGCATCCCTCAACCCCGCGTCCCGAAACCCGACGCCTGCGCATCGCACGCGGCCGGGGATCGCGACCTATGGAGACCGTGACCGTGTCCAGCGAGCTTTCCCGGCGGGCGTTCCTGCGGATCGTCGCCGCGACCGGCGCGGCGGCGGCGGGGTGCAGCAAACCGCCGACTCGGGAGCTGATGCCGTATCTCATCCCGGACGAGGACGTGATGCCCGGGGTGCCGAGCTTCTACGCCAGCGCCTGTGGCGAGTGCCCGGCCGGCTGCGGCGTGGTGGCGCGGGTGCGCGAGGGGCGGGTGATCAAGCTGGAGGGCAACCCGGAGGATCCCATCGGCGGCGGCTCCCTGTGCGCCCGGGGTCAGGCGGCCTTGCAGGGGCTGTACAACCCGGATCGCCTCGCCGCGCCTCACGCGCGCCTCGCGGATGGCAGCCTGGCGTCGCTCTCGTGGCAGGCCGGGCTGCAGGCCCTCGCCGACCGCCTGCGCGCGGCGGCCGCCGCCGGCCCGGACCGCGTCGCCTTCCTTGGCCCGTCGACGGGACCGACCGTCGAGCGGATGGTCGACGGATGGCTCGGCGTCTGGCGGTCCCACCGGCGCGTCGCCTACGAGCCGTTCGACGACGAGCCGGCGCGGGTCGCGGGCGATCTGTGCTTCGGCCGCCGCGACCTGCCGGTCTATCGCCTCGACGCCGGGGAGGTGGTGCTCGCCTTCGGCGCCGACTTCCTGGAGACGTGGCGCTCCCCGGTCGAGCTCACCCGGCAATACGCCCGCTTCCGGACGCCGCAGGGTCGCGGCGCCGGCCTCGCCATGGGCCGGACGGTCTACATCGGCCCGCGCTTCGGCCTGACCGCGGCCAATGGTGACGAGTGGCTGGCGCCGCCCCCGGGGACGGAGGCGTGGGTCGTGCTCGGGGTCCTGCACGTCGTGGCCCGCGGCCGTCGCCTGCGGGGCTCGGTCGATGGCGATGCCCTGCTCCGTTTCACGGCAGGGTACGACCCGGCGACCGTGGAGCAGCGAACCGGCGTCCCCGCCGAGACCCTCCGCCGCATGGCGGCACAGTTCGCCCAGGCCGACGGCGCCGTGGCCCTCGCCGGCACGACCGACCCGGCGACCCACATCGCCACGGCCCTCCTCAACGCGGTCACCGGCAACGTCGGCAAGACCGTGTGTTACCTCGCAGGCGCCGCCGAACCTCCTACCGGCGGCGCCGGCGAGGTCAACGGATTGCTCACCGCGATCGACGGTGGGGCGATCGATGTGCTCGTGGTGGCCGGGGCGAATCCGGTGTTCAGCGACCCGCGCTTTGCCGATGCCTTGCAGCGGGTGGGGCTTGTCGTCTGGTGCGGCCAGGTGCCGGACGAGACCGCGGTGCGCGCCGAGCTCCTCCTACCCTGCCACCACCGCCTGGAGACCTGGAGTGACGCGGCGCCGCGAGCGGGGGTCACCGTTCTCGGTCAGCCAGTGATGCAGCCGGTGTTCGACACCCTCGCGCTCGGCGATATCCTGCTCGCCACGGTACACGCCGCGGGTGCTAGCGCCGACGCCCTGCCGTGGGCCGACACGCGCGCCGCGGTGGAGGCGACGTGGCGCGCCCTCCACGCGGACCTGGGGGAGGCCTCCGACTTCGCGACCTTCTGGCAACAGGCGCGCGAGGCGGGCGGCCTGTTCCAGGAGGCGCCGGTGGATGCCGTGGCGCTGCGGCCGGAGGTACTCGCCAGCCCCCTCGAACTCCCCGCCTCACCGAGCAGCGGTCTGACCCTGGTCGCGGTACCGCACATCTTCCTCTACGACGGCCGCGGCGCGGACAACCCGTGGCTCCAGGAGATCCCGGAACCGGTCGCCCAGATCGTCTGGGATAGCTGGGCCGAGGTCCATCCCGGGACCGCGGCCCGCCTGGCCGTGGGCGAGGGGGGGGTCGTCGAGCTGCGCTCCGACCACGGCTCCATCGAGGTCCCCGTACACCTGGATGGGCGGGCCCCGCGGGACGTGGTGATCGTCCCCCTCGGCCAGGGCCATACCGCGTACGGCCGCTACGCCAGCGGCCGCGGCGCGAACCCGTGGGCCGTCCTGCCGCCCGGCGCCCGCATGGTGGCGGTCACGGCACGCGCGACCGGCGCACACCGTCCCCTGGTCAGCCCCCTCGCCCTGCCCGACATGCTGGGGCGGCCGATCGTCGAGGCGGTCGCCCTCCGCGACCTGCGGCGCGGGGTCGCGCCGGAGCGCCACGGCCTCAAGGTGCCGGAGCCGTGGCAGATCCGCCCGGCCCACGTCTATCCCGACCATCAATGGGGGATGACCATCGACCTCAATGCGTGTACCGGCTGTAGCGCGTGTGTGGCGGCGTGCTACGCGGAGAACAATCTGCCCGTGGTCGGTCGGGAGGAGGTGGCGCGTGGCCACATCATGTCGTGGATCCGCATCGAGCGCTACGTCCCTACCGGGCCGGACGCCCCGCCCCTCTACCTCATGCCCATGCTCTGCCAGCAATGCGACCACGCACCGTGCGAGGCAGTGTGTCCGGTGTACGCCTCGTCGCACACCGCGGAAGGGCTCAATGCGCAGGTCTACAACCGCTGCATCGGGACGCGCTACTGCGAGAACAACTGCCCGTACAAGGTGCGGCGCTTCAACTGGTTCGAGCCGCAATGGCCGCCGCCCCTGCACCTGCAGCTCAACCCGGACGTCACCGTGCGGGGCGCCGGGGTGATGGAGAAGTGCACCTTCTGCATCCAGCGCATCCGCGCCGTAGAGATGGACGCCCGCGCCGAGCGACGCCCGGTGCGTGATGGGGAGATCATCCCGGCCTGCGCCCAGGCCTGCCCGGCCCGGGCGATCACCTTCGGCGACATGCTGGTCCCCGACAGCGCCATGATGCGACGCCGCGCCGATCACGCGGGGCGCGGCTACCGGGCCCTGGAGGAGATGAACACGGCGCCGGCGATCGACTACCTGCGCCAGGTGTATCGCGGACCGGAGGAGGTGTGACCATGGCCACCCCCGAGCTCGGCTATGCCGATGTCAACCGCCTGGTGCTCAAGACCCTGAGTCCGCCGGGGAGACGCTACTGGCTGGGGGTTGCGTGCCTCGCGGCGATCGTCGGTGCCGGCTTCACCGCCTGGATGTATCAGGTGCGGGTCGGCCTCGGCGTCACCGGCCTGCGGCAGCCGGTGATGTGGGCGTTCTACATCACCAACTTCGTTTTCTGGGTCGGCATCGCCCACTCGGGCACCCTGATCTCGGCGATCCTGTTCCTGTTCCGCACCCGCTGGCGCACCGCCGTGTACCGCGCCGCGGAGACCATGACAGTATTCGCGGTCATGACCGCCGGCCTCTTCCCCCTGATCCACCTGGGCCGGTCGTGGTTCTTCTACTGGCTCCTGCCGTACCCCAACCAGCGCGGCCTGCAGCCGGACTTCCGCTCGCCCCTGGTGTGGGATGCGTTCGCCGTGGGCACCTACTTCACCGTGAGCTGGACCTTCCTCCTCATGGGGTTGATCCCGGACGTGGCCGCGGCACGCGATCAGGCGACCGGTTGGCGGCGCAAGTTCTACGGGGTGATGTCGCTCGGCTGGCGCGGCACGGACGAGCAATGGCGCCACTTCTCCATGACCTACCTCCTTCTGGCCGGGCTCGCCACGCCCCTGGTGATCTCGGTGCACAGCGTCGTGAGCTGGGACTTCGCCATGTCGCAGCTCCCCGGCTGGCACAGCACCATCTTCGCCCCGTATTTCGTCGCCGGCGCGATCTTCTCCGGCTGCGCCATGGTCCTCACCCTGCTGATCCCCATGCGCCGCATGCTGGGGCTGGAGGAGGCACTCACCGCGTGGCACTTCGACAACCTGGCGAAGGTGATCCTCGGGATGTCGCTGGTGGTGAGCTACGCGTACATCAGCGAGGCGTTCATGGCGTGGTACAGCGCCAGCCCGCTCGAGATCGAGACCTTCCAGCAGCGCTACTGGGGACCGTATGGCTGGCTGTACTGGGTCATGGTGGTGTGCAATTGCGTGATCCCGCTGCTGCTGTTCTCCCCGACGATCCGGCACCGCCTGCGGGCGCTGTTCGTCATCTCGATCTTCATCAACGTCGGCATGTGGGTCGAGCGGTTCGTGATCATCGCCGGCTCCCTGGCGACCAACACCATACCCTCCCAGTGGGGCGTATACCGGCCGTCGCCGGTCGAAGTGACCATCACCGCCGCCGGCTTCGCCTGGTTCCTGATGTGGTTCGTGCTGTTCACTCGTTTCTTGCCCATCGTCTCGATGACCGAGGTGAAGGAGGGGATCCGCTGGCAGCGGCAGGCGCACCGTGCGGGAGAGGAGGCCGCGCCATGAGCGACGCCGTCCGGGTGACCGCCATGTTCGCCGAAGCGGAGGCGTGCGCCGGCGCCATCGTGGCCCTGCGTGCCGCCGGCCTGCAGGCCGCGCGGGTCTTCACGCCCTTTGCCAGCGAGGAGGTTGCCCAGGCCCTCGGGGCGCGGCGCAGCCCGGTCCGGCTCTGGGTGCTGCTCGGCGGCCTCGCCGGCTGCGCCGGCGGCTTCGCCCTGACCATCGGCCTGTCTGCCCTCTACCCGCACCGGACCGCCGGCATGCCCATCGTATCCATCCCGCCGTTCGTGATCATTGCCTTCGAGCTGACCATCCTCGGCGCTGCCCTGTCGGGGGTCGTTGGCTTCCTGGTGCACGGCCGCTTCGGGCGCGACGCTCCCGTGCCGGGCTACCGGGTGGAGTTCAGCGACGATCGTTTCGGGGTGGTCGTCGATTGCGCCGCGGCGGAGGTGACACGGGTCGCGGAGGTGGTGCGCGCGGCAGGGGCGACGGAGGTGAGTCATGAGGCTGGGTAATGGCTGCGTCGCATCCGTGCGCGAGGCGTTTTCCGCCACCCTCAAGGGGGGACAGGGGGTGGGGGATGGGGGGTGGGGGGGAGGATGCGGTCATTCAAGGAGTGAGGTGGACGCGGAGCAGCGTACCGCGAAGGCGAGATGGGGGAATGGGTGGCAACCGGCAAGCGATGAGATGGCCGCGAAGCGGCCAACCACCCCCCCACCTCCCACCCCCCATCCCTCACCCCCGCGCACGCCGTGCGCAATCCCCGTTGGCGTCGCCGCCCTCGCGGCATCCCTGCTCCTCGCCGCACCCCCCGCCCACGCCTTTCCGTGGAGCGACGACATGTTCCGCGGTCCGGCGGTGCAGCCCCTCGCCGTGCCGCCGCGCAACATGCCACCCGGCACCCTGCCGATCGCAGGCGGCGAGCCGCCCATGCGGCGGAACGTGGCCGAGGAGGTCCTGCACAACCCCTTACAGGTGATGGAGAGCCATCTGGCGCACGGCGAGTGGCTGTTCCAGACCTATTGCATGCCGTGCCACGGCAAGGGCGGAAATGGCGACGGCCCGGTCGCCTTCCAGATGATCGTGCCGCCGCCGGATCTCACCTTCGCGCAGCCAACGCAGCGCAGTGACGGCTATCTCTACGCCACCATCCGCAACGGTGGCATCGTCATGCCCGCGTACGGCGATGCCATGTCGGTCGAGGAGCGATGGCAGGTGGTCCTCTACCTGCGCAAGCTGCAGGGCCTCCTGGAGGACCCATGAGCGTGTCACGCCGCCAGATCGCCGTGGGGTGCGCCGCCCTGGTGGTGGCCGGCATCGCCGCCTTCGCCTTCGCCATGGCGCGCGGCGCGGCGCCGCGAGCGTGGCAGGCCTTCCTGGTGAACCTCCTGTTCTGGCTCGGCATCGCCCAGGGGAGCGTGGTGGTCTCGGCCGCCCTGTACCTCACCCACGCGCGCTGGGGCGGCGCGACCATCTACCGCATGGCGGAGGGGTTCGCCGGGTTTCTCCCCGTGGGCTTCCTGCTGTTCTGGGCCCTGTTCCCGGGGCGGGCGGTGATCTTCCCGTGGGTGAACCACCCCCTGCCGGAGAAGGCGGCGTGGCTCAACGTCCCGTTCCTGTTCGCGCGCGATGGCGCCGGCCTCCTGGCCATGACCGCGCTGAGCCTGTGGTTTGTGCGCCGCTCGCGGCGCCACGACGCGGTGCACTGGGCCGAGTCGTCCGGCGACCTCGCGCAACCACCGCCGGCGGTGCGGCGTCTCGCCCCGGCGGTGATCCTCACCTATGCGGCGGTGTACTCGCTGGTCGCCTTCGATCTGGTGATGTCCCTGTCGCCGGTGTGGTACAGCACCCTGTTCGGGGCCTACTTCTTCGCCGGCGCCTTCTGGAGCGCCCTGGCCACCCTCGGGTTGGTGGCCAGCGCCGGACTCGGTCCCGCGACTCGCCACAGGGGGGCGGATGCGGCCCGTACGCGCCACGACCTCGGCAAGCTGGTGTTTGCCTTCGCCACCTTCTGGGCCTACCTACTCTGGTCCCAATACCTCCCCATCTGGTATGCGGCCCTGCCCCACGAGACCTTCTTCCTGGTGGTGCGCATCCATCGGCTGCCGTGGGGCGTACTGGCGTGGACGGCCCTGGTGCTCATCTGGGTGGTGCCATTCGTCGGCTTGATCGGCCGGCGCGGCAAGCGTACCCCGGCGATCCTCGGCACCGTGTGCGGCCTCGGCCTGCTCGGAATGTGGATCGAGCGCTACGTCCTGGTCACGCCGTCGCTCTCACCCGGCGCCATCCCGTTTGGCTGGATCGAGGCTCTGGTCACCGTCGGCTTCCTCGGCGGCTTCGCCCTGTGCGCCCTGCCGGCGATGCAACCGGTGCCGGCGGCCGATCGCGGAGGTCCGCCATGAACCTCGGCGCCCTCCTGTCCTTGCCCGGGTTACGTGGCGAGCGGCCGCCGATGACCACGTTCGCGCCGCAGTCGGACTACGCCGACTGGATCCACTCCCTTTATCTCCAGGTGATCGGCTGGGACGGCCTGATCCTGTTGATCGTCATCGTCGCCACGCTGCTGGCCCTGCTGCGCTATTCGACCCGTTCCGAGCGGGTGCCACCCGAGCCCCCGGTGCACCGCGACCACCTGTGGCTGGAGGTCACCTGGACGGTGGGGCCGGCCTTGGTGCTGGTGGCGATCGCCATCCCCACCATCCGCACCACGTTCCGTTCGCAGCCCGAGGTCGCTCCGGAGGGTGCGCTCGTGGTGGAGGTGCTGGCGCACCAGTGGTGGTGGGAGGTGTCGTACCCCGAGCTGAAGGTCACCACCGCCAACGAGATCCACCTCCCGGTGGGACGGCCGGTGCGCTTCGCGCTGCGTTCGGCGGACGTGATCCACAGCTTCTGGGTGCCGGCCCTCGGCGGCAAGCGGGATGTCATTCCCGGCCACGTCAATACCATCACCGCCACGCCCCGGACCCCCGGCGTCTATCTCGGGCAATGCGCGGAGTTCTGCGGCCTGTCCCACGCCAACATGCGGCTGCGGGTGTTCGTGGAGCCGCCGGCGACCTTCGCGGCCTGGGCCGCGCACCAGGCTGCGCCCGCGGTCGTGCCGGGGCGGCCGGCAAGCGTCACCACCCCGGTGGAGGCCGGGGCGCAGCTCTTCGCCACGAACCTGTGTGTCACCTGTCACGCCCTGAACGGTGTCGCCACCCAACGCGCCGGCCCGGACCTCACCCACTTCGCGAGCCGCACCACCCTGGCGGGTGGCGTGTTGGAGAACACGTCGGCGAACGTCGCGGCGTGGCTGCGTGACCCGGAGGCGATGAAGCCCGGGGCGCAGATGCCGGGCCTCGGCCTCACGGACGGCGAGATCCACAATCTCGTCGCCTACCTGGAGAGCCTGCAATAGGAGGCCGCCCACGAGAAAGAGCGAGCCGCAAATGGATGCGAATGGACACTCATGCGAATGGCGCCTGGTAGCGCGTAGGGCGGGCTTTGCCGGCCGTGTTCCTCGCGGTGCCCGCTGCGCCTCTGTGGTGAGCGATGCCGAGGGGCGCGGCGACGCATCACCGGGATAGGACGCGCCGATGGACACCGTGCTCACCGTGGAAGGACAGCCGCGCAAGGAGAGCTATCTGGCGGGCGCAATCTGGGGGTGGCTGACGACCATCGACCACAAGCGGATCGCGGTGCTGTACGGCGTCACGGCCCTGGTCTTCTTCCTGGTGGCGGGGGTCGAGGCGCTGATCATGCGGGCGCAGCTCGCGCGGCCCGACGGCACGGTCGTCGACGCGGCCACCTACAACCAGCTCTTCACCATGCACGGCACCACCATGGTCTTCCTGGTGATCATGCCCCTGGGCATCGGGCTGTTCGCCAACTTCGCCGTGCCTCTGTTGATCGGCGCGCGGGACGTCGCCTTTCCGCGCCTCAACGCCTTCAGCTACTGGCTGTTCCTGTTCGGCTCCCTGTTCCTGCACGCCAGCTTCTTCGTCCACGGGGCGCCGGACGCCGGCTGGTTCGGCTATGCGAACCTGACGGAGCGGATGTTCTCGCCTGGGACTAACCTCGACTTCTGGGTCCTCGCGCTGCTCATCCTCGGCATCTCGACGCTCATCACCGGCCTCAACTTCCTGGTGACCATCATCAACATGCGCGCCCCGGGCATGACCTTCATGCGTATGCCCCTGTTCGTGTGGACCATCCTGGTCACCGCGGTGCTCATCCTCCTGGCCTTCCCGGCCCTGACCGTGGGTCTGATCTTCCTGCTGATGGATCGCTTCTTCGGCACCCACTTCTTCGCCTCGACCCTCGGCGCCACGCCGCTCCTCTGGCAGCACCTGTTCTGGTTGTTCGGCCACCCGGAGGTCTACATCCTCGCCCTGCCGGCGTTCGGCATCGTCTCGGAGGTGATCCCGGTCTTCTCGCGCAAGCCGTTGTTCGGCTACCCGATGATGGCCTACTCGACGGCGCTCATCGGCTTCCTCTCCTACGGCGTGTGGGGCCACCACATGTTCGCGGTGGGGATGGGTCCGGCGGCGGAGGCGACCTTCGCCGCCACCTCGATGCTCATCGCCATCCCGACGGGGGTGAAGATCTTCTCGTGGATCGCGACCATGTGGGGCGGATCCCTGCGCATCACCACCGCCTTCCTGTTCTCCCTCGGCCTGATCATCGAGTTCACCATCGGCGGCCTGAGCGGCATCATGCACGCCGCGGTGCCGATCGATCTCCAGCAGACCGATTCGTACTTCGTCGTGGCGCACCTGCACTACGTGCTGTTCGGCGGCTCGGCCCTCGCGCTGTTCTCGGCGATCTACTACTGGTGGCCGAAGATGACCGGCCGGCTGCTGGATGAGCGCCTCGGCCGGTGGCATTTCTGGCTGACCATCGTCGGCTTCAACGGCACCTTCTTCCCGATGCATTTCCTCGGCATCTCCGGGATGCCGCGGCGCATCTACCACTACGCCCCGGGCATGGGCTGGGACCTGTGGAACATGGTGGCCACGATCAGCGCGTTCATCCTCGCCGCCAGCGTCGCCGTCTTCCTGGTCAACGTCTTCCTCACCCTGCGCCGCGGCGCCCCGGCCGGGCCCGACCCGTGGGAGGGGCGCACCCTGGAGTGGTGGATCCCGTCGCCGCCGCCGGAGCACAACTTCGACCGCATTCCCCTGGTGGGGGGGCGCGACCCCTACTGGGCGTGGCGGCATGGCGTGCAGGGGGAGGCGGCGGCGATGTCCGCGGGCCCCGCGCTGGAGGCCGCCCCCGCGGACGCGATCCACCTGCCGGCGCCGTCGTGGTTCCCCATCGTCCTGGCCGCGGGAATCGTGGTGGCCGGCGTCGGCATGATCACCCGGTTCGCGGTGGTGCCCATCGCCGCGCTGGTGGTCCTGCTGGCGATCGTCGGCCTGGGATTCGAGCGGCCGACGGCCGGCGAAGGGGAGCAGCCGGAGGGAGGCGCGGACCGATCCCTCGGGGTGCTGGACAATCGCAAGGTCGGGATGTGGGCGTTCATCGGCTCCGAGTCGATCTTCTTCGCCGCCCTGATCTCCACCTACCTGGTCTACGAGGGGCGCAGCACCAGCGGCCCCGGGCCGGGCGAGCTCCTGTCCATCCCCCTGACCTCGGTGAGCACCTTCGTCTTGCTCATGAGCAGCCTGCTGATGGTGCTGGCCCTCGCCGCCACCCAGCGCGGCGATGCGCGCTGGAGCCTGATCTGGCTCCTCGGGACCGCCGGGCTCGGCATGACCTTCCTCGGCGGCCAGGTGTACGAGTTCCGCCACTTCTACCACGAGGGGCTGGCCCTGCAGACCAACCTGTTCGGCCAGACCTTCTACACCTTGGTGGGATTCCACGGGGCGCACGTGACGGTCGGCGTGCTGTGGCTGCTGGTACTGGCGCGGTCCGCCTGCGCCGGCCAGCTCCCGGCCAGGCGCAGCCTGGCGGTGGAGCTGTGTGGCCTCTACTGGCACTTCGTCGACGTGGTGTGGATCGTGATCTTCACCCTTGTCTACCTGCTGAAGGGGGCGGTGGGGCCGTGAACAACATCACCCACTCTGAGTCGCACCACCCACCGACCCGCGTGTACCTGATCGTGGCGGCGGTGCTCACGGTACTGACCGCGATCGAGGTGACGGTGTTCTACGTGCCGGCCATGAAGTCGGTGCTCCTGCCGGTGCTGCTCCTCCTGTCGGCGGCCAAGTTCGCGCTGGTTGCCATGTTCTACATGCACCTCAAGTTCGATCGCGCGGCGTACAGCGCCATCTTCATCGCGCAGGTGTTTATCGCCGCGGTGGTGATCGTCGCCCTGATGGTGCTGTTCGCCGCCTTCCTCGGGCGGACCTGACGGAAAAGAACTGGTCGCCAATGGACGCGGACGGACGCACATACCTGTGGCGCACGGAGAACCGTGGCGCGGGGGTTGCCCGCTATGCCGCGCCCGCGGCCTACGGGGACTGTGCCGGTATTCTCGAGACGGGTAGCCGCCGGTCTTACCGGCGATCGGCGCCGATCACCCGGCAGGCCCTGCGGGCCTGGGTCGCCGAAGGGATTCGGCTTCTACCCCGCACCGTCCAGGGTTTCTGCGTCTTGGCGAGAGATGGAGCGGTCGCATGAGCGCCGTGGTGTTTGCGGATCATCTCGCGGGGGCGCAGCGGGAGATCGCGCGTGACCACGTCCATGGGTGGCTGCTGCACGCCCACCCCAGCGTGGTCATCGGGGTGTTTGCGCTCGCGTTGGCCTACGTCCTTGCGGCGGTGGCCGCCGGGCGGCGGCCGGGGCGGCGGGCGGTGGCCGCCTTCGGCGCGGCCCTGGCGGTCCTCCTCGTGGCTCTGGGGCCGGTGGATGGCCTGGCAGACCACCGCCTGTTCATGGCGCACATGGGCCAGCACATGCTCCTGTCCATGGTCATGCCGCCCCTGCTGCTTCTGGGCATTCCCGACTGGCTGTTCCGCCCCCTCCTGCAATGGCCATCGCTCGTGCGGCTGGCGCGGGTCCTTCTCCACCCGCTGGTCGCTTTCGTCCTGTACAACGGCTACGTCGCCGTCCTCCACACGCCGCCGGTGTACGAGGTGATGGTGCGCGATGAGGTGAGCCACATCACCCTGCACCTCGGCCTCATGGTCACCGGCACGATCATGTGGTGGCCCCTGCTGAGCCCGGTGCCGGAGCTGCCGCGCCTCCCCTACGCCGGGCAAGTGCTCTACCTGTTCTTGATGCTGGTGCCGATGGCGGCGGTCTCGGCGCCGATCACCCTGGCGTCGAGCGTGATCTATCCGTGGTACCTGGAGGGAGCCCACCCCTTCGGCATCGCCCCGCTCACCGACCAGGTGTGGGGCGGCCTCCTGATGTGGGTCGGCGGCGGGACCTACTTCATGGGGGTGTTCAGCGCCATCTTCTTCCGCTGGGTGCGGCGCGAGTCCCGCGACGTACCACCGGTCGCCAGTGCCGCCTGAGCGGCCGGCTCACCTCGTTTGCAACGCCGCGCGCAGGGCCTGGCCGAGGTCCGTGAGATCGTACGGCTTGGGCAAAGTGCCGCGGAAGCCGTAGCGAGCGTAGTCGGTCATCACGGGGTCCTGGGGGTAGCTGCTGGAAACCAGGACGATGGCCTCCGGATCCATCGCCAGGAGCTCCGCGACGGCTGTTTCGCCACCCATGCCTTGGGGCACGGTGAGGTCGAGGACGACGGCGGCGAAGCGCTCACCCGACTCCAGGGCCACGCGGTACATCTGGATCGCCTCCATGCCATCGCCCACCGCCGCCGGGGTGTAGCCGAGGCGCCGTAAGATGGCGCAGGCAGCGAATCGCACCATCGACTGATCGTCCATGACCAGGATGCGGCCCGCGCCCGTCAGGGCCTGTGCCTCAGCGCGGGGCTCGTGCGGCCCCCGCGAGGGCTCGTGGGCCGCCGGTAGGTAGACGTGGAAGACGGTACCCGTGCCGATCCGCGACGCGACGGTGATCGTGCCACCGTGCTCGGCGACGACGGCGTGGGCGATCGCCAAGCCGAGCCCCATGCCGTGCTGATCCCCCCGCTCCTTGGTGGAGAAATACGGGTCGAAGATCCGGGACAGGGCCTGGTCGCTGATCCCGGCCCCGGCATCGGCCACGGATAGCCGGACATAGCGGCCCGGGCGGAGATCGGGGACCTGGTCGGCGAGCACCACGGCGTTATCCGCCGTGACGCGGATCATGCCACCGGCCGGCATCGCCTCGATGGCATTGGTCACGAGCCTCTGGATCACCCGGGAGAGCATGCGTTCGTTGGCGACCACCGGCCACAGCTCCTCGGCGACGGCAGTGGCGCAGTGCACGTCGGCCGGTATGTCGGTCAGGTCGCATCCGGCCTCCAGCAACGCCTTGGCCGAGATCATCGTCTTCTCCGACGCGGTGCGCGATGTCAGGGTCAGGAGGGCCTGGACCAGGTCACGGATCGCCTCCAGCCCCTTGCCCATCATCCCCAGGTGGAGGGGCAGCCGGTCCGGCCTATGGAGATCCATGTTCGCCAGGGAGTAGCCGGCGAGCACCGTGGTGAGGAGGTTGTTGAAGTCGTGGGCGATGCCGGTGGTGAGGACCGCCAGGGACTCGCGGTGGCGCAGGCGGGCGAGGGCCTGGTCGACACGGACGCGCTCGGTCACGTCGGTGATCATGGTCCGGCAGTGGTCGAAGGCGCCGTCGCGGTCCGGCGAGATGACGCTGTCGAGCTGCGCCGGGAAGGTCTCACCGTTGGCCTTGACCATGGTGAGCTCGCAGCGCCGCAAGTAGCCGTACCGGCAGACCTCCCGGCGATGCTGATCGAGTGTGTCCTGGTCGTGGCGGGCGACGAAGTCCGACACCGGGGAGCCGACCATCGCATCGTGCCCCACGTGCAGCAGATCGGCGGCGGTGAGGTTGGCGGCGACGATCGTGCCGTCCGCGTCCGCGGTGACGTAGGCGATCGGCGCGTAGTCGTAGAGGTCGGCGTACCGATCCCGCGCCGCCGCCAGCTCCTCCTGGGCGCGGCACAGCTCTTCGTTCCGGATCTCCAACTCGATCTTTTGGACCTGGAGGTCATAGGCGAGTCGGGCGGCTTGCGCCGGTGACAGGGTCTGGAAGTCGACCTCCTTCCCGGCCATGAGTGCCTCCGCGCGCCGGCGAAGCTCGTCCGGGCATGACGGCTTCCGGGACGGCTCCGGCACGGCGCATTCATCGCTCTGCCGGTCGTGGTTGCTCCACATCTCGCGGTGACCGGTCTCTTTCGGGCTTGTCGTGTCCATATGTCTGCGCTGCGCGGGTGTTGCAGCACTTCCGTTTTACCTGGTTGGCGAGTTACTGCGACGACGCCACCGCCCTCGCGGAGCCCCTGTTCGCCGGTCGGGTCGCCGCCGCGGTGCGCGACCCCGCGCCCATCTTCGCTCCGATAGTCCTGGCCGGTTTCCGGTCACCTGCTCCGGGAACCGCCTTCCTGCGGCCCATGGAACTCCTCTCACGTCCACATCCTTGCCTTCCGGCGAGAAGACGGGGACCAATTATTGACTGTGCAAAATAGTAAACAATGCAGTCTAACGACTACCGGCCGCCATCGTAAAGGGAGGCGCCCCGTGTCCATAATCGTCGGTTCCTCCCCGGTCAGAGTGTGCGGAGCGGGAAGCCGACGGCGTGCAGGGGGTCGTTTGGGGCAGGGTGGGTCGAGATGGGGGGTGGGTGGCGGGGCAGGTGGGCTGATTGCG